>Ga0224497_10000650_pt1 | contig 23637 bp, 25 predicted proteins | sample SF_Jul11_sed_USG_4_FD_167970 | JGI IMG/M metagenome (GOLD analysis project Ga0224497, IMG submission 167970) | Sediment microbial communities from San Francisco Bay, California, United States - SF_Jul11_sed_USGS_13 | ecosystem: Environmental > Aquatic > Marine > Sediment | place: USA...
AAGTTCATGGAACTTTTGGTGCATATGATATTTTGGCCAAAATTGAATCTGATACTGTAGAAAAACTAAGAGAAACAATTACTTGGAAGATCAGAAAAATTGAAAAGATTCGTTCAACTCTTACCCTAATGGGTATTGAGGGTCAAACATAAACACCCTTTTTTCTTATCATGATTTTGCATTTTATTTTTGTCGTAAAAGAAGAAGATCGTGAAAAACGAAAATTCGAATTTGAATATATTAAAAAAATGGGTCAATTTTACAAATTATGGATTAAGGAAAAATTTGACATGGATTATGAAGTTCAATGCGATGAATTGGTTACAAAACCAAGAAGTATTTTTCAAAGACTAGATACTCATACATTTGTTCGTGATCACGAACAAAGAGGAAAAGACATCTATCACTTTTACCTTACTTATTTCAAACCATTATGGACTGATTGTACATGTGATGGATATCATGCTGAAAATTTTGGATTAGTATTTTGGCAACCTCCTAAACAAACAAATGATACATTGTTTCTTGCGGAAAAGAACTGTACCACTGTATCTCATATTTTACTTCATGAGTTTTTACGAAAACTTGGACACAAAAAATTCATTCAAGAAGTTCACGATATCTGGACAAAACATCTCTTTGAACAACTAGAATTTGAACAATACGGTGAAGACTTTCAAAAGACTGATGGTAAGCCTATGTTTTTAACAATCGATGTTTCTCAATTAAATTTTTAAATAATTTTTCAAGTTAACACTTTGTAACTGAATAGATATTGTTTTCAAAGTTTGCTGTTTTGAAATCTAGTTTATTTTCAGGATCATTTGTTCTTGATTTGCTTAAATTCTCAAGCTCAACTAATGCATCTCCTCTAAATCCAACTGAGGAACCATAAATTGCATCAGACAACATTGTTCCGTGATCTCCTTTTTTGATATCATCTACCATTTCATAAAATCTAGCAGTTTCTTTTTTATTGACAGGATTGCCAGTTGCCTTGTTATATGCAACTGAAATGTACATTCCGTTATTTTTTACAGCGACAGGGATTTTGTGATTCTTTCCTGATTCACCAGGAATTGTTTCATTAACTAAAACTTCACATTTGTGATACATACTTGAAACATATGCATAGAATCTATATTGTGCATATTTTCCTGACTCATCTTCTTCGCAATCCACAAAAACCTTATGCAGTAATTCTAACGCATCATCATTCATACTTTGTAATCTGTCATCAATTCTGCCTCTTTCTAGAAGATCTGATTTACATTCTTTGGCAATTAAAACTAAAATAAAGTCTGGTAAATTGTAATTCTTTAATGCTGCAACAAAAGCTCCGGCTTGTGACATTCCAAATTTTGGAAAACCCTTATTGACCATATTTACAAATCACTCCAAAAAACATACTAATACCCAACAATGTAGTAAAACATGCTTTTCGCTTATAATTGTTAAGGAATTTGGTGACTTTTTACTATTTCTTCTAAATTTTAAATTGTAAGTATTAAATTCCGGAGAAATTCAATATTTTCTATGGATGTAGATACTACCCCTCAACTTGTTTCAAATGTTTATTCAAAGATTAAAGAAAACGTTGTGAAATATCGAAATATAATCGGAAAACCACTCACACTTACTGAGAAAATTCTATCTGGACACCTTTACGAAATTCCTGACAAACCTCTTGTTGGCGGAAAAGATTATGTTTTCCTTAAACCTGACAGAGTTGCATTACAAGACGTCACCGGCCAAATGGTGATGCTCCAATTTATGCAAGCTGGTCTTAAACAATCTGTCTTGCCAACAACTGTTCATTGTGATCATCTGATTAGAGCTGAGGTTCAAGGTGATGTTGATATGAAAGTTTCACTTGATGAAAATAGTGAGGTTTTCAAATTCTTGCAGTCTGCAGCTGCAAAACATGGATGTGGTTTTTGGAAACCTGGTGCTGGAATCATTCATCAAGTGGTTCTTGAAAATTATGCATTTCCAGGAGGCTTGATGATTGGTACTGATTCTCACACTCCAAATGCTGGAGGGCTTGGAATGATTGCAGTTGGTGTAGGTGGATTAGATGCAGCTGAAACTATGGCTGGTCTTCCTTGGGAGTTACTTTACCCAAAAAAAATTGGCGTTAAATTAACTGGAGAACTTAATGGATGGACCGCACCCAAAGATATCATACTTAAAGTTGCAGAAGAATTGACAGTTTCTGGAGGAACTAATTCCATCGTGGAATACTTTGGTCCTGGAACAAAATCTATCAGCTGTACCGGTAAGGCTACAATTACTAATATGGGTGCAGAGATTGGGGCGACTTGTTCTATTTTTCCATATGATGAAAGGATGGAGACCTATCTGAAATATACAAACAGAGAAAAAATTGCCGAACTAGCAAATCAAAACAAAGAATTACTTGTAGCAGATCCTGAGATTGAATCAAATCCTGAAATCTTTTTTGACAAAGTAATTGAAATCAATCTCTCTACATTAGAGCCTCATATTGTTGGCCCTCATACTCCAGACTTGGCTAGATCGATTTCAAAATTATGTGATGATGTAAAATCAAATGATTATGTTGATCCAATATCCGTCGCATTGATTGGAAGTTGTACTAATTCCTCATATGAAGACATGTCTAGAGTTGCAAGTATTGCTAAGCAAGCCAAAGACAAAGGAATAAAGTCTAAAATTCCTCTGTTAATCACTCCTGGCTCTGAACAAATTCGTGGAACTATAGAACGAGATGGCCAAATGGATTCTCTTAAGGAAATTGGAGCAACTGTCCTGGCAAATGCATGTGGACCTTGCATTGGACAATGGAATAGACCTGAATTAGAAAATGAAGAAAAAAACACTATTGTTACAACATTTAACAGAAATTTTCCAGGAAGAAATGACGGTCATCGTAGTACTTTGAATTTTATTGGCAGTCCTGAGATGATTATTGCATTATCTTTGGGAGGTAGGTTGTCCTTTAATCCCTTGAAAGATGAGCTTACAGCTTCTGATGGAACAAAATTCAAACTAGATCCTCCCAAACCTGCACCAGAAGTTCCTGAAGATGGATTTATTATTCCCGAAGGAATTTTCATTGCACCTCCTGAAAACTCAGATGATCTTGAAGTAATAATTAATCCTAACAGTAAAAGACTGCAACTTTTAGAACCTTTTTCAAAATGGGATGGTGTAGACTTTATTGATTTGCCAGTTCTAGTTAAAGCTAAAGGAAAATGTACCACTGATCATATTTCTCCTGCCGGTGCTTGGCTGTCACTTCGCGGCCATTTAGATAATTTGAGCGATAATATGCTTTTGGGAGCAGTCAATGCGTTTAGTGGTGAGGTAGGAAAGGGCAAGAACATGCTCAATAACCAACTTGAAACATTCTCAAGTATTGCAAGGCAATACAAAGAAAAACAAATGAGATGGGTGATTGTAGGTGATAATAACTATGGTGAAGGCAGTAGCAGAGAACATGCTGCAATGTCTCCTCGATATCTAGGATGTGCGGCAGTAATCACCAAAAGCTTTGCTAGAATTCACGAAACAAATTTGAAAAAACAAGGAATTCTGGCACTCACTTTTAGCAATCCAGACGACTATGAAAAAATTTTAGAAGATGATAAACTCAGTCTTTTAGAATTAGATGAATTGGGGCCACACAAACAGGTAAAATGCATCCTTTTACACAAAGATGGGAGTCGAGATGAACTCTTGCTTGATCATTCATACAATCAATCTCAGATTGAGTGGTTCAAAGCTGGTTCTGCACTTAATGTTTTGAGAAACCGATGAAAAATTTTCCGTGGACTTCCTTTACATTTGCCTAAAAATTATTCATAGTTTCCAAATCAGTACTTGGTTTCCATAAACCTCTTGAATTTCTCAGTAGGGTTGGATAGAACGTGTTTTGTATTATATTTTTTTGATACAAAATTTCGAAGAGATTCTTCATAAAATGTTTCCTTGTTTGAAAAATACCCATTCAGAAAAAACATGAAACTTTTGAATCCTTTTCCGCGTTTTAATAGCACCAACGATCTTAGAAATGTGTGTAACAAGGGATATCCAAGAGCTTGCATGGCATAGCCGTAATGGTAATACATTATGGGTTTGTACGTAATTGAGGTTCTTCTGACAGTCTTTGTCTTTATATCCTCATAATAGCTGATATTGAATCCTAACTGCATAGCTTTTACGTAGACATATGTTTCATAACCAAAATTTACAGGTAATGTGGAACCTATTGATTTCCAATAATCTTTTCTGATAACACGCCCCGAACCTCTGGGTGCCGTAGCTATTTCACCTTGAATTGCACCAGACGCAACAACAGAATCATCTGTAATCATCTTTTCTGTTATTTTTTCATAATAGTCAGAAGACAGCAGGTGATCTGCGCCCACTATTGAAATAAAATCAAGGTTGTCCACATTCAAATGGTTCAAGCCATAATTGAAAACTTTGGCAAGCTCTGGACGTGTTACCCAATTATCATGAATCTCAGGAAAAGTTAAAATCTCAACATCAAAATTTTTTGCAATTTTTACAGTATCATCAGTTGAATTATCATCAACCAATACTATTTGAGTTAAAGGGATTGTTTGCTGAGATAAGGCATCGAGTGTATCATAAATATTGTTAGCCTCGTTTCTAGCAATAATGACAATCCCTATTCTTGGAAACTCATCAAACTTTGTATTATTCACACTAAGATTACAATGAATGTGAATTTATTTTGCGTGATAGGAAAGACAACTTTCAAACAAGAGTAATCCTGTTGTCAGCCATGGGTAATTAATCAACAGATAAGAAAATTTAGGTATGGCTTATACCCATTATCCTTCATCATGAAAGATCCATGTTAATCCTATCATATCCAATGCAGAAACATTGGTTAAAACCGGATTTTTGACTTTACATTCATCCGGAGAAAATGATTGATTAGAGTTTTTGTCATATTTGTATTGGATTATTGTTGACATAATACATGATTACAAAATTTACTTAAAACACTAATGAACAAATCGTTCATACAAATCATCAGTAATCTCTAACTACTATTTTAGATAATACAATTCAGTTGGAGTTGTCCCCAGACAACAAATCTTGCGACTGACATTCAGCATTATTTTTTAACCACTTTGAAATCTGTGTTTCAGTTTCTGCTTTTTCATGATTTATGTTCTGAGGAATGCTGAGAACGTATAGTGCAACAATAATCGTATTCTCCAGGATTGGCAAATGTAAATATCCAAAATTCTCTGGTTGGAAAAACTCACTATCAAATTCACCATTCACTGTACCTGGTTTTCCACTTGTTACGTAATGAAAATCTGAATTCCTCATTAAACCATGTGATTAAATCTTGAATAATTTTCTCAGTGTAACTATATACAATCCATATACAAATTTTGTACTCTTTAGCATATATTGTATGACAAATCTTTTCTTTATTTTCATACCATCTTTAGTTTTCTTGTATTTCAAAGACATCATCAAATGTTCTGAATCAATTTCAGACTTACCAAAAATGGAGCATATTTCCTTTATCTCTTGTTTTGTAGTGGACAGAGGTTTATCTAATGCAAAAAGAACGTCATCACATGCCCAAAAATTTGCCTTTACTGCATGAGAGAATGCAGACTTTGGGCTGAATGGAAATATTACAAAACTCATCATCAAAAGCAACATTGCATTAAATGTCGCCTTTATCTTCTCAATTGTTGGAACATTTTTTGGGATTTCTTTTCGAATGTCTTTACCATACAAAATTATGCCCGTATTTTTTATTCTCTGCAGGAACAAACCCAGTGACGCTATGGTTCTTGTGCCAATTTCTATTTTGAGGTCTTTTCTTATCTTGAATCCCTTGAGATCTAGTTGATCTGAAGCTACTACGTAAAATGGTTGTCCAAACATCATTTTGTTTTCAGTCTTAAAGATAAGATCCAATGCAGGATTGTCAGTTTTTTTGTATGTTGTGCACGTCTCAGATAGTTTTAGGTCATATTTTGCATCAAGAAGAAGTAAAAGTTCAGTCAGATATTTTTCAATTTCCTTGCAGAGTTTTTTGTTTCTGATTATCACAATACAGTCAATGTCTGATTTTCCACGTATCCATTCCCCAGTTGTTGCAGAGCCAAACAGTACAAAAGAGACAATCTCCTCAGGGTATTTCTTTATCAGCTCTGCGACCAATTCTTTCATGAATTGTTTTAATTTTTTGTTTTGAATCGACAAATGGAATCAGAATATTGTTACAGAATTGCATTGATAAACTCTTTCAGGCTGGTGAGACTTAACAGCCAAATTCCTGCGCCCATATTTCATCTGAAAATTCACTTGTAGGACAATAACGGTTCAAAATATTTGCATGATTCTCATAGAGAAGTTCAGCGTTGAGAATTTTTTTTCCACAAGTTACCTTGCCAAGCATTCTATTAAACACATCATATGGTTGCTTGTCATCTTGATCCACTGTAGCTTGTGATCCAACAGGACACATCTCTGCTGTAAACTGACTCGCATCATAGAATCCTATCTCGTGTATTTCAGGAGTATTCGTAAGGGAAAGTCGAATTTCATGAATTCCATCAAGATAAATTGTATCACCATCTACAATTCTTGTTATTGTACCTGTAAGACACAGTTCATCTCCAGAGCATTTAATGTTTTTTTCCTGTAAAGATACATATTTTTTCAAAGAAATTACGTCACTTTTGGATTCGGGCATATCAATCTGATTTTTTAATATCATATCATTAATTTCTAAAGATGGTTCAACATTTAGTCCAAATATTCCTGTCGCAAAGATTATTGGAATTATCCCAAACATTGAAATTTTATATCTTTTTTTCATGGTATTCAATTACATAGAACATTCTAAATTTACTTGTTGTTCTTTATCAAGCATTTTTCTACTTCGTTTCTGGATGCAGACCAATACCATCTCAATTCCTTATACTTGACATTTCAGATACTTGTAATAATCAATCATGAAAAAATATTTTAACTAATTGTCTTTGAATTACATCTTCTAAGGAATCTCCTATTGATAATTTCTGGTGTTTCGTTTAGAATACCATTAGAAAACATCTCTTTTAGAGGATATTTTGACTAATTACCCTTCAAAATTATAATGTAATTCAAAAATGAAAATTACCTCTCATTTTATCTATTAACATGAATTCTCTAGTTAAATTGGTAAAGATATGACTCCCTTAAAGGAATGTGTAGAATCTGTATGCTCTATTGTCTGAACCTTTGAAGATGTAATAGATAAGATTCAAATAAAAATTGAAAATAAAATTTCATGAGTAATGTATTGACTGTCCCTGAATGGTACGAAGAAGTAAAGTCCAGCATAAAAATGGCATTGGTTGTGGTAGACATGCAGAAATTATTCTTAACTGATAAAAAATCCCCTTGGATGGATAAAAAATTAATCTCTATAATTCCAAACATAGAAAAATTAATCCAAAAACTTGGAGAACAAAATGTGATATTTACTCGCTTCATTCCTCCTAAGAATTGGAAAGATGAAAATGGCTCTTGGCAAACATACTATAAAATAAATCAAAAAATTACTACAAGTATTCTGGGAACTGAAGCACTGGATATAGTTGATAATTTTCTCCCATACATTCCAAATTCATCTATTACAAGTAGAAAAAAATCAGCATCAATATTCATGGCAGGTAATTTTCTTTCAAAAATAAAAAAACGATCCGTACAAATTCTGATTTTCACAGGTATTGAAACTGATTATTGTGTGCTATCAAGCGTATTGGATGCCGTTCATTTAGGATATTATGTGATAGTTGTAATGGATGCCTGTGCAAGCAGTAAAAAACAAGGCCAAAAACATGCAAGAGGAATATTTGAACGATTTCCTGAACAGCTTTGGGTTATCACTACAAATGACTTGATAAAGCATCTTCAAAATAATGCCAAAAATTAGGTTTCATTTTTCATGTTTCCCTAAATTGTTTTTACAGTATTTAGATGACTCGTTCCAATCAAGGATCTTATCGCTCTGAATTTTTAAAATCTACGAGAACACCCAAATGTTTTACCCTCAATAAAAAATTAGAACAACATCCAGTTTGATGGGAATTATCATGAATGATTATCATGTTAGAAAATCTACGTTTTTCTTTTAATTGTAAGATTATAAAAAACAATGACTTGAAACTTACCAAAATAGGCCCTCAAGAAAAGACGTTATTGGTAGGATTTCCAAGCAATGGTCTTATTGGCACTTTTTCAATATCTTATCTGATACATCATCTAAAGATGAAATGTATTGGAGATGTTGAAGTACCATATCTTCCTTCAACGTTATTTGTAGAAGAGGGAGAAATTCTAGCCCCAATCCGAATCTACAATAAAAATAATCTTTTTGTGATCATCTCAGATGTTCCATTTGATCAATACTTGGCAGAGAAATTTGCAATTGCAGTTCATGCATTTTGTAAAGATCACGCAATAAAGAAAATAATGCTTGTCAGTGGTATGGAATCAGTTAACCAAAAAGAAGACGGCCCAAAAATTTATGGTCTTGTAACACATCCAATCTTAGAAAGCGAACTTTATGACAATCAAATTTCAAAATTTTTAAATGGCTCAATTTTTGGGACAGACGCTGCCATAATTTCAGTTTTTAGAAAAACAAACATTCCTGTCATGGTTTTGTATGCAGAATGTCATCCATTCTTCCCAGATCCTGAAGCATCAATTATTGCAATAGTCGCACTGGCAAAAATTCTGGATATTAAAATAGACATTAAAGACATTCAAAATAAAATAGATACGCTTCGAATACAGCATAGAAACCTAATGGAAGAAACACTTCGAACATTACAACAAGAAAAGAAGACAAAGGCTCCACAGATTTACAGGTGATTTAATGAATAATCACGATAAGTTTGAATTTGGAATGACTTCTTACATGATCGGTTCATTATTTGATGACATGGAGCAAAGAATTCTTTCACCACTATCATATCTAAGAGAATTTGACAATTATTGGATGTTAGAATTTGATCTTCCACTAGTGAATAAAAAAGACATCAAAGTCATTTTTGATGAAAACATCATAAGTATCAAGGCAAAGCTCAAGGAAGAATATTCTGAAAAAAAACTAGGCAACATCACAAAGTTTGAATACTTTAAAAAATCCATCTCATTACCTAAAAGAATAGATGTTAACAAAACAACTGCAAAATTCAAAAAAGGACGACTAGAGATAAAAATTCAAAAGAAGATAGTTGGTCATTCCATCAAAATTAATTAGTATTTAATGAACAAAAAACATGGATACTTATATTTTTGAAATAGAATCAAAATAAAAAATGAAACTCTTTATGGAGTTCTTTGCCAGCGAGACAAACCATAATTTACCGCTCAAAACATGAAGTTAAACTATCTATTCATTATTCATGTTTGTTGACTTTGAAAATATGTATTGGTAAATAATGCAGGATTTTTTAAAAAATATACTTCTAATATCGAGTAGCAGAAATTTTTCACCTAAATCTAGAATGCTCCAAAGGCTTAACACTGATCTGATTGCTCAAATCCTTTTCTTGCTAGTTGATTATTGTTTGTACTGTGTTACATAGAACCAAAAATGAAAATTATTATGCTGCAAAGAAAGACAATTTGAGTTTATGTTTTAAATTTCCTTAATTTCTTTATCTTTTTGTTTTGAGTTGGCAATAAAAAATAGTCTTTATATTTTTCAAATATGACAACTTTGAACTAGTTTATCTACTATGACTCTTATTTGAAAATATGGATCCCCAATCACAAAAAAAGATTGATGATGTTATGATTGAAACAAACGAAAAAGTGTCTGCAATTGTAAATGAAATCAGAGACATTAGATTTTCAAAAATGGATGAAGATAAAAAACAAGTAAAATGTGATAAATTAAGAGAAGAGTTTGAAAAAGTCATGATTGAAGAGGAAAAAAAAATAGAAAAAGTTATGGAAGAATTCCCATGAAAATTGATGAAATCGACACTGATTATGATACAGTTAAAGTAGACAAAATTGGAATTCTTGATTCACAAACAGGCGCAGTATTGCTCAAAGACGAAAAAGTTGAATTCGTAATGTCTGGTTTTTCATCGGAAGTTGCAAGAATTATTTCTGACTTTGTTGAAGGGAAACGTGATGATCCACCAACAATTTATCGCCTAGTTGAGCAAATTTGTGAGGAAAATGAAATCCTTCTAGTCAAGGTCAAAATCTATGAAAGCGGGGGAATTTTCAGAGCAAATCTGTATTTTACTGGAAAAAAAGACATGGTATTTAGAAATTTCAGGGCATCAGACGCTATTGCACTGGCAACTTACTACAACATTCCAATTTTGGTAAGAAAATCTATGCTGAAAAATATTGAAAAAAGTGAAATTGAAAAAAACTGAATCTCTAAAGTAAAAGATTAATCTATTCAAAATTAATCTAATCTATAACTCCTAGAAAATTTTTCATTTACAAAGCAGATGGAAGACGAGTCCAATTCAATGAAAACAAAATCCTTAGTACATGTATAAGAGCTGGAGCAAGTAAACAAACTGCGAAGCGAATTCTAAAGAAAGTCAAATCAGAAGTATATCGAGATATGGCTTCAAATGATATTTACAAAATAGTCCTCCGTGTTATTTCTGAAGAAAAAGGCCTTAAAGCACTACACCAAAGATATCAATTAAAAGATGCAATTATGAGAATGGGTCCGGCAGGATTTGCATTTGAAAATTATGTTGCATCAATTTTGAAATATTATGATTATCAAGTAACAAAAATAAGATCAAAAATTCATGGAACATGTGCAACACATGAAATTGATCTCATAGGGATGAAAGACAACAGAGAATTTTTGATTGAATGCAAATACCATTCTCTTCATGGAGTGTATACTGGACTAAAAGAATCATTGTACACTCATGCAAGATTTCTTGATATGCAACCAAAATTTGCAGGAGAGATTATTTTTTGCAATACCCAAATCTCAAATCACGCAAAAAAATATGCCAAATGTATCGGACAAGAAATTTTTTCCTGGAGATACCCTGCAACAAACAGCTTGGAAAAAATAATTGAAAAACACAATTTGTATCCAATTACAATTCTTAGTTTGACACAAAATGAATTGCAAATATTTTCAGAATGCAACATGATGATTGCAAAAGATCTCTTGAGATATAATGAGGACAAGATTGCAAGAATTACTGGAATTTCCAAAAAGAGAATTAGTAACATGCAAAAATTAATTGAACAAATATTTTATCCAAAATAAGCATCATAAGAAATAGTACTAATAATACAAAGTATCATTTTATTATGTTGAATAATTATTTTGTTATTGCAAATCCAGCTTCCGAAAATTTAGCAAAAAAAATTGCAAAAAAACTACAAGCAAAGTATCTGAAGACTCACTTGAAAGTTTTTCCTGATGGTGAAAGCAAACTTACTATTTCTGGATACAAAAACAAGGGAACAATTCTTGTTGTGTCATCAATGGGACCACCTGTGGATTCTAATCTTGTTCGAACTTTGTCATTAATTTCAAAGTCTCGAGAAATGTCTTCAGATGTAATTGCGATAGTGCCGTACATGGGCTATGCCAAACAAGACAAAGAATTTCTCAGAGGAGAAATTATAACAATTTCAGTCGTTGCAAAACTCCTTAAAGCTGCTGGTGCAACACGATTAATCGTAGTGGATTTTCACAGCCCTGATGCTATTGATTTTTTCAAATTCCCAACAAAAAATATTTCAACAGTTTCCTTATTTACAAAATATTTTAAAAAATACAAACTGAAAAATCCTCTTGTGGTATCTCCAGATCTATTTTGGAAATCTAATGCAGAAAAATTTGCCAAATCCATTAATGCAACTGTTATTGCATTAAACAAACAAAGAGATAGAAAAACAGGAAAATTAGCAATCAAATCAGCTTTACCAAAATTTTCCAAAGAATGCGACCTGATATTATTTGATGATATGGTATCCACAGGAGGGAGTATTTTAAAGGCAATCAAATTTCTCAAAGGAAATTTTAGAAATATGTATGTAGTTTGCACTCATCCTGTTTTTGTGGGTGATTCAGAAAGAAACATCAAAAATATGGGTGTCTCAAGAATTATAGCTACAAATTCAATTGAAGGAAAATTTTCAAAAGTTGATTTATCAAAAATTATCTCTGAAACTATTTTAGATTGGAAGTAGCATTTTTTATAATATTTGATTCCTAATCATCTATCAATTTCAAATGTTCTTTCTACTACCGGAGATTCCTTTATTGTATGGATTAACATGTCTGATTTTTTGCCTACTCCTATTGGTGCTTGAGTCGAAATAACATATTTCACTCTATCAATTTTATATGATTGTTCAGCATATACTGTAAACAACACTTCCCCTTTTTCCACATTATCTCCAATTTTTTTATTAAAAACAATTCCTGCGCCTTTATCTTTTGGAGCACCAGATGCACGTCCGATTTCTACAATAATTCTATTTTCCATCCACAACACTTGTCCTGATTTTTCTGAACGAACATGCATGGAATATTCCCCAATTGATATGTCCTCTGGAAGTATGGCTGGATTTCCTCCCTGCACCTTGATGATTTCTCTCATTTTTTGCTCTGCTTTTCCTGATTCTAAGATTTTTTTTGCAAGAGAGTATCCATTTTTTTTGCCTAATAATTCAAACATACATCCAGCAATGTTACATGCTTTATCTATTAGATCCGGAACATTTTTTTGATTCATTAAAACTTCAAGTGCTTCTTTTGCTTCAAGTGCCGGACCTACTGTATTTCCAATTGGCTGTTCACCAAAAGTCACTATACAATGAGTATGAATTCCCAATCTTCGACCAAGTTCCATTATGTCTCTTGCAAGAAGATCTGCCTCTCCTGTTGTTTTCATCTTTGCTCCTCTTCCAGTATGAATATCGACTACAAGGTGAGTTGCACCAACTGCTTTCTTTTTACTCATGATGGATGGTAAAAGCAAAGGATCGATATGTAGAGAAAATTCTGTTTTCACAAAAATGTCATCAGCTGGTGCCAATTCGATTGCACCACCCCACACAATACATCCATTTGATTTCTTGAGAATCTTTAACATGCTATTTGTTGTAAATTCAACAGGCATCAAAATTTCTGCTCGGTCTGCAGTTCCTGCTGCCGAAGTAATAGCTCTTGAAGATGTTTTTGGAATAGTATATCCCTCTGATGCAATTATTGGAACAACTAATAGTGTTGTTTTGTCTCCTGGCACTCCTCCTATACTGTGTTTGTCAATGATGATTTTCTTGTTAATGCTAAGGGTTTTTCCCGTATCAACCATTGCACGGGATAAACTTGTAGCCTCATCCAGATCCAGTTTATCTATATGTAAAGCAGTTACAAATGCTGCAATTTCATTTTCACTAAGATTGCCATCTACTAAATCCTGTATAATTTCATGTATTTCTGGATATAGTAGTTTTTTTCCTGAAAGTTTGTTTCGAATAAATTGAAGTGATTTCGGGAATGGTGCAATATCTAAATGTATTTTATTATTCTCTTTTAAAGAAAGTATTTTTCTGACTTCATCGGTTACTCCTAGATGGCCTCTTTCTATAATACTAGATATGTTTACTATTGCGGTGATTTTCTTTATTGTTTGAACTGTCACACGTTCAGAAGCAGTAATGTTCAATTCATCTGCATCTTTATCATTTAAAAATACAAATGGCTTTCCTCCTGAATCAATATTTAAGATTTTTACTTTTAACATCATTGTATACTATTTTGATATGGGATTATGTTTAATAATACTCTCGTTGAAATGCTATTTTATTATCATGTTTAAATTTTAGCTCATTCTCTAAATAATAGTTTGGGATTAAAAACTGACTATACTATTTTCAATTATGAAAATTAAACTTAAGTGAACAAAATTACATGCATTCAAAACTAATTCAAAGACGGAAGCGCATAAACATCAAACCAAAGTTCATCGCTTGGGTTAATACCCTACGTTTCCGTGCGTTGCACTAAACCAAAATTTAATGCATACAATGTAAATAAAAATAATAATTAAACGTACACCATGATTATCATTTCTGAAAATGACTTAATTATAGATTAAAGAAAATTTGAAGTCTGTAGGAGTTTTAGACAAGTTGTGAGTGATCCGAATTACCTTTCTACATTAAAAGATAAGGAATTTTTTATTTTGAGAAAACTATGTGATAATTCAATTACTTTTATTGAGAGAGAAAAATTAGAAAAGAAATTAAAAGAAACTCGCCTTGAAATCAAAAAACTACAATGAATTCAGATACAAGGCATACACAAAGAATCAAAATACAAATTCAAATCTCTTTCCATCAAATAAATTCACTTTAGTTTTGATAATCAAAGATATGCTTAAGTTAGTAAAATCATTTGAATAATTATGCAATTCAAAATTGGTAGATGGATTGCAAAAGCAGACAACTGTGCTTCTATTTACCACGGAAATACATCGTTATCATTTAACATAAGAGGTCCTGGAGACATTACTGTTTATCATGATGATAAAGTGACTAAATTTTATAAAGACGGAATAGTTTCGGGGAAAAAAATCAAAATCAAAAATTCTTCATATACTTGGATTTCAGGAACATACATTGGTCCTTCAAATAAGATGGAATTTGAACAAGAATGGTTTGCAAAATCTGGAACATGGCAAACGGTGTATCATGGAGAAAATGCCAAATTATATAGAATTTTAGGTCCTACTACTCAGAGGGATAGTGACATACTTGTCTCAGTTGATGGGATACAGACTGGATGTTTTTTGTCTAAATCCCACAGTGTTGATGTAAAAGGTAAGCACATCAAGATAAAGAAAAGAAAGGGACCTTCTTTTGTTAGTGGATTTGCTTATTCGTTAAAATAAAAAAACAATTCATCAAATCTATAGTTGTTTTTCTATACTAAAGTCGATAAAAATTATAAAAGTACATGAAAAAACAATCAATGTTGAAAACTTTAATAAAAATATCTGATCTAGAATAGCCGATAGAACCTGATGCAGAATATGGTATAAAAGTACCTGTTGTAATCTATGCAAATGAAAATTTACTACAAAAGATGATTTCAGATAGAACCTTTGAACAAACAGTTAATGTTTCTACATTACATGAGTTTTAAAACAAGTTGTAGTTTTACCTGATTTTTTTACCAGAGCGATTATCTACTACAGATATACAAATACTGCTTTCTGATTGGTTATAAAACAATTAGGCCTTTCTCACTTTAGTTAAGGTAAAAATGAAACGTGATGTTATTTATCGAGATCATCTCGTATTTTAATTCATTTCTGATTTTTTGTTTAAACCATTATTTTCTAAAAACCATCCAGATTCTAAAGCCAACAAAGATTCCAACAGATGCAATAATTAACGTGATCATAACTATTTGTCTTGTACTTTCATCCATTGTTTATTCTTCGGCTAACTCCCAACTTTGATTTATTCTTTTTATCTGGGTTCATGTGGTTCTAAATTTCACTCATTAATTATGTTATCATGCATTTTGTACATAGGTTAAAAATACAAATTCCATGTATGCGTAGAGTAATTATGGAAAAATCTGTTGGGCCAATATCGAAAAATTCGGTGATGCAGAATTTGTTGTTGTGGAGATTCTTGATGGGAAGAAACTATTTGAAAAACCCCTTCCTGAAAATGATGCGGAATATGATGACTCGACAAACTAAATTAGTTTAGAAAACAGGAATTACTATGCTGATACAAATTCATTTTATTGAAGTAGATAGTTTTTTGGATTTTGCACGATTTGTATGTGCCTTCAGAGAGTACCCATTGAGAGTTTATGCTCATAAATTGCATGGCAAGATGGTATTGTCAAGTAAAATTGTTTTATCAAATTCGATCATCGCATTTTATACAGATTATGAAAATGGACGGTACATTGAGTATGACCCAATGGGCGGCAAGGAAACTGCACAGGCAGTATCTTCTATAAACTCAACTTCTGTACATGCCCCAATAGTTCATTTAGATTCATTACCATTTCCAATTAAACAATACAAAAAGATCTCAGATAAATTCAAAATTTCCAAAGTATCTGATCTAGGCAATCTGGCTAGATTAACATATGATCCTGAGTGGCCAGATAATCCAAAGGTGACCCTGCTGAGTTTTCCAAAAGGAAAAAAATGGATTATAGGATACATGTCAATAATTGAATTAGTTGAAACCGTTTACTGTTTTTATTATGTAGAGTTGGATAAAGAACCAGATAAAGCATTCATAAAATATTCTGGCCACAAGGGAGTTCCAGCTCAGTTTACAGATGTTTTTCAGCATGGCTTTCCATATCTTCCAGTAGTTAAATTAAAGAAAGAACATCCTATTTTTGGTTTTAAGTAGATTGCTTATCAAATAATTTTTTCAATATGTAATTTTTTTGTATCATAAAAATATGATATTAGATATAGTGTTGTGTAATTTTATGAAATAGTTGTTTTTGATGAACAAGAAACTAACAATATTTGATATGACTCGTTGTTTTGTATGGTTTCAGGTTTAGTTACCAATTACATGCACTACGACGATTAACTATATCAAATGGCGTGGAACGTGGGGCCGACCGGAATCGAACCGGCGACCTACGGGTCACTACAGCTCCAAACTTACATCATCCGTGAGTCAGTTTAGCTTAGTTAACCTTTGGAGCCCTTAGCGGTGATCTTTTTCGTAGACGCTGTCGCCCTACCAGGCTAGGCTACGACCCCACAAACAAGAATGAAAAAGACTTGAATTTTAAGTTATTTTTAACCAAGATTTATTTGCAATTAACATCAATTTGTATTTGTTAGTTAATCATGATAAAACCAATTTACTTGGCGTTAGGCGCAATTCCTGTAATTATGGCAATTTTGATTTCGGTCCCATTACTTACCAAAAATGAAATCCCGATGTCTGCAGCAAACTCTGCTGATAAAATAGAAATCGAATACACAAAACACCAGCTAAAGAAAATTTCCTACGGCATCACAGAGCGAGTTGGAGCACAAAAAACTGAAATTCTTTTCATAAAAAATGATGGTAGTGTTAAATATTCTGTTACAGAGCAAGGATATCTCCAGCCTGATATCCGCTCAAAACTAGATAAAGAAAAACTAGAGAAATTAAAAGCACTAGTCAAAGAAACTGGTTTTATTAATATCCCGTCTGAATCATTTTTGATTTTAGAAAATGCAACTGATTTTCAGAAATCAAATGTTAAAGTCACTCTCAACGGTCATGTGAATCAAATTCATTGGCCTGAACAAAACGCTACTCCAGATTTTATTCCTCCAATAATTACTATGGTTGAATCTGAACTTGATCAGATCATTTCTGAAATAGGTGAATAGGTACAAATAGTCTTTAGTGAAAATTAGACCATGCTCCCGTTGTCTGGTCAACGATTAGATGCCAAAGGAATAATCTCAGATAAAATAAACTCTGTTGAGACATTACATGGGTCATCTACTGTAAAACGAGGTTTTGCGCATATGCTAAAAAATGGAGTGGTGATGGATGTTACAACCGTAGAGCAAGCTCAAATTGCCGAAGAAGCTGGGGCAGTATCTGTAATGGTTTTAGACAAACTTCCATCTGAGGTTAGAAAGGCAGGTGGGGTTGCACGAACTGCCAGTATTAGAATTATTGAAGACATTATGAATTCAGTTACAATTCCTGTGATGGCAAAATGCAGGATAGGTCATGTCAATGAAGCGTTGGTCCTTCAAGAAACCGATGTTGACATGATAGATGAATCTGAAGTTCTTACGCCGGCTGATGAATTTCATCATATTTGGAAATGGGATTTTACGACACCGGTTGTTAATGGCGCTAGATCTCTGGCCGAAGCTTTGAGAAGAATTGAGGAAGGTGCATCGATGATTCGAACCAAAGGAGAGCCTGGAACTGGAAATGTTGCAGAAGCAGTAACCCATATTAAAAAAGTAAATGATGAACTCAGAACAATAAAGGCAATTTATGATTCTGGCGATAATCAAGATTTAGTTAGAATTGCACGAGAATTCAAAGTATCTTATGACATTGTTCAGCAAACTGCAAAACTTGGAAGACTGCCTGTTGTAAATTTTGCAGCTGGTGGTATTGCGACACCTGCAGATGCTGCATATTTGATGTCTTTGGGATGTGATGGTATCTTTGTAGGCTCGGGAATTTTTAATGCAAATGATGCAAGAGAAAGGGCAAGGGCAATAGTCTTGGCTACAACTTTTTGGAATGAATCTGACAAAGTAAAAGAAGCGCAAAAGATGATTGACGAAAGACAATCCATGATTGGTCTGGATGTAAAGACATTGGAATTGCGTATGCAAGATAGAGGCAGCTCACTATGAGTATCAATGTCGGTGTGTTGTCAATACAGGGAGACGTCGAGGAAAATATCTTATCAGCAAAAGCTGCAATTGATGAGTTGAAAATAGACGGAAAAGTAGCTGAGGTTAAAACTCCTGATGAAATCTCTTCACTAGATGGCCTGATAATTCCTGGAGGCGAAAGCACTACCATTGGAGCGTTGTCTTTGGTAAATGGCTCCTTGAAGGTTATGAAGGACAAAATTGAAAACGGAATGCCTGTCCTTGGAATTTGTGCTGGCATGATAATGCTATCAAAGACTGCAAATGACCGTGTCATTGGAACAACAAATCAGCCTCTTTTGGATATACTTGACATCACTTTGGAGCGAAATTCCTTTGGACGACAAAAAGAATCATTTGAGGCAAGTATCTCTCTAGACTCAATAGATATCCCAAAATTTAACGGTGTCTTTATCCGGGCACCATCTGTTTCTGGTGTAGGCTCTGATATAGAGGTGCTATCAAAACTTGATGAAAAAATAGTTGCAGTGAAAAAAGGAAACGTAATTGGAACATCATTTCATCCAGAACTGACACAAGACATATCTTTACACAAATATTTTATAAATCTGGTACAACAACAGACAAACTAGTTTTTACCTCTGATTATTGTTTTATCCATGTTTTGCAGTACTTTTGTGATTCAAGTATACTAGGTGTACAACGTGTATGGGGATATAGTTAAGGCATTTAACTCCATACCCATGTGGAAACCCCATTAAATAAAAAAAAGTTTCTAGGAGATCAAATTATGTAGAATTATTATTTTCCCAAAAAACATTCTCAGAATATTTCGTTAAACAGGTTGTGTTTATATCCATAAAATGCACAATAGAATCATGAGTTTCAGAAAATACATACATTGTAACAGGGAATATGAGGATGTGTTTAACAGAAGAATATGCTCTGACAAATGTTCATTACAAATATCATAATCTGGCGTTTTAATCTCTTATCGGAATATTCTCATTGTTAAAATCTTATTAATCTGGAGACGATGGGATTTGAATCCATGATCTCCTGCACCCGAGACTGACAGTATGCCAAGTTAACCTACTGTCCCAAAAAACAACTAGACATATTCAAACAATCTACATATAATTCAAAACTTTTCAATCATTCGATTCTTTGGAAATTTAACTAGTTGTGACAGAAAAACTTTCAACCAAAATTACATGACAAGATTTATCTGATTTTTAGGTATTCTTGTTTGTTGAATTAGAAGAGATATTTTCTATAGTCGTACGATATTAGAACTACTAAAACTAAAAGGAGACGAGATATATCCAGTATGAATCAAATCAAAAACAATATGCTATATCTCATGTTTGATTATTGATACAGGGTAGTTGAATCAATATCAGAACCAATTGACATGTCTGAATATGTTTCAGGATTTAGGGAATAACAGACTTGGGGTTCAAATTGAATCACATTTACATCTTTTTTAGATAATTGTTTTATCTTTTCTGATGAGTGTCCCTCTAAAGTTTTTTTGATAATTGCCTCTTTGATTTCAGATTTTGTGGGTTCATCAGTAATAAAACTTACAATTCCTCTAAACTGATACCCCTCTAAATCATCTTTATTAAAAACTGAAATTGTCACACATGGATTTACTTGAATATTTTTGTAGGATTTATGTTTGAAAAAATCAAGCCAGTAAATTGCATCTTCTTCAACTTTAAAGAAAATCCTGGGAGAGACATTTACAAATTTACTTCCACTTGTCGTTCCTACAACAAAAATTCCTTGAGTATCAATAAAATCTTTAATTGAATCGGGAATTTTAACCATAACTAAAAGTAGTCTGCCCAACCTCGTTTTATCAAAATCTCTGCAGTAGTTTCTTTCACACAAACTGCTTTTCCATTAGATTTTTTCATGAATAATTCAAGTCCTTCATTGCATATCACATCACTCGAATCGGTTCCTGTTTTCATTTGTTTTAGTGGGGACTTGAACTCTTTTGGAGCAATTCCAAAGTCAAATGGCAAAAACAGGCTCTTTGCACTGGGGCCAGTAATTTTCACACGGTATTCTCCAAAGTCCCGAAACACACCACTTGTTGAAACCGTCTCAGTGAATTTTGTAGAATCTATCAGAGGAATTACTTTATGATAAACGGTGTTACCTTGGGGGGAAATAACATCCAAAGTTAATTCATACAATTGGACAGGATTTTTTATCTCGCCTGAAATTATTATTTCATCTCCTCTCTCATAGAACTTTTTATCTGTCACGCCAAACATTTGGTTAATCAAAACATGTTTCTTTGGAGTAGATGTGCCAATAACATCAACTCCTACAATTTTGACTTGCTCAGCTGCTTCATGTAATATTACAGTAAGTGTTGTAATTCCGTTTGTTTTCTTTAATTCATAATTTGTGATTGATTTATCATCTACAAATACGGATTGAGGATCTTTGATTAGTTTTTCTGGCAAATATACTACAAATTTATCATCATCTATTTTCCCTGCAAAACTAAATGTAATGCTTTTTCTGACTGGTTCTACTTCCACACCTACTAAATTCCTTTGAACCTTGTACACTATATCTATAGGTTGATCTGAAAATTCAGAGCCCACATTATGAAACACATCATAATCTGCAGCAAGATTAATTACATTTACTATTCCAGTCATCCATGGATGAATTGTACAAAAATATTTGATTTCTCCGGCTTCTTTTTCACTAAAGAGAACTGAAAATCTATTTCCTGATTCCATATGTCCACTATCAAACATTGTGGTGATTCCTGTTTTCAATGTTCCAGAAGTCACAGTATGTACAACAGAATCAGCATTTCCCCATTCAACCCTGTCTCCAAACCTTACTGAAATTTCAGATGGAGTAAAATGTACGGGGGATTCAGGCATGGATGAACCTGCAGGAATTTGTACTTTCCACGTTTCAGCATGCACAGCATTAGGAACAACTGCAAACATCATGGTTATTGTAATACTAAGGAAAAGTAATTTGAAAAACAATATGATAGAATGAATTTCCAAGTATATTATTAGCGATATTGATTTTCAGAAATGAGAAGATAAGAACATCTACTGAATCTTGAATTTATATACATAGTTAAGGCATTTAATTTCGTACCCACGTGTAAGTTTTAAATTTGTTAAATCTGAGTATATGAAAAAAGAAAGATGAATTAAAATTCTAATAATCACAATTAGAGTCTTTGACTTTTTTTGGATTACATATTCTACAATCTAATAGACACTTATCTTCAGGGCAATATTCACAAAACTGTTTTTTCTTTAAAACCATTATTTTAACATAATACAAAAAGTACTGAAATTTTTTGGGTGTCATGGATTTCCGGGAATTGCAATCCAGAATGGAGTGTTGCCTGAATTCAATCTGTTTGTTATCTTCAGAGTTTCAGTATCAATTACAACAATCTCATTTGTCTGAGTTACTCCCACAAACAATTTGATTCCGCTAGAGTCGGTTCTTAATCCATGTGGTCCTTTGCCTACCGTAATCTGTTTGATCACTTCAAATGATGTTGTGTCAATTACACTTATCTTATCGTCTCCAATTCCTGAGACGAAAATTCTATTTCCAGTAGGTGGAATATCAATACCGTGATGTCCTTGGCTGACATGAATGCGTTTGATTATTTCTTTATCATCCAGATCAATTACTGCAACATCGTTGCTTCCAATATTTGTTACAAACAAAGTATTCCCGTCAGGAGTTATGTCGAGATTGTGAGGCAAATTTCCAACCTGAATGAAACCAGTTTTTTCTAACGAATTCACATCAATTATGACTATTTCATCTTCGCCTTGAATTGTTACAAAAGCCTCTAGTCCATTTGGATGAAATACAATGTTGTGTGGTACATCTCCAACTGGAATGTCCTTTACAATATTCAAGGTATCAAGATTGATCACACTTATCGTTCCAGAATTCTCGTTTGCAACAAATGCTATCTTTCCAGTATGATGAATTTTCACTCCCTTTGGAGTCTTTCCTACTGTAATTTCCTTGATCTGTTCGGCTGATTCCATATCAAATGCATGTATCGTGTCACTTTGGCTACTCGTTGCCAATAGCAATGAACCATCAGGAGATATGTCCAGATATGTCATGTTTGGACCTGTCTCCCATTTCTCTTCAGAAAAAACCTCTGAGATTTTATTATCTCCCTGTAGTGTGACATATACCTTATCTTGTGCATTCGGTACTGTCAAAATCATAGGGTATGGATCATATGTGGATGCCCATCCAAAATCCATCAGTTTCTGTGTATGCTCAGATTTTATGCAGACAGGTTTTAAATTCCAATACTTGAAGACAAGAGAATAATCTGGATTGCACTTGATGTCGTAGGGTTTTACTCCTTCTTCTATCTGTACTCTAGGACTTGGTACCTTACGTTCTGACTCTAGTACAATTATGCTTCTTTCCACCCATGGGTGGAGTGTACAATAGTATGTGTATTGACCAGGTTCCGAAAAGGTAAATGACCAAGATTCTTGCGGATTTATAATTCCGCTGTCAAAAAACCCATCAGGCTTTCCTTCGGATTCTTTTAGTTGTTTGACCAAAGATGTACCTTTGCCACTAGTAACGGTATGCGGTATGGAATCTTCGTTGGTCCAAGTTATGACATCTCCAGCATTTACAGAATGACTCCTTGGTACATAGAAATCAATTACACTTCGCATACCTGGAATGTGATCATCTTGAGGAATTGGAATTGTAAAGTGTGATGCATCTGCCTGTGACATAGAAAAAGAAAATAACACAGCTAAAGACAAAATAAAAATTAACTTTATCATCATCTGTAATACATATTTCTTTTACTTAATTTAAGTTACATATTCAAATTATCATTTATTATTGCAAAAAATGAATTAAGATATTTTATAAAAATGAATAGAATTTCTTAATTTATTTGAGATTTAACAAAGATTTTGTATCTCAAAAATAGAAAAAAGATTATGGTAGTTGCAGGTTATGCTGCATTTATTGGAATCGTGTTTGTACTGATACCACCAAACCCAGATGAAATTACAGCCCCCCATGGATTTGGTAAACGGGTTTAGGGCAATGTTAGTAGTTACAGTTAACCCTATTCTAGATATCACTTGCCATTATCCTAGGTGCATTTTGGCACAAATTCAGACCTGATTCTGAGGCAAGG
>Ga0224497_10000653_pt1 | contig 23595 bp, 19 predicted proteins | sample SF_Jul11_sed_USG_4_FD_167970 | JGI IMG/M metagenome (GOLD analysis project Ga0224497, IMG submission 167970) | Sediment microbial communities from San Francisco Bay, California, United States - SF_Jul11_sed_USGS_13 | ecosystem: Environmental > Aquatic > Marine > Sediment | place: USA...
CTCGATCACAACTTCCTTGATCACGTGGATCGAAACAACCGGGCGGTCTGCTTCGGGCCCCTGCGCCAGAGCGGGCATCTCAACGCCCTCCGGCAGTTTGATATCCGATAGTGTCAACATGTCGTCGAGTTCGAGCGCGGATACGTCGACATCGATGTACTCGGGCAGGTACCTCGGCAAACAGACAATCTCTACGTCGGTCATCAGGTGTGACACGCTGCCGCCACCGGTCTTGACACCGGGCGCTACATCTTCGCCGATGAAATGCAGCGGCACGTTCATCTTGATCTCTTCATCCTCGACAATGCGCTGGAAATCCATGTGCATGATGCGAGGCTTGGCAGGATGGCGCTGCATGTCCTTCAGAATCACGGCCTGGCTCTTGCTGCCAACCTTGATGTTCAGGACACTCGAATAGAACGATTCGTTCTCGAGCTGCTTCAGAACCTTATTGTGGTCAAAACTCAGGGACCGCGGGGCACGCCCGCCGCCGTAGATGATTGCGGGTACCTGTCCCTGGTGACGCAGGCGGCGGCTCGCACCTTTGCCCTGGTCCTCACGGATTTCCGCAACCAGATCGAAGTCGTCTCTCATGACTGTTCTCCATAACCGATTGATTTTGCTTAATTAATTTAAGCAGTCGAATACACGTGGATCGCGACCAATCCACGCAAGGGCGGGCATCGTAACGTAAGCGCTAGTCGACGTAAAGGGAGCTGACGGACTCGTCGGTGCTGATGCGGCGCATGGTCTCGGCCAGCAGCTCGGCCGTCGACAGCTGCCGGATCTTCTTGCAGGCAAGCGCCTCCGCATTCAGCGGGATGGTGTCGGTCACGACCATCTCGTCGAGCTCCGATTCCGCGATGCGTGAAACGGCCGGGCCTGACAAGACCGGGTGCGTAATATAGGCATCGACAGTGGTCGCCCCGTGAGATTTCAGCGCACCGGCCGCATGGCAAAGAGTGCCGGCCGTGTCGACCATGTCATCGATCATGACGCAGTTCTTGCCTTTCACTTCACCGATGATGTTCATGATCTCGGACTGGTTCGCCTGGGCACGACGCTTATCGATGATGACGAGGTCGGCATCGCCGAGGCGTTTTGCCAGCGCCCGGGCCCGGACCACGCCGCCAACATCGGGCGACACGACGACCATGTCCTGGTACTTCTTTTTCCAGGCGTCGCCGAGCAGAATTGGAGAGGCATATACGTTGTCGACAGCGATATCGAAGAAGCCCATGATCTGGTCCGCGTGCAGATCGACGGTCAGAACCCGGTCCACGCCGGCCGTCGCAATCAGCTTGGCGACGAGCTTTGCCGTTATCGGCACTCGGGAGGACCTTGGGCGCCGATCCTGGCGTGCAAAACCGAAATACGGAATAACCGCTGTAATCCTTGCGGCCGATGCGCGCCTGGCGGCATCGACCATGACCAGCAGTTCCATGAGGTTTTCAGAGGATGGAGGACAGGTCGGCTGAACGATAAACGTCTCACGCCCGCGAATATTCTCGAGGATTTCGACGCTGATTTCGCCGTCCGAGAATCGACCAACATGGGCTTTCGACAAAGGGATGCAGAGATAGCGGGCGATATCTTGCGCGAGCTGCGGGTGGGCGTTGCCGGTAAAGACCGCCATTGTTCCAACTTCCACGATATCCCCTTAATGACGTGAAATGGCTGGGGCGGCAGGATTCGAACCTGCGATACACGGGATCAAAACCCGATGCCTTACCGCTTGGCTACGCCCCAATGGATATGAAATACGCGCTGCGGCGCAATTGTGCGGTGAGGGTACAAGTGCTGTCAACGATCGAAGAACAACCACTTGTCGATGACCATCCGGACCCGCGTATCCGGGTTGGTGGCCGACAATATGCGCGGCATTTGCTGGCCGCCACCCTCGCGATAACGCGATATCTCAACGATCCAGTTGCTTTGCTCGAGTCGCACGAGCCGGTCCTGCTCATCGAAATCAGTCACCGCAGCCATCGAGGGATCGGGAATACCCAGCGCCCAGTATCTTAGGGAAGTGACCGGAATCGTCCAGCCATAGCGATGGCGCAACTCGAGTTCCGCATCGGTCAATACTGTTTCAACACCGTCGTTGTCTGTCAGGACAATGGAACGATCATCGCCTTCGATGCGAACCGTACCCATGCCGAGCGGCCCGCCGACCGTCGCCGTGAACGTATCGTCCCGTTGCGACCAATTGAGTTTGCCGTTGAATCCCTCATCACCTGCTTTTACGGCGATGCGCCCTTTGAATTCCCACTCGCGGGTATCGCCCAGAACCGCGATGCGCGATTCCCACGTATCGATGCCCGGCAGATCGACGCCCTGGCGCGTCGTGGCACAGGCCCCCAACAGGCTCAGGCCTGCCAGCAGCCAGGCATTCCGGAGTCCCTTGCTCTCAGGGCGTTTCAGGGAAAAATCGAGTGCGAACATCTTCAAGAAGTGTGCTGTCGGGGCTCTTCACTTGCGCTGCATCCAATAGCTCCAGCGCGTCAGTCCGGCGATCCAGCGCAACCAGCACTTCGACCAGGTGAGCGGCGACCTCATGGTCATCGAATCTGTCGTAAGCGCGCTGCAATTCGACGCGCGCTTCATCCAGGCGACCCAGTTTGTAAAGCACCCAGCCCAGGCTGTCGATGATCGCCGGGTTGTCCGGATCAAGCTTGATCGCTTTTTCAATGAGCTTTTCGGCCTCCACGAACCGGTCTGTTCGGTCGGCAAGCGTGTAACCATAAGCATTCAAAGAGAGCGCGCTCTTCGGCCATCTTTTGACCGCAGCAGAGTAAGAGTCGAGTGCTGCGTCTACTCTACCCATGCGCAGCAACAGCTCGGCCCGGCTCAATGCCGTGCTCTCGTCGTTCGGCCGGAACTCGACAACCCGGTCGTAGAGCTCCAGGGATTTCTCGAACTGCTCCAGGGAAGCGAACAACTGCGCTTTCGCCGCGATCATGTCGATCGCATGCGACGGCGAGCTATCGGCAAAATCGTCGAGCAAGTCCACCGCCCCGTCAACATCGTCATCCTCGAACGCGAGCAGCGCACTCGCGCGTCGCTGCGAGGCGACGGCGTTGGAGCCGTAGCGTACTTCGCTGTAAAGCAGAATCGCCCGACTGAACTCTCCGCGATAGTCGGCAATGCGCGCAAGATAATACAGGGCATCCATGCGGTACTGGCCCGTCGCGAGCAGATCCTGAAAGTCATCCCAGGCCGCGTCAAGGTATTCCTGGCGAAAATTGATTATAGCCATGAGGCGCAGCGCGTCGGCGCGACCGGACTGCTCCAGCAACACCTGGTTCACCTGGCTGAGCGCATCGTCATCGCGTCCGGACATCATGTACATGATGGCCAGTTCCATGCGGGCATCGGGATCCGGGTCCGGATCATCGCCTATGATGCGCGCCGTGTACTCGATGGCCGCATCGGGGTCGCCTTCTATGAGCAGCGCGCGAGCGTACAGAAGTTTCGGCTTAACGTTGTCCGGATCCAGCTCGCTGGATTTCAACGCGCGTTGCATTGCGTGCTCGGTGTCGCCGGCCTCCAGCGCCAGTACGGCTGCCGCATAGTGTGCCAGCGATGATTTCTTGTACGGTTTCGCCAAAGTACGCATGAGCTTGTCGGCGTTTTGCGCGTCCCCTTCTTCGGACAAATAAGGAACCAGGGAAACGAGGCGATGCCCCGGCGACTCTTCCCCCTTTTCGACGAGGGTCTGGAACTGGCGCCGCGCATTACGCAGATCACTCACGCGGAAGTAGCTCTGCGCGAGATAGATCCGTGCCTCATCGCTGCCCGGGTCCAGCTTGACCCAGCGTTTCGCCGCTTTCAGCGCTTCGTCGTCAAAGCCGTACGCAAAGGCGACCGTCGTCGCCTTGCGGGCGGTCTCGGCGCTATTGCTGATCTCGGCCGCTTTGCGGTACGCGATCGTCGCTTTGAGGTAGTCCTTGCGTTGCAGGGCCATCTCGGCCTGCAGGATATGGGCACTGGCGTCCGAGGCTTTGGCCTCATCCGCGATCGCAGGGGGGGGTGTGAGGGCTAACAGCGTGATCAGCACCGCGGCTGACGGCCATCGTCGAAGTTCATGCATAAAAATGTCGTCCGTTTGTTACACAGACAAGGAACTCGCGGTTCAGTTCGCTTATCATACGCACTCCGAAATTCTTGAGTGCCGTATCGGCGCCAACAGTAACGTTATGCCGCTGCAAATACTCGGCCTGAACCATAACACGGCATCTGTCGAAATACGCGAGCGAGTCGTCTACTCAGGCGACGACGTGCCTCGCGCGCTGCAAAGCCTGATGGCGATCGAGGGTGTCGACGAGGCCGTGCTGCTGTCGACCTGCAATCGCACCGAGTTCTACGTAATGACAAGCGACGGTGGCCGCGAGCGCCTGCAGTCCTGGTTACAGGATGATCGCGAACTGGATCCGCTGTGCTGCGATACCTTGTTCACGCTGCAGGACGACACGGCGATTCGGCATATATTCAGGGTCGCCTGCGGGCTGGATTCGATGGTGCTTGGCGAGCCGCAGATTCTGGGTCAGTTGAAAGACGCGTTTCGACACGCGCAGCAGGCTGAGACGCTGGGCCCAAAGCTGAGCCTGTTGTTTCAGCACACCTTTGCAGTCGCGAAAAAAATTCGCACTGACACCGAGATTGGTGCCAGCCCGGTGTCGGTAGCGTCAGCCGCTGTCAACCTTGCCAGCCAGTTTTTTGCCGGCTTCAAGAAGCACACGGCGCTACTGGTCGGCGCCGGCGTGACAATCGAACTGGTCGCCAAGCATCTTCACAAACGTCAGATCGGCCGGCTGTTCGTTGCGAACCGCAACGTGGAAAGAGCCCGTGACCTTGCAAACCCGTTTGGCGGCTTTGCGTTGCCGCTGTCCGAGATCGAAGGAACGTTGCCTGAAGCAGACATATTGATTACTTCGACTGCCGCCTCCGAACCGATAATTACGCTGCAACAGATGAAAGCAGCCATCAAAGCGCGCAAGCACAAGCCTATTTTTGCCGTCGACATCGCCGTGCCGCGGGATATCGAAGCCGGTGTTGCCGATCTCAACGATGTCTATCTTTATACGATCGACGATCTCGACAAGGTCATTCTTGAAGGTCAAGGCAATCGCGAAGCTGCAGCGGTCGAAGCGCATCGCTTACTCGACGAGGAGATCGTTCGTTACACGAATATCGAACGATCAAAAGAGGTCGTACCCGTGATCGCGGCCCTGAGAGAGAAAACCGAGGCGCTGTGCAGCGAGGTCAACGCGCAAGCGCGGCGGCGACTGGCGCGCGGTGAGTCTGCTGAAGACGCGGTTGAATACGCCACCGCGGCACTCATGAAAAAAGTTCTGCACAATCCGAGCGTGAGGTTACGCAAAGCGGGTGAAGCGTCTGATCAGGAACTTATTGACGCTGCGCGCGAGCTTTTTGGTATCCGCAGGGACAACTGAGCGGGTAGCGACGTGAAAGAATCCATACGCCTCAAGCTGGAATCCGTGAAGGAGCGATTCGAAGAGATCGCCGGTCTGCTTGCCGATGCAGACGTCATTGCGGACCAGAACCAGTTTCGCGATCTGTCGAAAGAATACTCACGTGTCGAGCCCGTAGTGCAGTCTTTCCAGGCCTACGAGGCTTTGCTCGACGACATCGCCTCCGCCGAGGAGATGACCCATGATGCGGACCCTGAGATTCGCGAGATGGGCCAGGAAGAACTCAAGGGACTGGCAGAACGCCGCGAAATCCTGCTTTCACGGCTGCAGAAATCACTGATTCCGGCGGATCCACACGACGACAGCAACGTCTTTCTCGAGATCCGTGCGGGAACCGGCGGCGATGAGGCTGCTATCTTCGCCGGCGATCTTTTTCGCATGTATTCGAAGTATGCCGAGTCCATGGGCTGGTCAATCGAAGTACTGTCGGCACGCGAGGGCGATCACGGCGGCTACAAGGAAATAATCAGCCGCATCAGCGGCCGCAGTATTTACGCGAAGCTGAAATTCGAATCGGGCGCGCATCGCGTGCAACGCGTTCCGACAACCGAATCGCAAGGGCGCATACACACGTCTGCCTGCACGGTTGCGGTGCTTCCTGAGCCCGACGAGGTCGAAGCCGTGGAAGTCAATTCGGCGGATTTGCGAATTGACACCTACCGTGCCTCGGGCGCCGGCGGTCAGCACGTCAATAAAACTGACTCCGCTGTGCGGTTGACACATTTACCGACCGGTATCGTTGTCGAATGCCAGGACGAACGTTCGCAGCACAAGAACCGTGCGCGTGCGATGTCACTATTGCAGGCGCGATTGCTCGACGCGCAGGTTTCAGAACAGGAAACGGAGCAGGCGGAAAAACGCCGTCTGCTGGTCGGCTCAGGTGACCGGAGTGAACGTATCCGAACGTACAACTTCCCGCAGGGTCGCGTTACCGATCACCGCATCAACCTCACGCTTTACAAACTCGACGAGATTATCGAGGGCGGCCTCCAGCAGGTCATCGAGCCACTCATCAACGAGTACCAGGCCGATCAGCTCGCGGCGCTCGGAGACGCTTGATCTACGAACCAAGCGCCTGATCGAGGTCCGCTATCAAATCCTCAATCGCCTCTATCCCCACTGAAAGTCGTATCAACTGATCGTTGATGCCGAGTTTGGCGCGCTCTCTTTCGGGCACACTTGCGTGCGTCATGATCCCCGGATGCTCGATCAGGCTCTCGACGCCACCAAGGCTCTCGGCCAGCGCGAACACTTCGCAACGTTCGAGAAAACGCCGTGCATCATCGAGATCGCCTTTAATAAAGAAAGTGACGATACCGCCGAACCCCGCCATTTGTTTGCGTGCGAGTTCATGCTCGGGATGAGACAGCAACCCAGGGTAAAGAACGCTGTCTACGCGCGGATGCTCCTCGAGCCATTCGGCGATGTGCATCGCACTTTCACAATGCCGCTGCATGCGAACGTCGAGCGTCTTGACACCGCGCAACGCCAGAAAGCTGTCGAAAGGACCTGCAATGGCGCCAATGGAATTCTGCAAATACCCGAGTTGCTCCGCAAGCACCGTGTCGGCGGTGACGACGATTCCGCCCACCATGTCCGAATGGCCGTTGATGAACTTGGTTGCGGAGTGCATGACGATATCGGCGCCGAGCTCCAGCGGCCGCTGCAGGTAAGGCGTAGCGAAGGTGTTGTCCACGACGACGATCGCGCCGTGCTTCCTGGCATGAGCCGCAACGGCCTCGATGTCAACGATCTTCAACAAGGGGTTGGTTGGTGTCTCGATCCAGACCATACGCGTGTTGTCTTTGAACGCGTTCTTGACCTGGTCAAGGTCCGAAAGATCGACGTAATCGAAGTCGAGCCCGGCGCTGCGCGTCCGCACGCCCGTAAACAGACGACGCGTGCCGCCATAGAGATCGTCCATCGCGATCACATGACTGCCGCTGTCGATCAGCTCGAGCACCGTTCCGGTTGCTGCCATGCCTGAAGCAAATGCGAAGCCGTGAGATCCGGATTCGAGGTCCGCGATGCAACGTTCGTACGCCATGCGTGTCGGATTCTGGGTACGGGAATACTCATACCCCTGGTGAACGCCGGGACTCGACTGCACGTAGGTCGAGGTCGCGTATATCGGCTGCATGATTGCACCTGTGCTTGGATCCGGAGCCTGCCCCGCGTGGATCGTGCGCGTGGCGAATGCGCGTTTTTTATTATTTCCGGTCATTCACATCGTCCTCAGATCTGGCGGCGAAGATAGTTAAGTACGTCCGATCGTGTAATCAGGCCAACAAAATCTTCGCCATCCATGATGGCCGCATAGGGCTGCACGCGCAGCATAGCGACCAGGTTATTCATGCTTTCGGTTCTGTCGAGCTTGATAAACGCAGACTCCATTGCATCTTCGACATTGGCGTTCATGAGTTCCGGTTTGCCGTACACAAACTGGATGATGGCATCTTCAGTCACAACACCGACGAGATCGCCTTCGTCCATGACCGGCAGCTGCGAGAAACCCGCATTACGCAGACGGTTGTGGGCGGTCGTCAGTACGTCCGTAGGTCCGACTGTGATCGTCGCACGCTCTCCGTGCGGCCGCCCGACCAGATCGCGCAAATCACCGAACTGCTTGCGCGTGATAAAACCCTGGTCTTCCATCCAGAAATCATTGAAAAGTTTGGACAGGTATTTATTACCCGTATCGCAAGCAAAAGTGACGATGGTTTTCGGCTCGGTTTGTTCGCGGCAATACTTGAGTGCGGCAGACAACAGTGTTCCTGATGACGATCCGGCAAGCACGCCCTCTTTCTTCAGCAGCTCACGAGCAGCTGCGAACGATTCAGCGTCCGTGATTGCATACGCTTTGGCGACCTGGCTAAAGTCGGCAATAGACGGGATAAAATCTTCGCCAATGCCCTCGACAAGCCAGCTGCCTTTTTCACCCAGTTCGCCCTTGTTGATGTAGTCCGCCAGGACCGAGCCAACCGGGTCGGCCAGGATCAGGTCAACGTCGGGTGCGTTTTCCTGCAGGTACTTGCCGATGCCACTGACCGTTCCACTTGAGCCGACTCCGAGTACGATTGCATCGAGATCGCCGCCCATCTGCGCGACAATCTCGGGCGCCGTGGTTTGTTCGTGTGCGAGCGGGTTATCAGGGTTGCCAAACTGGTTGATAAAGTAAGCGCCCCGCTCATCTGCGATACGTTTGCCCAGGTCCTGGTAGTACTCGGGGTGACCCCGGCCTACATCCGAACGTGTAAGCACCACTTCCGCGCCCATCGCGCGCAGGTTGAATATCTTCTCCTGGCTCATCTTGTCGGGCAACACCAGTATCAGGCGATAGCCCTTTTGCGCCGCGACGAGCGCGAGCCCGAGGCCCGTATTGCCGGCCGTCGCTTCGACAATCGTATCGCCGGGCTTGATATCACCGCGCTTCTCGGCTTCCGTGATCATCGAAATACCGATGCGATCCTTGATGGAACCGGCCGGGTTCATGAGCTCAAGCTTGAGGAACAGGCGGCACGGCCCTGTATCAATGTGCGTGACCTCGAGCATTGGCGTCTCGCCAACCATGTCGAGAATATTGGAATACACGTTCATGGACACATCAGTTACATTGGAAACCAGACGCGAGTGTACGCGATAGCACCGGACCAGCACTACCCATGAGCCAGGAAGACGACAGGCGCATTGACTTTTTACTCGGCGATGCCGTGACGCGCCTGGCTGCTGCCAGTGACTCGCCACGGCTCGATGCCGAGCTGCTGCTGTGCCACAGCATTGATCTGCCGCGCAGCTACCTGTTTGCGCATCCCGAAGACGTTCTCGATGACACGACGTTCAGTCGCTTCGATGCGCTGTTGCAGCGACGACTCGGCGGTGAGCCCATGGCGTATATCATGGGTAGCAGGGAATTCTGGTCTCATGAGCTGCTTGTCAGTCCTGCGACCCTGGTACCACGGCCGGAAACCGAGCTGCTGGTCGACCTTGCACTTCGGGAGATTCCGCGCAAAGCCGAGTGGCAGATCCTGGACCTGGGCACAGGCAGCGGCGCCATCGCCGTGGCCCTCGCTGCCGAGCGATTAATGTGCGAGATAACCGCCGTCGACATCAGCGAAGCGGCGCTGGCAATTGCGCGTGAAAATGCGCGCCAGCTTGCGCTAAGCAATATCACGTTTGCGCACGGCAGCTGGTGCGAGCCTGTTCGCGGCAGGCAGTTCGATATTATTGTGTCGAATCCTCCCTACGTGCGGGCCGGCGATGCGGCGCTGACAAAGCTGCGGTACGAACCCGTTGAGGCGTTGGTCGCAGGCGTTGACGGGCTCGACGCGATCCGTACGCTCGTCGCCGATTGTGGGCAAATCCTGAAAAGTGACGGCGTCCTGCTGATCGAGCATGGTGCCAACCAGTATGATGAGGTTGCGGCCATCCTGGCAGCAAGCGGCTGGATCGATATCCTGAACCACAAGGACTTTGCCGGCCATCCACGCGTGACAGCGGCGCGCAGGGGTGGTACATAACGGCGCTCACCTATTTTTGCGAGACATCATGATCACAATCAAGACCAACCACGGCGATATCAGCGTCGAGCTGTTTGACGACAAGGCCCCTATTTCCTGCGAGAACTTCCGGCAATACGTCAAGGACGGCCACTTCGCCGGTACTGTTTTTCACCGCGTGATCCCGAACTTCATGATTCAGTGCGGCGGCATGGACGAAAGCCTGGCCAGCAAGGCGACCCGCGATCCGATCAAGAATGAAGCCGACAACGGCGAATCGAACGAGCGAGGCACACTCGCAATGGCACGCACGGGCGTGGTTGACAGCGCAACGTCCCAGTTCTTTATTAATCTCAAGAACAATGATTTCCTCAACCACGGCACGCGGGATTTCGGCTACGCCGTATTTGGCAAGGTGTCCGACGGTATGGACGTCGTTGATGCCATTGCTGCCGTTCCGACCGGCAATCGTGGCGGTCATTCGGACGTGCCTGTCGAAGCCGTCACGATCCTCGAAGTAACGATTGACGACTAAACCAAAACCAGCAGAACCGGGATGCCCACAGACACGCTGAGCCGCGACGCACGCCACCTGGCCCTGCCGCAGATCGGCGCGGTGGGCCAGCAAAAAATCGGCGGAGGAACGGCGCTGCTGATCGGCATCGGCGGAATTGGCTGCGCCGCTGCCACGTATCTCGCCTCGAGCGGCATCGGACATTTGCTGCTCTGCGATTTCGATACAGTCGATGAGACCAATCTCGGTCGGCAGGTGCTCTACGGACCTGGCAATGTCGGCGCACTCAAGGCCGAGGTTGCCGCGGCGCGACTCAAAAAGGTCAACCCCGATGTCGACGTCACGCCGATGCCCGTGCGGCTCTCGGATTCCGCAATGGCCGAGGCGGTCGGCCGGGCGGATGTCGTGCTCGACGGCTGCGATAATTTCGGCACCCGCTTCCAGGTAAACGACGCTTGCGTTGCGGCAGGTCGGCGGCTGATTACAGGTTCGGCGATTCGTTTCGAAGGCCAGCTTGCCGTTTTTGGACCGGATTACTCGGAGTCCCCTTGCTACCGGTGTCTTTACGTCGAAGCGGACGAGTCCCTGGGAAACTGCGCGGGCAACGGCGTGCTCGCGCCGGTACCGGGTGTCATCGGCACGATGATGGCCGCCGAAACGCTAAAGTACCTTGCAGGGGTCAATAGCCCGGCGCCCGTCCTGCGTCTGTACGATGCAGCGGCGACCGAGTTTCGCCACCTGGCGATCAAAAAACGCAGCGACTGCCTGGCATGTTCAAGAAACGTGTGATTTTGATCGGCCTGCTTCAGGCCACTGCGATCGTCACGGTCGTGTTTTCGCTCACGACGAGTTTCGACTTCGTGCATCGCAACGTCGAGCTGTATTCACACTTCAGGCCTCAGTACTTCGCCGCATCGCTCGTGCTACTGGTCGCATTCACCGCTGTGCGCAGTCCCGCCTATGGAGCTATGTTGCTCGTCACCACGGTATTTAACGCGAGCTATGTGCTGCCCTGGTATTTTGGCGGGACCCGGGTCGAAAGCGACAACACCGTCAAGCTTCTGCATGTAAACGTGTTCTCGCGAAACGACCAGTATGACCGCTTGTTCGAGCTCATCGATGCCGAACGACCCGACGTGATTTTCCTGCAGGAGGTATCGAAGGAATGGCAGGATGCAAGCCTGCGTCTGCACGAAGACTACCCCTACAATTACGTCGAGGCCAGGGAAGGCAATTTCGGCATCGCGATGTTTTCTCGCATGGCGCTCGACTCGGTCTCCCACGTTGCAAGTCCCCCTCTGGACTACCCGACGATCGTGGCCACAATGACCGTGAATGACGAAACGCTGACGCTGATCAGCACGCACCCCACTATCCCGGTGTCACAATCGCAGTACGAGGCGCGTAATGAACAACTCAGGAGCATTGCAGCCCTGGCGAATCGGGCGGCGGGCGCGGTGGTTCTGAGCGGCGACCTGAACGCGACGGTGTGGGGTCGCAATTACCGCAAGCTGGAAGAGACTACCGGGCTCAGGAACACGCGCCGTGGTTTCGGCATCCTGCCAACATGGCCGACGTACCTGCCATTCGCGATGATCCCGATTGATCATGCACTGGTATCCGACAGCATAGGCGTTGTTGCAACGCGCACGGGCGCGCACATCGGGTCCGATCACTTGCCCCTGATTGTGGAATTCGCGGTCGGCAACTGATTTGTCTGCGGTCTACTGGCCGGAGCCAATGCCGATTGCCTACGCCGTTCCCTTGTTCTTGCGAGCCTTGTCGGCGTACATTCGCTCATCGGCATCCCGCAGCAGGTCATCGATGTCATTATGACGATCTGGATCGTACCTCACGCGGCCAACACTCCAGCCCAGGTGTTGGCTGAAGTTTGAATTGATGTCTTTGGCGAGCTTGCGCATGTTCGCTATCGCCCTATCGGAAAAGACTTTCTGGCCGGCCATCATGACGACAAATTCGTCTCCGCCCAGGCGGGCAACAACATCGGAATTTCGAAAACTCTTGAGCAACAGTCTGGCGAAGGCTTGTAATGCTTCGTCGCCCGCTTCGTGTCCGAATTTGTCGTTAAGTGCTTTGAAGCCGTCAAGATCAAAGAACAGTACTTCAACGTCCAGGTTGTTGCGCTTGCAAAGCGGCAACAGATGCTCGGCGACCTGCTGAAAGCCGCGCCGGTTCGCAATTTTCGTCAGTTCATCGACATTGATCTCAGCCGACGACGCCAGTTCATCGTCGACCAGTGCCGCAAAATCCTTGAGCGTTTCCGCGTCCTTTGCCGAAAAACGGCGCGGCTTGTCATCAATCAGACACAAGGTGCCGATGCGCCTACCTTCGCCCGAATGCACGGGATAGCCGGCATAAAATCGCACATTGGGATTGCCTGTAACGAGGGGGTTATCGGAAAAACGCGGATCCGCGTGCGCATCCTCGATGACAAAAGCCCGCTCCTCCAGGATCGCGTGGCCACAGAACGAGACGTCCCTGGGCGTCTCGCAGGCGTCGAGCCCCTGTCGTGACTTGAACCACTGGCGATCCGAATCGACGAGACTTACCAGGCAGATATTGACGTCGAAGATCCGCTGCGCCATTCGCGTGACCCGATCAAAACGCTCCTCGGGCGCGGAGTCCATGATGCGCAGCGAGTGCAAACTCAGCAAGCGAACGGTTTCGTCGAGTGGAATTGGTGGTTCTTGCATACGCTTTATTCCCTGCCGGATTGATTAACAAATAAGGCTAACGGTTGCCCAAGTCTAGCAAAAGTACCTGCATACGCCTGTATTAAATGTCCACAATTGACGACGATCGTGCACAAAAACGTCATTTCCACACGACTGGCTCAGGCCGCGTTGGCAGCCCCGGGCTCGTATCCCAGGTTCGGCGCCAGCCATTTCTCGGCATCGGCGACACTCATACCCTGCCGCTCGGCGTAGGATTCGAGCTGGTCGCGACCGATCTTGCCCACGGCAAAATACCTCGAATCCGGATGCGCGAAATAGAAACCACTTACGGCGGCCGTTGGGTACATCGCGTAGGACTCGGTCAACGTAAGGCCGATACTCGCCTCCACATCGAGCAACTTCCATAGCTTGCCCTTCTCCGTGTGGTCGGGACACGCCGGATAGCCTGGTGCAGGCCGGATCCCGCGGTATTTTTCACGGATCAGGTCCTCGTTAGTCAGCTGTTCATCGCTGGCATAAGCCCAGAATTCCCGACGAGTGCGCTGGTGCATGTACTCCGCCATGGCCTCGGCCAGCCGATCGGCCAGCGCTTTCAGAATAATCGAGCTGTAATCGTCGTGCGCTTTTTCGAAGCGGGCGACGTGCTCCTCTATGCCAATACCGGCCGTAACGGCGAAGCCGCCGATGTAATCGGCGAGCCCCCTGCCAGACGGCGCGATGAAGTCGGCAAGACAGGACTGTGCCTGTCCCTCGGCTTTCGAGCGCTGTTGTCGCAGGTGCACGAGGCGCTGTTGCGTCGTTTGCCGCTGTTCGTCTGCGTAGATCAGAATATCGTCATGGTCATGCGAATTCGCCGGAAAAAAGCCGAGCACAGCACGCGCTTCAAGCCATTGCTCTTCGATAATTCTGTCGAGCATGCGCGTCGCATCGTCGAAAAGTGAAGTCGCCGCTTCACCGACAATCTTGTCGCTGAGGATCTGCGGAAACTTGCCGTGGAATTCCCAGGCGTTGAAGAACGGCATCCAGTCAATGTAATCACGCAAAACCGCGAGATCGATATCATCGAATACGCGCTTGCCTTCGAAGGTCGGTCGTGGCGGCGTGTAATTGCTCCAGTCGCACTCGTGTTTACGTTCGCGCGCCTGGTTTATCGAGAGCTGCGGTGCGAGTCGTTTCTTGTTCGCGTGTTGATCTCGCCGACGCGCATTCTCGTGCCGCGTTTTTTCAATGAGCGCGGCACAGGTGTCCGGTTCGACCAATGCCTGCGCCACGCCGACGGATCGCGACGCGTCTTTGACATAAATGACCGGGCCCTCGTAACGCGGCTCGATCTTGACGGCGGTATGCGCCGGCGACGTTGTTGCACCGCCTATCAGCAAGGGCAATTTGTAGTCCAGTCGCTGCATTTCACTGGCCACGTGTACCATTTCGTCGAGAGACGGCGTAATCAGGCCGGATAGCCCGATAATATTCGCGTTCTCCCGCCTTGCGGCTTCGAGGATTTTGTCGCAGGAAACCATGACGCCGAGATCGACGACCTCGAAGTTGTTGCACTGCAAGACCACGCCGACAATATTTTTGCCGATATCGTGTACATCCCCTTTCACCGTCGCGAGAACGATCTTGCCGTTCGAACTCATCTTGCCGCCCTTCTCTTCCTCGATGAACGGTACGAGGTGGCCGACGGCTTTTTTCATCACGCGCGCCGACTTGACGACCTGTGGCAGGAACATTTTGCCCTCGCCAAACAGATCGCCGACGACATTCATGCCCGCCATTAGCGGTCCCTCGATGACATCGAGCGGTCGATCGGTCCCGCAGCGCGCTTCTTCCGTGTCTTCGATGACGAACTCATCAATGCCGTTGACGAGCGCATGCTCCAGTCGTTTCTCGACAGGCTGGTCCCGCCATGAAAGATCCTGTCCTTTCGCAACGGCGCCACCGGCCTGTCCTTTGTAGTTCTCGGCGACGGCCAGCAGTTTCTCAGTCCCTTCGGGATCACGATTGAGGATGACGTCTTCGACCGCATCGCGGAGGTCCCTGGGCAGGTCGTCATAAATCGCAAGCTGCCCTGCATTGACGATACCCATGTCCATGCCGGCACGAATCGCGTGATACAGGAACACCGAGTGAATGGCCTCACGCACGATGTTGTTGCCACGGAACGAAAACGACACATTACTCACGCCACCACTGACAAGCGCGTGCGGTAGCGCCGCCTTGATCTGGCGCGTGCCTTCGATGAAATCGAGCCCGTAGCTTGCGTGTTCTTCGATACCGGTCGCAACCGCGAAAATGTTGGGATCGAAAATGATGTCGGCCGGATCGAACCCGACCTGCTCCGTCAACACCTTGTACGAGCGCTTGCAGATTTCGACTTTTCTCTCGATCGTGTCCGCCTGGCCTTGTTCATCGAACGCCATGATGATGACGGCGGCACCATAATCGCGACACAGCTCTGCCTGCCGGACAAATGCGTCCTCGCCTTCCTTGAGGCTGATGGAATTGACGACGGCCTTGCCCTGTACACACTTTAGACCCGCTTCGATGACCGTCCACTTCGATGAATCGATCATGATCGGAAGGCGCGAAACGTCTGGTTCCGACGCGATCAGATTCAGGAAAGTGACCATCGCCTTTTCGGAGTCGAGCATGCCCTCGTCCATGTTGACGTCGATGATCTGTGCGCCGTTGTCGACCTGCTGGCGCGCAACCGCAACGGCGGCCGCGTAATCGTTGGCCTCAATCAGGCGTCGGAACACGGCCGAGCCCGTCACATTGCAGCGTTCGCCCACGTTGGCGAAGAGGTCATCGGGCCCGATGTTGAACGGCTCGAGTCCTGACAACCGGCATTTCACGGGCAGCTCCGGAATGCTGCGTGGCGCGCAGCCGCTCACGGCCTTGCCCAATGCACGAATATGGTCCGGCCGGGTACCGCAACAACCGCCAACCAGGTTGACGAGCCCGCTGTTCGCAAACTCGCCGACGACCGCGGCCATTTCCTCAGGCGTCTCGTCATATTCGCCGAACTCGTTCGGCAGCCCGGCGTTCGGATGTGCACTGACGCGGGTATCGGCGACGCGTGCAAGTTCGGCGACATAGGGCCGCAATTCGCTCGCACCCAGCGCACAGTTGAGGCCGATCATGAACGGCTCAATATGTCGGACCGAGTTCCAGAACGCTTCTGTGGTCTGGCCGGACAAGGTGCGCCCCGAGGCATCGGTGATCGTTCCCGAGATCATGACAGGGAGTTTAATACCGGTCGCCCGAAAGCTGCGCTTGAGACCGACAATTGCCGCTTTGGCATTGAGCGTGTCGAAAATGGTCTCGATCATCAGAAAATCGACACCGCCCTCGATCAGGGCGCTGGCCGCGGTTTCATAAGTCTCGGCGAGATCGTCGAACTTGATGTTGCGAAATCCCGGGTCGTTCACGTCGGGTGAGATGGATGCGGTGCGGTTCGTCGGGCCGAGTACGCCTGCAACATAGCGTGTGACACCGGTCTTCGCGGCATACGCATCGGCGCACTCGCGCGCGATCCTCGCAGCCGCGATGTTCAGTTCGGATACCAGCGACTCCATGCCATAGTCGGCCATCGAGGGCGCGTTGGAATTGAATGTATTCGTTTCAATAACGTCAGCGCCAGCCTCGAGAAACTGATTGTGAATGTCGCGAATGATATCCGGACGCGTTAGGGACAGAAGATCATTGTTTCCTTTCAGATCGTGACCGAAATCCGCAAAACGCTCGCCCCTGTAATCGTCTTCAGCCAGGCCGAAGGACTGGATCATCGTACCCATGGCACCGTCGAGCAGCAGGATACGCTCATCCAGTGAGCGCATTAATGTCTCTATTCTTTGCTTGCGTTCCATCGTCATTCGCTCACGCCGCCGCTTGGTCGGGCCTAACGCCGAGCGCGTGGCATATGGCGTAGGTCAGTTCAGATCGATTCAGCGTATAGAAATGAAAATCCTCGATGCCTTCTTTTTGCAGGGCCCGCACTTGCTCAATCGCCACGCTCGCGGCGATCATCTGCCGCGTCTCTTCATCATCATCGAGTCCGTCGAAACGATCCCGTAACCAGTCAGGAATGCTTGCGCCGCACGTGTCCGCAAAACGCTCGAGCTGCGGAAACCGTGTGATCGGTAATATGCCGGGAACGATCGACGAGTCGATGCCTTCTGCAGCACAGCGATCGCGAAAGCGCAGGAATACCTCGGCATCGAAGAAAAATTGCGTAATTGCTCGCGTCGCACCGGCATCCAGCTTGCGTTTCAGGTTCTCGAGATCGAAAGCGGCGCTCGGTGCTTCCGGATGCACCTCCGGGTAAGCCGCAACCGAGATATCGAAGTCGGCAACATTGCGCAGACCTGCAACGAGGTCAGAGGCATACGCGTAACCCCCTGCCTGCGGTGTATAAGCGCCCGAGCCTTTCGGCGCGTCGCCACGCAGCGCGACCAGGTGGCGAACGCCCATGTCCCAGTATTCGCGCGCGATATCATCGATCTCGCCGCGGCCGGCGCCGATGCAGGTCAGATGCGGGGCGGGGGTGAGCTCGGTGTCCCGGATAATCCGCTCGACCGCAGCATGCGTGCGCTCGCGTGTCGAACCATCGGCACCGTAGGTCACGGAAACGAACGACGGCCCGAGGTCAGCAAGCCGCTCGATCGACTTCCAGAGCGTAGCCTCCATCGCCTCCGTGTTCGGCGGAAAAAATTCGAATGAAACGGAAGGTCTTTCCACAATATTTGTTGTCATAGTCTTTTCTGTCACGAATCAGGCTGCGGCAATTGCGCGTCCGGACGGCGTTGCTACGGCGAGCAGCCAGTCCGGTTTTATTTCGGGAATCGAACGCGGTTTTGCAAGGCGCATGCCTGTCAATGCAGCCCATTCGGTGAATTTGTCGTTCAACTCGTCAACGCCTTTGTCACCGACCGATGCCAGCAACAGGATGCGTCCGCCACCCTTGAGAAGGCGCAGCGCCTCGGCGAGCGCTTTCTGCGGTTCCCCGGCACCGACGAGCACGTCGTCGAGAATAATCGTGTCGAATTCAGCGTCGGCGAACGGTAATGAAAACATGTCGCCCTGCCGCAATGTGCAGTTGGGCAAACCGGCAAGCAGCATTTCGGCACGTGCGAAACGGCGCGCATCGGGATCGATGTCCACTCCGACGACGCGGTGCGCACGTGACGCCAGCAGCTTTAACAAGCGACCCTGACCGCAACCGATGTCTAGAAGATCACCCAGTGGCCGGGCAACGGTCAGCTCGACCAGCGCTTTGTGTAACAGGCGATCATCGTCAGCTTGCAAGACGCGATCATCCTGCGTACGCAGCACACGCAAGCGCTCAGTGTCTTTCCCAAACTGCGGCTCGTCAGCGGGCAGCAAAGCCAGCAGACGACGACGCGACAAAGGATCAGCACCCTTCGTCGGAACGCGGTAGTACACGAAGTGGCCATCGCGGAATCGCTTCAGCAGGTCTGCCGCACAAAGCTGCTTCAGGTGCTGCGAGATTCGCGGCTGGCTCTGGCCGGTCACAGCCGTAAGCTCCGAGACGCTGCATTCGGCCACGCCGCACAGCGCAACCAGGCGGACCTTGATCGGGTCAGCGAGGGCCTTGAACTGGCGCAGCAGCTTATCGGTTGATGCCTTCATATAAATATATAACGATTCTTTTATATAAACGGCCGAACAGTATAACCCACTGGTCCTGGTACTACCACCCACCACCCAACCTTCTTGCAGGTGGGCGCCGATAGGGTAGCTCCTCTCGCTTAACCTCGCTCGACGTCCCTGTCTCGCTCGCATCGGGTTCCGCTTGCTTTGGCGTCCTGCGTCGCGGCGCTCCACACGACGCTCGAGGAGCTTCCCAACCAGCACCTGACCGCGGCGTCGATCGCCGGGGAATCTCAGTCGCTCGGACAGCTGCTGCGCAAACTCGCTTTGTGAGACACCCCGGCACTCACCACCGCTGCACCATCGTGCTGCGTGAGGCAAGTGGACGAGATGTTTGTTGGCGAGACATCAAGCGAGCGCAGCGAGACAGTCCGCCAACAAAGCATGTCGGCTGCTTGCCTGATCTGAATCGTGTAAGGGGGGCGGGTGGTGGGTAACTATTGAACCGAGTCGGGGCCCTGAACGACATTCTCGACGAACAGGCGCTCGACGTCCACCGCATCGAAATTACGTTGACGCCCGCAATACTCGCAAATAACTTCGATACGTCCCTGCTCCGCCAGCGTCTCACGTGACTCTGTTTCGCCGAGCATCTTGAGCACATCCTCGGTTTTTTGGCGCGAACATCGACAGCGGAAATTCACGGCGCGCGACGCATAGACGCGCACATCGTCTTCGGCAAAGAGTTTGCCAATCAGTTGTATGCCGGCATCACCGTCGAAATCGCTGCTGCCCAGAGTCTTGGCAAGAAAATGCAGGCGATTCCAGTCATCTTCATCAATTGCCTGTCCGGGAACCTGTTGCAGCAATAAGCCGCCAGCGACCTCTTTGTTTGCAACAAGTGCCATGTGACTCGGCAGTTGCACGGAGCGCAGGAAGTAATGTTCGAGGCTCGCCGCGAGCGAAGCCTCGTCAATGTCGACGATACCCTGGTAAGGCCTGTCGCCGGAATCCACGGTTACTGCGCAATGTCCTTTTTCGATAAGGTCGGCAAACTCCATGGCCGCCTTGCCCGGTGCGGCCGATGCCATGCCGCGAAGATCGAGTTCGCTCGTGCACTGCATCACGAGCATGCGCAATATGCCGCTACTTTGGATCTGCAGCGTGATCGCGCCGTCAAATTTAAGGCTTTGTGCGATCAGGCCGGTCGCCGCTGCAGCATGACCGAGTGTTTCAGTAATGAGCGGATCGTAATCATGGTTGCACAACATGCGACGCCATGTTCGTGATAAATGGATAAGCGCGCCGCGCACCGGCATCGACTCGAATCCGAACGGAATGACGCTATCCGCAGACACTAGCCGCCGAGTTTCTCTTTGAGGATCTGGTTCACCTGTCCCGGGTTTGCCTGGCCCCTGGTTGCCTGCATGACCTGGCCCACGAAAAAACCGATGAGCTTGTCTTTGCCGGCCTTGTATTCGGCAACCTGCCCCGGATTGGCTGCGATGACTTCGTCGACAACAGCCTCGATCGCCGAGCTGTCGGTAATCTGCTTCAAGCCTCTTGCCTCGATCACCGCGTCAGCCGTACCCTCGCCGTCCCACATCGCTTCGAAAACCTGTTTGGCAATTTTTCCAGAAATCGTGTTGTCATGGATTCGCGTCAACAGGCCCGCCAGCTCGGTCGCCGAGACCTTGCTGTCGGCGATATCAAGTCCGTCCCGATTCAGCGCGCCCGACAAATCGCCGATGACCCAGTTTGCGACCAGCTGTTTTTTCGCATCCGTCGCCGCCGCTGCGGTTTCGAAAAAATCGGCCAACGCGCGCGAACCTGTCAACAGATCGGCGTCGTCCGACCTGAGGTCATACTCATCGACAAAGCGCTGCTGCTTCGCCGCCGGCAGTTCCGGCAATTGCTGCCGCACCGACTCGATATACTCTGCGCTGATCTCGACCGGCAACAGGTCCGGATCGGGGAAATAGCGATAGTCGTTCGCTTCTTCCTTGGATCGCATCGGCCGTGTCTCGTCCTTGTCCGAATCGTACAAGCGCGTTTCCTGCACGACTTCACCACCGTCTTCCAGGTGTTCGATCTGTCGCTCGATCTCGAAATTGATCGCTTTCTCGACGAAACGGAAAGAGTTCAGGTTTTTTATTTCGGTGCGCGTGCCAAGCGTTTCCTGACCGACGGGTCGCACAGACACATTGGCATCACAGCGAAAAGAACCTTCCTGCATGTTGCCATCGGAAATGCCAAGGTATCGCACGATTGTGTGAATCTTGCGCATGTAAGCCACGGCCTCTTTCGCCGAGCTGAGATCCGGCTCCGAGACAATCTCCAGGAGCGGCGTACCCGCGCGATTCAAATCGATGCCGGAACACTGATCGAGGCCTTCGTGAATGGACTTTCCAGCGTCCTCTTCCAGATGCGCGCGCGTGATCCCGATGCACTTTTCCTTGCCTTCGGCGTCGGTAATGTACAGCTCGCCGTGCTCTACGATAGGCAGTTCGAACTGACTGATCTGGTAGCCTTTTGGCAAGTCCGGGTAGAAGTAGTTCTTGCGCGCAAATACCGAACGCGGTGCAACTGTGGCATCGACGGCCAGCCCGAACATCGTCGCCATGTGCACGACTTCTTCGTTGAGCACGGGCAATACGCCCGGGTAACCCAGATCAACAAGGCAAGCCTGCGTATTGGGCTCCGCACCGTAAGCCGTCGAGGCGCCGGAGAAGATCTTGGACCTTGTCGCGAGCTGCGAGTGGATCTCGAGACCGATTACCGTTTCCCAGCCGGCCTTCATTTGAAGTCCGCGGGACAAGCGGTGTGCCAGTCGGTCGCTTGCTGGTACTGGTGCGAACACCTGAGCAGGGTTTGTTCGGCAAAATGCCCGCCAACCAGGTGCAACCCGACCGGCAGCTCATCGACGAAGCCGCATGGAATCGACATCGCCGGCAGCCCGGCCAGGTTGGCGCCGATCGTGTAGATATCGTTGAGGTACATCGTGATCGGATCGTCAACCTTGTCACCGAGCTTGAACGCCGGTGACGGTGCAGTCGGTCCGGCAATAACGTCGACGGCGGCAAACGCCTGTTTGAAGTCATCGGCAATCAGCTGCCGTACCTGTTGCGCTTTGAGGTAATACGCATCGTAGTAACCGGCCGACAGTACATAGGTACCCGTCATGATGCGACGCTTGACCTCATCACCAAACCCTTCGCCGCGGCTGCGGCAATAGAGGTCAAGGAGATCTTCGGCGTTCTCGGCACGATGGCCAAAGCGAACGCCGTCGAAACGCGACAGGTTGGATGAACATTCTGCCGGAGCAACGACATAGTAGGTCGGCACCGACAAATCGAGATTGGGGAGATCGACTTCCACCGTGGTGGCACCCAGGGATTCGAGTACGGCGATCGCGTCCTTGACCCTGACACCGCATGCCTCGTCCAGCCCGGCATCGAAGTGCTGCCTGACGATGCCGACGCGCAATCCCTTGATCGACTTATTCAAGCCGCCGACGTAATCAGGAACCGGCCGGTCAATCGACGTGGAATCTCGCTCATCAAAACCCGCCATGACCCCGAGCAGGCGCGCAGCATCTTCCGCCGTACGCGAGATAACGCCGGCCTGATCAAGACTTGATGCGAATGCAATCATGCCGTACCGCGACACACGTCCATAGGTCGGCTTGATGCCCACGGTCCCGGTCAGCGCCGCAGGCTGGCGAATCGATCCGCCCGTATCGGTACCGGTCGCAGCCGGCACCAGGCGCGCAGCCACAGCCGCCGCCGATCCACCGGACGACCCGCCCGGCGAACGCGCCAGGTCCCACGGATTCCGGACTGGGCCGAAGTAACTGGTCTCGTTCGACGAGCCCATCGCGAACTCATCCATGTTCGATTTGCCAAGGACCACGGCGCCAGCGTCAGAGAGTTTTTCGACGACTGTCGCGTCATAGGGCGAAATAAAGTTATTCAACATCTTAGAGCCGCAGCTCGTTTTTACGCCGCGAGTACAGAATATGTCTTTATGAACGATCGGCAAACCATTCAGCACGCCGCCTTCGCCCGCCGCCCGCGCTTTGTCGGCGCGCGCGGCGGCCTCGAGCGCCGCCTCGGCGGTTACCGTAATGAATGCATTGAGCTGCTCGTCCAGTCGCCCTATGCGATCAAGCAATGACTGCGTCAGTTCGACAGACGTAAAGTCGCCGCGGTCGAGGCCGGCGGCAAGTTCGCTCATCGACTGGGCATGCATATCCTGCTGCGTATCACTCATTCGATGACTTTGGGTACGAGGTACAGCCCGCCGGAGACGGCGGCTGCATTTTCCTGGAGCCGATCCCGTTCGTTCGTCTCGATGACGACATCGGGGCGCAGCCGCTGGGCTGTATCGAGCGGGTGCGCCATCGGTATCACGCCGCCAGTGTCCGCCTGGGACAGCTGATCGACGAAATCCACGATCCTGGTGAGCTTTTCGACGCTCTCGGCGTATTCGTCTTTATTGAGTTTCAGCCGCGCCAGCATCGCAATGTGCTGGACCTGATCTTTGCTAAGAGACACGGGACATTTCCGGCGGTGATGGTTGCGTCTAAGGGTTGTCAAACAAACCGCTTTTCGGCGGGGACGCAATAATACACGGCGCCTTGTGCAATGTCCTGCGCATTGTTAGATTACGCCGTTAATCCTGCTTCGAGACCCCGCCCCGACATGTTCAAGAATATCCTGGGTTATTTTTCCAATGACCTGTCCATCGACCTTGGCACCGCCAACACCCTGATCTAC
>Ga0224497_10000655_pt1 | contig 23583 bp, 22 predicted proteins | sample SF_Jul11_sed_USG_4_FD_167970 | JGI IMG/M metagenome (GOLD analysis project Ga0224497, IMG submission 167970) | Sediment microbial communities from San Francisco Bay, California, United States - SF_Jul11_sed_USGS_13 | ecosystem: Environmental > Aquatic > Marine > Sediment | place: USA...
ATTTCGTGATGTACGACCGCCAGACGGAGAGTTGGTGGCAGCAATTTACCGGCAAAGAGATTGTCGGCCTTACGCCGGGGCAAGTCTTTCGCCATTGCCATCACAGATCGTTTCTTACGAGGAATTCCGCCGTGCCCATCCAGCGGGTGAAATCTTGTCTCGCCATACAGATCATGTCCGGCCTTATGGCAGCAATCCCTACCGTGGGTATGATCGAGTCGGCGACCGGCCGTTTCTGTTCACTGATCCGTTAGATCCGCGCCTGCCGGCGATGGAGCGCGTACTGGGTGTAACCCATGCCAACCGCCACCGACTTTACCCGTTCAGCCAGTTAGGGGAGCACGGGGCGGTGAATGACCGCCTCGATGACCTTCCCCTGGTCGTCCTGTATCGTCGCGATATCTTGTCGGTGCCGGATGCGTCGCAAATCCGTGATTCGCGCCTGATCCCGGCGGCAACGGCCTTCGATCGTCGGATGGCAGGCCGGGTTCTGGAGTTTCGTGCGCATAACGGCGAGTTCATGGACATTCAGAAGAGGACACGCTGGAACCAGCTTGGTCAATCATTGGAGGGACCGCTGAAAGGTCAACAATTATCACCGCTTGAGGCCGGCGTGCATTTCGCCTTTGCCTGGCTCGCCTTCCGTCCGGATTCGGAAATCTATCGCTCGGAAAAATAGGTTCGGCCGTAGGTCGCAATAAGACACTCAGTGGGACAGTCGACCGATGGAAGTCAGGCGATTCAAGATGAGCCCGTGGAAATATACCCCCGATTTCTGAAAGCGCCAGCCAAGATGTGTCTGGCAATTCGCGCACAGCGCGATGCGCCAGGCGTATCCCGGAAACCAGGTGAATTCAGCCGTTGATTCGCCGACGACGGAACAGCCGGCCGCTTCGCGGTAACAGCCGATTTGATAGGTAATCCCATGCGGATTGGTGAAGCGGTGCTCGTGACCGCCCTGCACGGGAATGCGCTCGTCTTGGTGCGTGATGGAATGACGGCAGGCCGCACAAAACAGGCGCTTCTCTTTCTTTGGATTAATGTTGACTTGTTTTTTGAGTGCCGGCTTTTTCTCAGATTCGGCCGCCGGATCGAAAAACAGCAGGATCGGAACAAGTGCCATGGTCATGGCCGATAAACTCAGGAGAACAGTGTCAAAACCCCGGTAAAGCCATATAGCCGGTTATGCGAGACTTCCCCGTTGGCAAAAAAGCCCACAAGCGGGATATCTCCTAATTCCTGGCGAATGGTTTTAAGCTCCACCGAATCCTCCCCGAACATGTGCACCCCGCGTCCGAGGCAGGAATAGTAAACACCGCCTTTGGGTTTTCGCCCCAGCCGCGACTTGATGTCACGCAGCATGCGCAGCAGGTCTTCGTGGGCAGTTCGGATATCTCTTCGGCAAAACATGATGGTGTCCCCGGGGTTCAGGTACCCGCCCACGGCCAGAAGCTTGTTCTCGGTATCAACCCCCATAAGGTTACGCACCACGTAATCGCCGGTATCCGACCCCTTGATGGGGAAGCCCGCGAAAATATAGCCGGCGGCGCGCTCGGGGTCGCGCGCCAGGACGTCACCCACTTCTTCGTTGAATACATCCAGCGCCGGTCGATTGTCGATGCGGATAGCGATGTTGTTCTGGCATTCGGTGACCTGGTGTTTCAGCCCCAGCGGCGAGCAGCCCTGGGTGTGGGCGGTGGTCACCGGCACGCGCGAGGAAAACACCACGCCGGACAAGCCGCCTTCGGTTAGCCCCCCGGCGATCTGGAAATTCGGCCCGCGCGAGGAACTCAGTCCGCCCACCAAGTAGCCGTCGTTGATCGCCTCGGCCAGTTCGGCGATGAAGGTAGGTGTCTTCGGGTTGCGGGGATCGCCATGCACCACGGCGAAATGCGCGTCCGACTTCTCGCACCAATCGCGATATTCCGAGAATTCTTTGATATCGGATTTGATCGCCGGGAACACCCGGAAACTGTCCGCCAGGAAATCGGCAATCATGAGGCTTATCGCCGGCTCGTCATTGTATTCCTGCGAAGTGGCGCAAACACCGACGCCCACGCTGCCGACCCAGTGAAGAATGTCGGTCTGTTCCTTGAGAAAATCAAGTATGTACGGCAGATCAGCGGAGAGGAGATCGGTAACGTAGAGGAAGCCCAGATTGGCCTCCGGAGGAATGTTTCCGATCTGGGCGAGACAGGTATTGACAGCCTGCCGCCAATCCGGAGTGCTGGCGTGCGCGATGAGAAACATATCCATGTCGTACTCTGAAAGCGTATGGGCCGAGGCCGAGTGGCGATAATATAAACAAATGCGGCCCCATAGAAACCTGATGATTCAAGTCATGATTTAAAAAGGTGAATTTATGGCACGACACGTAAAAAAACGCTCGCACAAGGCCGGACTCCCGCCCGGGACACCTGTGCATATCGGCGAGCGCAAGAGTGAATCCATGCGCGTAACTCTCATGCATTTCAACGATGAGCGCGTCACCGAACGGGACATCAGCACCCCGGACGAGGTTCGGGCCCAGCGCGAGGGTCCCGGCGTTAACTGGTTCACGATCACGGGGCTGCATGATGTCGAAAAACTGACAGCGTTCGGATCGGCTTTTGATCTGCATCCGCTGGTGATCGAGGACGTTCTCAATACCGATCAGCGCCCCAAATTCGAGGATTACGGAGAATATGTTTATATCGTCTTCAAGCGCCTGGGAAACAATACTACGACACCCGATAGCGTGACCGAACAGATCAGCCTGATTTTGGGCCGCAACATGGTGATATTGTTTCTGGAAAGTGAGAGTGAAATCTTTGACGGCATCAAGGATCGATTACGATCCAATCGCGGACGTATGCGGAAGCTTGGCGCCGACTTTCTCGTCTACGCGTTGATGGACAACGTAGTGGATAATTATTTCGCCATTTTCGAGACGCTCGGAGAGCGTATCGAAACGCTTCAAGATAGCCTCATTGCCAAACCCACGTCTGAGTCCCTTCAGGTTCTGCACGCGCTCAAGCGCGAGATGCTGTTCCTGCGTAAATCCGTTTGGCCGCTGCGCGAGGTGGTGAGCGCCTTGCAGCGCGGAGATTCGCCGCTCATTCAGAATGAGACACGGACGTATTTGCGCGATGTTTACGATCACACCATCCATGTCATTGACACCATTGAAACCTACCGTGACATGCTGTCCAGCATGCTGGATATTTACCTTTCAAGCCTCAGTAACAGATTGAACGAAGTCATCAAGGTGCTGACGATCATCGCCACGGTTTTCATGCCGCTGACATTCATCGTGGGCATCTATGGCATGAATTTTCGCTACATGCCGGAGTTGGGATGGAGCTGGGGGTATCCACTGGTGCTGTTGTTGATGGCAGTGATTGCCGGCGTGATGCTGGTTTTTTTCCGTCGGAAAAAATGGATATGAAATACCGCGCTTGGATCTAGCGAAAGATAGAGCAAAGTCTGTTTCGGGGGTTAACCAGGTTAACGCCGGCCGCCCATGAGTGAGCCGAGCACGCCACGGATGAGCGTGCGGCCGATCTGGCTGCCAATGGAGCGGGCGGCGCTTTTGAGCATGGCCTCGCCCGCGGATTGGCGTGAACGCCCGCCCTTGCCGCTGGCGCCGCCGAGCAGGCCGCCCAGCAATCCGCCACCAGCCTGGGGTTCACTGGTGGTTTCGGCCGCGGCGGCTGCGGCGCTTTTTTCAGCACGGACCTTCAGGATTTCATAAGCCGATTCGCGGTCGAGGGTTTTTTCGTATTGTCCGCGAACCGGTGAAGCGGAGAGAATGGATTTCCGTTGAGTCGCGTCGATTGGGCCGATCTGGCTCTGCGGCGGGCAAATCAGGGCACGCTCTACCACCGTGGGGCTGCCTTTTTCGTCCAATAGGGAAACCAGCGCCTCGCCCACCCCGAGCTCGGTGATGACAGTTTCGATTTTCAGTTTGGGATTGGCACGGAAGGTTTCGGCCGCCGCCCGTACCGCTTTCTGGTCGCGCGGGGTGAAGGCGCGCAATGCGTGCTGCACGCGATTGCCGAGCTGCCCGAGCACGTCATCCGGGATGTCCAGCGGGTTCTGTGAAATAAAAAAGACGCCCACGCCCTTGGAACGTATCAGGCGCACGACTTGCTCGATCTTTTCCAGCAGCGCCCGGGGGGCGTCGTCGAACAGCAAGTGTGCCTCATCGAAGAAAAACACCAGCCGCGGCTTGTCGCGGTCACCGACCTCCGGCAGTTGTTCGAACAGCTCGGCTAGCAGCCACAGCAGGAAAGTGGCGTAGACCTTGGGCGACTGCATGAGTTTGTCGGCGGCGAGAATATTGATCATGCCGCGCCCGTCGTCCGTCTGCATCAGGTCGTTGAGGTTCAGCGCCGGTTCGCCGAAGAATTTTTCCGCGCCCTGGTTTTCCAGGGTGAGCAGGGCGCGCTGAATGGCGCCGACCGAGGCTCCGGAGATGTTGCCATAGGCCGTGGTGTAATCCTTGGCATTGTCGCCAACATGCTGGGCCATGGCGCGCAGATCTTTCAGATCGAGCAGCATCATGCCGTTGTCATCGGCGATCTTGAAGACGAGATTAAGCACCCCTTCCTGGGTGTCGTTGAGATTAAGCAGGCGCGCGAGCAGCAGTGGACCCATTTCGGAAATCGTGGCTCGCACAGGATGACCCTGCTCGCCGAATACGTCCCAGAAGGTCACAGGAAAACCTTGGTATACGAAGCCCTCGGGCTTGAGCTGCTTGACGCGTTCTTCCACCTTGGCATTGCCGCCGCCTTTCTGGCTGATGCCGGCCAGATCACCCTTCACATCCGCCATGAACACCGGAACGCCGATGGCGCTGAAACGCTCGGCGAAGACTTGGAGCGTGACAGTTTTGCCGGTGCCGGTGGCGCCGGCGATCAGGCCGTGACGATTGGCCATCTTGGGCAGGAGATGGATCCAATCTTTGCTTTTGGCGATTTGTTGAGGTTCGGTCATGGGAATACTCAGTTGAGCTCAGCTACATTTTGGCGCCTTAACCCGTGAGACCGATGTGTGCTATTCGGCCTGCAAGGCTGCCGAGACCAGCGCCGATTTCAAGATTGTAATCGTTGAGGAGGCGGCTGCGAAGCACGGTCTCGTCCACGCCCTCCGGCGCTACGGTCGTATTCAGTTGCGACAAGCGAGCAGTATAAAGAGATAGAACACCGGCGCAACCTCGAAAAATGGCGCGCCGGCGGGGAAAACGGTGGATTTAATCAGGATCGTAAGGGATAGCCGAGGCGGGTGGACAAATCGCTTCCGGCCTTCTTAATCAGAGATATCCAGGACTGTTGGCGACGTTCGCGCGGCGCCGAGATGGATATGCCGGCCACCATAACGCTGTGGGCGTCACGCACCGGTACGCCTATGCAACTCACGCCCTCTTCCGCTTCTTCGTTGTCGAGCGCGAAACCTTGCTTGTGTACATTCGCAATTTGGGACCAAAGTTTGGTGATTTGCGTGAGGGTGTTGGCGGTGTAGCGTGGCAAGCCGGTGCGGCGCGCATATTCGCGGCAGGCTTTCTCTCCAATCTCCGCCAGAAACAGTTTGCCCACGGCCGTCACATGCAGGGGGGCGCGACTGCCGATGACCTGTTCCACGCGCATCATCCGATTCGGGATGACGCGTTCGACGTATACCACTTCGTCGTCCTCGCGCACGGTCAGGTTCACGGTCTCACCGACCTCCGCGCACAGCCACTGCATGATGGGCTTGGCCTCGCGCAGCAGGTCGACCTTGCCGTGCACATGACTGCCGAAGTGCAGTAGCTTCACGCCCAGGGCGTAACGACCGGCAGGCGTGCGTTCCACGAGGCCGTGGCTGGCGAGCGCGTTCAAAATCCGGAACGCCGTGGAAGGATGCAAACGGGTTTCGGCCGAAAGGAATTTCAGGCTGGCCGGTTCCGAATGCGTGGTGATGGCCTCAAGCAGGGAATTGACCCGGTCGATGACCTGGATGGACGAAGCGGCAATTTTTGGCATATTTCGTATATTGAAACCGATTATGTATTGTGAAATATGCTAACCTGCGATAGCCTTTCTCGCAAGCACTTCCGTCGTGGCCGGTACCGGCTGATCGGGATACCCGCCGGGGTTCCCGTGTGATGATTTACAATTCCTACAATTCCGAATTCTGAAAATCGAGGAACCACCAATGGCAAAAATGACCGCAACTGAAGCGGCAATCCGCGTTATGGAAAGCGAAGGCGTCGAGTTTACGTTCGGCGTTCCGGGCGCTGCGATTTTGCCGCTGTACCAGGCGATGAACGGAAGCAAGATCAAGCATGTGCTGGTGCGCCATGAAGAAGGCGGCACGCATTCCGCCGAAGGTTACACGCGCGCCGCGAGCGGTCGCATTGGTGTTTGCATCGGGACCTCCGGCCCAGCCGGCACCAACATGATCACCGGCCTGTACTCGGCCATGGCCGACAGTATTCCGATCCTGTGCATCACTGGCCAGGCGCCGCGCGCGAAGTTGCACAAAGAAGATTTCCAGGCTGTCGACATCGCGGCGATCGCCAAGCCCGTGACCAAGTGGGCGATCACCGTCATGGAGGGCGCCCTGGTGCCGCGCGCCTTCCGTTATGCATTTCATTTGATGCGCTCGGGTCGCCCCGGTCCGGTGCTGATCGACCTCCCGATCGATGTCCAGAAGGAAATCATCGAATACGATCCCGACGCCGATGCCCCGATGGAAGTGTTCAAGCCGCGTGCGCAGCGGAAACAGATCGAAAAGGCGCTTGACATGATGATGGCGGCACAGCGTCCGCTGATTTTCTCCGGCGGCGGCGTGATAAATGCCGATGCCTCCGATCTGCTGGTGGAGCTGGCCGAGCTGACCCAAACACCCGTCATTCCTACGCTCATGGGCTGGGGCAGCATTCCCGACGACCATCCCCTGAATGCCGGCATGATGGGCCTGCAAACCCAGCACCGCTATGGCAATGCCACTTTCCTGCGCAGTGATTTCGTGCTCGGGATCGGTAACCGCTGGGCCAACCGCCAGACCGGTACCGTCGAGGTTTTCACCAAGGGACGCAAGTTCGTGCACGTCGACATCGATCCGATGCAGATCGGCCGCGTGTTCGGTCCCGATATCGGCATTGTGTCCGATGCCAAATACGCACTTGAAGAGTTTGTCGCGGCGGCACGCGCGCGCAAGCAAGCCAATAAGATTGTCAGCCGCAAGCAATGGATCGACGAGGTGCAGGAGCGTAAATACACCATGCAGCGGCGCACCGACTTTGACAATGTTCCGATCAAGCCGCAGCGCGTGTTCCAGGAAATCAACAACGTCTTCGATGACGAAACCTGTTTCGTGACCGCCATCGGCCTGTACCAAATTGCTTCGGGCCAGTTCCAAAAAGTCAACAAGCCGCGCAACTACATCATCTGTGGACAAGCCGGTCCACTCGGCTGGGAAATCTCCGCCTGCATCGGCGCCAAGCTGGCCGACCCGAGCAAGGAAGTGGTCGGCGTGGTCGGCGACTATTCATTCCAGTTCCTGATTGAGGAACTGGCGGTTGCCGCCCAGCATAACGTGCCGTTCGTGATGATCCTGATCAACAATTCCTATCTTGGGTTGATTCGCCAGGCCGAGGTTGGGTACAAAATGGATTACCAGGTCCAGTTGAGTTTTAATAACATCAACTGCCCTGAGATCGGCGAGTACGGCGTCGATCACGTCAAGGCCGTGGAGTCGATGGGCTGCTTGGCCATGCGCATTTTTGATCCGAAACTCATGGCGGACGCCTTCCAGGAAGCGCGTCGCCTGAGCCAGGAAAAGCGTGTGCCCGTCGTGGTGGAGGTGATCACCGAGCGTGTGACCAACATCGCCATGGGCCCGGAAATCGACAAGATCACTGAGTTCGAAGAAATACTCGATCGCAAACCCGAGAAGAAGACGCAGGCCGCCTGATCAAGGTTGCTGTCCCGGACATCCTCGCGGCGAAGTCTGCCGCGAGGAGGCGTCGGATTCCATTCAAGTTAAGGAACGACAATGCCTAAGTTTGCTGCCAATCTCACCATGCTGTTCAACGAGGTCGATTTCATGGACCGCTTCGACGCCGCCGCCAAAGCGGGATTTCGCGGCGTCGAATATCTCTTTCCCTATGCCTACGATAAAAACCAGCTCGCGGAAAAGTTAAAAACGCTCAAGCTAACCCAAGTGTTGCACAACCTGCCTGCGGGTGATTGGAATGCCGGTGACCGCGGCAACGCCTGCCAGCCCGCCCGCGTCGGCGAATTCCAGGACGGTGTCGGCAAGGCCATCGATTTCGCCAAGACACTCGGCTGTCAGCAAGTGAACTGCCTGGCCGGGATTACGCCGAAGGACGCCAAGCCGGATCAACTACGAAAGACATTCGTGGAAAATCTGCGTTTCGCCGCCGCCAAACTCAAGGCCGCCGGCATCAAGCTGCTGATCGAGCCGATCAACACCTACGACATTCCGGGTTTTTATCTTTCGCGAAGCAGCCAGGCGTTGGAGATCATGGATGAAGTGGGGTCGGATAATTTGTTCCTGCAGTATGACGTTTATCACATGCAGCGCATGGAAGGTGAGCTCGCCGCGAACCTGAAAAAGCATCTTGCCCGCATCCATCATATTCAGATTGCGGACAACCCGGGACGCAACGAGCCCGGCACCGGTGAGATCAATTACACATTCCTCTTCAAGCATATTGACCAGATCGGTTACGACGGCTGGATCGGTTGCGAATACAAGCCGGCCGCCGCGACGGCCGCGGGTCTCAGTTGGGCCAAGGCCTATCTGTCGCAAAAATAATCTATTAGGAGAACTATCATGAAAATCGGATTTGTCGGTCTCGGAATCATGGGTCGCCCGATGGCCCAAAACCTGATGAAGGGTGGACACACGCTCTACCTCTTTAGCATTCCCAGTATTCCTGAGGATCTGATTGGTGATAAGGGGATTGCCTGCAAGAACTCGAAAGAGGTCGCGCAGAACGCCGAAATCATCATTACCATGGTGCCGGACACCCCGCACGTTGAAGCCGCCCTGTTCGGGAAGGACGGCGTGGCCGAGGGCCTGTCCAAAGGCAAGATTGTCGTGGACATGAGTTCGATTTCGCCGCTCGAAACCAAGAAGTTCGCCGAAAAAATCAACAAGCTTGGCTGCGAATACGTCGACGCGCCGGTGTCGGGCGGCGAAGTCGGTGCCAAGAACGCCGCGCTGACGATCATGTGCGGCGGCAACCAGGCCGCCTTCGACAAGGTCAAGCCGCTGTTCGACCTGATGGGCAAGAACATCACCCTCGTGGGCGGCAACGGCGACGGTCAGACCTGCAAGGTCGCCAACCAGATCATCGTGGCGCTCACCATTGAAGCGGTGGGCGAGGCGCTGCTTTTCGCCTCCAAGGCCGGCGCCGATCCGGCCAAAGTGCGCCAGGCGTTGATGGGCGGATTCGCCTCCTCGAAAATCCTGGAAGTGCACGGCGAGCGCATGATTAAGCGCACCTTCGATCCGGGTTTCCGAATCGAGCTGCACCAGAAGGATTTGAACCTGGCACTTTCCGGCGCACGCTCGCTCCAAATCAGTCTGCCGAACACGGCCACTTGTCAGGAGCTGTTCAATTCCTGCGCCGCCCACGGCGGCAGTGCTTGGGACCATTCGGCCATGGTGCGCGCGCTGGAAATGATGGCCAAGCACGAAGTCGCCAAGAAATAATCATCGCTTCCCGGTCCGCGGGATTCGTACTACATCCCATTGCCGCCCGGGCGAATGCCCGGGAGCGCCGCTTTTCAGTCGTGAGCCAGAGTTCATCCCGCGGATAAACTGAGGTATCGTGGCGGCCAACGCCGCGAATATACGAACCATGCAGACAGCCCTGGCCGATTTCATCCGCGATACCGAATCTGGCAAGGAGGCCAATGCCATCCTGCGCACCTGCGTGCACTGTGGCATGTGCAATGCCACCTGCCCGACTTACCAATTGCTCGGCGACGAACTCGACGGTCCGCGTGGGCGAATTTATCTCATCAAGCAAATGCTCGAGGGCAGCGATGTCAGTGGCCGGACGCTCACGCACCTGGATCGCTGCCTCACCTGCCGCAATTGCGAAACCACCTGTCCCTCAGGCGTGCGTTACGGAAGGTTGCTGGAAATCGGCCGAGAACTGGCCGAGCAAAAAATCGAACGTTCCTGGCCGGATAAACTGACCCGGCGGGTTTTGCGCGGCATCATTCCTTATCCGGCGCGCTTCACGCCTTTGCTGCGGTTGGGGCAATGGCTCCGCCCCTTCCTGCCGGCGGTGTTCAAACGCAATATTCCGGAAATGCGCCGGGCCGGACCTTGGCCGAAAGCGGGACAGCCACGCCGCATGCTGGTGCTTGAAGGTTGCGTCCAGCCGGCGATCGCGCCCGATATCAATGCTGCCACCGCGCGCGTGCTTGACCGGCTCGGCATTTCCCTGGGGGTGGCGCGCGGTGCTGGCTGCTGCGGCGCGGCCAGCCATCATACGTCTTGCTCGCGCCAGGGGCGCGACCTTGCCCGGCGCAACATCGACGCCTGGTGGCCGCACATCGAAGCCGGCGCCGAGGCCATCGTCATGACTGCCAGCGGTTGCGGCGTGCATGTGAAGGAATATGGCTATTTGCTGAAGGATGACCCCGCGTTTGCGGCGAAGGCCAAACGCGTTACAGAAATGACGAGGGATATCGGCGAAATACTGTCGAGCGAGGAATTATCGAAACTGTATTCAAGCGTGAAACCAACCTTGAAAGTTGCTTTTCATTCCCCCTGCACACTGCAGCATGGTCAGAAGCTGAACGGCCTTGTGGAGAAGATATTGCGCGCTGCCGGGCTGACCCTGACCACGGTCCCGGAAGCCCATTTGTGCTGCGGCTCGGCGGGAACCTATTCCCTGTTGCAAAAACGCCTCGCGCATCAATTGCTCACCAACAAAATTGGCGCGCTGGCCTCCGGCAGCCCCGATGTCATTGCTACGGCCAATATCGGTTGTTTGGCTCATCTTCAGAGTGGTACGGCATTGCCGGTCCGCCACTGGATTGAGATTCTGGATACCCTGCTCCCGGCTAGGTCTTAAGCCGCCCGCTGTCCATATCTGACTACCGCTGTAGGACATTTCTCCCTGTAAGGATTCGCTACTGGCGCAACCGAAATCAAAATCAAATCAGCCAATTGTTATTCTGACATCTGGCACGAATGGGCTTGTGAAGCCTACCGTCCGCCCGCATATGGTTTATCTCCCGCCGATGGTCTATATAGAAAGTGGGGTTTGTTACCGAGATTAATCTGTAAACCATTAGGGAACGACCATGAATCTGTTTTTAGACAATCTGTTTTTCTTCTGCCAAATCCTAAGTCTGCTGGGGTTGGGCTGGGGGGCGTGGCTGGTGTTGCGCGAATCGCTGACCGGTATCGTCTTTCCTAGCTATAACAAATCCAGTCTGGTGATGTCGCTGTCGGCCGCATTGGGCCATCCTTTCCGCCGCATCGCGCGGATTTGACGGGACGGCGGTCCCCCCGCCGTTTTCACATCGTAAAAAAGCGTTTCGTTAGGCGCTCAATGGCCTTGAGTTGCCCGATTACTCCCGTTACATTGAGCGACGGGATTCCGGACTATTCCAAGAATATGTTGTGGTTCAGAGATATGCGGTCGAACCGGAATCCTAACCGCCAGGCAAACGTCATCTGATAATTAAACTTCCGCGGGAAGCCGCTGCGGTGCCGACGGCATAAAAGATAGAGAACGTCATTCACTAAGGACTAGGAGGCATAATGCATATTAATCTTGTGAGCACCTTGTGCAGGTCACTTGTTGCCACCACGGTGGCGCTGGGCATGTTGGCCCCGGCCTCCGTGCTGGCGTGGGAGCCCACCAAGCCGGTGGAGTTCGTCGTACCGGCCGGCACCGGCGGCGGCGCCGACCAGATGTCGCGCCTGATTCAGGGCGTGGTCGCCAAGCACAACCTGATGAATCAACCGATGGTGGTGGTGAACAAGTCGGGTGGCGCAGGCGGCGAAGGTTTCCTGTACGTCAAGGACAGCAAGGGTGATCCGCACAAGATCATCATCACCCTGAGCAATCTTTTCACCACGCCTTTGGCGACCGGCATACCGTTCAACTGGAAGGAGCTCACCCCGGTGGCGATGTTGGCGCTCGATGAGTTCGTGCTGTGGGTCAATGTCGATTCCCCGCACAAAACCGCCAAGGATTACTTGGCGGCGGTCAAGGCAGGCAAGGACCATCAGTTCAAGATGGCCGGCACCGGCTCGAAGCAAGAAGACCAGATTATCACGGTCGCTCTCGACAAGTTCACCGGAAAGAAATTCACCTATGTTCCCTTCAAGGGCGGCGGTGACGTCGCGGTACAATTGGTCGGCGGGCACGTGGATTCCACGGTAAACAATCCCATCGAGCAGGTGGCGCACTGGCGCGCGGGCAAGACCCGGGCCTTGTGCGTATTCGACGATCAGCGCATGCCATACAAGACGAAAGTCACAGACAAGCAATCATGGCATGACATTCCCACCTGCAAGGAAGCTGGCGTTGACGTGGATTACTTGATGCTGCGCGGCATTTTCATGCCCGGCGGCGTCAGCCAGGACCAGGTGAAATTCTATGTCGACTTGCTGAAGAAAGTGCGCGAAACGCCCGAGTGGAAGGATTTCATGGAGAAAGGCGCGTTCAACCAGAGCTTCATGAGCGGCAAGGAATACGCCGACTGGGTGCAGAAGGCCGAAGCCACCCATAAAACCCTGATGAAGGATGCCGGGTTTCTCGCCAAGTAATAGTTCGGACAAGCGGTCTCGATAGAGGTTTTGGGCAAGACAGGGAACGGGGTGAAGATCGTGGTCTGGTCTTCGCCCCGTTTTTTGCCCCGGTGCCGAGGTGACGGAGTAGCGAACAGGAAGTAATCAGCATGAACGAAGACAACAACACTGATCATGTCAAAACTGATCATGACAAACATCACCACCGCGGCGTTTCCACCCGGGCGGTAGAAATTGGGGTGGCGATGTTCACCCTGATTCTGGGCCTGGTGGTGATCATGGACAGCCGACGTATCGGGGCCGGTTGGGCCGAAGACGGGCCTCAGGCCGGCTACTTCCCGTATTACATTGGAATTATCCTGTGTATCGCGAGTGCCTGGACAGTGTGGCACGCCATTTTCTTCGGCAAGCACGTTTCGGGCGTTTTTGTGAGTCACAAGAAATTCCGTCTGGTCCTGTCGGTGTTCATTCCCGCCGTGATATATGTCGTCGCGACGTATTTCATTGGCATTTATGTCGCCTCTGCCTTGTTCATCGGCGCATTCATGTACTGGCACGGGCGATTCGCCTGGATCAAGATCATCCCGGTCAGTGTGACGGTGCCCGTGACCATGTTCCTGTTGTTCGAGGTCTGGTTCCTGGTGCCCTTGCCCAAGGGGCCGCTGGAGACATTGATCGGTTATTGACGCCGGGGCGATTGCCGCAGGCATCGGTTTTTTTGATATTCGAGGTTGGCGGGGACATGTTTCCGCCAGTTGCATCCGAGGGGAGGGGAACCGAACGTGGAAGAATTCAGCAACCTGATGCAGGGCTTTAGCGTCGCCCTGACTTATCAAAACCTGATGTTCATGTTCATCGGCATCCTGCTGGGGGTGCTGATCGGGGTGCTCCCCGGGCTTGGCGGCGCCAACGGCGTGGCGATCCTGTTGCCGCTGACATTCACGATGTCACCCACGAGCGCGATCATCATGCTCTCCTGTATTTACTGGGGCGCGCTGTTCGGTGGCGCGATCACGTCCATCCTTTTCAATATACCGGGTGAACCGTGGTCGGTCGCGACCACCTTCGACGGCCACCCGATGGCCAAGGCCGGCCGCGCCGGCGAGGCGCTCACCACGGCCTTCACGTCCTCGTTCGTCGGCGCCCTGATCGCTGTCATCGTGATCACGTTCCTGGCGCCGTTGGTGGCGAAATTTTCCCTGCAGTTTGGCCCGCCGGAATTTTTCGCGGTGCAACTCCTGACCTTCTGTAGCTTTGTCGGTCTCGGCAAGGGCCATCCGGCCAAGACCATCGCCGCCATGATGCTTGGCTTCGCGCTGGCCGCCGTCGGTCTTGACACCGTCACTGGCACGCTGCGCATGACTTTCGGCACCGGCGAACTGCTGCGCGGTTTCAATTTCTTGATCGCGGTCATCGGTCTGTTCGGCATCGGCGAGATTCTGCTGACGATGGAAGAAGGTTTGGCCTTCAAGGGTGTGAAGGCGCGCATCAACCCGAGCGTCGTATGGCAAACCTGGAAGCAATTACCCAGATTCTGGATAACGGCGATTCGCGGCACGCTGATTGGTTGCTGGATGGGCATCACCCCGGGCGGTGCGACTCCAGCTTCGTTCATGAGTTATGGCATTGCCAAGCGCTTTTCCAAAGATGGTGAGAAATTCGGCACTGGCAAGATGGAAGGCGTGGTCGCCCCGGAAACGGCAGCACATGCCGCCGGCACCAGCGCGCTGTTGCCGATGTTGACGCTCGGTATCCCGGGCTCGCCGACGGCGGCGGTATTGCTCGGGGGCCTTCTGATCTGGGGCCTGCAGCCCGGGCCATTATTGTTCGTCGAGCAGAAGGACTTCGTGTGGGGCCTGATCGCGAGCATGTATCTTGGCAATATTGTCGGCTTGATCATTGTCCTGACCACGGTTCCCTGGTGGGCGGCGATCCTGCGCGTGCCGTTCTCTATCATCGCGCCCATCATCATCGTGGTATGTGCCATCGGCGCCTACACCGTGAACAACGCGATGCTCGACGTGGCGCTGATGCTGGTGTTCGGCGTCGTCGGTTACCTGTTCAAGAAACTGGATTACCCTCTGGCCCCGATGGTGCTGGCGCTGGTGCTGGGCGATATGGCGGAAAGTTCGTTTCGCCAGTCCATGCTGCTGTCGCGCGGCGAAGTGTCGATATTCTGGTCCAACGGCCTGGTCGGCAGCATCTGCAGTTTGGCCATGCTGATGCTATTCTGGCCGCTGATCTCGAAGCTGCTGGCGCGCCTGCGCCGTGGCAATAACGACCTGGACGAAGCACGTCCGGTGGAATAGCAAGGAGGAACGCCATGCCGGTGATCGCCATGAATCAGGAGACGGGTTCGCAGGGTAAATTCGTTGCCGAAAAGCTTGCCGAAGAGCTGGGTCTGGATATCGTGCGTCACCAGATCATCGACCACGTGGCCCAGAAGATGCATTTGCGCAAGAGCATGTTGACGCGCTTTCTCCAGGGCAAGGCCGGCCTGATTGAACGCTGGGGCACTGACGAGGCCAGCCTGGCGCTGTTCAAGGTCGAGGAAATCCTGGAGCTGGCGGCCAAGGGCAATGTCATTATCCGTGGTTGGGGCGCCACCCATGTCCTGCGACCCATCCCGCATATTCCGTGCGTGCGCGTCGGCGCGCCGTTCAAGACGCGCGTGAATTGGCTCATGAATTCACTCGGCACCGACGACGAGGACATGGCGGCCGAGGAAATCCGTCACAGCGACGCGGCGCACCGTGCGAACATGCAGCACCAATTCGGCGTGGGTTGGGGCGAGCCCATGCAGTACGACATCACGCTCAACACCGAGCGCCTGTCGGTGGCGACCTGCGTGGAAATGATCAAGGAATTGTTGAAACGCCCCGAATTCAAGGAAACGCCGGATTCCCGTGCCAAGCTGACCAACTTGACGCTCGAGTATCACGCGCGCGCGGCCCTGCGCGCCAGTCCGAAGACCGCTGACGTCAAGGTTTCGATCAGCGCCGATAGCGGTAAACTCACGATGGAGGGAATTGCCGCCAGTTCCGAAGAGCGTCACATCATTGCCGAGATCGTGAAACATGTTCCCGGAGTGAAGAAGGTGAACAACAAGCTGAAAGTCATGAAGTACACCAAGATGTTTCCGAGTTCCAAAACCTAGCACTCCAGTGCTCTCGTTTATGAATCGATTCCTGCGCGTGGGCAACTTGGCAAAATCTGTATTGACTTTACTGTTGTGTGCGGTAAGCCTGGTTCTCCCCGTGAAAGTCATGTCTGATACCCCGAAGATCGGCATCGTCATCATGCATGGCAAAGGGGGTTCGCCGACCAAAACTGTCTCGGAGCTGGCCGGCGCCCTGGAGAAGAAAGGGTATCTCGTCGCGAATCTCGAAATGCCCTGGTCCGGAAACCGTGAATACGACGCCAGCGTCACAGCCGCGGAAGAGCAGGTGGAAGCCGCCTTGTCTTCACTGCGAGGCAAAGGGGCGCAGAAGGTTTTCGTCGCCGGCCACAGTCAGGGAGGTGTTTTCACGCTTCACTTTGCCGGGAAGCATGCCGTGGACGGCATCATCTGCATTGCCCCGGGCGGCAGTGTCGCCAGCCAGGTATTTCGCGAAAAACTGGGTAACTCCGTGGCGCGCGCCCGGCAAATGGTCGCCGAAGGTAAAGGAGATGAAAAAAGCCGGTTTGATGACCACGAGGGCAAGAAGGGGACATTCTCGGTTGTCACCACGGCGGCTGTGTATCTGACTTGGTTTGATCCCGAGGGCGCAATGAATTCAAAGCGGGCCGCCGCCGCGGTGAATCCACAGATTCCTATCCTCTGGATCGTCGCCCAACGCGACTACCCGGGCCTGAGAAAAACGAATATCCCGTTGTTCGATACCTTCCCGAAAAATTCCCAAACGCGGCTGTTCGAGCCGAACGCCGACCACATCGGCGCGCCTTACGCCTCGATTGGCGAAATCGCGCGTTGGACGGCGGAAGTCGCCAGCACCGGGCGCTGATCGTCAGGTGATTTTTTCCACCCGCAGTTTCCCTTTTTCTTCGCCCAGTGTTTTCGCGAGCAGTTTGACCAGCGCGTAGACCGAATCGATGTGTGGCGTCGGGGTTTGGGTGAGCTTGCCGAGTTCGATCACGGCACCGACCAGGGCGTCGATTTCGATGGCGCGGCCAATTTCGATATCTTGCAGCATCGAGGTCTTGTGCTTGCCGACCTTCTCGGCACCGGCGATGCGCTTTTCCAGCGACACGCGGAACTGAACCCCGAGCTTGTTGGCGATGGTCTGCGCCTCGGTCATCATGTCGGCCGCGAGGCTCCGTGTGAGTGGGAACTGGCAGATGTCCACCAGCGTGGAATGGGTCAGGGCGCTAATGGGGTTGAAACTTAAATTGCCCCAGAGCTTGAGCCAGATTTCCGAGCGGATGTCCTTCAGCACCGGTGATTTGAAACCGGCCTTGGTGAACGTCGCGGTGATGGTTTTGACGCGCTCGGTTTCGGCACCGTCAAGCTCGCCCACCGGAAAGCGGTTGCCCTCGATCAATTTGATTACACCCGGGGATTCGATCTCCGCCGCGGGATAGACCACGCAGCCGAGCAGGCGCTCGACCTCGATGCTGGCCATGAGGTTGCCATGAGGGTCCACCGTCTCGACCCGCCTTCCCTCGAATTCACCGCCGTGCTTCTGGAAATACCACCAGGGAATGCCATTTTGGGTCGTGACGACGCTGGTCGTGTCGTGGAACAGGACCGGAAGCTCTTTCGCGATGGGCTCGACCTGGTGCGCCTTCAGCGCCAGGATCACGACGTCCTGCTTGCCGGCCTCGCTCAACTTGCTCGTGGCTTTGACGTTCTTCGCCACGTGTTCGGCGCCGTCTTCCTCGATCAGCTTCAGGCCGTTTTTTTGCATGGCCTCGAGGTGCGGGCCGCGCGCGATCAGTGTCACTTCCTCCCCCGCGAGCGCGAGCTTGGCGCCCATCAAACCACCGATGGCGCCGGCGCCGACGATACAGAGCTTCATGGGTAAATCCTCCGGATTACTTGTATTCGTTGGACAGCGTGCCGATGCCGTCGATGACGATTTCAACCTTGCTGCCCGGTTTCATCGAGCCTACACCCACGGACGTGCCGCAGGAGATGATATCTCCCGGGTACAGCGTCATGTCGCGTGAGAGCAAGCTCACGATTTGCACTGGCTTGAAGATCATGTCGCTCACCGGGTAATTCTGGCGCTCCTTCCCGTTCAACAGGGTTTTTACGCTGAGTTCAAGCGGGTCCACGTCGGTGGCGATCACCGGCCCGAACACGCCGAAGGTGTCGAATCCCTTGGCGCGCGCCCACTGGGGAAAGGTTGGGTCCTTCTGGATAATATCGGCGGCGGTGACATCGTTGGTGCAGGTGTAGCCGAAAATGTATTTAGCGGCATCGGCCTCGGAGACGTTCGAAGCCTTCTTGCCGATCACTACCCCGAGCTCGCCTTCGTACACGACCTTGCCGTCGTAGGAGGCCGGCACGCGGATGTCTTCTCCGCCGGCGAGAAACGAATTCGGCGCCTTCAGCAGGTACAGCGGCTCGGGCGGCGCGGTCAGGTTCAGCTTGGCCGCGAGCGCGTAGAAATTGTTCCAAAGCGCGATCATTTTCGTGGGCACACAGGGCGTGAGCAGTGTCACGTCGGAGAGCGGCACGGTCGTGTCCGTGGCGCGACTGTCGCTGAACATGTTCCCTTCGTGGACCCGGATGGTGTCATCGTGCAGTGTGCCGAATTGGATCTGGCCACCGTGCTCGAAACGAATCCAGTGCATGTAATCTCCTCCGCCGTGTTATGGTCTTGGTCCGCGTCGGTGGTGCCCGTGGTGGAAAAATGACAAGCACTGCCTTGGCGCGAGGGACGTATGCTACCTTCTGGCCGCGTGTGTCGCCAGCCGCCGCGTGATTCCGCATGATGAAACGGGCGGCGGACACAGCATCGTAAAACGGTATTTCATTAGACGAAACCATGCGAGACAACCAATATCCCGGCCGTTCGGTCGTCATGAGTACACGCGGCATGATTGCCACCAGCCAGCCGATGGCAACACAAGCGGGGCTCGCGGTGCTGAAGGCCGGCGGCAACGCCATGGACGCCGCCATCGCCGCCAGCGCGGTGTTGTGCGTCACCGAGCCGCAGTCCACCGGCATCGGCGGTGATTGTTTCCTGCTGTATCACGAGGCGAAAACAGGAAAGCTTCATGGATTGAACGGCAGCGGCCGCGCGCCGGCGCGCGCCACGCTGGAGGAATTTGAGCGCCGCAAGCTGATGCAGGTGCCGGAATTCGGGATTCTGTCGGTGATCGTGCCCGGCGCGGTGGACGCGTGGCAGATGGCCCTCGAACGTTTCGGCACGCGCCGCCTCGAAGAACTGCTGCAACCCGCGATCAAGTATGCCGAGGATGGCTATGCGGTGACGCCTGTCGTAGCAAAATCCTGGAAAAATCTTGAGCCGCTGCTCGCGCAGTTTCCCGAAAGCCGGCGGGATTACCTGTTAGACGGCCACGCGCCTGTGACTGGCACGGTGCATCGTCATCCACGATTGGCGAAATCGCTGCGGGAGATCGCGAAGAACGGTAGGGACGCCTTTTACCGCGGTCCCATCGCCGAGGAGATCGTGCGCTTTAGTCGTGCCCACGACGGTCTGCTAGAGCTTGAAGATTTTTCCGATTACCGCTCGGAGTGGGTCGAGCCGATCTTTACCGATTACCGCGGCGTGCGGGTGCATGAGATTCCGCCGAACGGGCAAGGCATCACGGCGCTGATGACGCTCAACATCCTGGAGCAGGCGAAATTAGGTGAAATGACGTTTCTCAGCGCTGATCACCTGCACCTCGTGATTGAGGCCTTCAAACTGGCCGTGGCCGAGCGCGATGAATACGTCGCCGATCCGGCGTGTAACAAGCTGCCGGTGGAAGAAATGCTCTCGAAGGAATTCGCCGCCAAACAATATGCACGCATTGATCCCCGGCAAGCCGCGCGCTATCCCATTGCGCCTGCCGCCCGAGCACAGCGCGACACGGTTTATCTCAGCGTGGTGGATCGCGACCGCAATGCTGTGTCCTTCATCAACAGTCTGTATTACCCGTTTGGCAGCGGAGTGGTGGGCGGCGACACCGGCATCATGCTGCAAAACCGCGGTGCCGGCTTTGTGCTGGAGCCGGGGCATTTCAACTGCATTGCCCCGCGCAAGCGACCGCTGCACACCATCATCCCGGCGATGGCGTATCGCGGCGATGACATCTTGTCCTTCGGCGTCATGGGTGGGGACTACCAGCCCATGGGGCATGTCTATGTGCTCACCAACTTTCTCGACTTCGGGCTGGATTTGCAGGAGGCGATCGATGCGCCGCGGTTTCAACCTGGCGGCGGTGTGGTGGCGCTGGAGCGCCCGGTGCCGCAGGATGTATTGCATGCGCTGCAACAGCGCGGGCACGTGGTCGGTCGCACCGAACTCTCCCTTGGCGGAGCGCAGGCGATTTATATCGATACCAAGAACGGCGTGCTCTCGGCCGGCTCCGACCCACGCAAGGACGGTGGCGCGCTGGGTTATTGAGGCTTAGCCTAAGCCCAGTTTCTGGGCGAGCCCGATGCGCTGCAGCTTGCCGGTCGCGCCCTTGGGGATTTCATCCAGTATTAATATTTTCCGCGGCACCTTGAAATCCGCCAGCCGCTTGGCGGCGAATTCGCGAATCTCCTTCTCATTGGCGCTTTTTCCCTCGCGCAGCACCACGGCCGCGGCCACGTCTTCGCCGAGCTTGGCGTGCGGCATGGCGAAAGTCACGACCTGCTGCACGGACGGGTGGTCCATCAATACCTCGTCCACCTCACGCGGCGAAATCTTCTCGCCGCCGCGATTGATGATCTCCTTCAAGCGGCCGGTGATGCTGAGATAGCCCTCGGCATCGATCACGCCTTGATCGCCGGTGCGAAACCAACCATTAGTGAAATTCTCGGCGTTGGCCTTGGGATTGTTCTCGTAGCCCTGGGTGACGTTGGCCCCGCGAATGACTATTTCTCCGGTGGCGTTCGACCCCAGCAGTTTTCCGTCCTCGCTCATGATCGCCACTTCCGGCCCAGCGGCGATGCCCACGGTCCCGGGCTTGTGCGGGCGCGGTGGCAGCGGGTTGCTGGTCATCTGGTGCGAGGCCTCGGTCATGCCGTAGGACTCGAGCACCGGCGCGTTGAATATTTGCTCAAGCTCGGCCAGCACCTGTGGCGGCAGCGAGGAGGATGACGAGCGGATGAAGCGCAATGGGTGGCGCGCGATGACTTCGCGGTTGTTGGCCGCGCGCGCCAGGATCGCCTGGTGCATGGTCGGCACCGCCGTGTACCACGTCGGCTTGCATTCATCCATCCAGGTGAAGAACTTAAGCGCGTTGAAGCCGGGCGTGCAGTAAACGCTGCCGCCGGCGCAGAGCGTGGACAGCACCGAGCCAATAAGCCCGTGGATGTGAAACAGCGGCATGATGCTAAGGCCGCGGTCGGCGGGCGTGAGGCTCAGGATGTCACGGATGTGGCCGGCTGAGGCGCAGACGTTTTTCTGCGTCAGCGGCACGATCTTGGGGCGCGAAGTAGTGCCGGAGGTGTGCAGCACCAGGGCGACGTTGTCGGCATCGGCATAGCCGCCCGAGGGTGCGGCGGTAGTCTCGGTGCTTTTGACGGGCACCAGCTCGAAGACGCCGGTAGGATCGGAACTCGCGCGCACAATTTCGAGTACAGGAATCATCAGTTTTGCGGCGACGCCGAGCGCAGGCGATGTGCTGCCGCGCTCGACCACCAAGGCCTTGGCCTTGAGATCGGCAAGATAGAATTCAAATTCATCGGCGCGATAAGCCGGGTTGAGCGGCGCCGAGGTGGCGCCGGCGGCGATGGCCACGAAGGCGCTGGCCATCTCGGTGCCATTCGGCAGCACGATGGCCACGCGGTCATTGCGCCAGATCCCGAACCGGTTGAGGCTGGCCACGGTATTCTCAACGTGCTTGCGCAGCCCGCCATAAGTGAGAGACGGACACCCGCTGCCGATAAAAGCGATGGCATCGTCCGGCTTGTCCGCCAGCAATTCGTGGATCGTGGAATAGACGGTCATGGGGAAGTCCTATATTTCTTATCGGAACTGGGCAGGTATCACTAACCCGGATGCAGCATCATGTTAACAGCATGGCATGCGCTGACAATCTGTTTTTCATGATGCGGAATAACATTCGCCGAAACTTGAGGTCCTAAATTGTGACCTCAACCTTAAGGTGCCAGATTAGAACCTCAGCTCGGGGCAGTCACCAAGTACTTGATTATCCCGACCGTGTCAAAGATGCGAATTCGAATTTAACGTCAAGAGGATTTTTCTACCGGTAGGCCCGTGGAACAACAGGTGACTACCGAAGTCGCGAAGGTAGACTGCGATATTCCTTGTAATCCAGGACCGCAGCGATGCTATGAATTCGTCACAGAATGTTGCGCACAGTATTCGTTATTTCTGCCATATTCTTTTTTTATAAGTGAATAACTTTGTTATAAATAAAATTTGTTAATGTTTTTTATCGCACATTTAATAATTTCCAAAGTTGTCGTTGAGAATGGCGCGTTTTCGGCGTAACGCGGGACTTATTGCCGGAAAACTGGTAATATATAAACTTGTTTCAAGAATCAATTCCAACAATTCTCCCGGCTGCAAGGAGGTATACCCCATGATGCACTATCAATGGATTCGATTCCCCGTCGCTGTCTCTGCATTGATCGTAATGACGGCGAGCGGATGTGCGAGCGTCCCGCGGCCGGATGCGGCACTCGCGAAATCCGACGCCGCGGTGAAGCAGGCCATCGAGGTCGGTGCCAGAACGCATGCACCATTATTGCTGCGCGAGGCTGAGAAGAAGCTCAATCAGGCGAGAGTCGAAACCGAGAACAAAGACTACAAAAAGGCCTCGCTGCTGACGGAGCAAGTCCAGCTCGACGCCGAGTTGGCCCAGGTCACCACTCTTGCCACCAAGGCGCAGATGTCAGTCGATGAGCTCAACCAGAGTATCAAGATATTGCGCAAGGAGATGGGCCTTTCACCCTAGGTGCGTAATCCAAATCACGTTCAGGAACAGTCTATCGACCGACCGGCAGTCGAGAGTCAAAAATTCGAAGGAACCGACATGAAAACCAAATTCAATTTTTTCATTATTATTACGATCACCGTGGCGGCGCTAGCGCTCGCCAGCTGTGCCAGCGCGCCTGTCGAGAACAAGAGCCTTGAGGAAGCGAGGGCTGCCTATCAGGCCGCTGCCCGCAATCCCCAAGTCACCAAATATGCGCCCGTGGCATTGAAAGAGGCTGAAGAAAATCTGCGCGCCGTCGAAGCACAGTGGCAAAGTGGGGCAAAGGACATCGATCACCGCGCCTACCTCGCCAAGCAGAAAATCGCCATCGCGGAGCAGCGTGCCAAGCTGAACGCCGCCGAGGACCAGGTCAACATGGCGCGCGCCGAGCGCAACAAAACCATTCTGGAAGCCCGCATCAGCGACGCCGAGAAAGCTCGGCGGATAGCGGAAATCAGGGCGCAAGAGGCGGAGAAGGCGAGAGCCGAGGCGCTCAGTGCCAGAGCCGAAGCCGAATCGTTGGCCATGGAATTATCCGAACTCAAAGCGCGCGGCACCGAGCGTGGCCTGGTTTTGACCCTGGGTGACGTCCTGTTCGGATTCAACCGCGCGGAACTGGCCGAGGGTGGTCAGAGCGTGGTCTCGAAACTCAGCGAGTTCCTCAAGCGCTATCCCAAGCGCAATATCATGGTCGAAGGC
>Ga0224497_10000656_pt1 | contig 23578 bp, 24 predicted proteins | sample SF_Jul11_sed_USG_4_FD_167970 | JGI IMG/M metagenome (GOLD analysis project Ga0224497, IMG submission 167970) | Sediment microbial communities from San Francisco Bay, California, United States - SF_Jul11_sed_USGS_13 | ecosystem: Environmental > Aquatic > Marine > Sediment | place: USA...
GGCTGACAGCAGCAGGCATGCGGTGCGCTTGGCCGACCGGCCCAGGCCGATGGCCTGCCCGGTGTTGGCGTCGACCAGCCGGCAGTCGAGCAGCTGCAGTCCCGGGGTACCCTGCAGCCGGGCATCGAGAAACACCATCAACAGCAGTGCGATCAGCGAACCGGCGGCAATCGTGCTGTTCAGGGCACGTGAACCCCAGGCCGGCATGCCACCGCTCCAGACGCTCCAGGCCAGCACGGCACAGGTTAGCAACATGGCGGCCAGAAACACGTCGATGAGCAAGGCACCGAAACGGCGCCACAGCCCGGCATACGGGAAGTCAACGCCGCTCAAAATTTGAAACCACGGTGAACGGCAACGACACCGCCGGTCAGATTCTGGTAGCTGCAGTCTTCGAAACCGGCCGACTCCAGCATGGCGAGCAGGGTCTGCTGGTCCGGGTGCATGCGGATCGATTCCGCCAGGTAGCGGTAGCTGTCGGCATCGTTGGCGAACAGCTGTCCCAGCCTGGGCAGGATCTTGAAGGAATAGAAGTCATAGGCGGGCTTGAGCGCCGCGACCGGGTGCGAGAACTCGAGAACCAGCAGGCGCCCCCCTGGCTTCAGGACCCGGTATATGGAATCGAGTGCGGCCTGCTTGTCGGTGACATTGCGCAGGCCGAAACCCATGGTAATGCAGTCGAAGCTGTTGTCGGCAAACGGCAGTTGTTCGGCATTCGCCTGGATGAAATCGAGGTTGCCGGCAACGCCGTTATCAAGCAGGCGTGCCCGGCCGGTCCTGATCATGGCGTGATTGATGTCAGACAGGATGACCTTGCCCTGCGGGCCGGTCCTGGCGGCAATCAGCCGGGCCAGGTCGCCGGTGCCGCCGGCGAGGTCCAGGACCTGCTGGCCCGGCCGTATGTTCGCCATGTCGATGACCAGGCGTTTCCACAGGCGATGGATGCCCAGGGACATCGCATCATTCATCAGGTCGTAATTGTCGACGACGGAATCGAAGACAGCGCGTACCCGGTGTGCCTTTTCTTCTTCCGGCACTTCCTCGAAGCCGAAATGTGTGATCTTGTCTTTCATGCTGGCGCCCTTTTTGTGGCGTTATTATAAATCTAGCGCAGAGCCGCAGGGAAAGCTGGAAAAAAATGCAGTCTTCAGGGCATGCAAAAGTATCCGGCTGAGTGCTTGTCTTTCTGTTTGCCCGATTGAGATCAGCTTGTCTTTCCGCTGCCCGGTTGTCTCATCCGGTTTCCTTGCGCTTGTGACCGGCTGCTTCCAGTTGCTGGAGGTACTCGGCCCAGTATTTTTCCTGGTTCTTGCCCATGTCATAGAGCGTCTCCCAGGAGTAGATGCCGGTGTCGTGGCCGTCATCGAAATAGGGCTGGATGGCATAGGCGCCGACCGGATCGATCTGGGTGATAGTGACATCCTCCTTGCCGATCTGCAGGACACCCTGGCCGGGCCCGTGACCGCGCACCTCGGCGGAGGGCGAAAAGACCCGTAGGTATTCGTAGGGCAACTCGAAGTGTGCACCGTCCGCGAAAGTGATCTCGAGCACGTGGGATTTCTGGTGCAGGCTGATTTCGGTGGGTTTGGGTGTGTCTGTCATGCGGTTGCCTCTGTGGTGTGCGCCTCTGTGGCCCGGGTCGCTTGTATGGGTTTGTCAGGTCTGGCCTAGAGAATGTAACGGCTCAGGTCTTCGTCCTTCGCCAGTTCCCCGAGGTGCTCGTCGACGTAGTCGGCATCGATCACGATGCTGCTGCCGGAGCGGTCGGTGGCATCGAAGGAAATCGCCTCCAGCAGGCGCTCCAGCACGGTGTGCAGGCGCCGGGCGCCGATATTCTCGGAGCGTTCGTTGATGTCGCTTGCGATCTCGGCGATGCGCGTGATGCTGGCTGCGGTGAATTCAAGGCTGACCGACTCGGTGGCGATCAGTGCACTGTACTGTTCGGTCAGCGAGGCGTCCGGTTCAGTCAGGATGCGCGCGAATTCCCCGGCCCCGAGGGCATCCAGCTCGACCCGGATCGGCAGGCGGCCCTGCAGTTCCGGGATCAGGTCCGAGGGCTTGGACAGGTGGAAGGCACCCGAGGCGATGAACAGGATGTGGTCGGTCTTCACCATGCCGTACTTGGTGGAGACGGTGCTGCCCTCCACCAGCGGCAGCAGGTCGCGCTGCACGCCCTCGCGCGACACGTCGGGTCCGCTGGACTCGCCGCGGCGCGTCACCTTGTCGATTTCGTCGATGAAGACGATGCCATTCTGTTCGACGTTTTCCAGCGCGCTCTGCTTGATGTCATCGTCGTTGATCATCTTGGCGGCCTCTTCGTCGCTCAGCAGCCGGTGCGCGTCCCGGATGCGCAGCTTGCGCGTCCGGGTGCGGCTGCCGGCCATGTTCTGGAACATGCCCTGCAGCTGGCTGGTCATTTCCTCCATGCCGGGCGGCGCCATGATTTCCACGCCGATCGGTGTGGCGGAGACCTCGACCTCGATTTCCCGCTCGTCCAGCCGGCCTTCACGCAGGCGCTTGCGCAGTTTCTGGCGCGTGTCCGAATCAGCGCCGGCCGTGTCATCCGGCGCCAGGCTCCGGGCAGAGGGCAGCAGGGCATCCAGGATGCGCTCTTCGGCGGCATCCTCGGCGCGGTGGCGCACCTTGTCCATGGCCTGCTCGCGCTCCAGCTTGATCGCGACATCGGCAAGATCGCGGACAATGGACTCCACGTCCCGGCCCACATAGCCGACCTCGGTGAACTTGCTTGCCTCCACCTTGATAAACGGTGCCCGGGCCAGTCGCGCCAGGCGCCGGGCGATCTCGGTCTTGCCGACCCCGGTGGGTCCGATCATCAGGATATTCTTGGGAGTGATCTCGGAGCGCAGCGGCTCATCGACCTGCATGCGCCGCCAGCGATTGCGCAAGGCGATGGCGACGGCCCGTTTGGCGGCGTCCTGGCCAATAATATGCTTGTCCAGTTCCTGAACGATTTCTCTGGGGGTCATTTCCGACATTTCAGTTCAATTCGCGTATTTTAAGTCAATTATTTGAATAAATAGCTACAGATAAGCGCAGTTTTCGCAACGACCGTCGAGGCTAACCTGCACTGCCCGCACCGAGTTCCTCGAAGGTCAGCTTGTGATTGGTATAGATGCAGATATCCGCGGCGATTTTCAAGGCGGTCTCGGTAATGGCGCGCGCGTCCATGTCGGTGTTTTCCAGCAGGGCACGGGCCGCGGACTGGGCATAGCTGCCACCCGAGCCAATGGCCATCAGGGCGTTTTCCGGCTCGATGACATCGCCGTTGCCGCTGATGATCAGTGAGGTCTCTGTGTCGGCCACGGCCAGCAGCGCCTCCAGATTGCGCAGCATCTTGTTGGTGCGCCAGTCCTTGGCCAGTTCCACGGCCGCGCGGGTCAGCTGGCCGGAGTGCGCCTCCAGTTTACCCTCGAACAGTTCGAACAGGGTAAAGGCGTCGGCCGTGCCGCCGGCGAAGCCGGCGATCACTTTGTTGTTGTACAGGCGGCGGACCTTGCAGGCATTGCCCTTCATGACGGTGTCGCCCATCGACACCTGGCCGTCGCCGCCGATGACCACACGGCCGTTGCGGCGTACCGACAGGATAGTTGTACCTCGAAACTGCTCCACGGATTCACTCCAGGGTCAAAGGGCGTACGATTGTACACCATCCGATACGGTCTGATCAGTCTGAATTTAAAGGGGTTTTAAGGCAAGCCAGGGTGTGGGGCGGCTACTTGCGTGCGCGCCGCGCGCGCGGGTGCGCCTGGTCGTAAACCCGTGCCAGGTGCTGGAAATCCAGGTGGGTATAGATCTGGGTGGTGCTGATATCCGCATGACCCAGCAATTCCTGCACGGCACGCAGGTCACCGCTGGACTCGAGCAGATGGCTGGCAAAGGAATGCCTCAGGGTATGCGGGTGGATATCACCCGGGAGGCCCTGCTGGCGTGCCCAGCGGCGCACCCGCTGTTGCACGGCGCGTGCACCCAGGCGGCGCCCATGGCGGCCGGTGAACACGGCCGGTTCCGCAGTATCCGCCGGTTGGCCGCGCTGGCGTCGCCAGGCCTGCAGCGCGGCAACTGCCTTGACGCCGATGGGAACGACCCGGGTCTTGGCGCCCTTGCCGGTGACCCGTAGCATGCGCTCCTTCACATCAATGTCGTCCCAGTCGAGTGCCACAAGTTCGCCCAGGCGCAGCCCGGAGGAATACATCAGCTCCAGGATGGCGAGGTCGCGCAGCTCGAGCGCGTCCCGGGCAGTGGCGTTCAGCAGCTGGGTGATGTCATCGACATTCAGCGTGTGCGGCAGGCGCCGCTCGGATTTCGGTGCGCTCACATCGTGTGCCGGGTTGCGGCTGACCTGGCGTTCGCGCAGCAGGTAGTTGTAGAAGCTGCGCAGTGCCGACAGACGGCGCTGGATACTGCGCCCGCCGAGCCCGCGGCGATGTACCTGGGCGGCGTACGGCCTGACCTGGTGCGTGTCCAGGTCGTTCCACCGCGGGATACCCGCGTTCCGGCAGAAGCAGAGAATCTCCTGCAGATCGCGCCGGTAGTGCTTGAGGGTGTTGGCTGAGAGACGGCGTTCCGTCTGCAGGTGATGCAGAAACCGCTCCAGCCAGTGTTGCGGATCAGTCGGCACGGTGCGACGTGCGTGGCATGATCAGGGAGTGGTGCTTGCCCGGTTGCCCGGTTCCAGGTGTGCATTCAGCAGCAGGACGAGTAGTTCACCCAGGTGGGTCAGAAACAGGGTGCCCATGCCGGGATGGAAGCGGTTGCCTTCCTGGCTGCCGATCGCCAGCAGGCCGGTGGCGCCCTGCCTGCCCAGCGGGATGATGGCGGCGGACTCGACGGCTGGTGCCTGGTCGCCGAACAGGTAGGCCAGCTGTTCACGCTTGAAACGGCCGCACTGCGGGCGGCCGGTCTTGAAGAACGATTCGAAGTGCTCGAGTTCGGCGGCTTCACGGTTAAACAGGTCAACGCCGCACTCGCGGGCGTGGGCTTCCGTCAATCCGGCCAGGCGCAGGGTGACGGTGTCGGCCTTGAATTCACCCTGCAGGTGTTCGCACAGCGTATCCAGCGTGGCCTCCAGTGTGTCCGACGTGACCAGACCCAGTGTCAGCTGATGCATGCGTTCGTTGAGCCGGTTGTTGTCGCGTGCCACGTGCACCAGGTCCATCAGCTTGCGTTTCAGCTGGCGGTTCTGGTTGCGCAGGACCTTGACCTGGTGTTCGACCAGCGACACCGCGATGCCGCAGTTATGCGGGATGCGCAGGGTGGCCAGCAGGCTGGGATTGTTCTGGAAGAACTCGGGATTGTCGCGCAGATAATCGGCAACCGTTTTTTCTTCCAGCGGCTGTGCTTCGGCTTGGGTTTGTTGAGATGTCGTCATAACTCGATGCGCCCCGTGAAGACCTGCGTTGCCGGCCCGGTCATGTAGACCGGGTAGCCCTTGCCCGCCCAGCTTACCACAAGATTCCCGCCGCGCAGGGCGACATTCACGCGCGCTGCCAACTGGTCCCACAGGCGCCCGGCGACCACGGCCGCACAGGCTCCGCTGCCGCAGGCCCGGGTTTCCCCGACACCGCGCTCGTACACCCGCAGGCGGATGTGCTCGAAATCGCTGATCTGCATGAAACCGGCATTGACGCGTTCGGGAAAGCGCGGGTGCCGCTCGATCAATGGTCCGAGGCGTTCAACCGGCGCCGTATCGATGTCAACAACCAGGGTGACTGCGTGTGGATTGCCCATGGAAACGGCGGCGATCTCGATCTCCTCGCCATCGAATGCCAGCGTGTAGGACTGGGCGTAGGCCGGGGCATCGAAGGGGATTTCCGCCGGCAAAAGGCGCGGCTCGCCCATGTTCACCGTCACTTGCCCGTCGTCCTCCAGCACCAGTTGCAGGCGCCCGCTGGCAGTCTCGACAGTCAGCTCGCGCTTGTCGGTCAGGCCCTGGTCATGCATGAAGCGCATGAAGCAGCGTGCCCCGTTGCCGCACTGGCCTACCTCGCCGCCGTCGGCATTGAAGATCCGGTAGCGGAAGTCGGTACCCTGCGTTGTCGACGCCTCGACCAGCAGCAGCTGGTCGCAGCCGATCCCGTAGCGCCGGTCAGCGAGCAGGCACACCTGTTCCGGTGACAGCGCCACGACCTGGTTGATGGCATCGATGACCACGAAATCGTTGCCGAGGCCGTGCATTTTCGAAAATTCGAGTTGCATTCAATAATATCCTCACCGCAGAGGCACGGAGAACGCAGAGTAGACAATATTCAAGAAAACAACAAAACATTCACCGCAAAGACGCAAAGGGCGCAAAGAAAACAAGCCTGATCACCGCAGAGTCGCCGAGTACGCAGAGAAATTCATAATTTAAAATTTCCCACCGCGAATACGCAAAGAAAACATTATTGCAACAACACCGACACGAAAAATGACAAGCAGACGTTCATTTGTCATGAGTTGGATAGGCTGTTGTTAGCAAGAATTGTGTTTTGACTTTGCGCCCTTTGCGTCTTTGCGGTGAAGTTTTCCATGGGTTTCTCTGCGTTCTCCGCGTCTCCGCGGTGAAATTGTTTTTGTTTGTCATCCCGGCAGCAGGTGTTCGCCGCGGGTGAGGTCCGCCAGGGTTTCGCGCTCGCGGATGACGTGCAGCTGGTCACCGTCGACCATGACCTCGGCGGCACGCGGCCGCGAATTGTAGTTGGAGCTCATGGTGAAGCCGTAGGCGCCGGCAGAGCGCACCGCCAGGACATCGTTCGCGGCCAGTGCCAGTTTGCGGTCCTTGCCGAGAAAATCGCCGGTCTCGCAGACCGGGCCGACCACGTCATAGGACAGTGCCGGTTCCCCGCTGCGCGGCTGCAGTGGAATGATGTCGTGCCAGGCGTTGTACAGCGCCGGGCGCTGTAAATCATTCATTGCGGCATCGACAATGGCGAAGTGCTTGTCGGCGGTGTGCTTCAGGTATTCCACCCGCGTCAGCAGTATGCCTGCATTACCGGCGATGGCGCGCCCCGGTTCCAGCAGGATCTCCAGCGGGCTGTCGCCGAGTTTTTCCAGTAGTGCGCGGGCATAGGCATCCGGTAGCGGTGGCTTGTCATGCGACTGGTAACGGATGCCGAGGCCGCCGCCCACATCGATATGCTGCAGCGCAATGCCTTCGTCCTGCAGACGTCCGACCAGTTGCAATACCCGCTCGAGTGCGTCGACAAACGGCGTGATCTCGGTCAGCTGCGAACCGATGTGGCAGTCGATGCCGGCGACATGCAGGTGTGGCAGCCCGGCGGCGCGGCGGTAAACTTGCAGGGCCGTGTCGACATCGATGCCGAACTTGTTTTCCCTGAGACCGGTAGAGATGTACGGGTGGGTGCCGGCGTCCACGTCCGGATTGACGCGCAGCGACACCGGTGCGATGTGTCCGCTCTCTCCGGCCACCGTGTTGAGGCGCTGCAGTTCGGTCTCCGACTCGACATTGAAGCAGCGTATGCCGACCTCCAGTGCGCGCCGCATCTCGCTGGCGCGCTTGCCGACGCCTGAGAACACCACCCTGGCGGGATCACCGCCCGCCAGCAGCACGCGCTGCAGTTCGCCCTCCGAAACGATGTCGAAACCCGAGCCCAGTTGTGCCAGCACCTGCAGCACCGCCAGGTTGGAGTTTGCCTTGACCGCGTAACAGATCATATGCGGATGGCCGGCAAGCGCGTCGTTGAACACCCGCCAGTGGCGCTCCAGTGTTGCCCGTGAATAGACGTAGCAGGGAGTACCCACCCGCTCGATGAGTTCGGCGAGGTCGACGTCTTCCGCCCGGAGGTGGTTGTCGCGGTAGGCAAAATGGTCCATGAATGATGCTTCCTGGTCGCGCGGCCGTGCTCAGCCGCGTTCCTGGTGCAGTTCGTTTGGCAGGTAGAGCGGGCCTTTCTGGCCGCAGCCGGCCAGCACCGCGGTGGCGCCGGCGATTAGCAGCAGTAGCCCTAACAGCCAGGATGATATCCGCTTGTTCATAACGCCCTTTCGTAAACCAGCCCGCATTTCTCATCGGGATTCCGGATCTGCACTCTGTTCATTATCTCAGCGCCTTATGTGAAACTACCGCCGCCCGGTGGGAAATGCGGGCTTTCCGTGAGTATACGGTGTGGTTGCGGCAAACCCAATGGCGTGGCTGTTTATGGTACATAGGGGTGTTATGAAACCGGGATTCCTGGATGCAGTCGAAATCAACCCGCCGGCAGCGCCGCGTGCCTGCCTGATCTGGTTGCATGGCCTGGGGGCCGACGGCCACGACTTCGAAACCCTGATCCCCGAACTGGGACTGGTCAACGAACGTGCGGTGCGAGTGGTTTTGCCGCATGCCCCGTATCGACCGGTCACGCTCAACGGTGGCCATGTCATGCGTGCCTGGTACGACATCCTTGCGCCCGATCTGCTCCAGGGTGAAGACAGTCAGGGGATACGGGAATCGGAACAGCAGCTACGGGCACTGATCGAGCACGAGGTCGGCAATGGCATACCCGCCAAACACATCGTGCTGGCCGGATTTTCCCAGGGGGGTGCCATTGCCCTGCAGACCGGCTTGCGCTATCCGCAGCGGCTGGCCGGCATCCTCGCGTTGTCGACCTATATCCCGCTTGCCGCCACACTGGCGGTCGAACGCGCGGCAGATAACGCGGCGGTCCCGATCATGATGGCGCACGGGTTGCACGACCCGGTAGTGCCGCTGGCACTGGCCGAGCGGTCCCGTGATCAATTGCTGGAGCTGGGTTACGCGCTGGAATGGCGCAGTTACCCGATGCCGCATGCCGTCTGTGCGGCCGAGATCGCCGCTATTCGCGGCTGGCTTAGCGCCTGCCTGCCGTAGAAATATCAATAATACTAACTATAGATAACAGTGGGCCGAGACCGTATTCAGACGGCGATGGCGATCCCGCTGTCGTTGTTGCGCGCCTCGTTGAGGGCGGACTCGGCGCGTTCCAGCAAGGACTGCACGTTGTCGTTCTTCTGGCATTGGGTCACGCCATAGCATGCAGTCACGCTGTCCTCCTGATCGTCGCTGATGTGGCCAAGGTGCTCGCCCAGCTTGTTGACCAGCTGCAGGGCGGAGTCCTGGCTGGTCTCCTGGAGGATGAGGATGAAATTGCGGCCCTCGGTGCAGCCGACCAAATCCGCCCAGCGGGTCTGGTCCTTGAGCAGGTAGCTGATCTTCATCAGGGTGCGTTGCTGGATCTCGGCGTTATCCAGGCCCATGACCACGATGGACAGGGGGCTGTTGTAGCGCCGGCTGCGTGCCACCAGCGGTTCCAGTGATACCAGCACACCGTGGCGGCTCAACAGGCTGGTCAGTTTCGTGTCCTTGAGCGATTGCTCTCTGAGTTGATTGGTGAGCGCGTCACGTTCCTGTTTGTGGCGCAGCTTTTCTGTCACATCCTGGTAGAACCGGGCCGTGCCGTCCGCGTGGTCGTCCAGGGGTACGGTGTGCACCGCCAGCCAGCGCACATCGCCGTCCGGCATGATCCAGTTGACCAGGGTGCCCTGCCCCAATAGCGGTGCCAGCAGCCCTTCGTTGCGCAGGTCAGCGGACGTGTTCGCCAGGTCGTATACGGCGTCACCCACCAGTTCGGCAAAGGCGGCGTTGAAACCGCGCGGCTGGCCGGCGTTATCGATCAGCAGGATGCCCAGCGGGCAGGCATCCAGCAGGGTATGGGCTTCCTCGAGTGTGAGCTTGTTCAACATTCAGATCTGTTCCCTTGGCTTGCGATTGAGGCTGGTTTTCGTGTTACAACCCTGACGGTAATGATGCTGCCGGCTTTAGCCTTCCCGGTTTGCGAGCCGCGTCCTAACCGCGGCGATGGCCGCCCGCACCTGCGCGGGTGCGGTGCCGCCCAGGTGGTTGCGTGCCGCCAGCGAGCCTTCCAGTGTCAGCACTTCGAACACGTCCTCACCGATGATCTTGGAAAAGCCCTGCAGCTCCTCCAGTGTCATGGCGGACAGGTCCTTGCCGTTCTCGACCCCGTAACGGACCGCGCGGCCTACGATTTCGTGGGCGTCGCGAAAGGGGATGCCCTTGCGCACCAGGTAGTCCGCGAGATCGGTCGCGGTGGAGAAGCCCTGGCGCGCCGCGCGGGTCATCTCCTCCCGGTGCAGCTCGATTGCGGGCATCATGTCGGCGAAAACCCGCAGCGAGCCCTTGAGGGTGTCGACGCTGTCGAATAGCGGCTCCTTGTCCTCCTGGTTGTCCTTATTGTAGGCCAGTGGCTGGCCTTTCATCAGGATCAGCAGGCTCACCAGATGACCGGTTACCCGCCCGCTCTTGCCGCGCACCAGCTCCGGGACATCCGGGTTTTTCTTCTGCGGCATGATGCTGGAGCCGGTGCAGAAGCGATCCGGCAGTTCAATAAAGTTGAATTGTGCCGATGACCAGAGTATCAGCTCCTCCGAGAACCGTGACAGATGCATCATCGCCAGCGCAGCCACAGCGCAGAACTCGATCACGAAATCCCGGTCACTGACCGCATCCAGCGAGTTGGTGGCCGGTGCATCGAAGCCCAGCAGCCGGGCCGTGTAGGGCCGGTCGATGGGAAAGCTCGTGCCGGCGAGGGCGGCCGCGCCCAGCGGCATGACATTGACCCGCCGCCGGCAGTCCAGCAGGCGCTGGTAGTCGCGCTCCAGCATCTCGATCCAGGCCAGCATGTGGTGACCGAAGCTGACCGGCATGGCAACCTGCAGGTGGGTGAACCCGGGCATGATGGTGTCGACCTCGCGTTCGGCGAGCTCCAGCAGGGCGGCCTGCAGGCGGCCCAGTTCGGCGCACAGAACATCGATCTCGTCGCGCAGGTACAGGCGCAGGTCGGTCGCGACCTGGTCATTGCGCGAACGACCGGTATGGAGTTTCTTGCCGCTCTCGCCGATCCGCTCGATCAGGCGCGCCTCGATGTTCATGTGGATGTCCTCGAGGGCGACCGACCAGGCGAAATCACCCCGCTCGATGTCCACGCGGATATCTTCCAGCCCGTCCACTATCCGGTTGCACTCGGTCTCGGTGATAATCCCGACATGCGCCAGCATGCGTGCATGGGCAATCGAACCGGTGATGTCATAGCGGTAAAGCCGGTGATCGAACCCGATAGAGGCGGTGAAGGCCTCGACGAAGGCGTCGGTCGACTCGGTAAACCGGCCGCCCCAGGGTTTATCCTTGGCGTTATCGTCCGTCATGCTGTTAACCACTGATCACGTGTTGGCGCAGTATAACCAATCCGCAACCGCTTTGCGTTTGCCGGCGGCAGACCGGCATGGCTTGCAGCAGGGCCGCTTAACCATGAAACTGCTCCCATGAACGACCTGGCAGCGAACAGCGCAGGCATCGAGCAGGGGGACGGTTTCTTCCTGCCCAACTTCTGCGATGTACGGCTGGTGTTCGCGGTGGTCATCATGGCCGAGCTGCTGGCCTTCGTGCTGGTGCTGGTAACCCCAAGCCTGCTGGACGACCGCTGGAGTGACCTGGGGGTGATCTCCCTGTTCCTGCAGTGGATCGCCCTGACCAGCGCGGCACTGCTGTGCCTGGCGCGGCCGCTGCTGTCGCGGCTGGGCAATACGGCGGCGGTGCTGATCAGCTACCTGCTGGTCCTGCTGATCACGGCGCTGCTCAGCGAGACCGCCTTCTGGTTGATGGTGCGCAGCACAATCCTGCCATCGATCGACAGCGAACAAAACGGTGTCTTCCTGCTGCGCTGCCTAGGAGTCAGCGCGGTGATCACGGCTGTCACCTTGCGTTACCTGTATGTCCAGCACCAGTGGCGGCAACAGCTCCAGGCCGAGGCCCGTGCCCGGGTGGCGGCCCTGCAGGCACGCATTCGCCCACATTTTCTGTTCAACAGCATGAATACCATCGCGGCCTTGACGCGCTCGGACCCGGATACCGCCGAGGAGGCCATCCATGACCTGTCCGACCTGTTTCGCGCCGCATTGGACACCGTAGATGAGCACGCCACCCTGGACGCGGAACTCACCCTGGCGCGGCGCTATCTGAATATCGAGGCGCTGCGGCTGGGCGAGCGCCTGGCGGTGGAGTGGGACACAGCGGCGCTGCCACCCGACGTAAATGTGCCGCCGTTGATTCTGCAACCCTTGCTGGAAAACGCCATCTATCACGGGATTGAGCCGCTGGCCGAGGGCGGCACCATCCACATCCGTGGCGAGCTAACCAATGGCTGGATCGCGATCCGGGTCAGCAACCCGGTGGCCGGGCGCACTACGGGCGGCCACAACCAGGGAAACCGTATTGCCCAGGAGAATATCCGCCAGCGGCTGCAGTTGGCCTTTGGTAAACGGGCCGGGCTGGAGACGCGCCAGCAGGACGGGCACTACCAGGTGACGATCCGGTTTCCAGGGGAGCAAGCGTCATGAGGGTGCTGGTGGTCGATGATGAAGCCCCGGCGCGTGAACGCCTGCGGCGGCTGCTGGAAGGACTGGACAATTGTTCGGTATGCGGCGAGGCGGCCACCGGACAGGCGGCGCTGGCCCTGTCCGAGGAGCGCCTGCCGGACATCCTGCTGATGGACATACGTATGCCGGGCATGGATGGTCTGGAGGCGGCGCGCCACCTGCTGGCGCTGGAACAACCGCCCGCCATCATCTTCACCACAGCCTACAACGATCATGCCCTCGAGGCCTTCGATATGCACGCCGTCGATTACCTGCTCAAGCCGGTGCGCCGGGAGCGCCTGGCCGAGGCGCTGGATAATGCCCGGCGCCTGACGCGCGTACAGGCCGCCGCGCTCCAGCAGGCCGGTGAGCGCGGCACTGCACGTACCCGTATCTGCGCGCGGGTACGCGGCAGCCTGCAGCTGATACCCGTCGAGGAGGTTCGTTATTTCCAGGCGGACCAGAAATACGTGACCGTCGCCACCCCGGAGGGGCAGGTGCTGATCGAGGAGACCCTCAAGTCACTGGAGGATGAATTCCGGGAACAGTTCATCCGCGTGCACCGCAACGCCCTGGTTGCAGTGCGCTACCTGTGCGGACTGGAGAAGGATGCCGGCGGCCACTTCAGGGTTCAGTTGGAGCGGGTTGACGAGCAGCTCGAGGTCAGCCGGCGCCATATCGCGGACGTGCGCCAGCGCATCAAGTTGCTGCAGTCCTAGTTTTGCGCGAGGCGGCAGGGCGACCGCGCGGACAGCCGCTGGGGATCCCTCAGCTTCAGCAAGGCGGTATCGATGCAGCCGTCCAGGTAACCCCCGAACATCTCGAGTGTGTTGATGCCGACCATGCGTTCCGCGAGTTCCCTGCCGTCGGCATCGACAAACAGGATGGTGGGCGTAACAAACACCCGGAAGGCGTGCGCCAGCTCCGCGGCCTCAAGGGACCGGCCCAAGAAATCCCTGACATGGGAGCCATTGTCGATGATCAGCTTGCGGATGATGATCTTGTCCGCGTAGTCGCCGCTGAGCAGCATCGGTTCGAGAAATTCTTCTTCCAGGTCGTCACAGTAGGAACACCCGATGGCGCTGAAGGCAAGCAGGATCGGCAGCCTGTCGGCCCGGGCGCCCTGCCCGTCCTGCTGCAGGTCTTCCCCGACCGGCACCTCGACCTCGGCGCTGAGGGCGGCGCTGGCCAGCCACAATAATGCACATCCGCAAACAACGGGCTTGTATAATCGTTTCATAATGGCTACTCGCTGTCTCGATTCGATCACAGCCAGACCCTATTAATCGAACACTAACAGGCCCATGTCAACCGAGTTATTGCGAATCGCCACCCGTAAAAGTCCACTGGCCCTGTGGCAGGCCGAGCATGTGCGCGCGCGCCTGCAGGCCGTGCACCCGGGCCTCGAGGTGGAACTGGTCACTATGAGCACCCAGGGCGACCGGGTGCTGGACAGCCCGCTGGCAAAGATCGGCGGCAAGGGTCTGTTCGTGAAGGAGCTCGAGCAGGGCATGCTGCAGGGAGATGCCGATATCGCGGTGCACTCCATGAAGGACGTGCCGGTTGGCTTTCCACCCGGTCTGGGTATCGGCGTGATTCTGGAGCGCGAGGACCCGCGCGATGCCTTTGTCTCGAACCGCTACGCCGCAGTCGACGAGTTGCCGCAGGGCGCACGGATCGGCACCTCCAGTCTGCGCCGTCAGTGTCAGCTGCGCGCCCGACGTCCCGACCTGGAAATCCTCGACCTGCGCGGCAACGTGGGCACCCGTTTGTCCAAGCTCGATAACGGCGACTACGACGCTATCGTGCTGGCCTGTGCGGGCCTGAAACGCCTGGGTCTTGAGGCACGCATCACCGCGGCCCTGGAACCGGAGCAGAGCCTGCCGGCCATTGCCCAGGGCGTGATCGGTATCGAGTGCCGCATCGATGACGCGCGCGTCCGGGGCCTGATTGCGGCGCTGGACCATCCCGATACCCGCCTGCGTACCCTGGCCGAGCGCGCCATGAACGCCACGCTGGCCGGCGGCTGTCAGGCCCCGGTGGCCGGGTATTCCGAGCTGCTGGGCGACCGCATCGAGCTGCACGGCCTGGTGGGCTGGCCGGATGGCAGCGAGATCATCCGCGGACACATCAGCGGGCCGGCGGTCGATGCCGAGTCACTGGGACGCGAGTTGGCCGAGGACCTGCTGGCGCGCGGGGCGCGGCCCATCCTTGAGAAATTGCTCGGCGACGCATGAGACTGTGCGGCGTCGGCGCTTCGCGAAATGACGCCTGAGGCGACATTGCAGGGCCTGCGTGTCCTGGTGACGCGTCCTGCCGGCCAGGCGGAGCACCTCTGTCGACTGATCGAGGCCGCCGGTGGCACGGCCGTGCGCCTGCCGGCCATCGAGATCCTTGATCCCGTGGACATGACGCGACTCGAAGCGGTGACCGCATCGCTGTCTTCCTATGATCTGGCGGTCTTCGTTAGCGTTAATGCGGTCCGCAAGGGTCTGGACTTCATCATGGCACGGGGTGCGTGGCCTGAACACGTCAAGATCGCCAGCGTCGGCGCACGCTCGGCACAGACGCTGGAAGCCTATGGACTGGCAGTGGATCTGGTGCCTCAACACCAGTTCAACAGCGAGGCCCTGCTGGCGCTGGATGAGTTGCAGGACATGTCCGGCCAGCGAGTGGTCATCTTTCGCGGCAACGGCGGTCGCGAACACCTGTTTGAAACCCTGACGGCGCGCGGCGCCGCGGTCGAGTATGCCGAAGTCTACCGGCGTGCCTGCCCCGAGGTCGACTCCCATAGTATCCTGCATCACTGGCAGCCGGGGGTACTGGACGTGATTACCATCACCAGCAACGAGACCCTGCAGAACCTGTTTGACATGGCCGGTGCGGCAGGCCGGCCGCTGCTGCGGCGGATACCGCTGGTTGTGGTCAGCCAGCGCCAGTCCCTGCTGGCGGAGCGGCTGGGATTCAGTCAGGCGGCGTTGGTGGCGGACAATGCCGACGATGCGGCGATGGTGGCGGCGCTGCAGCGGTTCAGGACCGCACAGGACGGCTGACACCGTGCCGGTCCTGGCTCGGCCGGCAGGCGTTAATCGGCGGGTGCGGCGTATTCAAAGGAATCGGAATAGAACTGCGCCTCGTCCATGCCGTGCTCAATGAACCGGCGGTGGCCGGCCTCCACCATGGGCGGCGGGCCGCTGGCATAGACATCGTAGTCGGCCAGGTCCGGGTAGTGGCGCACCACGCTGTCGGTGACAAAGCCGGTCTCGCCGGCCCAGTCGTCCCCGGGCAGCGGTTCCGACAGCACGGGGGTGTACTTGAAGTTGGCGTGTTGCTGCAGCCAGCGCAGCGGCAGTTCCTCGAGGTAGAGGTCACGCCTTGAGCGCGCACCCCAGAACAGGTGCAGCGGCCGCTGCATCCCGATGTAGAAGGCATGCTCCAGCATGCCCTTGAGCGGTGCGAAGCCGGTGCCGCCGCCAATCAGGATCAGCGGGCGCTCGCTGTCCTCGCGCAGGAAGTAGGTGCCCAGCGGGCCCTCGAGACGCAGCAATGCCTTTTCCTTGAGATCATGAAAGACCTGGCCGCTGAAGTGGCCGCCCTCGACATAACGCACATGCAGCTCGATGAACTTGTCATCGTGCGGGGCATTGGCGATGGAAAAGGCGCGCGGCACATGGTCCTTCAGCAGCACATTGATGTACTGACCGGCAAGAAACTGCAGCCGGTTGCTGCTCGGTACCTTCAGGTAGATGCGGATGACGTCATGGGCCAGCTGTTCCAGGCGATCGACCCGGCAGGGCAATTTCTTGATCTCGATATCCTTGACGGCATCGACCTCGCGTACCTCGATGGTCAGGTCGCAGGCCGGGTGTGCCTGGCAGAACAGCGCCTTGCTGGCGGCCGCGTCTTCAGGGCCCAGTGCGGGCGGCAGTCCGCCGGTGTAGCCCACGGAACCACTCAGCACGGTCCCCATACAGGAACCGCAGGCCCCGTTGCGGCAGCCATAGGGCAGTATAATGCCCTGGCGCAGCGCGGCATCGAGAACGGTTTCATTTGCCTCGACGCTGAATTCGTGGCCGCTGGACTCGACTTTGACTTGATATGACATTCAATTACTTACAGCGATTGCAACGGAGCGGCATTGTCGCTGATTTCACCCGGGAGATAAACCGATGGCGCCTGTGTTAATAGTCGGCTGCGGGTATATCGGCCGGCGGGTAGCCGCCCTGCTGCAGGCACGTGGTGCCGCCGTCACCGGGCTGGTGCGTTCCGATGCAACGGCGCAAGGCCTGCGCGATCAGGCTGTCCGGGTCCTGCGGGTGGACCTGGATGACGCGGAGGCAGGCGCGCACTGGGCGCGTGGTTTTGCGGATATCTTCTATTTCGCCCCACCCCCTCCGCAGGGCGAGACCGATACGCGCATGGCGGCCTTTCTGCAGGCGCTGGACGCGGAGTCGCCGCCGCGGCGCATCGTCTATATCAGCACCAGTGCCGTCTACGGTGATTGCCAGGGCCGCTGGATTACCGAGGCCGAGCCGGTCAACCCTGCCACGGCGCGCGGACGGCGCCGGCTGGACGCCGAAGACCGACTGCGCGCCTGGGCGGCCGAGCATGGCGTGCAGTGGATCATACTGCGGGTGCCGGGCATCTATGGTCCGGGAAAACTGCCGCTGGCACGGTTGCGCGCCGCTACGCCGGTGCTGCGCGAGGCAGACGCGCCCTATACCAACCGTATCCACGCGGACGACCTCGCCGCGATCTGCGTGGCAGCCAGGGACAGTGTGCAAGCCAATACGCTTTACAACGTCAGCGACGGCCATCCCAGCAATATGACGGATTACTTCTTCAGGCTGGCCGATGCCGCGGGGCTGCCGCGGCCGCCCGAGGTCGCACGCACCGAGGCCGGGCAGGTGCTCACCCCGGGAATGCTCTCCTTCCTGCAGGACTCACGCCGCATGGACAACCGCAAGCTGCTGGCGGAGTTGGGGATCGAACTTCAATACCCGGACCTGGATGCCGGTCTGAAAGCGTGTTTTGACTAAAAAGAAGACATTCTATTTATTTATTCTGTCTCCGTCCTCTATTTGCTGTTTTCAAACAAATAGTAGAACGTCCCCTTTTATTCTAGGGGATGCCTGATTAACTCATCTTGCGTCATTCCGGCGAAAGCCGGAATCCAGCAACCGCCTTATTCGCGCCTACAGGATTCCGGGTCTCCGCTACGCTCCGCCCGGAATGACGGCTTGATCAGACTTTCTCTAGGCCTCGATATTGATGGGGAGGGCAGTGGTGTACTTCATCTGTTGCATGGCGAAGCTGGAGGTCACATTGGAAAGCTCGATACGGCCAATCAGCTTCTTATAAAACCGGTCATAGGCCTCAATGCTGCTCACAACAACACGCAGCAGATAATCCACTTCTCCGCTCATTCTATAGATTTCCATAACCTCCGGCAGGACAGTGACCGCCTGGTTGAAGTGGTCTATCCATTCATTGGTGTGCTGGTCCGTCTTGATAGCCACAAATACCGTGACACTGGCATTGACTTTTTCGGGGTCGAGCAGGGCAACCCGGGCGCGGATTATACCGTTCTGCTCCAGTTTCTGAATGCGTTTCCAGCAGGGTGTGACGGAGAGGGGTACCTGCGCGGCAATTTGCTTGACCGTCAGTCCGGCATCCGCTTGCAGTAGATGCAGAATTTTCCTGTCGGTGGCGTCCATAAAAATATAATTCTACAAAAATACATAATGAAAGTAAGAAAAGTTATCCTAACAGAAAAAATACCATAAATATAATATTAATTTCTACATTACCGCTAATCTCGATAAAAATATTATAGACTGGTATTGAGTTTTGAATTGGGGCCAGATCATGACAGGAACAATTGAATCTATTTCGATGCAGCTGGAAATCCTGGGGCAACCAAATTATGTCGCCAGTTGGAGTGTCGCCGGCATCCCCGGTTTCATCCAGACGGTACTGGACCGCTGGCAGCGGAACAATGGGGAACTGCCTGATCGATTTATGCTGGTTGCCTGTCCGCAGGTGGAAATCAATGCCCTGGGGGGTCTCCCTGACCGGGTTCGTGAATTGACAAATCCACGTCTGCGTTTCCAGCATTTCACCGGGTGTCACAAACCCTATCTGGTCATTATGATAGTTGGCGAAGATGCCGGTGCCCGCCGTGAGATGGTGCAGAAAATGCTCTCGTGGTCCGAGGGATACCAGGTGGAATACGTGGACAGGACAACGCGGTTACGGTTTATTGAGGCAACCGAGGAATGCGAGGACACAGCCGGGTAAGGCAATAAAAAGGTGTCAGGAACCTTTTCAATCCACAGTTAATGAAAAGGTTCCTGACACCTTTGTTAGTGCTTTGTTAGTGTAACTTGAGGGTTGCATAATCACCCAGTGCATCCTGCATCGCCTGCATGCCGGGATAATCGGCATTAAAAGGGTAATTATAGGCGCCACCACAAATCAGGGTCAGCGCGTTCTGAGTCAGATCGGAATCCAGTGTCATGTGATAGGCGTACATGTACCACTCTGATGAAGAATCCGACGCCAGGGTCAGATCCCCGAGCGCTGCCAACATGAGCTTATCGTCCGGGCGCATGACATAGTGAGTGACGCCACGGACCTTGCCGATCCGGTACCTGCCTGAAGGCACGGTTTGCGGTTCTTCCATGATGTGCTGCACTTCGAGTTCACAGTGCGGCTGATACTCGCTGGCAGCGTGCGCCAACACACCCTCCTGGAAAATAACCCGGACCCGGCCGGGTGTAATCGTAATGTCCCGGTGCAGGATAAATTCAGCGCCGGCGAGTTCACGGAACAATGTGCCTCCCGGTCTTGCCATAAAACCGGCCTGACAGGCCGTCAGGACCAGCACTGCGAGCAGTATCGGATAAACGCGACGGATCTTCATATCCTGTAGTCTAGCCCGTTTTTATCACCGGGATAGGCAATGCCCGAATCCACGCCGTCTAGTTCCTGATCTGCAATCTGTACTTTGCATCAGTACCTTATGTGGATCTACCGCCGCCCGGTGAGAAATGCGGGCTCGCAGTCGATTCGTGCTTGCTGACCCGGGCAAGCCCTGGCAGTGACGGGGTCGATCGGTTTAATCGATCCCCAGTTCATCCCAGATGGCGTCGATGCGGGCCTTGACCGCATCGTCCATGCGGATCGGTCGGCCCCAGGTGCGCTCGGTCTCGCCCTTCCACTTGCCGGTTGCATCCAGGCCGATCTTGGAGCCCAGGCCTGATACCGGCGAGGCAAAATCGAGGTAGTCGATGGGGGTGTTCTCGATGATGGTGCAGTCGCGCGCCGGGTCCATGCGGGTGCTGATGGCCCAGATGACGTCCCGCCAGTCGCGCACGTTGATGTCGTCGTCGGTGACAATCACGAACTTGGTGTACATGAACTGGCGCAGGAACGACCAGACGCCGAACATGACGCGCTTGGCATGTCCGGGATACTGCTTTTTCATGCTCACGCAGGCGACCCGGTAGGAGCAGCCCTCCGGCGGCAGGTAGAAATCGGCGATCTCGGGGAACTGTTTCTGCAGGATGGGCACGAACACCTCGTTCAGCGCCACGCCGAGCACGGCCGGTTCATCCGGCGGCCGGCCGGTATAGGTGCTGTGGTAAATGGGGTCCTCGCGCTGGGTAATGCGTTCGATCGTGAACACCGGGAAGCGCTCAACCTCGTTGTAATAGCCGGTGTGGTCGCCGAACGGGCCTTCGTCGGCCGTATCATCCGGCAGGATATGACCCTCCAGGATGATTTCTGCGCTGGCCGGGACCTGCAGGTCGTTGCTCTGGCAGCTAACCAGTTCGGTCCGGGCGCCGCGCAGCAGGCCGGCAAAGGCGTATTCGGACAGGGTATCCGGCACCGGGGTGACGGCGGCCAGGATGGTGGCCGGGTCCGCCCCCAGGGCCACGGCGACCGGGAAGGGTTCGCCCGGGTGGCTCGCGCACCAGTCGCGGAAGTCCAGCGCGCCGCCGCGGTGGGCCAGCCAGCGCATGATGACCCGGTTGCGGCCGATGACCTGCTGGCGGTAGATGCCCATGTTCTGGCGCGGCTTGTGCGGCCCGCGGGTGACCACCAGTGCCCAAGTGATCAGCGGTCCGGCGTCCTCCGGCCAGCAGGTCTGGATCGGCAGCGTGGCCAGGTCGACGCCACCGGCCTCGATCACCCGTTCCTGGCAGGGGGCCTGCTTGACCAGCTTCGGCGCCATGTCCAGCACCTTCTTGAACAGGGGCAGCTTCTGCCAGGCGTCCTTCACCCCGTGTGGTGCCTCCGGCTCCTTCAGTGCAGCCAGCAGTGTGCCCACCCCGCGCAGGTCTGCGACCGAGTCCGCGCCCATGCCCAGGGCCACCCGTTCCGCAGTGCCGAACAGATTTGCCAACACCGGGATGGAATGGCCGGTCGGGTTTTCGAACAGCAGGGCCGGACCCCCGGCGCGCAGGGTGCGGTCGCAGATCTCGGTCATCTCCAGGCGCGGGTCGATTTCGCGGCGGATGCGCTTGAGTTCTCCGCGTTGCTCGAGTTGCTGGATAAAGTCACGCAGGTCTTTATAGGGCATGCTGGTCCACCGGTAGAGATGCTGGAATTAAATTATAAAACAGCAGGTTATAATTATTTATTTGGTTATATGTAATATTATATTATTCTCTAGATATCAAATTCAGCCAGCACCGGCGTGTGGTCGGAGGGGCGCTCCAGGCGGCGCGGTTCCTTGTCGATCTGGCAGGCATGGCAGCGCTTGGCCAGTGCCGGATTGGCCAGGATCAGGTCGATGCGCAGGCCGCGGTTGCGGCGGAAGGCGGCAGCCCGGTAGTCCCACCAGCTGAAGCTGGCTTCCTCCTGGGGAAACAGCCTGAAGGTATCGACCAGGCCCAGGTCCATGATTCGCTGCAGGGCCTCGCGCTCGGGGGTACTACAGAGGATGCGCTCGTGCCAGGCCTCGGGGTCATGCACGTCGCGGTCCTCGGGGGCGATATTGAAATCCCCCAGCACCACCAGCAGGCGGTGGTGTTTAAGCTGATCCTGGACGTAGTCGGCTACCCGGGCGAGCCATTCCAGTTTCCAGGCATATTTATCGCTGCCGACCTCCTGGCCGTTGACCACATACAGGTTGAGGACGCGCACCCCGCCGATGGTCGCGGCCAGGATGCGGCGTTGCGGGTCATCGAGGCCGGGGATGTCGGTCAGTACGTCATGCGCAGGCTGCTTGCTGATGAGGGCCACGCCGTTGTAGGTCTTCTGACCCGAGTACTCGACCCGGTAGCCGGCGGCCTCGATATCCCCGGCCGGGAAGTTTTCGTCGGTCAGCTTGGTCTCCTGCAGGCACAGGATGTCGGCCTGTGAGCTCGCCAGCCAGTCCAGCACCTGGGGTAGGCGCACCTTGAGGGAATTGACGTTCCAGCTGGCGATCTTCACGCCGATGCTTCCGCCAGACCGCTGTGGCGCAGCAGGGCGTCGATGGTCGGTTCGCGGCCGCGGAATTCCACGAACAGTTCCAGCGGCTCGCGCGAACCGCCCTGCTCGAGGATGCTGCTGAGGAATCTGTTGCCCGTATCCCGATTGAAGATGCCGGTCTCTTCGAAGGCGGAGAAGGCATCGGCGGAAAGGACCTCTGCCCACTTGTAGCTGTAGTAACCGGCCGCGTAACCACCGGAGAAGATGTGAGTGAAGCCGTTTTCGAAGCGGTTGAAGGCCGGTGGCTGGACCACGGCCACGTTGCGGCGCACCTCCTCGAGGATGTCATGGATACGCGCCCCCCGGTCGCTGTCGTACTCGCGGTGCAGACGGAAATCGAACAGGGCGAATTCCAGCTGACGGACCATCTGCATGGCGGACTGGAAGTTCCTGGCCCGGCGCATGCGCTGAAACAGGTCATCCGGGATGGCCGCATCGCTTTGGTAGTGGCGGGCAAACAGGTCCAGTGCCTCGCGCTCCCAGCACCAGTTCTCCATGAACTGGCTGGGCAGTTCCACCGCATCCCAGGGTACACCGCTGATGCCGGAGACCCCGGCATAGTCGACCTGGGTCAGCATGTGGTGCAGGCCGTGGCCGAATTCGTGGAACAGGGTAATCACCTCGTCGTGGGTGAACAGGGCGGGGTCGTCGCCGATGGGTGGGGTAAAGTTGCAGGTCAGGTAGGCGACCGGGGTCTGCACCCCGCTCTGTCCACGACGCCGGCTGATGCACTCGTCCATCCAGGCGCCACCGCGCTTGTGCGGCCGGGCGAACAGGTCGAGGTAGAACTCGCCGCGCAGATGGCCGTCGGCGTCATGAATGCGGTAGAAGCGCACGTCCGGGTGCCAGCTATCCACACCGGTAACGCTGTCGATACTCAGACCGTAGAGGCGCTCGACAATGGAGAACAGGCCCTGCACCACGCGCGGTTCGGGGAAATAGGGCTTCAATTCTTCCTGGGAAATGGCGTACTTGTCCTGGCGCAGTTTTTCAGAGTAGTAGCCGATGTCCCAGGCCAGTAGCTCGTCACTGCCATGGTGTTCACGGGCATAGGCACGCACTTCCTCGAGCTCGTGGGTGGCGGCAGTCTTCGAGCGTGTGGCCAGGTCGTAGAGAAATTCCATGACCTGGTCGGTGGACTCGGCCATCTTGGTGGCCAGGGAACGCTCGGAATAATTATCGAAACCGAGCAGGCGCGCGGCCTCGTGGCGCAGACCGATAATCTGTTCCATGAGTGCGGCATTGTCCCAGCGTCCGGCATCGGGCCCCTGGTCTGAGGCGCGTGTGACATAGGCCGTGTACATCTCCTCGCGCAGCGCGCGGTTGTCGGCGTAGGTCATCACAGGGTAGTAGGAGGGAAACTCCAGCGTGAACACGTAGCCCTCCAGGCCGCGCTGCCCGGCGGTTTGCCGGGCCAGTGACAGGGCGCTTTCCGGCAGTCCGCCCAGCAGGGACGCGTCAGTGATCTGCTTGTGCCAGGCGTTGGTGGCATCGAGCACGTTGTCGCTGAACTTCGAGGTCAGCTGCGAGAGTTCCTGCATGATTTCCTTGTAGCGGTCGCGCGCCGCCTGGTCCAGTTCGATGCCGGACAGGCGGAAATCGCGCAGCGCGTTTTCGATGATCTTCTTCTGGGCGGTGTCGAAGCCCGGGTAATCCGTGCCGTCCGCGATCTGCCCGAAGGCGTTGT
>Ga0224497_10000658_pt1 | contig 23551 bp, 28 predicted proteins | sample SF_Jul11_sed_USG_4_FD_167970 | JGI IMG/M metagenome (GOLD analysis project Ga0224497, IMG submission 167970) | Sediment microbial communities from San Francisco Bay, California, United States - SF_Jul11_sed_USGS_13 | ecosystem: Environmental > Aquatic > Marine > Sediment | place: USA...
TGCATTTGTCGATGCCAACAAGCAAATTGTTCAAGCAAGCACAGTAAACAATCAATTTGTAAAGACCACAATTGATGCTACTGTTCAAAACATCAAAACATTCAACGATAACGTAAATGCATTTGCTGATTTAAACAAAAACATTATCCAATCTTGGATAAACCCATTCACACAGAAAAACTAGTGTGTGAAGGATTTTTCTTTTTTTATTTTGTAAACAACAGAATTTTATTCTAGTTTATAATCAGACTAGATGGTTGCTAAATTTAGGAATTTTAATTTCTGGCAGGGGTAGCAACATGGAAGCTATACTAAAATCAATAAAAAGAAAAAAAATTCCGATAAACCCATCAATTGTAATTTCAAATAATCCAAATGCAAAGGGTCTAAAAATCGCTCAAAAGTTTGGAATAAAAACCGAGGTGGTAGAAAGTAAAGGGTTCAGTGGAAGTAGAGCAGAGTACGACAAAAAAATTATTTCGATCTTGACAAAAAATGGAGTTACTCAAAAAAATGGACTTGTTTGTCTTGCAGGATTTATGAGGATAATTAGTCCAGAATTTGTAAGAAAATATAAAAACAGAATAATCAATATTCATCCTGCCTTACTGCCATCTTTTCCAGGTCTTGATGCCCAAAAACAAGCAGTAGAATCAGGGACAAAATATTCAGGATGTACTGTTCATTTTGTTGATTCTGGAGTAGATACTGGACCCATCATATTGCAAAAAATAGTCAAAGTGTTAGATGCAGATACGGAGGAAACCTTAGCAAAGCGTATTCTTCAAAAAGAACACCAGGCATACCCTGAGGCAGTTAGGCTATTTGCAGAAAATAAAATCAAAATAATTAATGGTAAAACGAAGATTATCTAAGAGTCAGGCCCCCCAAAAAAATATAGAACCACAAGTTCTTTTTTGTTGCTATGAAAAAAGTGTTTTATTTTTTTTCCTACAAAATACATCTTGTTTTGCTCAATTGGATAATCTTTATTTTTTATTTTTAAAAAACCATCACCTCGAATGACGTAATATACTTCATCACTATCATGTGGTTCTTGGGTGTCTTCTTCACTTGGTTTTAGGACTAGAACTCCTGCTGCCAAATTTTCAGTATTAATAAAAGTATTAAAATAAGAATTGCTAGTTTTTATTTTTTCAATATAATTAGAAACATCATAATCTAATTTCATTAGGAGACTACTACATTGTAAAACTTTGGTGATGGAGGAGAGTCCATAAAGGATGCAGCTTTGGAGTGTAATTGTTCATGTTCTGAGCTTTGATGCATTTTTCCAAATTTTTCTAGACTTTCAAACTCTACAAGAACTCTATGATGGCCTTCTTTGGTTTCCAAAAGACGTCTTGATACAAAACCGTCAAACTTTGATACGACTTGATTTGCCTCAGAAAACCATTTTTTAAAATCAGCAACTAGATCGGGTTTAATTTTGATATCAGATATTACTATAAACATAAAAAAATTTTAGAGAAACTTACATAATTTCTTTTCCTAGATTACTAGGAACGATTATCAATATTCCAAGCATTAAATATCTCAGGGCAAATAACATTCTCAATGGTGGGCATCAAAATTGATGGAAAAAAGATTGCCCAATCTGTAAAAGATAGAGTAAAAAAAGCAGTAGAGACCCTAAAGGCTCAAAATATCAATCCTTGCCTGGCCACTGTGCTTGTTGGAGATAATCCAGCATCTGCCACATATGTGAAAAATAAACATAAAGCATGCGAAGAGGTAGGCATCATTACCAAAGACCATAAGCTGGCATCAAATATTACCCAGACTGAACTAAATGAAATAATAGATAATCTAAATAAAGATAATTCAGTTCATGGAATTTTAGTTCAATTACCTCTACCTGATCAATTAAATGAATTTGTCACAACATCTAGGATATCACCACTAAAAGATGTAGATGGCCTCACCCCATACAATGTGGGTCTGTTGGCTATGAAAAAAGCTGCGCTTGTGGCATGTACCCCATCAGGAATAATGGAAATGTTTGATTATTATGATATAAATTTACAAGGAAAGAATGTTGTTTTAATTAATCGAAGTAATCTTGTAGGAAAACCACTTTATCATTTATTGTTGGAAAGAAATGCAACTGTGATTACTTGTCACTCTAAAACAAAAAATCTTGTTGAGCTGTGTCAAATGGCAGATATAATAATTACTGCCGTAGGGAATAGAAGCAAGTTTACACTAACACCTGAAATGATAAAACAAGGTGCTATTGTAATTGATGTGGCAATTTTAAGACATGAAGAAAAATTAGTCGGAGACTCAGATTATGATAAAATTATAAAAAAGGCATCGTTTGCCACACCGGTACCAGGAGGAGTAGGTCCAATGACTGTAGCAATGCTATTAAAAAATACGATTACTGCAGCATCTCTTAATAGTCAACTTGGATAACAGTATTGAAAAAAAATCATTGCGAAAGATGCTTCTTGAGAGAAGGGATGCAACATCATTTGATATGATGAAGATTGCAAGTCAGCAGATTCACAAAAAATTAAGAAAAAATAATCTCTTCAGAGAAGCAAAAAAGATTGGGGCGTATTATCCCATTGGAAGTGAGGTGTTGACACAAGATATAATGCAAGAAGTTCTTAGTGTTGGAAAAGAGTTGTTTTTACCTAAAGTGGTGGGAAATGAAATGGAATTTAGAAAAATAACTGATTTTTCATGCCTAGAAAAGGGTAGTTTTGATATCATGGAGCCAAAAGATGATTGTCCAGCGGACAATAATTTAGACTTGATACTAGTCCCCACAGTAGGAATTTCTGAAGATGGCGTACGATTAGGTTATGGTCTTGGCTTTTTTGATAAATTTTTAGATAAAAACAAAATCACCACAATAGCTTTGGTTTATGAAAAACAAGTTATAAAGAAAATTCCCCGCTCAGATCATGATGTTTTAATGAATTGGATTTTAACTGAGGATAGACTCTCCAAAGTATCAGAGATAATCTAGACCTTTTTTGCCAATATCCTTGCGGTAATACTTATGAGGCCAAGAAATTTTCTCAACTTCAAAATATGCATTTGTAATTGCAGCCTCTAAAGTATCTCCAAGTGCAGTTACTCCTAAAACTCTACCTCCATTTGTTAATATTTTTCCATCTTGCTTTTTTGTTCCAGCATGAAAGACTCGGATATTTTCTGAATCTAAATTATAGCCTAGAATTTCTTCATTGTTTGGATAAGATTCTGGATATCCTTGAGAAGCTAAGACTACACATACTGCACTTTGGTGTTTCCAAGCAGGTAAAGGTAGTTCAGATAATTTGCCTTCAGAACTAGCAACAAGATATTCATACAAATCAAAATTCATTCTCATTGTAATTGGTTGACATTCAGGATCACCCATTCGAACATTATATTCTAAAACAAGTGGTTCATTATCTTTAATCATAATTCCAGCATACAAAAATCCCTTGAAGATTATTCCTTCATTTGCCATGGCATGAATTGTCTTATCAATTATATCTTCTTGAATTTTTTTTGTCAGAATTTTATCAACTATAAGGGTTGGAGAATAAGCACCCATCCCCCCAGTATTGGGCCCTTGATCATCATCATAGATTCGTTTATGATCTTGGCTTGATGCCATTGGAAAACCTATCTCGCCATCAGATAATGCAATAAAAGAGGCTTCAATGCCTTCAATTTTTTCTTCAATAATTATTCTATTTCCGGCATTACCAAAGGTTTTTTTTATCAAAATACTATGAATTGCAGAAATTGCTTCATCTTTACTATTGCAAACAATCACACCCTTGCCAGCAGCAAGGCCATCTGCTTTTACTACTACATTATAATCTAGAGACACCACATAGTCTTCTGCCTTTTTTGAATTATCAAATATCTCAAATCTGGCAGTTGGAATTTGATTTCTTTTCATGAATTCCTTGGCCCAAATTTTACTAGATTCTAGTTGTGCTGCCTTTTGGGATGGGCCAAAAATCTTTAATCCCTTTTGATTAAATTTATCTACGATTCCTGCAGCCAGAGGTACTTCTGGCCCAACTACTGTAAAACAATTATTCTCTGCTGCAAAAGAAGCTAACTTTTCCAAATCATCGACTTGAATATCTACATTATTTTGTGTTCCTCCATTTCCTGGTGCTGTAAAAACTTTGTCAATTTTTTTACTTTGAGATAACTTCCATGATAAAGCATGTTCTCGCCCCCCAGATCCTACGACAAGAACATTGACCAACAACTTTCATTTCCTTGGCTCGTATATATTCCAAGTAAGAGAGATTCAATAAAAATCAAATGAAAAATATTTTAAAAATTCTGATTCAAATTAAAAAAAAATAATGATCTTAAAAAAAGTAATAATTACATATTCATCATTGATGTTTTCTAACTTGCGAATCTCAAAAGATAACTCATTTGAACCTAATTAATATCAAGAAAACACGAATTATTATTTTAGCTTTATAATACAATACATATTTCGAACCTTAGATGGAGCTTTCCTCAAAATTTGATGCAAAAGCAATAGAATCACAAATCAAAGAATATACAAAATCTCTTGATTTGGAAAAATTGATTTTTGAATCGGACAAGCCTGAAAAAATTCGTTTCATTGAAGGCCCTCCCACAATGAATGGGATTCCCCATGCAGGTCATCTTAGAGGACGTGTTATCAAAGATTTATGGTATAGATTCAACACTCTTAGGGGTAAAAAAATTGAATTTAATGGTGGATGGGATACTCAGGGTCTTCCAGTAGAGTTGCAAGTAGAAAAAGAGCTGGGAGTTACAGGTGGAAAGACTGAGGCAATTAAAAAATTTGGAATTGAGAAAATAGTTTCAGAATGCAAAAAAGTTGTAAAAAAATATAATACAAAATGGTTGGAAGTTGATGATTTACTTGGAATGTCCTTTAATCACAAAAAAGCATACTGGACATATCAAGATGAATTTATTGAAAGAGAGTGGATGGTACTAAAAAAAGCATATGAAAATAAAATTTTAGAAGAAGATTTTACTGTAATTGCATATTGTCCTAGCTGTCAGACATCTCTGAGTCATGCTGAAGTTAATCAAGGATATGAAGAAGTAAAGGATCCATCTTTATACTACAAAGTAAAGCTGGTTGATGAGAATTCCTACCTTATTGTTTGGACTACAATGCCATTTACCCTAGTTACTGATGCTATGATAGGACTACACCCAGATGAGGATTATGTGCATGTCAAAGTTGAGGATGAAATATGGGTTGTTGGAAAAACAAGGCTTGAGGAATTTATGGCCGAAGTCAAAATTGAAGACTATAAAATTCAAAAAACATCAAAAGGTGCAGAGTTTGAGGGACGAAAATACATTCATCCATTATTAGATAAAATTCCAGGACTTGCAGAATGCGCAAAAAAAGAAAACTTTCACCTTGCAGTTTCTGAAAACTTTGTTGATGCAACTACAGGTAGTGGGCTTGTTCACTTGTCTCCTGCAAACGGTGAGGAAGATATCAAAATTGCAAATAAGCGCAAAGTCAAAGTCTTTAATCCTATTAATGATGAGGTAAAATTCACTGAAGATGCTGGAAAATACCAGGGACTTTTTGTTAGAGATGCAGATAGTGTAATTGTAGAGGATCTCAAAGACTGTAATGCCCTAGTAAAGATTGGAAAAATAAAACACAAGTATCCTCTTTGTTGGAGGTCACACCATCCAATTGTGTGGCTTGCAAGAAGAGGGTGGTTTTACAAGCTAGATAGACTAGATAACAAGGCAATTGATGCTGCAGAAAGCGTAGAGTATTTTTTTGAGCAGCCAAAAAATAGATTCTTAGGCATAATCAAAGAGAGGCATCCTTGGTGTATTTCAAGAGAACGAATTTGGGGCTGCCCGCTTCCAGTTTGGAATTGTATAGATTGTGGAGAGAAGAACTGGTTTTTTTCAAGGCAAGAGATTATCGACTCATCAGATAATTTGCCAGATGGGCCAGATTTTGAATTACATCGGCCGTGGATTGACAACATTACAATAAAGTGCAAAAAATGTGGTTCTGCAAATACCAAAAGAGAAGAATATGTTTTAGATACATGGCACAATAGTGGGTCTGCACCATACTCTTCATTAACAAATGAGGAATACGCAAAAGAGATTCCTGCTCCATTTTTTACAGAGGGAATTGATCAAACCAGAGGGTGGGCATATACTCTCTTGATTGAAAATGTAATTCTAAATAATGCCGCAATTCCTCCTTACAAGTCGTTTTTGTTTCAAGGCCATGTCCTAGATGAAAAAGGAGGTAAAATGAGTAAAAGCACTGGAAATGTAATAGAAGGAGCAGAATTACTTGAAAAATATCCAGTAGACCTGATAAGATTTTATTTTATTTGGAAGGCCAGTCCGATTGAACCACTTAGTTTTAGCACCGATGAGTTAATGTCAAGGCCATATCAAGTAATCAACACACTGTTTAATCTTCATCTATACTTTAAACAAAACAGTGAATATGATAATTTTGATTCATCAAAGACTGTATCATGGGCAAAAGAAAATCAATTATTATCATCGCCAGATATTTGGTTACTATCCAAGCTTCAAAAACTAATCAGAAAAATTACAGAAAAAAATGAAACGTGTAGGTATCACGAAGCAGCAAAGGCAATTGATGATTACATTATCAATAACCTAAGTCAGATTTACATTCCAATTACCCGAGGAGAATTGTGGGAGGAAGACGAATCAAAAAAGAATAGAAGGCTTGCAATTTATTCGGTATTAAAAGAAGTTCTTCAAACTCTAGATATTTTGATTCATCCATTATGTCCATTTACAAGTGAATATTTGTATCAAACAGTCTTTGAGGGTAAACAGAGTATTTTACTTGACAGTTGGCCACAATTTCAAGAATCATTAGTATCTGAGGACATTGAAGAATCATTTGACATTATGAAAGATGTTGTTTCAATATCATCTGCAGCTAGAATGAAAGGAAAACTCAAGCGACGATGGCCATTAAATGATGCATTGATTTGTGTAAACAAAGGGCAAAAAGAAAAACTAGAATCACTTTCAGTTCTTCTTAAATCACAACTAAATGTAGAGAAATTTTCAATAGTAGAGATCGAAGAGCAATCAGGGTTAGAACAAATTTTAAAATTAAAACAATTACAATTTCCAGTTACACCAAAAATTGAACTTGAAAGAAAAAGAATTGGACCTAAAGCAAAACAACACATGGGTACACTTGTAAAAATTTTTGAGGCAACAGATCCTGAAGAAATTATTTCATCTTTACAAAAAACGAACTCTTTTAAATTCGAAATAGAAGGAAATCAAATTAATCTTGAATTAGAGGATTTTGTAATTGAATTTGATGCAAGTGAGAACTATGCCATGGCAAAAAGAGACAACTATATTGTTTTTATCTCAACTGCAAGAAACAAAGAGATGATGGCAAGGGGTCTGGTAAAAGACATTGCAAGAAGAATTCAAACCTTAAGAAAAGAAAGAGGCTTCAACCCAACTGATGTGTTGGAGGTAGCATCAATTTTGGATTTAGATGAGGAGTCACTTGAGATGATAAAAGAAAAATCAAATGATTTGGCGTTTTATGTTAGAGTAAAAAAGATAGATTTTGAGCAGACTTGCAAAGAATACAAGGAAGATGATATAGACGGGCAAAAAATTAGGATATCTGTACAATAAGATGAATTCAAGCAACTCCAAATATTCCTTAAAAGTTAAATTATAATTAAAAAGTCAATGTAATCTTTTTATGTTCATATAATACTCTATTCAACATGTCAGACTCTAATTCACATCATGTTGTAGGAGTAGAGTTTCTAAAACAAAACGGTCTTGATGTAGATGAATTAATCAAGGAATTGGTAATTAACGCGTCAGTCGAATTTGTGGCGTATTATTACTTTACAAACCTCAGGTCATTCTGCACAGGTATGGAAGGTGAGGGAATCAAGGGAGTAATAGAGGATGCCAGACTAGAAGATCTAAGTCACTTTGAGTCTTGTATTGACCGAATATTCCAACTTGGAGGAGAATTCCCCAAAGACATTGTAGATTTTTGTCACAAAGCAGGTGCCGAATTTTTACAGTCAGATAAAAGTACTTCATTAAAAGAAATTCTTGAAAAATGCCTAAAGGCAGAACAAGGTGCAATAATCAATTGGAATAAAATCTGCAAAATGACTCACGGTAAAGATCCTATGACATATGATATTGCAGCAAGTATTCTTGCTGAAGAAATCGAACACGAATCATGGTTCTTAGAATTGCTAGACGGTAGACCATCAGGACATATGAGAAGAAGATATTCCGGTGAGCGACCACATACTAGCAGACATTCTAGATCACTTGACGGATTGTGATTTTTTCTTAAAAACTAGGTCAATTTTTTTAATCAAAAATAACAAACTAGCTAGCTTTTAGCTAAACTGGCATAATAAATAGAAAAAACGTACAATATAGTTGTGGTAAAGCAGATTAGTCTTGATAGCTGGCAAGTTCAACAGTTAGCTGATTTGCTAAGAAAGGGCTCAGAAATTGTGACAAGAACTGGCATACCCATTATTTTGTACAGACAGACTTTAGAGGAGGAGGAGGAAGCATATGAGGAGATTGTATGCACATTAACCAAAGACTATGTGATTGAGCAGTTAGTAATTTCAGGAGGAATTCTAGTTCCCAGTTTTCACCAACAAACAGTATTTACAATTGAAGAGTTTTCCCAAGAATTGATAACAAAGAGCAGAGATCGATTTTTACAAATAATTGAACTCTTAGAAGAACAGACAAGATAGCTCACAATTAATAAAACCGTAATTTTGATGGAATTTGCATGCAGTTACTTGAATTCCAAGCAAAGGAATTATTTCGTGAATATGGGATAAATCTTCTTCCTTCAATTTCCTCTACAAGCATAGAGGAAGGAAGAATTCATGCAAAGAAACTTGGATATCCATTTGTAATTAAAATTCAAGTGCCAGTAGGAGGAAGAGGAAAAGCAGGCGGGATTCAGAAATGTCATAATGATGATGAATTTGAGCTAAAATATCCTCAAGTTTTTGGTCTGACAATCAAAGGAGAAAAGGCAAGAGCCATTTTGCTTGAAAAGATGGCAGATATTAAAAAAGAGTTGTACTTGTCAATATTTTTGAATCGCTCAAAGAGATGCTATACAATTATTGCCTCAGCTGAGGGAGGAGTAGAAATAGAATCTGTAAAAAATCAAATAATAAAAGAGATTGGAATGGGAGATGTTTCTGATGAGCTTGCACAAGAGGTTGTAAAAGAGATGGGGCTTGAAGGAAGAACTGCAGATGACTTTGTAGATACTCTGAAAAAGTTATCAAAATTAACAATTGAAAAAGAAGCCGAGCTAGTAGAGATTAACCCACTTGCAATAATGCAAGACGGCTCACTAATGGCACTTGATGGTAAATTTGTAACAGATGATAACAGTAACTTTAGACATCCTGAAATGGACAAGTATCAAGAAAAGACCGAGATTGAAGAGCGTGCAGAAAAGAGTGGGTTTTCGTTAGTCGAACTTGATGGAGACATCGCCGTAGTTGGAAATGGTGCAGGTCTAGTAATGTCAACTCTAGATATGTTAGCTGATAATGGCGGTAAACCTGCCTGTTTTCTAGATGTTGGTGGTGGTGCCACTACAGAATCAGTGTATGAAGCACTAACCTTGATAAGCAAAATGAAAAGAGTTAAGGGAATTTTAGTTAATCTCTATGGAGGAATTGTAAAGACAACAGTAGTAGCTGAGGCATTTCTCAAAGCATATGAGGATAATTTAATTGACTTGCCAGTATTTTCAAGATTGAAAGGAACTGAATCTGAAAAAGCAAAAGAGATGCTAAAGGATTCTAGAACAAAAATTTTTGATTCAATTGAAGAGGCAATTAATGCTGCAGTAATGGAGATTAAAAATTGACAGAGATTTTTGATATTTTAAGGGGAAACCCAGAGGATTCTGATTACAAGAAAAAAGGAGTAATTGTCCAAGGGATTACTGGTGCATATGGTTCATTGCATGCAAGAAACATGATGGCCTATGGGACAAACATAGTAGCTGGTGTGACACCTGGTAAAGGAGGTCAAAAATTTGATGATAAAGTTCCAATCTATAATACCGTCAATGAAGCAGTAGATGCAACAGGCGCTAAAATTTCAATTATCTATGTTCCAGCTAAATTCTTTTTAGGTGCTGCAAAAGATGCGTTAGAGTCAGGGATAAAGTTACTAGTTGCAATTCCAGAGCATGTTCCAGTTCGAGACACTTTAGAGATAATAGGTATTGCCAAGCAAAAAGGGGCAATAATTATTGGTCCAAATACTCCAGGAATAATGATTCCAGATTTGATCAAAGTTGGAATCATGCCACCAATGCCATTTAAGGAAGGAAAAATTGCAGTACTTTCAAAAAGCGGAACTTTACTTTATGAAATATCAGATGCCTTAACAAGAGCAGGGTTTGGTCAATCAATTACTATTGGAATTGGTGGAGATCCAGTAAATGGAACAAGATTAGTAGATGCATTTGACATGGTAAAAGATCTTCCTGACATGGAAGGATTGGTTATAGTCGGGGAAATTGGAGGGGATTCTGAGGAGATATTAGCTCAGAGAATTATAGATATAGGATTTAAAAAACCAGCAGTAGCATACATTGCAGGTCGGGCAGCCCCCAAAGAGAAGAGAATGGGACATGCGGGGGCCATCGTAATGGGAACCTACGGTTCTGCTGAATCCAAGATTTCAATGTTTAACAAGGCAAACATCCCAGTTGCAAAGAGGCCAGCTGAAGTCCCAGTTTTACTTGCAGGAAAGATGGAGAAATCCGATTAGATTAAAAGTAAGATATCAAAGATGAAATTAAATGCCCATAACAGACCCTGAGAAAAAAAGAATTGCTCAAGGAGCACGTCTTGTTATGAAGATATGTTTTAACTGCAATGCAAGAAATGACATTAATGCTACTAGATGCAGAAAATGTAGAAACCCCTATTTGAGATTAAAGAATAGAACCTTGGGCGTTAAAAAGTAGAATTCTAAATTACCATTAGTTCTTCTCTATATTCAGCAATTGCAGTTTTGATTAGACCTTCATAGGTCAAAACAACTTGTTCTGCTAACGTAGAATCATCACCACCATCCAAAGCCAATTGCAAATTTTCAGGAAGAATTTCATTAATTTGATAAAGAACCTTGGCTGCCTCAATTGATTGACCCAAGTTTTGAGCAGTTTCAAAAGCTAGACGCATTCTATCAATTATTACATCAAATTCTTCAAGCAACATATTTTGTTTTGCCATGTATGATAAAAAAGGACAAGGTAATGATAACATAGTTGGGATCTAAAGATAAAAAAATACCCAGTATCGTAAATTCGTTGGACCGGTCGTCTAGTTTGGTTTGGATGACGCACTCACACTGCGTAAGGAAAAAGTCCCGCAAAGGTCGTGGGTTCAAATCCCATCCGGTCCATTTCATAATTTCATAACTTTGAAATTAATTATTACTCATATTTTTAAAGAATTTTTTGGCAAGGGTGACAATCCCCAGTTAATTTTCTGCCAAATTCTTTCATGAATATAATATATTGCCGTAGCTATTACATTGAAAATAATTGTGATGAGAGAAGTTTCATAAAGATTGCCAGTATAAAGCCAGCTTAATACAAACAATAGAATTGTGGTGGAACCTCTATACACAATTGTTTTCATTATGGTTCGTTTTTGATTTTCCAACTGATACTGGATAATGTTACACATTATAGAGATGGTGTTGTAAGAACAATCACACGCATTGCCTTATTAGTAATTTCCAAGTAACATGCCATGTCTTTAGATATTATCGTGTAGATAGTTTTTGTTCCCACATCAGACCGTAAAATTGCAATATATTGTGCCGGTACCCATGCGGTCCATTTTTTTAGTATATCTAAAATACGAGTAGAAAATTTTTCTAAAATTCATTCCTAAAAAAATTTAGAAATGGAAAAATTCGGAACTTTTTTGGTCCGCAACTATTGGAATTGTTTTTTGAGAAGGAAGGGAATTTTTAATTCTTAGTAAAAGATAAAAAAAATCATGAAGAAAAAAGAAACTAAAAATTGGGAAAAAGAACTACTTGATGAAGTTAAAGTCTGGAAAAAACAACTGCAAGTTGAAGCTAAAGCTTGGACAAAGCGTTTAGAAATATTGGAAAAAAGGCTAGACAGGGAATTGAAGTCTAAATAGCAAAACTAGACTGAATCGGATATTTTTTAAAAAAGATGAAAATTACAGTTTTTTTCCAACTGAAACATACACAAAACCGCCCCATAATTCTTGGAATGTAGTTTTTTCGAAATATTTTTCAATTGATTTCCATGCACAGCGTTCGACGTAGTCTTTGTCTGCTCTAAATGGTTTTATAAAATAAAGTAATAATGGTGCAAAGATCCTTGCAGGTCCCTGTGACATTTTTAAATCAAATATTGCAAATTTTTTGCCAGTTTTTAATACCTCATAGCATTTCTTGATAACCATATCACATTGTGGCGAATATTGTAATGCGCCTGTTGAGAAAATTCCATCAAGTTCATTTGGAAAATTATATTCTGCAATATCACATTGTACCAATTCAACATTATTCCATCCATTTTCTTTTATTTTCTTTCTTGCCTGATCAAGCATTTTATCAGTAATATCAATGCCAATCAACTTTCCCTTAGGACCGATTACATCTAAAATTAGAGGAAAATTTAATCCAGTTCCACAACCAATCTCCACAACAGTATCTCCTTGTGATAACTCTAGTGCGTTTACTACCATTTTTCGATATTTTCCTATTTTGAGCCCTAAAAGATGATAGAGTTTTACTGCAAGATCATAATTTTCAGCATATTTTCTGTAAGCTGCAACAACTGGGTTTTCACTCATAAAATATTATGTGAGTTTGAAAGTGATAAAGGATAAGGCCGATTTACAAAGTTGATTTTTGCATGGTATTCAGAATAGAATTATGTTTTCAACTTTTCAGCAAGTTCTTGTTTTTTTGGAACACCAGTAAATTCCAAATTTTCATTTATTACAATTCCAGGAGCTGTATATATTGAGTATTTTTCTAAATACTCTGGTTTTTCAGTTACATCAATTACGTCATAAGATATTTTCATTTCATCAAGCATTTTTTCAACAACACTACAGTTTGAACACCCAGGAGTGGTTAGAATCTCAACTTTCATGATTCTTTTTTTATAAATGACTCAGGGTATGTTTGAAAAGCTCATTGGCATGTAGGGCTGCAAAAGTGGTATGTCTCTCCTTCGTGTTCCAATTTAGCTGATTTGTTTGCATCTATCTCCATGCCGCAAACAAGATCCTTTACCATTTCTGATTCCTCCTCATGTTTATTCTACCTTCAACTTGCCCCACTCAGTGACAGCATGATTTCCTGCTGTTTCTCCTTGACCTCCATCCCAAATAGCAAATCCAATTTTGTATTCATTTCCAACTGCAAACTGTTTATCCATCATTCCAAATTCTGGCACTTCTGTATCATCAGTAACAAGGAATCTTGAAACCTCAACAATCCATTCTCCTGCATTAGAATCATAAATGCCAACTGCAGAAAGATCATTGTTTCCTCCCTGATTATTATCATCATCTCTGTAATAGTGAGCCTTTAGCTGCTCAAATGGTCCTGCAAATTCATCATCAATTACATTTGGAGATTCTGTGTGGCTATCAAATGCCTTCCAGTGCCAAATATCTACAATTCCTTCTCCTATTGTTCTTTGAGGGACTGTGACATGTGGAACTCCAGCTGCCCCCATTGCAATATCGGAGTTTCCAGAAATATCAAAACCAAGAGCAATTCTATCTGTTTCAGTTTTTCCATCATTATTTGCATCATCATCCTGCCAACGAAGCAAGAAATAGATCCTCTCTCCATTGTTTAATGATTTTGCTAATACCTGGCGATTTTCATGAACATACACTGTTGAAAATATTTCTTCAGGTGCATTGTTCCACACGTCCTCAATTATTCCATCAATAACTAAAACTACATCCGTTTTAGTTGAAGTTAAGGTGGCAATCTCTACTTCAGGTTCGGCAGGATCTTTAACAATCAAGTATCCTCCTTGTTCATCATGTCCTGCACCGCAGGGGACTGAACAATAATAATGAAACACTCCTGGTTTGTCAGCAATAAACTCCATCTCTGTCATCTGTCCTGGCAAAACTAGTTCATTGATTTGATATTCATCAATGGCAATTCCATGAGCTACATCATCACTAGAAAGTGTGAGAGTTACATGATCTCCTCGAGTTACTTCAATGAATTGTGGTTCAAAGCCCCACTGAAACGAAGCAATATCAAAATTCTTGTCCTCACCTACTACTGTGCCAATAGGACTGTAATTCATCAAAAAATAACCCACCACAATGACCAATACTACAGAACCAAGTACTGTCGAGTTTACAGCTTTTTTACTTACCATATTTTTCCTTCACCACATATCCTATGGCGGGTATTGCAATAAGTAATACCAACATTGTCCAAGGAATTACCATAAACTCATGAGCCCCCATTGTAAGTTCTGGTTCTAATCCAACTAGAGGCATCAATTGATTCCATCCAAGATGAATTGGAGAGCGTTCCCACCAAGCATGACCAAAAAGACCTAAAAGAAGAATAAACGCACCAACTCCCACCAATCCAAAACCTGTTGCCTTTTCAACAGCTACTCTTTTCTTTACCAAAGTTTGTGTTGCACTAATTCCCAGTATTGCCAATATTGCTATGAATATCAAAGGAACTGCTCTTCCAATACCGTGAATTAATCCCAGTGAACCTCCTATTACCACACTGCCAGTACCTATGATGTATGTTAACAGAAAATAAAAAAATGGATTTGGACAACCAACACCAGCATTACCCAAAAGCAAACCCATGAGAAGTGGTTTTAGTTTATCTCCTCGCTTTTCTATGAATTTTGGAGTACCAGCATAAGAGGGTAATTTTAGATTTAGTAATTTTAATTCAGATAAACCAAATGTGAATGCTATAACTCCTGCGAAAAACCACATAACCCGTGTAGCTTGATCAATTCCTGTATATTGCCCAAGTAATGCAACTGCTATACCATACGCTGTTATTGTGATTACTAATCCTATGCCAAAAAGAACCGCTATACCTAATCCCTTTTTGTATCCTTTTCCCATGCATAATGGGACTATAATGAATACCATTGGTAAAGTACATGGTAGAATTATCATTGAAAGACCTGCAGCATACGCAATTAGCAACCATGAAGCATATGGGGTAGATCCTACTTCTTCTTCAACAAGTTCGACTGTAGAAAGATAGAGCATTCCGATAATAAACGCAGAAAGTAGTGCAAACAGTAACAGTATCAAAATATTTTTTCCTTTACTAGTTGTTACTTCTTGAGCCATATCCTATCTCGATGAGTTTTTGAATCTACCCATAATTTTACATATGAGCACATGTGATTTATTGGTCAGTTGTATTTTCATATGTGATTCTCATAGAGGGGAATCATTTCATTACTATAAAAGACAAAAATGAAAAAAAGCATTATGGATAAAACAATTTTAGTAGCAGTATCGATTATAGTTTTTTTTATGGAATTTGGAATAGGGTCTATTATTTTACAATCAACCAAATATACCAATCTTAGGACATGGAATGACGGGATTAATGTATAGTCCAGAAATCATGAATCAAATGATGGAAGATCCACAGCTACGAGAACAAATGATAGATACTATGAAGCAAAATCCTCAATTTATGAACAATCTGATGCAAAACCCAGACTTTATGCAACGGCTAAATCCATAAACGTATACTAAAATGACTTTTAATTATACTGTAAAAACCCAAAAAAACATAGATAAAGTTATTGAGGAAATAACATCAAAACTTTCAGAAATTAAATTTGGTGTTCTCGGAACTCTTGACTTTAAGGGAATCTTTGCAAAGAAAGGAATTGATTATCCACACGAATACAAATTATTAGAAGTTTGCAACCCACAGGCTGCAAAACAAGCACTTGATTCAGATCCAAATATTGGATTATTACTTCCTTGTACCATAGCAGTGTATGAAAAAGATGGAGAAAATTACATCAGCTTGGCAAAACCAACAACATTGCTTGCTGTGGCATCAAATACGGAGTTAGAATCTATGGGAAAAGAGATCGAGGCAAAACTAATTGAAGTAATCGATATTGTAAAATGATTTTTTTATTATCAAGTACTAAATAATGTACATTCTGAAACCCAAAAATGAGACTGTACAGGACCATTTCCCATCCGGTCCATATTTGAATTTTTGAAATTATTATTTCAAGATTTAATATGAAAAAAATTCGTTTGTGCTAAATAGAACGAGAGATCAAACAAAATATGCAGGGTTTTTTTGAGGATAAAAAATTTCTAAATAATAGTAATGTAATTTGTCATCTGACTGACACTTATTTTATTAAAGAATCAAAGATTGGAGAAAAAATTGATTTACCGGGTTTTGCCAGAATTTTTAAAATTTTAGATTTGTTGTCTAATAAAAAAGAAAATAATATATTATTTTTACACAGTGGTGATTTTCTATTTCCGTCCTTTCTAAGTAGTTTTTTCAAGGGAAAGCAAATTGTCGATATTCTAAATCAATGTGGATTGAATTACTGTACTCTTGGGAATCATGATTTTGATGGAGGCTCTAAGGTTCTAAAAAAGAGAATAAAAGAATCCAAGTTCAAATACATTATCACAAATTTATCTACTCCAAAATCATTTTCATCAAAGATTCTGAATTATGATGTTTGGCCTAGAAAAACTCCAATTGTTGCAATACTTGGTATTGCAGGGAAAATGACCGTAGAGAAGGCTATAGACAGTGGATTTAGAGTTAAAAATCTCAAAAACTCTTTAAAGAAAAATATGGCTGAAATTAGAGAAAAATTTCCAGACATTAAAATTCTAATCGTTCTATCACACATGGGAGACCAAGAAGATTTGCAGCTTAAAGCGATTCTAAATAAAACATGGAAAAGTAATTCTGTAATTTTTGGAGGTCATGACCATAACAAATTGATTTCTTACAATCCAAAATTAGACAAATGTATGCTGGTCAAAGGGAAGTCAAATGCACGCACTATGCAAATAATTAATCTAAATGGAATAATTAACAAACAAAATCAAAATTTAGAAAAACAGTTGTTGATCCTTGGTTCAAAGGATTTTCAAAGAGTCAAGCCTTCAAGGAAAATTGAAGAAAAGATTGAATCATGGTTTGAAAAACTAAAAAAACAAAATAGGCTCCCTTCAAATAAAATTGTCAAAAAGTTTCCAAAGGGAGTGGTTTTAGATGGAACAGAATCATCCTTAAGACAAGGAAGTACAAACTTGGGTAATTTTGTAACTGATTGTTTAAAAAATTATACAAATTCAGATATTGCCCTAGTAAATTCAGGGCATTTTCGTTGTGATAGATATTTTTTGGAAAAATTGAGGGTGTCTGATTTATTCAATATCTTTGTAATGGAGCAAAAGAGTGTAATATTGGTGACTAAATTAAGCAAAAAAGAGTGTCTTCTTTTGTTAAAGCATGCCTATTCAGAAGTTGGGAAAGGAAAAGTTCTGCAGGTTTCAAAAGATGTTTTGGATGTTTTGAACAAACCTTCAAGTGATGACAAAGTTCGTGTGGCTGTAATTTCGGATATGCTGTTTACTGATGAGGATGGGTTTGCAAATATCATAGCTAAACAACGAAAGATCAGTCCTAAAAAATTTCGTAATTCCTTGAAAAAAGATGTTCTTAGTGATACGAATCTAATTGAAGGAATAATTAAAACTGCAAATCAAGTAAATTATGACTCTAAAATTCGATTCCAAGTGGGCAAAAAATATTAAAACAGAATAACTATGTTTGTGGATTTTTTGGCAATTTTATTTTAAATGTAGTTGGATTGTTAGAAACAGTCAGAGTTCCATTATGAGATTCCACTATAGATTTACAGCTTGCAAGACCAAGCCCTGTTCCCTCTATTTTAGTAGTAAAGAGAGGATCAAATATTTCAGAAATTATTTCTTCGGGAATACCTGGTCCTGAATCTTGAACCAAGATTATTGCATATTCGTTTTCTTCATTAATATTAATTGTAATAGTCCCACCTATCTCTCCAAGGGCCTCAATAGAATTCGTTAGTAAATTTTCTAAAACAATTTCAATTTGGTTAGGATCGCAAGTAATTTGAAAATCTTTTTCAGGTAAGATAATCTTGATATTTTCAGGTATCTGGACAAATTGTTTCAAATTTTTAATAATTTCTAAAAGAGAAACCTTTTGGTATTTAGGGGCTCTTGTGCGAACAAAGTCTAAAACATTTTCAACTAAATACTGTATCTTAGATGAGGATTTGTCAATCTGATCAAGTTTCCTAATTTGGTTTTTATCTAATTCTTTGTTTGTTTTTCTCAACAAATCTACAGCCATTTTAATAACAGAAAGAGGAGTGCGAATATCATGAGATAATCTAGATGACAATTCACCGATGGTGGATAATCTCTCCTCAATTACAAGTTGTTTTTGTACCTTTTCGAGCTCTTTTTGCATCGTATTTACATCTTTTGCAAGAGATGAAATCTCGTCATCTCCAGATACATAAATGTTCTCGCGTAAATTTCCTTTAGCAATTTCTCTGGTTGCTTTTTGTAAATTTTTAATCGGCATGGAAACAGAATTTGAAATATACAGAGATGTAAAAATTGCAAAAGCAATAATTAAAATCACAGAGAATAAAATAGTATATTGAATTTTAATTAGTGGCATCATGGCCTGTTCCTTGTCAAAGATTATGGTCAAGCCCCAATCGGTTTCTGGAATGTATCTGGTCACAGACAATACCAAGTTTCCATTATAACTCACTGAATCTGTAAAAGTATTTTGATGTTGCATTACGGATTGAATTATCGGATCTTGAATATTTTCTTTAGGGATAATTATTTGAGTATAATTTGCAAACAAAAGAGGGGAAATAATTTGAGCATCTCCATTTTCATTTTTTTTTGCCAAGATCAATTCACCTGATTTACCAAATGAGAGGGGCTCAGAGATTATTTTATTGATTAAATCAAAATTAATTTCCACCAATATTACTCCAAGAAAGGTCTCATCTAATCTAAGAGGCCCTGAGATATTCAATACTGAGTTATTGTGATTAGCAGTGCTTGTCTGGACAATTTTTTTATAATGAGCATTTTGAAAAAGGGGAGATTCTAAAAAATCTCGGCCCAAGTAATCATCTTCAGTCGAAAATAAAACTTTTCCATCAGAATCAAGAAAATGAATTTCCTTGATATCTGGAATTGCAATTTTTGCATCATGCAAAATCTTATGTATTTTATTCCAATCTTGTTCATTTGGATATTCCAAATAATTTGCAATACTTAGCCGAAGTTGAGTTCTGCTTGTAATTGCATCATGCCGCTCAAAATTTCTATCAATTGATTCAGAAACCCATGATTTTTCAATTGTTGCAATAGAATTTAACTCACTTAGAATATCTGATGTTATCTCTTCTTGTGCGACAATATAAGAAAAGATTCCTGAAACTATTAGAATTGGCACAGTGATTCCCAAAATTAAGAAAAATAACTTTTGCCGAATTTTCAACTAGCAAACCTCAGATTACTAATATTTTTAATATGCTTGGGAATTTCTATTTCAAGTATTTTTTGAGATTCGATATTTACAAAAATATTATCATCTTTTTGTTTTTCGGATAAAATATTGGAAGGATTACCTCCATTTAATATCACTACTGCTTTTAGTCCAGCTAATTCGCCTATTTTTTTATAATCTACAACGTTTCCGGCAAGGGCACCTGAATTAATTCCTGCCTTATTACAAGAAAATGTGGGTTTATTATTCTCAAGACCTACTGAAATTGCAATTTCCTCAGCCCCACTTTGAACAAGTGTATCACATGCATTATACAAAACATCAATTTCAGAAATTACTTGGTTTATAGAATTTTCCACTTCATCTAAATTACTTGGTTTAATTTCAACCACACTGATTCCTTTTAGTTCGGCATATTCCATCATAAGCTCAAACTGAATTTTTGAATTAGATTCTCCTTGACGATGCAAAAACCCAATTTTCTGGGCTTTGCTAATATCATAAATTAGATCTAATTGTTTTTCTACAGAAACAAAATTAGATGTTCCAACAAGGTTATTTCCAGATGACTCAAAACTATCAACAATACCTGATTCAACAGGAAAAGTAACTATTGAAAAAACAATAGGAATATCTTCTGTTAAATCTTTTGCAATCAATGTCCCAGTGGTGGTTAAAGAATAGATCAAGTCTACATCCATAGCAATAAATTCTTGAATTATTTCTCGTTGAATTGTTTCATCACCTTTAGGATTTCTTTCAACATATTCAACGTTTACACCCTCCATGAATCCATATTCTTTTAGTGAATCCTTAAATCCAGAAATATTTTCATTATAATCACTATTTTCCATCCATTTAGCAATACCAATTTTTATTGACATTGTTTGAGCTTCTGCATCCATTTGAGTAGTGAATGAATTGTCGTCTAGTCCTAAAAGTAGGAGCACAGTTAAGGTTAAACCAAATTTTAGACCCATATTTAATAAAAATCCACATTAACGTTATTCAAACATAAGTGGAACAAAGTTACACACATGAGCGTCTAATTTTATAAATTAACCAGATTATCAGGAAATTTTTTAAAATATCGTAAAATCGAATTGTAAACCCAATAATCAGCAATTGTAAGAGTCCTAAAATTTAAGTTCCAAAAATGGGACTTTAATTATAAAAACTAGTTTAAAGTATCGAACAGACCAAATCTTAAGTTACCAGAAATTTATAGATATTTGGAAATCCCAGTACTGCTCCCTATCTTCGGATAGTTTTTTTCTGGATTCCAATTTTTTATTTTACAATAAAATAATAATTTTAAACTATAAACCCAGAATCACTTTAATGGTAGAACTATGTTTGATGATACTCTCAAATACTACTAATTTTATAACTTTTTGATTTTTGTCTAATTCAAAATTTATTTTTTGAAAAATAGTAGATAGTTTCTCAACACTTCTCCTTTTTGCAGTAAACTCTTTTCCCGCTCCTGTTAAAAATCCATTACGCAGTAGATAATTTATTTTTCGATATGCTGAAGTTTTTGGTAATTTGCACACATCGATTATTTCTGTAATTAAAAGAGGTTTGAAAAGGGTGGATTCAATTATCATCCTATATTCTTTATCACCTAGTATTTCAACAATCAAGTTTACTAAGGATTCATCTTTGATTGTAACCAAGTATGAATCTTTTAATTTCTTCAGGGTAAAGATTTCCACTAGGCATTTTTTTTCAAAACTTAAGGTATCTGTTTTTAAAAACTCATTTAACACCTCGTCTACTATGGAAAAATCGTTAATTGCAGGGTTTAGAGACATTCCATATTTTTTAAATAGTGATAGTTTTACTTTTTTTTCTATATTTGACTCTAAATTCTTTTTAATTACATTTGTAAGAGAATTTGAAATTAATTCATCGATGCCAGACATATTTGAGTCTAACGAAATCTCTTTATAAAAACAAAACTCACAAAATTATAAAATGAGTAAAACCGCTATTGTCATCGATGATGACATAGAATTTGTAGATATTTTTTCTCAGCTTTTAGAAGAAGCAAATACAGATGTTGTCGGGAAAGGCCATAATGGGAAAGAAGCAATAGATCTCTTTAAGGAAAAGAACCCAAATTTTGTCTTTATAGATTTGAATATGCCAGATGGAACTGGATTTCATGCTATCAGAAATATAAAAAAAATCGATGAATCTGCTAAAATAATAGCAGTTACTGGAAGGAATGATTTTTCAACTCAAGGCAAATTACAAAAACTAGATATTCATGGATTTATTCACAAACCAGTCGATATGAATAAAATAATAGAATTGATCGAAAATTAGTTTCTTAAAGTAAACCAAATTGCTCTTTTCAGGCGGAATCTGACCGTAACTCTTCTTCAGTTCATCTATTGTATGCCATCCTCCAACTTCAGAAATTATCCCATAATTGTAGTTGGTTTTAGATAGCCAATAATGAGCTCCAATGTGTCTTAGCACATGTGTCGGATGATGAAAGAAATATTCAGAATTTTTTCCTAGATGTAGGTAGATATTTGATAATTTTTTGGCAATTTCAATTTGGAATTTATATTTTGAACAATTGGATTTATAGATTTTGTTAACTCCTTGAGATCTTAGCAAGTCAATGCTTTTGAGTATCTTCTCTTGTAATGTATTTGACCCATTTTCCACCTCTGATGTGTTCCGTTTTTGTTACATGAGCAGTCATAATGTAGATTGATTTTCCTGCTGCATTCTTTTGAATCGTGTAATCATTATCCATGTTGTATAATGCACCAAACCGTGCACAAGAATCTATTCCAATCCAGAACCATCTGTAGATATCAGAATCCAAGCCCCACTTTTCTTTGATAAAAGATTCTGCTTTGACAAATTCTTCCTCAGTAAACCGGATATCTGCATACTTGTCATGTCCTGGAATCTTTTGGGACATTATTCCTGTGGTTCCTTTCTTCCATGTCAAGTCATAAAATCCACAAAAGTCTCTGACTCCTTGTACTCTGAAATAAATTCCTGTGTTTGAACCCATTTGCTTTCTGCCACTGCCAGACTGTTTGACATCTCCATTCTGATAATATTTTTCAAAACTCCGCATAATTTTTTCAGGATTTTTTCTAGACAGTCAAAGTTCTCTTGGTCTTACTTGGCAGGTATTACAAACAACTTCAAGTGAATTGAGGCGAGTCTTCCAGCACTTTACTGGATTGCCTTGCTTTCGTGTTAGCAAGTCATCCATCCATTCAGAAACTAGTTGGTCACTAGTAATTTTGTAATGTTTGTTGAATGCCCGAAACTCTGATTCTGGACTTTTTGGTAAAAAGAAGTGTCCCGATTGGAGTCGGGAGATACTGTCTTCTTTTGATATCCGATTGATATAGTTATAAACAGTTTTTCTGCAGACTTCTAGAACTTTTCCAATCTCAGCAATAGTAAGCAGGTATGGCCGTGTTGCGTTTCCTGAAAGTAAGTTTCTGATCTCTTCTGATATCCTTTCTTGTGGTGCTTTCTTCCCGTACATCTTTATTCTGGGAGTTATCTGCAAAGCTCATACCTCTCAGGCCAAGACCTGAATTTTTTTGAAAATAATTTTTTTGTTTTTGCTAAAATACAAGAAAAGTCGGAATAGTACAATTACTATTACACAAATTTGGTTATTTTAAAAATAAGAAAAAATAATTGTGTCCTTACAAGAAATTTGTAAAGAGTACAAGACCAGTAATTACTGCACCTACCATAATGGCTGCAACAATTGCAAATAGTTTTTTTCCGCTCATTGGTTCAGTTACTTCTTTTGCAAATGCTCAAGAGGTGCCTGCTT
>Ga0224497_10000659_pt1 | contig 23541 bp, 19 predicted proteins | sample SF_Jul11_sed_USG_4_FD_167970 | JGI IMG/M metagenome (GOLD analysis project Ga0224497, IMG submission 167970) | Sediment microbial communities from San Francisco Bay, California, United States - SF_Jul11_sed_USGS_13 | ecosystem: Environmental > Aquatic > Marine > Sediment | place: USA...
ACGCAAAGCCGAGACAACCCGTGGCCGCGGAAGCAGCGAGGCAACCGGCGCCCGCCGCGTTAACGGCATCGCAGCGGTTCAACGCGCCCGCGGGGCTTCGGAGCTCCCCTCGGTTTCGGGTTCGAGCCAGCGCGACACGGGCAGGTCTGTCTCGGGATTGCTGGCCCAGCGGAAATGCTCCGTACGCAGCTTCTCGCCGACCTTGATCGAGCGCGTCTGAGCCTTGCCCTGATACGTCACGCTCGCCGAGTACGTTCCGGCCGGCAACCGCGCCATGAATATGGGGCCTTCCGCAAAATGCTCGAGCACGACCGTGCCGGCCGCGCGCTTGACCACGACATTGACGTCTGCAATGTAGTTACCTTCGATGAGCGAGAACACCAGCTTGAGGTTGTACTGTCCCTCCTTGGCCGTAAGCTCGGCCATCTCATCGGCCCCAATGCCCCCGGAGACAACTGAGACTGTGTCGCCCGCCGGCATCTTGGGCTGCGCCGCGCCCCCGCCTTTGCCGTCCGCGCGAACGGGCGCCTGGGTGCGAGCATCGCCGGACCAGCGGAAATACTCCGTGCGCAGCTTCTCGGCCGCCTTGATCGTGCGCGACTGCGGGCTGCCGCTGTAGGTCGCCGACACCGAGTAGCTTCCCGCCGGCACTCTCACCATGAAAATCGGGCCCTCGGTTACGTGCTCGAGCAGCAGCTTGCCCCCGGCATCCTTCAGCGCCACGTTGACGTCGCCAAGGTAATTGCCCTCGGTCAGCGTGAACACGAGCTTCAGATTGAACTGGGGCTCCAGCATCTTCAACCGTTCCTGCGAGCTGACGCCGATGCCTCCCGAAATGTACAGGATTCCATCGCGGTTCATGATTCGCTCGACCTGCTGGGCTGCCGCGGCCGGCGCGAGCGCAGCCGCCATCACAACGATTACCAGTCGTCTCAGAAAGTCCACGCGCAACCTCCAATAGATCCCGATTCAGCAATACCCGGGCGCGATGATAAACGAAATTCGCGCACAGCCCATCCAGCATCCACGCCGCTAGCGCACCGTCTCCAGAATCGACTCGACGAAGCGCCGCGTGCGCTCGTGCCGTGGCGCGCGGAAGATGTCGCCCGGCGCCCCCTGCTCCAGGATGATTCCGCGGTCGAAGAACAGCACACGGTCGGAGCAGGTCTCGGCAAACGCCATGTGATGCGTGACGACCACCATCGTCATCGTGCGCCTCGCGGCGAGCGCGCGCAACAGCTCCAGTATCCCGCCGACGAGCTCCGGGTCGAGGGCCGATGTAATCTCGTCGAACAGCATGATCTTCGGCTGCATCGCGAGCGCCCGTGCAATGGCCACGCGCTGCTTCTGTCCGCCCGAGAGATGGGCAGGATAGGCCTCCGTCTTGTCTTCAAGCCCGACCATTGCCAGGTACTCGAGCGCGCGCGACTTCGCTTCCGCGCGGCTGAGTCCCAGCACGTGAACCGGGGCCTCGATCACATTGGCAAGCGCGCTCATGTGCGGAAACAGATTGAAGTGCTGGAACACCATGCCAACCTTGCCGCGCACGCGCCGCAGGTGACGCTCGTCCGCCGCCACGCTTTGCCCTTGGTGCGTCATCGTCCATGGTGATTCGCCTTCGATCTCCAGCGTGCCTGCATCCGGCCGCTCGAGTGTCATCAACAGCCGCAGCAGCGTGGATTTTCCGGAGCCGCTCGGGCCGATCACGCTCACGGTCTCGCCGGGCGGCACATCCAGATCGACGCCGGACAGCACTGCCAGTTTCCCGTACGCTTTGTGCAGGTTCCGCACCCGAATTATGGCATCCATTCCTAACCCTCCATGCGCACGCGGCCCTCGACCCACCGGATAGCTGTAGCCGACAGCAGGCTCAGGACGAGGAACAATACGCCGACCAATGTCAGCGGCTCGACGTAACGGAACGTCTCGGAGCCGACCAGCTTCGCGGCCTGCAGCACCTCGAGTACCGTGATCGCGGAAAGCAGTGGCGTGTCCTTGAACATCGCAACGAGATAATTGCCGAGCGCCGGCACGACGGGCGGAATGGCCTGCGGAATAATGATGTCCTTCATCGTGCGCCAGCGGCTCAAGTTGAGGGCCACGGCCGCCTCCCATTGGCCCTTGGGCACCGATTCGAGACCGGCACGGTAGACCTCCGAGCAATATGCAGCGTAATGCAGACCGAGCGCGAGCACGCCGGTTGCAAGGGGCGAGAGCCGCAGGCCGGCGTCGGGCAGGATGTAGAACAGGAAGTAGATCTGCACCAGCAACGGTGTGCTGCGCACGAACTCCACCAGCGCACTCGTCGGCCAGCCGACCAGGCGATAGCGCGAGCGGCGTGCGAGTGCGAGCACGAGCCCGAGCGTCAGGGCAACCGCCATGCCGAGTACGGTCGCTTGTAGTGTCACGACCAGCCCCTCGGCCAGACGCGGCGCGATGTCCCAGACATAGCCCCAGTCGAAGATCACGCAAGAGCCCGTAACATAATGAAACGCGCGTGCGTTGCAGCCAGAATCGTCGATAGCGCGAAGCGAGGTGCAGCCAATATGTCGATATTGGCAAGCCGAGCGACAAAGGTCCCGCGGAAGGCGGAGCAGGTTCCAAGCAGTTTGTGCTTGGATGCGACCCTGGAGTGGGACGTAAGCGCGCCAATCCCGCGGTCCTGTGCACGCCTACGCGGTCGCATCCCCGCAAGCGGGGCGCGTCGACGGGCGGAAGAGGGGCCCCTCTGGGGATCTGACCCCGGAGACGCGCATGGGATCGGCATTGGAACGACGCGCCCTTGATCGGCTGCAAGGTCGCATCCCGCAAGCGGGTCCCTGCTCCACGTTGCGCCGATCCCCGCTCCTCGCTTCGGCGCGCCGGCGATTCTGGCTGCAACCCCTTGTGGGCTGGCACGATTTTGGCCAAGGTCTACCCATATCATCGCCACGAAAATCGACCTTCCACCTCCGCTAGACATCGCAGAACATCCCTCGCCAAAATCGTGACAGCGCAGCGTGTGTTTCATTATGTTACGGGCTCTAAGCGCCTCCGCGCTCGAGGCCGCGCGCGGCGCGGCGCTCGAGCAGCCGCATGCCCGCGGTGATACACAGCGCAACGGCAAAGTAGAGCACCAGCACGAGGCTGAATATCTCTGCGCTGCGCAGGCTCTCGGCACGCAACAGCTGTGCGGCGAAGGTCAGCTCCGTGATCGTGATCAGCGATACCAGGGCGCTGTTCTTGAGGAGCTCGATCGCGAGATTGCCGGCCGGCGGCAGCATGGCCGGAAACGCTTGCGGCAGCACGATGCGCCAGAGCGTCTGCAGGCGACTCAGATTGAGCGCCGCCGACGCATCGAGCTGGCCGCGCGGTACCGCCAGTACGGCACCACGCACGACCTCGGCACCGTAGGCGCCGGTGTTGAGCGCCAGCACCAGCATGCCCGCGGCAAACGCCGACAGCTTGATTCCGAAAAAGGGCAGGACGAAGTAGAACCAGAACAGCTGCACCAGAGCCGAGGTGCCGCGGAACACCTCGACGTAAACCGCCGCCGGCCAGGCAAGCGCGCGGCGCGGTGACATTCGCGCAAGGCCCGCTGCCAGCGCGATGACAACCGCAAGCACGACCGCGGCAAGGGTGAGTTGGACGGTGATCGCCAGCCCGCGCAGCAGGGGCAGGATCATTTCGTTCATCGCGCGGGAACGAACTCTCGGATCAGGAAAGCAGCGAGCTCAGCCCCGGCACAACTCTGTCGCCGTGTCCGGGCCCGGCAATTCGGCGCGCGTGAAGCCGAACGGCTTCACCAGCTCGAGATGGCGCGGGGTCCCAATGAACCGCGCGAGGGCCGTATTGAAGGCAGCGACCAGGTCCTGGTCGGTCTTGCGGAACCCGAATGCGCCGTAGCCGCGAGCGCGCTTGCCCGCGATGACCGGGTCGGAGAACGGCGCCGCCCGCTCCACACGCGGCGATTGGGCCCGCGCGAGCAGGTTGTTCACGGTCAGGCTGGTAGCTGCGTAGGCATCCACGCGCCCGGCGATGACGCCCTCGAGCGCACTCGGGGCATCGGGGAAGACGACCACGCGCGCATCCGGAATGCCTACCGCCCGCGCGTATGCTCGCTCGACGGTTCCGGCGACCACGCCGAGCCGCGCGTTAGGATGGCGCGCGGCGCCTTCGTAGCCGTTCAACGCCAGCGGATTGCCCTGCGCCACGATGAACGCCTCGCCCACCGAGTAGGTAGGATTGGAAAAGACGATCTCCTTGCACCGTTCCGGCAGGATGTACATCCCGGCGGCAATGATATCGAACCGCCCCGCCTTGAGACCGGGTATGAGCGAGCCAAACTCGGTGAGAACGCCCTCGACTTTGCCTATACCCATATCGGCAAGCACTGCTCGCGCGATCTCGGGCGCCTCGCCGGTCAATCTGCGGGACGCGCTTTCAAGATAGGCGTAGGGCGCCTCGTTCGCGTAACCGACGCGGATCGTCCCGTCCCGCTGCGCGCGCTCGAGCGTGCCGAGCGTTTGCCCCGCGGGCGTGTCGGCCTGCTCGGAACATCCTGTCCCGAGCAGCGCCGTCGCCAGGAGTGCTACGCCCATCGCCTTGCGCCAAACACCCTCCCCTTTGCGTGCGCTCATCCTAGCCTTGCGAACGCGCTCCGGTCATCGGTTCTCGCCGTAGGTGGGCTCCACCGGAACGATGGGCGAGAAATCCCGCCGCGTCGCGATGAACTCAGGCCGCGGCTTGAGCCCTCCGCGCGGGCTCTCGAGCGTGTTCTCGACGCTGTTGTAGACGAAAAAAAGGCTGGCCCGCGGATAGGGGGAAATGTTGCCGTTCGCCCCGTGCATCGTGTTGCAGTCGAAAAACACCACCGAGCCCGCCGGCCCCTTCATCGACTGAATACCGCCACGCTCGGCAAGGAACGACAGCGCCACCTGATCGGCGATGCCGCACTCCTGCTTCCTCAGCAACTGCTTGTAATGGTCCTCTGGGGTCTCGCCTACGCACGAAACGTAGTGCCTATGCGACCCCGGCATGAGCATCAGCGGACCGTTGAACTCGTTGTTCTCCGTCAGCAGAACGACGCAACTCACCGCGCGCATACCCGGCATCCCGTCTTCCACGTGCCACGTCTCGAAATCCGAGTGCCAGTAGTTTTTCTTGCCGAAGAAGCCCGACTTCAGGTTTACCCGCGACTGGTGGATATAGACCTCGCTCCCGAGGATCTGGCGTGCGATGTTGAGGAGACGCACATCCCCCACCACCTGCCGATAGAGCTCGTTCAGCCGGTGCGCCATGAATACCGAGCGCGCGTCGTCGCTGCCGGGCTCGATGATCGCCTCCTCGCGCGCGCAGATTTTCGGGTCTGCGGTCATCTTGCGCGCTTCCTTGAGGAACAGTGCGGCCTCCTGCTCACTGAACAGTCCCTTCAGCAGGATGAATCCGTTCTTCTCGTAGTTCTTGAGTTGATGGTGGGCGAGGCCGCGCGAAACCTCTGTACGGGGGTCCGAATAGATGATGGGATCCTGGCGCAGCAGGATGGCGGTCTCGTCGTCGACCCGCGATTGATAGGTGTCGCTAACCAGTACCATAGGCTCTTCTCCTGAACGTCTGTTAGCCGGTCCTCGCCGCAGCCGCGTCTTCCCGGTCTTCGGTGATCAGCGGATACACGCCGTTCTCGTCGTGCACCTCGCGGCCCGTCAGAGGCGGGTTGAAAACGCATACCAGACGCATCTTGGTCCGCGCGCGAAGGTAATGCTTGTCGTGCTGGTCGAGCGCGTAGACCACGCCGGGCCGGATCGGATGGATCCTCTTGTCCGGGATCGTTTCAACCTCGCCTTCACCCTCGACGCAATACACGGCTTCGAGGTGATTCGCGTACCAGATGTAGGTCTCGGTGCCCGGATAGACCGTGGTCTCGTGCAGCGAGAACCCCATGCCGTCGCTTCGCAGCAGCAGGCGCCGGCTTATCCAGTTGGGTGTCTCGACGTCGCGCGTCGTGCCCTTGACCTCATCCAGACTGCGCACGATCACCGGGCGCCTCCGAAATGGATGTACCGGATCGTATCCACGGCGTGTGGCACGCCGAGCACGGCGGCCGTGCTGCGCTCCAGGATGTCGAGGCCGCGACGCAGGGTCTGCTCGTCGATGGTGAGAGGCGGCAGCAGCTTGATCACCTGGTCCTGCGAGCCCGAGGTTTCGACGACGAGGCCGTCATCGAACGCACGCGCGGTGATCTTGCCGGCGATTTCCGGAGCCTCCACGACCAGGCCCTGGATCATGCCGCGTCCGCGCACGCTGAACTCGCCCTGGGGATAGCCGCGCGCGATATGCTCGAGCCACGCCTTCATGATGTGTCCTTTCCGGCGCAGCGTGTCCTCGAATTCCCGCGTCGTCCAGTAGTGAACGAGCGCCTCCTTGGCGGTGACGAAGGCCAGATTGTTGCCGCGGAACGTGCCGTTGTGCTGGCCGGGCGACCAGATGTCGAGTTCCGGCTTCATCAGGACCAGGGCCATTGGCAGCCCGTAGCCGCTGATGGACTTCGAGAGCGTGATGATGTCGGGCGAGATTCCCGCACCCTCGAAGCTGAAGAAGGTGTCGGTCCGTCCGCACCCGACCTGAATGTCGTCGATGACGAGCAGCATGTCGTGGCGGCGGCACACCTGCTCGAGCGCCTTCAACCAGCGGAAGCTCGCCACGTTGACACCGCCCTCGCCCTGCACCGTTTCGACGATGACCGCGGCTGGAACATCCACACCGCTGCTTTGGTCGGCGATGACACGCTCCAGGTACTCGATCGTGTCCACACCTTCGCCCAGGTAGCCGTCGTACGGCATGAACGTGGTGTTGGCAAGCGGCGTGCCGGCCGCATCGCGAAACTTGGAATTTCCGGTCGCTGCGAGCGACGCGCCAGTCACCCCGTGGAATCCGTTCGTGAACGAAATGATGTTGGTCCGGCCCTTGGCCAGCCGCGCAAGCTTGAGCGCGGCCTCCACCGCGTTGGTTCCCGTCGGCCCGGGAAACTGGATCTTGTACTCCATGTTCCGGGGCCGCAGGATCACGCGCTCGAAGGTCTCGAGGAACTCCTTCTTGGCGACGGTCGCCATGTCGAGGCCGTGGACCACGCCATCCGACTCGATATATTCGAGGAGGCGCTGCTTGAGCACCGGATTGTTGTGCCCGTAATTGAGCGTCCCGGCACCGCTGAAGAAGTCGATGTAGCTGCGTCCTTCCGCATCTGTCAGCATCGCTCCGCGCGATTTCGCGAACAGCGTGGGGAAGGAACGGATGTAGCCCCGCACCTCGGATTCGAGACGTTCGAAGATTTGGAGATTCATTGGGGTGCATTCCTCGTAAAGTAGTTGTAATAGTTATTCACCCGCGAACGGGCCGATACGAATCAACGTTTCGCACTCGTGATGCTCGTCGCCAAAATCCGGCTCGGCAAACAACATGCGCTCGGTAACCGGCGCCCGGATCTCGCGCGCGAGCCCGTGAAATACCCGGCGCGATGGCTCATTCGACGGCGACACGGTCGTCTCGAGATAGCGGCACGCGCGCAACGCGGGGCGCGCCAGCAGCTCCAACAGCATGGCGCGCGCAAGCCCCTGCCCGCGCATTTCTTCCGCCACGGCGACCTGCCACACGAAAACTACCTCGCCGCGCTGTGGCGGACGGTAAGCTGAAATGAAACCGATCGTGCGCCCCGCCCGCTCGCCGTGCACGCAGGTCTCGGCGAAGTGCTCGCAAAGCAGCAGGTAGGCGTAGGTGGAGTTAAGATCGAGCGGCTTGCACGCGGCGACCAGACGGTGGATTGCAGCGCCGTCGCGCACGCGCGGTGCGCCGAGGACGACGCCCGGTACGGCGCCATGACGCGCCGCTCCGAACGCCCGATTCGCCTGTTGCATCCCGTTGGACTCCGCACAGTCCGTCGATTTCAAGTGGCTACCCTTTCGATACGTCAGAACTTTCGGCCGGCGTCACGTCCCGTCGGGACTGATCGGGCCCGTCGCCAGGATCGGCGCGGCATCGACTTCCGGTGCCTCCATCAACGCCACGATTCGTTCCAGCGAAAGTGCAATCGTCGCCTGCTCCAACTCCGGTAATTCGCTGAGCGAATTGGCCAGCGCCTGCTGCAAGGGCGACGGCGCCTTTCGAGCAACCTCGACACCTTTGCTGGTTGCCGTCACCCGCACGATGCGCCGGTCCTCACGCGAACGCTGCCGTTCCACCAGGCTCTTTTCTTCGAGGCGGTCGAGAATGCCGACCACGGTGCTGGGGCTCAGGTGCACTTCACGGCCGATTGCGGTTGCCGAAACCGGCCCATTGTTAACCACATGCAGCAGACAGATCAGCTGCGGGGCAGTGATGTCGTTGGTGGCCGCGAGCTGCTTCGAATACAGGTCAACGCTATGGATGATGCGACGTAGCGAGCGCAGTATCCGCAGGTCGTAGCGGACAAGCGCGGCAGCACTGTTAGCCGCTGAGGACACGCCTCCCGCCAAGCTTGCCTCCGGCACGAGCCCGCTGCTGCCCCCCTCGCTTCCGGGGAGGGTCGCCGACGTGACACCGGCCGTGTTGGAGGACCTCATTCGCCCTTGCTCCTCGGAAACCTGAAAACCGAAATCCGGAACAACCTATGTGCTCCAATCATTTCAGCTCAAATGATTTGCATTGTAAGCAATTATGGCGTAGGTGTCAAGCAATAAAATACTTATAAATCAACTAGATGACTTAATTTGGAAAAACGTTTTTGATCAAGGCAGACCCGGAAAACGCCCTGTGGCGCGATCCTCACACAGCCTCTTTCCTCCCGCTCTTCGCCCTGCTCTACCCTTTTCCGTTGAGCATTTGGTCGATCGGTCTCATCACGGACTTCGAATTGAAGGGGTTCGCACGCGTGCTCGCCCGCGGCGCGCTAATCAGCGGTATCGTCAGCCGCCACTCGGCGGTGCTGATCGGCACGATCACCGTGGAGATGACATTCAACGGGCTGGGTTCGTGGCTGCGAACCACTACCCCGACAAGGAAGAGAGCGCCGCGACCGAGCGCCGCCCCGCATGGCTGTGATCCGTGCGTCAGCCGCCGCGCTTTTCGCGCGCGAGTTCCGTGAACGATGAGAGGAGATCCATCGGCACCGGGAAAACGATGGTCGAGCTCTTGTCGCCGGCAATGCTGCCAAGCGTCTGCAAGTAGCGCAACTGCATGGCCTCGGGCTGTTCCGCGAGCAACTGCGCCGCCTGCAGCAGCTTCTGCGCCGCCTGAAACTCGCCCTCGGCATGAATCACCTTGGCACGCCGCGCGCGCTCAGCCTCGGCCTGCTGCGCGATCGCCCTCACCATGGACTCGTCGATGTCGACATGCTTGATCTCGACGTTCGATACCTTGATGCCCCAAGTGTCAGTCTGCTGGTCGAGTACCTGCTGAATATCGGCATTGAGCTTCTCGCGCTCGGCCAGCATGTCGTCCAGCTCGTGCTTGCCCAGCACCGCGCGCAGGGTCGTCTGCGCGAGCTGGCTGGTCGCCTCGAGGAAGTTCATTACCTGAATGATCGCCCGCTGCGGGTCGAGCACCCGGAAATAGATCACCGCGTTCACCTTGACCGACACGTTGTCGCGCGAGATCACGTCCTGGCTCGGCACATCCATGACGATCGTGCGCAGGTCCACGCGCACCATCTGCTGGATGCCCGGCACGACGATGATCAGGCCGGGACCCTTGACCTTCCAGAACCGCCCCAGTGTAAAGATTACGCCGCGTTCGTACTCGCGCAGGATGCGCAGTGTTGCAAACAACAGGACGATGATTGCCAGTACTATGAAACCCGTGATGCCCATATCCCAAATCATGCTTGCCTCCCGCTGTTATCGTCCGCTTCCGCCTCGACGCGTAGCGTGAGGCCCGTGACGCCCATCACCTTCACTTTCTGGCCGCGACGCAGCGGGCGCGTGCTCACGATCCGCCAGCGCTCACTCTCGACCCGCGCCCATCCTTCGGTTTCCAGATCTTCGAGTACCTCGCCGATGCTGCCAATCATCTGCTCCTGCCCGCTTACGACAGGCCGCGTGCGCGCTTTCAAAGCGAACAGGACCGTGAAGAACACGATCCCTCCCCCGATAGCGGACACGACCGCCACCAACGGCAGCGGCACGGTGTACTCGGCGCCCGCTGCCGGGTCGATCAGGATGACCGCGCCGATCGCGAGCGCGATGACGCCGCCGATTCCGAGTGCACCGAAGCTCGGCAGGAAAGCCTCTGCCACGATGAATGCCATCCCCAGCAGGATGAGCCCGAGCCCCGCGTAATTGATCGGCAGCAGCTGAAAAGCGTAGAGCGCGAGGAGCAGACAAATCCCGCCGATCACGCCTGGCAGCACAAAGCCGGGGTTCATCATCTCGAATATGAGGCCGTAGATGCCCAGCATCATGAGGATCAGCGCCACGCTTGGATTGGCGATCACCGCCAGTAACCGGCTGCGCCAGTCCGGCTCCACCGCGAGCACCTCGGCATCCTTTGTCTCGAGGGTGCGCTCCACGCCTTGCACCATGACCTTGCGCCCGTGCAGCTTGACGAGGAGGTCCTTCACGTCCTGCGCTAGGAGGTCGGCCACATTCATCTTCAGCGCGTCCTCCGCGGACAGACTCACCGCTTCCCGCACCGCGCGCTCGCCCCACTCAGCATTGCGGCCTCTCAGCTGCGCGAGGCTGCGAATGTAGGCCGCGGCATCGTGGACCTGCTTGCGGCCCATCGCGCCTTCCGGCGCCTCCGCTTCCTTGTCCTTGTCCTTGTCCTTCGACTCGGTTTTCTTGGCGTCATCCTTGGGCGGCTTGTCCGGCTGCTTGCCCGGCTGGCCAATCCCGATCGGCACTGGCGTCGCCGCACCGAGATTTGTTCCCGGCGCCATGGCGGCCACGTGGCTAGCGTAGAGAATGAACGTCCCCGCGCTGGCGGCGCGTGCGCCGCTCGGCCCGACGAACACCGCGACCGGGACCGGCGAGGCGAGGATTTCCTTGATCACGCTCCGCATCGAGGTGTCGAGCCCGCCCGGCGTGTCGACCTGCAGAATCACGAGCCCCGCGCCCTTATCGGCCGCCTGGCGAATGCCGCGCACCATGTAATCGGCTGTCGCCGGGCTCACTGCGCCGTCGAGCGTCAGCAGCACCACGGGCTGCGCAGCGGCGCCCCCGGCAAGCGCCGGCCACAGGGCGCAGAGAGCCACCACGGTACCGCGCAGCCAGCGCCATGGGTTGTGTGGCATCAGCAAGCCATCCTCCGTAACCAACGCTTCACGCTTCACACTTCACGTTTCACACTTCACGCCTTCACCGTTTCGGCAGAGGCCTTCTTGACCCGTCTCGCCTCCGCCAGGAATTCCTTTAATAGCGGAAATACGTCCAGGAGTCGAGGATCGCCGGGATCGTGGAATTCCGGGTGCCATTGCACGCCAAGCACATAGCTCGCGCCCTGCCAGCGCACGGCCTCGACCAATTTGTCCGGCACCGAGAGCGCCTCCACCTTGAGGTCGCTGCCGAGGACTTTGACCGCCTGATGGTGGATGCTGTTCACCCGCGTAACCTCGACGGCGGGGTAGAGTCGGGCAAGCCCCGAACCGGGCACAAACGCGATCTCGTGAAAGTGCTGGTCGAAGGCTTTCGGATCATGATGCTCCTTGGCGCTGCCGTGCTGCAACGCGATGTCCTGGTAGAGCGCGCCGCCGAAGGCCACGTTAATCAGCTGCAGGCCGCGGCAGATGCCGAGCACCGGCTTGCCGCGCGAAATGAATCCCTGAAGGAGATCGATCTCGTAGAGGTCACGCACGCGGTCTCCAGTCCACTCTGCCCTGAGCGGGGTCTCGCCGTAGGTGAGCGGACTCACGTCCGCGCCGCCCTGCAGCACGAGCCCGTCGAGCTCGGAAACGTAATCTTCGGGGCGGATGTTGCCGCGCCGCAGCAGGCCCCCGCCCTCGATCGAAGGCAACATGAACACCAGCGCGTCGAGCGTCATCAGCCAATGTGCAACCGACTGCTCGAGGTATTGCAGGGTCTTGCCCTTGAACCCGAGCTCACGCGGCACGTTGTGAAGGAAACGCGGTGACAAACCAATCTTCAGCGGACTTGTCATGTCTCAGGCTGCACGGACTCGCCGGATGCGCCGGCTACGCATGGACTTTTGTTCTGCCCATCCACAGCTCGCTTTGCAGGCGGGCAACGTCGTTGAGCGATTTGCGGTCGCCATAGACCTGCCGCAACCAGGCAGCATCGCTATACCCCTCTTGGACGCCTGCGGCGATCTCCTGGAGCGCGGCGTCGGCGCCGAGCTCTCTCGCGTGCGGCGCGATGATCTGCAACGTCGCGAGGACATCTTCCTGCAGGCTCAAACGCTTTTCACTGTACGCGTCGACGAGGCTGCCCTCCAGCCCGTAGCGGCACGCCTGGAAGCGGTTGTAACGGTAGAATTCGTAGACGTCCCGCGACGGCGCGCGCGGCCGCTCCGCGAGCACGTAGCGCGCCAGCGTCTGCACGTAGGCGCCGAGCAGCGCCGCGCGCTCGACCGTGAGTGGGGTGTCGAACACGCGGACCTCGACCGTGCCATATTCCGGCTTGGGCCGGATGTCCCAGTAAAAATCCTTCATGCTCTCTACAATGCCGAGGCTGCGCATCCGCTCGAAGTAATCGGTGAACTCGCGCCACGTCTGCACGAACGGAATCTGGCCCGACAGGGGGAATGCGCTCACGGTGTTCAAGCGCGAGGACTGATAAGACGTGTCCGACCCCTGCTGAAACGGCGAAGATGCGGAGAGCGCGATGAAATGCGGCACGTAGCGCGCCAGCATGTGCGTCAGGTAGACCGCGGCGTCGCCGTCGGGACAGCCGACGTGAACATGCTGGCCGAAAATCGTGAACTGCTTGGCAAGGTAGCCGTATACCTTGAGCAGATGCTGGAACCGCTCCGTCGGGTAGATGCGGCGGTCACCCCAGTCGTGAAAGGCATGGGAGCCACCGCCCGAGACGCGCAGGTTCAGCCGCTCCGCGGCCTCGGCCACCGTGTCCCGGAGCGCCTGCAGCTCCCTGATCAGCGATTCGTGTGATGTATGGATGGATGAGTTGAGCTCCACCATGCTCTCGGTGATCTCGGGCTTGACCGCGCCCGGGTGTCCGGTTTTTTCGAGCAAGGCGAGCAGATCGGCCGCATCACGCGCAAGATTGTGGTCGCGCGGGTTGAGGAGTTGCAGCTCGAGCTCGACACCCATGGTGGAGCCGGCGGAAGAACTGAATTCCAGCTCGGATGAGTTCACCCTATCGCCTCAATAACCGTTGTCATGTGACAGCCATTCGCGCGTGCTGGCCACCGTCACGCGCCGCTCATGCTGCAGGCTTCTCTTCCGCGACTGCCTCGCCAGCGCGGCGCAATGCAAAGTCTACGGCGATCGGGCCGAGCAGTTCCAGTATCAACACCGCCGAGAGCACGATCGCCGCGAGCTTCGTGCCGAACTCGGGGTAGAGCTCGGTGGTGCCGCGCACCATCGAGATCGCCAGTGCCGACATCGGTGTCAGCGCGAGGCAAAGCATGCCGGCCGTGCCAGGTCGCACGCCACTGAAGCGCGTGAAGCTCATTATCCCTAGCGACTTGGCGACAAAGCGCGTCAGCACGAAGACAACCCCAAGCGTGCCCCCCGCGACCAGATCCTCGACTCTCAGGCTCGCACCGCTGACCACGAACAGGACCACGACGAACATCTGCCCAAGGCGGCCGGGGTCGAACGGCATCAGGTCGTGGCGCCGGTCGAGGTTCCTGGACAGCACGCCGAAAGCGAGCAACGCGAGCACCACGGACAGCTCGAACAGGCGGGCAGTGCCTATGGTCACCACGATCATGGACAGGGTCATCACGAAATGTCCGTGTCCGCTCTTTCCGAGCCAGCGCGCAAGCGCAACCACCAACACGCTCGAGAGCAGGCCAAGGAGCGCCGAGCCCAGCAGCAAGTATACCGGGTGGAGCATGACCGTCATCCAGTCCGCGCGGTACTCGTGGTGGATCCCGGCCAGCAACATCGTCACCACGATGAACGAGATCACGCTGTTGATGGCCGTCAGGTTGAGCGCCCGTTCCGTTACCTGCCCCTCGGCCCTGCGCTCCTGCGCGACCACCATCACGACTGCCGGCGATGTCGCGATGCCGATGGCGCCCGCCACGGCCGCATAGAGGGGACTGACATCGAACAGCGTCAGGACGAAGAAGAGCAGCCAGAAGGTCAGTGCGCTCTCGAGCACGCCCGTCGCCGCGAGCCAGGCATCGCGCTTGAGCCACGTAAGATCGAGTCGACGGCCGAGGTCGAAGAGGATCAATCCGAGCGCAAGTTCGACAAAAATCCACGCCTCCCGGATCAGGCGCGCATCGAGAACGTCGAGCCCGCCTGCCCCGAGCAGCAACCCGCTCACGACATAGCCCACGATTCGCGGCACCGCGAGCACGCGCCGGACCACTTCGCCACCGATGACGCCGGCGAGCAGCAGGAACCCGAACAACAGGAGCGGATTCGGCTCGACAGGGTATTGGGGCAGGAAACTGGGCATGACTGGCGGTCTCGTTATCGATCTGTTCTTCCTCCAGCACTGCCCGTGTAACGGCGGGGCGTCCACGCCGTCCGAGAGTCGCGCCCCGTCGGCATCGCGTATTCTAGTCGAACAGCCGCGGACAGGCGAAGCGCGGCGGCATCCCTTCGCGGAGAAGCAACTGCGTCAGAAAAGGAGCGCGTGGTCCGCGCTTTCGTCGGTGACGTGATTCTCGGGCAGCGGAAACGCGCGCAGGTCCTTGGTGATCGCGGCGTGCAGGAACGAGTCGACCCACCAGAACACGTCGTACTCCCGGATCGAGCGGCGCAGGCGGCGCATTCGCGCCTGCCGCTCCGCCTTGTCCATATGGTAAGCACGGTGAATGGTATCGGCGACGCCCTCGATGTCGTAGGGATTCACCAGCAGGGCACTGCGTCCCAGTTGCGCGGCCGCGCCCGCAAACTCCGAGAGAATGAGCGTGCAGTCTTCCTCGATGCTGCAGGCGCAGTACTCCTTGGCGACGAGATTCATTCCGTCCTTGAGCGGCGTGATGAGCCCGATGTCGGCGGCGCGGTAATAGGCGATCAGGTCGAGTCGCGACAGGCTGCGGTAAACGTACCATACCGGCACCCAGCCACCGGGCTGAACGAAACTGCCATTGATCCGGCCCACGATACGCTCGATCTCTATCTTGAGGTCGCGGTATTCAGCGATGTCCTCGCGGCTCGGCACAACCACCTGAATGAGCGAGACCCGCTCCCGGAGGTCGGGGTAGCGTGTCAACAGATCATTAAATGCCTGCAGCCGCTGTGGTATTCCCTTGGTGTAGTCGAGCCGGTCAATGCCGAGAATGACTTTGCGGTTGGGAAGCATGCGGTGCAGTTCTTTCGCGCGCGCCGCGACCTCGGGGCTTGCTGCCTGGCGCATGAACGCGTTGTAGTCGATGCTGATCGGAAAATTTCCGATGCGCACTTCACGTCCGCCCGCGCTCAACTGGGCGACCTGACCGCGCCCGTCGATGTCGGCGTCCTTGACCAGCGCGCGCACGCACTGCACGAAATTGCGGCGATCGTGCGCCGTCTGGAAGCCCACGAGGTCGAACTGCAGCAGCGCGTCGATCAACGCCACGCGCCACGGCAGCTTCAGAAAGGTGTCCGGTGGGGGAAACGGAATGTGCAGGAAAAAGCCGACGCGCGCCTTTGTGCCGAGCCGCCGCAGGTCGAGCGCGACGTTCATCAGGTGGTAGTCGTGCACCCAGATGAAATCGCCGGCCGCGCTCGCCGCGTGGGCCACGCGCGCAAACTTGCGATTCACCTCGCGGTAGGTGCGCCAATAGACCGGATCGAAATTGCACAGAAGCTGCAGGTCATGGAACAGCGGCCAGATCACCTCGTTCGAGAAGCCCTCGTAGAAATTGCGCACTTCCTCAGGCGTCAGCGCAACGGATTGCAGCGTGAAGCCCGTCCCCTCACCGGCGATCGCCAGCTCGGAATCGACGTCCGGCACCTCCTCGGTGCTGCCGGGCCATCCGATCCAGATTCCGCCGCGGTGCCTCAGCACCGGAAGAAGCGCGGTGACCAGGCCGCCGCCACTGGGCTCGGTCCGCCATTTCCCCGACTCATCGCGCCGAAACGAAAAAGGCAGCCGGTTCGACAGGACAATCAGCCGTTCGTGCTGCTTGGTCATCTTGGCCTCCGCCATGTCGAGCGTCAGCTCGCAGTCTGCGCCACCGCGCCGCCCGCGATGTACAGCGTGCGCGTCGGGTAGGCGAAGTCCACACCCTCGCGCGCGAAGCGCGCGAAGATTGCCAGGTTGATCGCCTGCTGCACGTCCATGAAGGTGTTGTAGTCCCGCGTGAGCACGTAGTAGACGACCTCGAACACCAGCGCGGAGTCGCCGTACTCCTTGAAGTGCGCGCGATCGAACCGGGTTCCGTCCTGCGCTTCCACCGCCTCGCGCAGCCATTGCGTGATGCGTCCGACCTTCTCATTCGGTGTCTGGTAAACCACCCCCACGGTGAACAACACGCGGCGCTCGGTCATACGCTGGTAATTATGAATCCGGCTCCTGAGCAAGTCGGCGTTCGAAAAAACCAGCAATTCACCGTCGAGGCTGCGGATGCGCGTCGTCTTGACGCCCACGCGCTCCACGTTTCCGCGCAGGTTGTCGACCACGATGAAGTCACCTACCACGAACGGTTTGTCGAGAATGATCGACAGCGACGCGAACAGGTCACTGAGGATGTTTTGCGTCGCAAGCGCAACGGCAATGCCGCCCACGCCCAGGCCAGCGAGCAGCGCGGTGATGTTGAACCCGAACTGATCGAGCGCGAGCAGGACAACAAAGATCCACAGCAACAGCCGCGCTCCAAATCCGATCAGGCTCAGCGCGGTGGCGCCATCCGGGTCGGTTGCGCGTGCGATCGCGACTCTGTGCCTGAGCCAGAAGCCGATCGTGCGATTGCCCCAGAGGGCGACCTGCAGCAGCAACGCAGCAATTGCCGCGAGCGCGGCAAACCGCTCGACGCCCGCCGGGAGCGTCAGTGACAGCGACGCAGCGTAGGCTGCGATGGGAACGAAAAGCATGAGGCTCGTTCCCCGCAGCATCTCCGTTACCGCGTCGCCCCATGCGACGCCGGTTCTGCGCGAGAGCGCCGCGAACAGCCTCGCTCCCGCGTAGCGTGCGATGAGCACCGCGACGGGCACCGCAACGAAAATGCCAAGGGCGATTAGCCAATCCGTGACATCGTTTGCTTCCAGTATCTTCTGCAACAATTTCATTTAACGGCTTTCACGTTACTGCCGCGGAACCGGCCCGTACCGCAACAGGGTTACTGCCCATTATTATTGAATCAAATTATCTCATTCGACCGTCATGACGGCCAACGGTCCCCGCGACCCGGCTCCACGCGCCTTCGCGCTCTTCACGCTTCTCGCGCAGTCCCGGTCATCATTCCCGCCGGCGCCAACGCCGCCCATGGCAGCGTCGAGAGCACGTCGTCGAGCGGGAGCTCACCCCCGGCTTGCGTCACCGAGACGCTCTCCCCGGTGAGCACGTTCAACCAATCGCCCGCCGGCGATTCGAGCACCGTGTCATGCCAGACCGCATCGCCGATCGGCGCGAGCCCCGTCGGGTTAAGCCGCGCAAACCACCGCGGCACCACCACGATCAGCCCCACGTCGCCGTGTTGCCGCCAGAAGCTGCACACGTAAGTAGCGCGCGGGCCGCGCACGCGCAAGGGAGTGCAGTCGCCCTCGCGAAACACCGTTTCGAGTTTCACGCGCAACTGCAGCAGGCGCCAGGTGACGTAGAGCTTCAAGCGCCCGTCGTCCAACGCGGCTAAAAGCTCCGCAGCGTAGGGCCCCAACGCTGCGTCACCGTGCTCCGCCACGCGCTGCATTTCGGCAAGGCAGGCGGTCCGGCGCGCGTAATCCACGGCCCGGCGGTTGTCGGGATCGACCAGGCTGAAATCCCACATTTCGTTGCCCTGGTAGACGTCGGGCACCCCCGGTACCGTCAGCTTCAACACGACCTGCGAGATGCTGTTCATAAGCCCCATCCGCGCAACCTTGCGCTGGAACGGCAGGAATTCATCGAGAAAGGTGTGGCCCGAGCCCTGCACGAGCAGCGCGTCGATGAAACCGAGAGTCGCTTCCTCGTATGCGGCATTCGGCGTCATCCATGAGGTATGCACCTTTGCCTCGCGCACGGCTTTCAGCATCGTCCCCCGCATGCGCTCGCGGAGCACGGCAAGACCGGCCTCCTCGAGTCCCTCCAGCGGCCAGGCGCCGAGCAGGCTCTGGTAGAGGAAATACTCGTCATTCAGGCTCGGGGCGCGCTCCGCTCCCAGCTTGCCTTTCTTTGCGCGATTGACGCGCTCCCAGCGAATGACATTGGCACGCCACTCATCCGGTATCTCCGAGAGCACGTTCAGTCGCGCGCGCACGTCCTCCGAGCGCTTGTTGTCGTGCGTGGAGGTGGCAAGCATCGCATGCGGCCAGTTCTTCTGCCGCTCCCGGTTCGCGCGATGAAAGGTCGTCAGCGTGACCCCGAACCGACGCGGATCTCCCCCGACCTCGTTCAGCGAAATCAAACGGTTGTAGATGTAGAAGGCCGTGTCCTCCATACCCTTCGCCGTGACCGGCGCAGTGTATTGCTGCAGTTTCATGGCGAAGGTCACGACCCGCTCCCGGAAAACGTCGCTCTTGCCGTCGGCAATCGAGGTGAGCATCACCTCGCGCACGAAATCGAACACGCTGATATCGCCCGCGGTGCTGCGCCGCTTCGCGGCTTCCACCGCCGTGTCCACGTGACGGCGGTCGTCGTCACTGACGCGACCCGGAGAAAGATAGGTGCGATAAACGGGGAAGCAGGCGACGACTTCGAATAGCGCGTTACGGACGTTATGAAGCGTGAAATCGCGCGTGTGATGGTCGGCTTCCGCAATGCGGGCAAGGGCGTTGGCGAGCACGTTGAGCTCGCCCGCGAGCGTGTTGCGCATGATGATCCGTTTCGAGCGGTAGAGGATCTCCTCGGCCGGCAGCACCTCGTGAGTGAAGGCGCGATAGAAGCGTTCGAGCCGCGCGCCTGCCGCCGAATCGAGGAACAGCCCGTTCAGCAGGTTCATGAATTCGTAACCCGTCGTGCCGTGCACGGGCCACTCCGCGGGCAGCCGCTCTTCGGTTTCGAGGATCTTCTCCACGACGACATACGTCGAGCGGAACGGCACGGCCCCTTCGGCCTGCACGGGCGGCACCTGCGCGCGCCGGTACTGCAGCCGGCGGAAGTATTGCAGCGGATCGAACAGGCCGTCGGGATGATCGATGCGCAATCCATCGACCTTGCCCTCGTCGAGCAGCCGCAGCGCCAGCCGGTGGGTGAACTCGAAGACCTCCGGGTTCTCCATCCGCAGCGCGGCCAGGTCGTTGATGTCGAAGAACCGCCGGTAGTTGATCTCGCTCGTTGCCACGCGCCAGTAGGCAAGCCGGTAGGCCTCCGCCTCCAGCAGCGCGTGCAGCTCGGCGAAGGAGAGCGGTTCGCCGGGCGTACCATTGATTTCCTTCATGGCTTCGCCGATGAACCACGCGATGTCGGGCGAACGCGTCGCGAGCCCGGCGAGATGCCGCTTGTGCACCTCTTTGTCGCGACGGCGCTCGGCGCGCTTTTCCGGCTGCACCTCGGTGCGGGGCGGCAGGTTCTGGAACGCCGTGACGAGGCTCTTGAATTCGTGCACGTCGGGATGTTCGACGCCAAGGCGCGCGTCGAGGCGCTCCGGCGCTCGCCCCAGAATTCGCGGGTACTGACGGGGGTTGATGGGAAAGCGGTGCCCGAAATACCACACGCTGAACTCGCCGTGCTCGGGATCGAAGACGAGCTTCAGCTCACCGCGTTCGAGCACGGCGCCGTACGGCTCGCCGAGCGCAGGGACCACCACCTTGTTCTCGATGCCCTCCTTCTCGGGATTCCAGTCGATGTCGAATACGTCCGCGTGCGTGGAGGCGGGGCCGTTCTCGAGAACGTCGAGCCAGTATCCGTTGTCGGCCCCCATCACCCCCATGTGGTTCGGGACCATGTCCATCAACTGGCCCATGCCGTGCGCCTTCAGCGCCGCAACGAAGCGCTCGAAATCCTCCTCCGAGCCGATCTCCGGATTAAGCATGCCGTGATCGATGATGTCGTAGCCGTGCAGGCTTCCCGCCCGCGCCTTGAGGTAGGGCGAGCAGTAGACATGCGAGATGCCAAGGGCCGCGAGGTACGGCACCAGCTCGGTCGCGTGGGAAAATCGGAAATCACGGTGTAGCTGCAAGCGGTAGGTCGCACGCGGGATGATCGCCACCGCCTCAGGAACGGCGGGCGCCTTCTGCTGTGCGCGGGCGCCCGTGCCGCGCTCGCGCCGCAGGGCCTCGGCAAGCGCCTTCACGTGGGCATCCGCCTCCCAATCCTCGAGATTGAGGGGAAGTTTGCGCTGCCAGTTGGGGTACTGATCGGTCGTCGCCGGCAGGTTCACCTGCTCGAGCTGGCCGAACACGTCCTCCATCTGGACCATCATCAACTGGGCGCGGCTGCGCGCGATGTAGACATGGATCGCAAGCGCCAATTCCGGCGTCATTTCCGGCGCCGACACCGCATGTATCGTCATCCCCGCCGGCAGGAGCTTTTCGCGTTCCAGTGCGACCAGAAGCCGCGTGCGATCCTGGGCCCGGTCAATCGCTTGCTGCGTCCGCAGCTGCTCCGAGGGATAGAGATTCAGCTGCGCGCGAAGATCAAGATCGTGTCCCAGCCAGAAACTCTTCAGCGTGGGAAGGTCGTGTGTGCTCGCGGCGGCGAGCGCCTGGTCGGGATACTCGGCCGGCGCCTTAAAGCTGCCATCCGCCTCCTTCTCGAAGAGCAGCAGCCGGTAGGAGAGCACGCCCGCCGCCTGCAGGTATTCGGCGAGGCCTTCGGGCAGCGTGCCCAGGTCCTCGCCGATCACCATGCAGCGATTGCGGTGGCTCTCCAGCGCGAGGATGCCGACCAGATCCTGGAGCGGATAATGGACATAGGCTCCCTCCTCCGGGGACGCGTCCGGCGGCACCCAGTACAGGCGCAGGAGGCCCATCACGTGGTCGATGCGCAGCGCGCCCGAGTGCTTCATGTTGGCGCGCAACGTTGCGATGAACGGCGCGTACGCCGATTCGACCAGCCGCTCCGGAATGATCGGCGGCAGGCCCCAGTTCTGCCCGTGTAGGTTGAACTCGTCGGGCGGTGCGCCGATGCTGACCGACTCGGCGTAGAGCTCCTGCCAGGCCCACGCTTCGGCTCCCGCGCGGTCGACGGACACGGCAAGATCCTGGTAGAGACCGACCGTCAGCCCGAGCTCCAGCGAGCGCTGTCCGCACGCAGCGAGCTGCTCCTCGGCGAGCCATTGTAGCCAGGCGTAGAACTCGACGCGCTCGCGGTTGGCGTCCAGGAACTCATGCACCGCCGGCGCGGCAGGATTGCGAAACGGCTCCGGCCAGACCGGCCAGCCCCACACGTCCGCGTCCTGAGCGTGGAAACTCTCCTGTAACGCGTGGTACAGCGCAAAGTGCAGCAGCGGCTCGCCGCCCTCGGAGAGGTACCGAGCGAACGCGGCGCCCCGCGGCCTTTCCGCCAACTGGTGCCGCTCCCGAAAGTGGCGGTAGACGGCGCGCAGCGCACCGAGCTTCGCCTCGGCGAGCCCCGGATAATCGACGAGCTCCGCGCTGCGCAGCGCGCGCAGCCGCGCCTGGAACGGGAGCTCCGCCATGAGATTTCGCGCCGCCTCGCACTCGGCAAACTCCGGAACGGCCTCGACGTCGAGATAGAGCGGGTTGAGGTAGACGCGGCTCGACGGACTGTACGGGCTGATGTGCCCCGGGTTGTGAGGAAAAAGCGCGTGCAGGGGATTCAGCCCCACGATGCCGGCGCCCGCGCGCGCCGCAATCTCGAGCGCGTTCTTCAGGTCGGTGAAATCCCCGATGCCCCAGTTATGGCCGCTCCGGACGGCATAGAGCTGCAGAGCGGGACCCCACACCCGGCCGCCCTCCCCGAGCCCCGGCGGAAGAAAACAGCGCGCGGGAGCGATGATCAGCGTCATGGCGACGGGCGCGCCCGCTTGCAGCTCCTCGAGCGAAAAACGGTGATAGCCGCTGGGAAGACGCTCGCGCCATTCGAAGACGGCCTTGGTGTAACGCACGCCGCCGATCTCGTTATTGGCGATTCTCTGCAGCGCCGAGGCGCGGGTCTCGCCGCTGCGCGTCTCGCCCGTCTCCAGCGTGAGCGTCCAGCGCAGCGACCGGGTCGCAGCCTGCTCGTCGAAGCAGATTTCCCAGTGATAGGTCGGTGCGTCCGCACGGCAAACCACGACGGCTGGAAGCCCGCGCTGCCAAACCCGCCGCTCGCGTTCCTCGAGAGCCGCCGCCACGCCGGACTCGTCCGCGATCACGCCCATTCCCTGGAGCAACGCGAGTCGCGTCGCATCGGACGTGTCGTGCGTGCCGCCCCAGATATCCGTGTAGTCTGCCGCGATCCCGACGTGCTCGCACAGGAGATGCAGATCGCTGCGGGCGTCGCTCATCTCACTCGTCTCCCGCTGCCAGATAGACCGCAGCGGCGAATGCCGGCAGCCGGCCGGCCGCAAGCGCGGTGCCTGCGTCGCGCGGCTCGCAATGGAGTAAGGCGCCGACCGGCGGCCCAGAAATCGCAACCGGTATCGAAGCGAGATTCAAGTACACGGTGAGATCGCTGCCATCTCCAAGCTTCCAGGCGACAGCGAGTGCGCCATCACCGAGCACCTCAAAGCGGCTGGCGTGGCCGCCCATGCCACCGAGTCGCGGCACGATGTGCTCGCGGCGCACGCCGAGTAACTCACGATAGAATGCCAGCCAGCCCGCATGCGTCTCGCGGCCCGTGCAATTCCAGTCGAGCTTGCTTCGCGCAAAGGTGTCTGGCGCGTTCGGGTCGGGAATCGAGGCCTGCGCCGCCGAATCGCTGAACCGGGCAAAACGCGCAAACTCGCGGCGCCGGCCTTCCGTTACTGCGGCTGCGAGCTCCATTCCGAAATCGCAGAAGAAAAGAAACGGAGTGCTGGCCCCGAACTCCTCGCCCATGAACAGCATCGGTGGAGCCGGCGCCAGGAGCCAGGCCACGGTTGCAGCACGCAGCGGCGCTTCCTGCGCCAGCATGGACAGACGCTCGCCGAAGGCGCGGTTGCCCACCTGGTCGTGCGTCTGGATGAAGGACACGAATGCCGCCGGCGGGAGCTGCGCGCTCGGCTCACCGCGCGCGGCTCGATCGCGATAGGGCGACATATCCCCCTGTTGCGCGAAGCCTTCAGCGAGGCAGCGTCCCAGATACCACGCCGGGCGCTCGGCGTAGTCGGAATAGTAGCCGTCGGCTTCGCCCGTCAGCAGCACGTGAAAGGCATGGTGAATGTCGTCATTCCATTGCGCCGTGTGCCAGCGGGGCCGGCCAGAATCGGTCCTGACCAGGTAACGCGACTGGTTCT
>Ga0224497_10000662_pt1 | contig 23524 bp, 14 predicted proteins | sample SF_Jul11_sed_USG_4_FD_167970 | JGI IMG/M metagenome (GOLD analysis project Ga0224497, IMG submission 167970) | Sediment microbial communities from San Francisco Bay, California, United States - SF_Jul11_sed_USGS_13 | ecosystem: Environmental > Aquatic > Marine > Sediment | place: USA...
GAACTGCAGCGTGTTCCTCGCCAGCTCGTTTTTCTGCCGGTCTATGCTGTGCAGATCCGAAAGTCTCACCTGATGCGGGTGCTTGACCGGCTGGAGAAAACTCCGGCCATTGATCTTGCGCCAGCGAAAAGCAATCGCCGATGAAAGGTCGGGGGACCCGGGAGCCGCCGGCACTATGCCCTCAACGCGGTCGATGAGGGAGTCCAGGCGGTCAAGCACGCGGAAAATTATGTCTTCCTTGGGCATGAACCGGATTATAAACGCTGCGCGTGGGACATTAGTGAAGGTTTGAAAAAAGTCCCTCCAGGACTTTTTCAGCCACGACGAGCTCAGTAACTGGCGGAAACTCTGAACAGTTTATAGCTTCCTCAGGCCTGGAGCCGCTTGTACCGGATCCGATGCGGCTGGTCGGCCTCGGAGCCCAGGCGCTGGTGCCGGTCAACCTCGTATTCGGCGTAATTACCCTCGAACCACACCACCTGGCTGTCGCCTTCGAATGCGAGCATATGCGTGGCAATCCGGTCCAGGAACCAGCGATCGTGGGAGATCACAACGGCGCAACCCGGGAAATCCAGTAGCGCTTCCTCGAGCGCGCGCAGGGTTTCCACGTCCAGGTCGTTGGTCGGCTCGTCCAGCAGCAGAAAATTTCCGCCTTTGACCAGAACCTTGGCCAGATGCACCCGGTTTCTCTCGCCGCCGGAAAGATCGCCGACCCGTTTTTCCTGATCCGGACCTCTGAAGTTGAAGCGGCCAACGTACGCTCTCGACTGGACTTCGTATTTGCCGACGATGATGCGCTCCTCGCCGCCGGAAATTTCCTCCCACACGCTGCGGGCGCCGTCGAGGGCGTCGCGGGACTGATCCACGTAGGCAAGCTGTACGGTGTCTCCGATGCGCAGCTCTCCCGAATCCGGCTGCTCCTGCTTCGCGAACATACGCATGAGGGTGGTTTTACCGGCTCCGTTGGGGCCGATGACGCCGACGATACCGCCGGCGGGAAGCTTGAAGCTCAGTTCCTCGAACAGCACACGATCACCGTAACGCTTGCTCACCCCCACCGCTTCCACCACCAGATCGCCAAGCCGCGGCCCGGGTGGAATGTAGATTTGCTTGGTCTCGCTTCGCTGCTGGAACTCCCGCGAGGCAAGCTCTTCGAATCGCGCGAGCCTCGCCTTGCCCTTTGCCCGCCGTCCCTTGGGGTTGGTCTTGACCCACTCGAGTTCCGCCTTGATAGCGCGGCGATGGGCGCTCGCCTCGCGCTGCTCCTGGCCCAGGCGCTGCTCTTTTTGCTCGAGCCAGGACGAGTAGTTCCCCTTCCAGGGGATGCCCTGGCCCCGGTCCAGCTCCAGAATCCATCCGGCCACGTTATCCAGAAAGTAGCGATCGTGGGTCACGGCAACCACCGTGCTTGGATACTCCTGCAGAAATCGCTCCAGCCAGGCGACAGACTCGGCGTCCAGGTGGTTGGTGGGTTCGTCCAGCAACAGCATGTCCGGCGCCGCGATCAGCAGCCGGCAGAGCGCGACACGCCGGCGCTCACCGCCGGAAAGTCGGTCGACCGCGGCCTCCCAGGGGGGTAGGCGCAGCGCGTCAGCGGCGATCTCGAGCTTCCGGTCGATCTCCCAGGCGTTCGCCGCCTCGATAGCGTCTTGAAGCTTCGCCTGTTCCTCCAGCAGCCTGTTCATCTGCTCGTCGTCCATGGGCTCGGCGAAGCTGGCGCTGACCTGGTCGAAGCGCTCGAGCAGCGATTTTATCTCGGAAATGCCTTCCTCCACGTTGCCGCGCACGTCCTTGTTCGGATCGAGCTGCGGCTCCTGGGGCAGAAAGCCAACGCGAATTCCGCTCTGCGCACGCGCCTCGCCGTGGATCTCCGTATCGATGCCCGCCATGATGCGCAGCAGCGTGGATTTACCCGAGCCGTTCAGTCCCAGCACCCCGATCTTCGCCCCCGGAAAAAAAGACAGGGAGATATCCTTGAGGATCTCGCGTTTTGGGGGCACCACCTTGGTGACCCGGTTCATGGTGTAAATGTATTGCGCCATACGTCCTGTTTGTAGGCGAGCCTGGCCTCGCCCTGCTAAGTGCTAAGAAAATATCGGACCGGTGTCTACTGAGGGGGCGGCGCGTAGAATTCCAAGTCTTCGGGCGGCGGATTGCCGTCGAAGATCATATTCCGGCGGCGCTGCAGCCAGGCTTCGCGCTGGAAGATATACGGGTCCAGCGCGGTTTCGTCCCGAAGCCTGATGGCGGATTCGAGCCGCGCCCGTGTGTCCACCAGGTCCACCGCCCCAAGTGGGATAGAGATAACCGGATCGACATAGAACAGAGGGCCCGTCACCGTGCGCGCCGGAATCGAGAACATGTCACGCGAGGTGCTGGGACCGAAGAACGGCAGCTCGAGATAAATCCCCGGGCCTACGCCCCAGACGGCGAGCGTCTCGCCAAAGTCCTCGTAGCGCTGCTGGATTCCTATGGCACTAGAAAAGTTCACCAGACCGCCGAGTCCAAAAGTGCTGTTGAATACGACTCGCTGTATGCCCTCGAAGCCGTTCTCAAACTTTCCCTGGAGAAATTCGTTGACGATCACTGAGATGTAACCGAGATTGTCGAAAAAATTTCGAATTCCGTTCCGCGCGGGCTCCGGCGTCACTTTTACGTAACCCCGCGAAACAGGGCCAAGTATTGCTTTGTCCAGGGTGTCGTTGAAGCTGAAGAAGGCGCGATTCATAGACTCCAGCGGATCCGGCGTTTCGACGCCCTTGTCGGCCGGCACCGTAGCACAGGCAGAAATAAAAACGCATAGAAGAAGCGAAAGCGCCAACGCCCCACGCCCCGTTCCCCGGTCCATCTATAACTCCTTGATTACCGCCCGCGAATTATTTGTAGTTTGATGCTGCGATTCAATTGCGTCGCCGGGCGCGGGTCAGGCGCCCGCTCGAAGAGCGACTATCTGAGTTTCCAGCTTTTCCAGCAGCTTTTTGAATCCCTCTTGCTTGATGATTGACCCATAATCCGCTCGCTTGAGTGACAGATCGCTCACACCCTCGGCGACCACATTCACGATCCGCCACTGACCTTCTTTTTCATGTAGAACATAGTCCAGATGAACCGGCTCGTCCGCCGGCCGAACCAGCTCGGTGCGTACCAGCATACGCCCACGATTCATCGGCTTTTCTTCCATATGCCTGAAACTTTCACCGGAGAAACCATCGAAGCGCGCGGCGTATGTGGATACGGTCAAGCGCGTGAAAGTGTCTATCATTTGCCTGCGGTCATCTTGCGAAATCTTGTCCCATTCCCGGCCGAGAACAATCTCGGAGATATACGCGAGGTCGTAGCTATCAGTGACAACGGGAGCCAGCGTTTTCCACCGTCCTTCGAAGCCAAGCGCATCCGCATTTTTCATGACCTCGATCAGCGCCGAATGCAGCCGATCAACAGTGTCTTGGGCTTTTGCATTTTCGGCCGGCGCCATTGGCGGAGCAAAGAACAGGATCAAAGCAGCAACGACCGCGAGGACCGTACACTCACTGCGCTTTCTGAAACCGATCATACATATCTCGTAAGCGTGCTCACTCAGACGCCCTCTCCTGTCGTCTCCAGCCGCCATACGCACGACCATGCCAGCGCGAGCGTTCGCCGGCAAAGTATCGAATCGCCGAGGTCCAAGTCATGGCCAGAAAAAGCGCACCCGCAAGCGGCAGCGTCAGGCTCAAACCAGGACTGAGCCGATAGAATTTCAGCGTAGGTAAAAAACTCAGCGCCATGAAAATAATCGCCAACGCTGAGAACGATATCGGTCCCACGTCACCTGTAAACAGCCCCGTAGCCGGCGCGACAAAAGCCACCGCCATGACCAGAGTGCACAACCCGAGCATCGGAAGCGAATAGCCGAGCTGGGTGAATGCGGTGCGCGCCACCATATTCCAGATATCCGAAATGCGGTGGTATCGGCGGGTGCTCACCGCCGATCGCGTCAGTCCAATCCATATGCCGTGGCCGTGCCGCTTGACCGTCCGCGCCAGGCTGCAGTCGTCAATCAGCGCGTCTTTTAAAGCGGCAAATCCGCCGATGTCCTTTAGCGCTCCGGTCTTTATCAGCACGCAACCGCCGGCGGCGGCGGCGATCGGGGATTTCGGCGCGTTGACCAAGCGGAAGGGATAAAGCAGCTTGAAAAAGAAGACGAAGGCGGGGATCAACACGCGCTCCCAGGTATTCTTCATAGGCAGCTCGGCCATCACCGAAACCAGGCCTAGGTTCTCCTGCCGGAGCCTCTCTCTGAGCGCGACCAGCATACCGGGTGAGAGCCGAATATCCGCGTCCAGCAGCAGCACCAGGGGACGCGCCAGCAGCGGCTCCCCCTGGGCCTGCGCCCACACCTTGCCCGTCCACCCCTGAGGCAGTGGCCGGCCTCGCACCAGCGTGACCTCCGCACCCTCGAAGGCTTCGACGAGCGCAGACGTGTTGTCTTCGGACTCGTCGTCGACGACCACGATACGGAGATCGCGGCCCTGGGCGCGAAGCGAAGTCAGCGTGTCCGCGATGCGTTGCGTCTCGTTTCGCGCCGGAATCAGCGCCACCACGTCGGAAAGATTGGCGGCTCCATCGGCCGCGCTCGCCTGGGCTTCGAGTCGCTCACGGGTAGCCCAGGGACGCCACGGCAGAAGCAGCAGCACCGCCCATAGCAACATCGCGACGAAGGTAAGCGCGGTCAGAGTCACAAACTGGAGATTACTCGTAGGTCAGGGGTTTCGTCGAAGGTTGACGGTAGATGATAGTTGACGGTGCGGAGTGAATATCAGGAGATACTTCGACCGTCGGTGAAAGAGCACAATTGACCGGTACGCTGCTCTTATTTCGTCTGCTGTCTACCATCTACCATCAAGCAACCTCGCGAGAGGGCTCTTGAACCGGAGGATCCACTTCGACTGCATAGGTGATCGCCGGCTCGGGCGCCATGGGGCCTTCGGTGGTCGGTCCCTTGAGCCAAGCCCGCAGGGCTTTGAGCGGGTGGCACACGGCGTCGTTTACGGCCGTCGGCTCGAATCCGCAGTGCACCATGCAATTGGCGCACTTGGGGTTGCGCCCAACGCCGTAGCTGTTCCAGTCAACATCCTCGATGAGTGACTGATAGCTTTGCGCGTAGCCCTCTCCGACCAGCAGATAACAGGGTTTTTGCCAGCCAAACACGTTCCTCGTCGGATTGCCCCACGCGGTGCACTGGTAGCTTTGGTTGCCGGCAAGAAAATCCAGATACAGTGAGGAATGATTGAATTGCCACTTGCGCTTCTTGCCCAGGCGAAAAACTTCACGGAACAGCTCCATGCTCGTTCTTCGACCGAGGAAAACTTTCTGCTGGGGTGCGCGCTCGTAGCCGAATCCGGGGGCGACGGTGATTCCCTCGATGTTGAGATCCATACACTCGTCGAAAAATTCCGCGATCTCCGGAGCCGACTCGCCCTGAAACAGGGTGCAGTTCACGGTGACCCGAAACCCCCATCCGCGAGCCATGCGGATCGCCTCGACCGCTTTGTCGAATACGCCGTCCTGACACACCGAGGTGTCGTGGCGATTACGGTTACCGTCCAGGTGAATGGAGAACGTAAGATACGGAGAAGGTCTGTAATCGTTCATGCGCCTCTTCAGCAGCAGCGCATTGGTGCACAGGTAGACATATTTGCGCCGTTTGAGGAAACCTTCGACGATCTGCGGCATCTCTTTGTGGATCAGCGGTTCGCCGCCGGCGATGGAAACGATCGGCGCGCCGCATTCGTCGATGGCCGACATCGCCTCCTCGACGCTGATCCGCTTATTGAGAATATGATCGGGGTAGTCGATTTTTCCGCATCCCGCGCAGGCGAGATTACAACGGAAAAGGGGCTCCAGCATGAGCACCAGGGGATAACGTTGGCGCCCGAGTAGACGGTTTTTGAGTATGTACAGGCCTACGCTGAGTTGCTGCCTCAAAGGTACGCTCATTCCATTGACCTCTGGAACACTGTAGGGGGACGACCGTCTCGGTTCCTAATGACCGGCCGGTCACGCAATTAGTTTCGCTCTACCGGTGACTAATCGCCGCCGATAATAACCTGAGACCGACATCCGAAGATACAAGTGCCTCGGCGCCTAAGGCGCCGAGGCCGGGCGGTAGAATACACGCTTGAATCTTGCCAGAATCAGCTTAAAACCGCCTGCGGATACTTCGCCGCCGGAGGTCTCCCGGATGGGGAGCCGGGAACTGGGAAGAATTTTGGTCGAATGGCCGGTTTCCCTTGCCAGCACGCGAGCTGCTCCAATAAGATTGATTCATCACGCGACGGCCGCCGACAATGCAAGCATAATGATCGACACTGGTTCCTACCCTCTCCTGGAACGAATTCACAGTCCGGCGGATCTCCGCAAACTGCCGCAATCGAAGATTGATGCGGTAGCCGGGGAGCTGCGCCATTTTCTAGTCCACAGCGTTTCGCGGTCCGGCGGTCATTTCGCCGCAGGCTTGGGCGCGATCGAGCTCACGGTGGCGCTTCACTACCTCTATGACACGCCCGATGACCGCATCGTCTGGGACGTGGGCCATCAGGCGTACCCGCACAAGATTCTCACCGGCCGGCGTGAGGCCATGCATTCGGTGAGAAAATGGGGCGGGATTACGCCGTTTCCCAAGCGAGCCGAAAGCGAATACGACACCTTCGGCGTGGGCCATGCGGGAACCTCCATCGGCGCAGCGGTGGGCATGGCTATTGCCGCCAAGCGTACGGACAGCAGGCGCCGCATCGTCGCCGTCATCGGAGACGGCGGCCTCACCTGCGGAATGGCGTTCGAGGCGTTGAATCATGCCGGCGGTATAGAAGCGGACGTGCTCGTCGTCCTGAATGACAATGAAATGTCCATTTCGCCCAACGTCGGCGCTTTGACCCGGCGGTTTACGCAGATTATTTCCGGAAAGCTCTATTCGACCGTGCGCGAAGGCGGCAAAAGGATGCTGAGCAGGATGCCGGCCATGCGCGAGCTCGCTCGTAAAGCGGAAGAGCACGTCAAGGGGTTCATTGTGCCGGGAATGCTCTTCGAAGAGCTCGGCTTCAATTATTTTGGACCCATCGATGGCCACGACCTTCCTGCGCTGCTTTCGACGATTAAGAACATCCAGGCATTGGACGGACCGAGGCTGCTGCACATTGTTACCCAAAAGGGCAAGGGCTATGCGCCAGCGGAAGCGGATCCGGTGAAGTACCACGGCATCGGATCACCCTTTGATCCAAGCGTCGGCATCGCCCCCTCCAAATCTGCTTCGAGCCCGACATATTCGCAGGTATTCGGCGAATGGCTCTGCGACATGGCATCCGTGGACGAACGCCTGGTGGGCATCACCCCCGCAATGCGTGAAGGCTCAAAGATGGAGCGCTTCGCAAAAGAGTTTCCCGATCGCTATTTCGATGTCGGTATCGCCGAACAGCATAGCGTGACGGTGGCCGCGGGAATGGCTTGCGAAGGGCTGAAGCCCGTTGTCGCCATCTATTCCACCTTCTTGCAGCGCGCCTACGACCAGGTCGTCCACGACGTGGCTATTCAGAATCTGCCGGTACTATTCGCCATCGACCGAGCAGGCGTCGTTGGTGGTGACGGACCTACGCACGCCGGCGCATACGACATTTCATATCTTCGCTGCCTGCCGAATATGACGATCATGACGCCTGCAGACGAGAACGAGACCCGGCAGATGCTGTTCACGGGATTTCTCCTGGACGGGCCGTCGGCGGTTCGTTATCCGCGTGGAACCGGGCCCGGAGTGCCGATGCAAGCTGAGATGACCGCCATCCCGGTGGGCAAGGCCGAGGTCCGACGCCAGGGTGAAGGCATCGCCCTTCTCGCCTTCGGCCCGATGCTGGAATACGCCATGGGTGCGGCCGAAAAACTGAACGCCACCGTGGTAAACATGCGCTTCGCCAAGCCGCTGGATGATGCAATGGTGCTCGAAATGGCTGCTTCCCACGACCTCATCGTGACGGTAGATGAAAATGCCGTTCAGGGCGGTGCCGGCAGCGCCATTAACGAATGCCTGGCTGCAAACGGCGTCAGGACCAACATTCTCAATCTCGGCCTGCCCGACCGATTCATCGAGCATGGATCCCGTGGCGAAATGCTCAAGGATGCCGGTCTCGACAGCGACGGCATCCTGCGCGCCATAGAAAATTTCATGAATAAAATGAAATCCGATCCAAAGCCGGCGGGTCGGATTCTGTCCAGAGCATGATGCGAGGCTGCTGAGAAGCTCTCATGTTACGCAGCCTGACTAGAACCTATCTCAGAATTGCTGCGCTTGCCGATACGGCGTTAAAAACAGGCTCAAAATGCTCATTTACTCGCGTGTAAACTCTGCTTTTTCGCCTGTTTTTGCCTTGTCTTATCCAAGCTCGCTAATTCTGAGATAGGTTCTAAACGCTGATCGGTTCGATCCAGCAAGGAGGCGCCTCTCGCTGATCTTTTCAAGTCTTTTCCGGCGAGTCGAGTTCAGTCTTCCGAAATCCAGTGACGTCGTCGACGCCGAAACCTGCGGCCGCCATATTTCTACACCACCAGGCGCAGCGATTCTTTGTAGCATTGTCTTACGCGTTCCCCGCAATGAATCATTCGCTAACACGCGCCAGCGATAAAAAAGCGTTGGCAAAGCATTCGAAGCCGCCAGCGGCGTGAACGGTCGCCACCTCAAGTACGGCCTCTAATCTTGCAAGCTGGCACACCCGTGACCCTCTTCCGATTCATTTATTTCGCCATCGGCCTTGCACTGCTCGGGTACGTTGTTGCCGACGCGGAGCTCTCGGAGGTCTGGTCCCAGGCGTCCACATTCGGATTCATCGGCATCGCGGTGATCATTGCCCTTTACGCGGTCGAATTTCTCGCCGACGTGGCAGGCTGGCAGCTCACTTTCAGCACCGTTCCATTGCGCGTTTGGTGGCTGAAAAGACTATATCTTGTGCGAATGGTGGGCGAGGCCTTCAACGTGATCACTCCCATGGCCAGCATGGGCGGTGAGCCCGTCAAGGTGGTATTGCTGAAAAAATACTACGGTGTGTCTTACGCAGATGCCTCCGCCTCGGTTTTACTCGCGAAAACGATCAATCTCATCTCACTGCTGTTTTTCCTTGCCGGCGGCTTTGCGCTGATTCTCCTGGGCCATCGCTTTTCCACGGATCAGATCCTTGTAGCGGGTAGCGGGCTGTTGATTTTTTTCTGCGTGGTGATTTCTTTCTTTCTGGTGCAACGAATGCGGGTATCGTCCCGGGGAGGCGCATGGCTCGGCAGGTGGCGCCTGGGAGCGCGAATCGGCGACTACCTGCATCACATCGAGGCGCTCGACGACCGGCTGGTGGGTTTTTATTCCAGACGCAGGCTCCGCTTTGCCGTCGCCCTCGTTCTGTCGCTGTGCAACTGGCTCATCGGCGCCCTGGGGGTCTACTACACCATGGTATTTCTGGGCACGCCCGTCAGCTTTACCGACGCGTGGATCATCGAGGCTTTCGCTCAGCTCATACGCGCCGGGACTTTCTTCATACCCGCCAGCATCGGCGCTCAGGAGGGTGCCTTCGTACTCGTCTGCGAAACGCTCACGGGCAACGCGTCATCCGGCCTTGCGGCCGCGCTGGTGCGGCGTTTTCGAGAGATCGTATGGATCGGAGGTGGCCTTCTGCTTGGCTCGTGGTTCTCATTCAAGCCTGCGCTGGAGTCTCCTCCAGCTTTGGAATCAAAGCTAAACGCGCCCTCCCCGATTTCCAAAGACGTTTGAGCGTCTTTGTCACAACCTAACGGGGTGAAAATCTCATTATTTTTCTCCAGCCTGGGTGCGGCACATGGACGTGCCGCCATTGTCGACGACTGAAAGTCGTTGAAAATGAAGCAAGCCGGAATTCGCATTTTCGGCGCGGCGCGGTGAAAAAGAGCATGGATGCGCTTTTTCACCATCCTGCTAACCGCTTAGGGCACGGCCTGAGAAACACCGATCACCGAAGGTAATTGTTCCTCACGAACCAGTCTACGGCATCGTGAATCGCTTCCGGCGCCGGCCTGTGGGTGTACCCCAGTGCTTCTTTGGCCTTGCGCGAGGAGTAAAACATTCGCTTTCGCGACATGCGAACGCCATCAACCGTGGCGAGGGGCTCGCCGCCGAATATTCTTGCCCACGCTTCGGAGACAAGTGCGATGGGCATCACCACCGCATGAGGCAAACGAACCCGTGGCGGTTTCCCGCGCGAAACTTTGGCCACGTGGATAAGGATCGCTTCGAGACTCATGTCTTCACCGCCGAGCACATATCGTTCCCCCACCTTGCCACGCTCTAAGGCCGACAGGTGGCCGGCAGCGACGTCGTCCACGTGAACGACGTTCAGCCCTGTATCCACGAAGGCCGGCAGTCGACCCGCGGCGGCATCCAGGATGATTCTGCCGGTCGGCGTCGGCTTGACGTCTCGCGGCCCGATGGGAGTAGAGGGATTGACGATAATGGCGGGCAATTCGTCTTCAATCACCATTTGCCGCACAGTCTCTTCGGCAAGGAATTTGGAGCGCTTGTAATCACCGATCATGTCCTCCAGCCTGACCGGTGTCTCTTCGTCAGAGGGCGTGCCGTCGGCGTTGAGGCCCAGCGTGGCGACGCTGCTGGTATAAACGATGCGCTCGACGTCCGCGCGTAACGCCGCGCGCATGAGATTAACCGTGCCGTCCACGTTGCTCGCGTAGAGCTCCGCGCTGTCCCTGGCCCAGAGGCGATAGTCCGCCGCCACGTGAAATAGCGCGCGACAGCCTGAAACCGCGGCGCGTAAAGACCCGGGATCGCGCAGATCGCCGACGACGGTTTCGACGTCCACGCCTTCCAGGTTTCTGAGATCGCTGTTCTTGCGGACCAGAACCCGCAGCGTATGGCCGGCAGCCAGCAGCCGCCGCGCCACGGCGGCGCCAACGAAGCCGGTGGCGCCGGTGACGAGCGTTTTCATTCCGCCGCGGCGGAAATCATCTTGTCCGGCTGCAGTGCCGGCGTCAGCAGCAAAGTGCACAGCAACACCACGGTCAACCCCAGCGCCAGCAGGAGCCCCATGCTCGCTGTGCCTCTATGAGCGGTGAAGGCGAGATTACCGAAACTGCACATCGTCGTCAGCACGCTGAACACCACCCCCCGCGCTGTGCTGGTTTTTAGAAGGTCGCCGGAATCCGGAGGCGCGGCACGCCAGCGGTAAACCATGTGGATACCGTTGTTCGCGCCGAGCCCGAGAAGCAGCGGCAACGCGATGACGTTGGCGAAATTGAAGGGAAGGCCGAAGATCACCATCACCGCGAGGATGATCAGCGTGGCGAACAGAAGAGGCGCCAGAACCAGTCCGACTTCGAGCACCCGCTGCAGAACTACGAAAAGAAGCACGCTGATCAGCAGTAACGCCGCCAGCAGCGCCTGACTGAATGCTCGGACCACGGCCCGACCGGACTCCAGATGCACGACCGGGGCACCAGTCACGTCGGGCGCGATGCTGCGCACGGCGTCGACAAAACGCGCGAGATTACGTTCATCACTCATTTCTCCGGAGGGCTCGACCTCCAGGCGCCATCTGCCATCCGGCGCGATCCAGTCGCGCTTGAGCTCAGCGGGAAGGGACTGGAGAGAAATTTCCTGCGGAGATAGCGCGTTTTTCAAACTTTCGAGCTGCGCGGGAAGATAATACATCAGGCTTTGTTCAAGCGATGCGAGACGCTTGGCCGCGTCATTTTTACCCAGCAGCGTCGTGAGCTCTAAACTGAGTCGCCGCGCCGCGTTCTGCTCCGCTGGTGTACGTGTTCCTGCGGCGAAATCCTTCAGCGCGTCGATGAGTTTCATTGATGCCGCAAGCCGCGATGCCGGGTTGCTGGAAATGTCCACGGTGATGGCGGTGATGTCCAGCGAAAGCAGCAAACCGAGATCCTCGATTACGGCAAACTTCTCTGCCTGACCGGCGGGGATGAAGCTCTCCAGATTAATCACGCCCTTGACCTCGGGCAGTTCGGTGATACGTTGAGCGAGCGCCCGGGCATCGTTTCCGTCCCTGGCCATCGCTGACATCGTCCAGAAGGAACGGCCTCCGTCCGCCATCAGATCGCGCACGGTAGACACGGATTCACTCTCCGGATCACGAAGATTGAGGGGATTGTCGTCGAAGCGCACGTGGGGCAACGCCAGCAGCGATGCCAGTGCCAGCGCTACTGCAGCAAGCCGTATGCCGCGGCGGTGCCTTAACGGCCACGATGCCGCTTGCGCAGCACCGGATGGGGGCTGGGACAGATCGAACCCCGGCCTGGGTCTGGGACCCAGCTCGAGCAGCGCGGGGAGAACCGTGAGACTGGCAACGAGACTGATGAACATGCCGGTTCCCGAAATAATGCCAAGCTCGGAAACGCCGGTAAAGTTCGTAGGCGCGAAGGCAAAAAATCCTACCCCTGTGGTAACCGCGCAGATTACCAGCGCAGTGCCCACGTCCCGCGCGCCGCGGTCCAGGGCATCCGGCCAACCGACACCGCTCATATTGAGCTCCCGGCAGCGCAGGCAATAGTGAATCGCGTAGTCCACGCCAAGCCCGATGTAGAGCACGGCGAAAGCAATGGAAATCAGATTGAGATGCCCGATTGCCAGTGTCGCAAAAGCCGCTGTCCACGAAAGCCCCAACAGCAGAGTGACCAGTGTCGCCACCAGCAGCCAGACGGATCGCAGGCCGATCAGCAGGACGACAGTCACCATCACAACGGAGAGTAAGAACGCGAGCTTGGTCCCGCGAGTTGCGCTCGCGAACTCCTCGTACGCGAGCGCCGGTTCACCGGTGATGCGAACGTGTACCCCGTTACCGGGAATCAGTTCCAGAGTCGAAGCCAGTGAGCGGATCCGATGCAGCGCCGGGCCTGCAGGTAAAAGTTCGCTGTAGTCCAGCTTGGGCTTGACGACGATATAGCGCCGAGCATCGCTGGCTTGATCGACACCGATTTGCATCAGCCTCTGCCAGGACAGGCGATAGAAGTGGCCGGAATTTTCTGCTTCCACAGTTGCGGCAACAGCGTTGAGAACGGGCGTGAGCTCGAGGCTGCCTTCTGCCCCTTGCGCCGACAGGGCCTTATGCACTATCGAAAACAGGCCGGGCAGTGTCGGTTCGTGAATCAGGGTTCCGAGAAAAGGCTGTATCCGGGTTAGGTTCTCGCTGAGCCTTTCCAGCTCGCCGTCGTCCAGATACAAAAGCCCGTTCTGGCGAAAGAATGCGTCGTTTCCAGGATGTTTCACCCAATCAATCAGGTCACTCTCCCGGCGGATGGAACCGGCGAGGCGGGCTGCCGCTTCTTCGGCCCTGTCCGGTGTATCGGCGTCAACCACCAGAAGCAGCGTATCCACAAACTGCGGGAAGTCTTTCTTATATTCGATAAAGGTCTGCCGCCAGGGCAAATCCTTGGCGATCATGTCCGCAGTATCGGTATCGACGCCGATATTCGTGCGTGTGTACTGGATGCTCAAGCCGCCGAGGACGAGCGCTCCGATGACGATGGGCCAGGCAAAATGGCGACAGCGCTCCACCCACCAGGAAAGGAAGTTAGTCAGTACGGTGGTGGGCATGGACAATCCGTGAGGCGTAACGCGAAACGCGTGACGCGTCCTTCAAGGAATCCGCATTGGATCTTATCAACGCCGAGAGCATATTTCGCAAGGCAAAAAATCGCCAAATCCACACCGTATAGAAGTAGCCTCCGACCATCAAACAAAGCTTGCTCTTCTCGCATTACGCATTACGCATTACGCATTACGCATTACGCATCACACGTCACCTGTCATTTTCTCCCGGACAACAAAGCTCGGCTCCTGTCCTCGCGATCACCTGGGACAATGTAGTACACGCCGAACTGAACCCCGCCCGCAGGCGCGCAAGCGCAGCCACGTCTCCCGGTCTGCGAACCAGGGTCCCAAGCAATGCGCCGTAGCGGGCGCGGCCGAACGCGTCCACAACACCAAGCACGCTAATGGGCAGCGCGTCTTCGGGGCCGTCCGAGATCGCTCGTACCGCGATCATCGGAAGCCCGCGCCGGCGAGCGTTTCGAGCGACGGCGATGCTTTCCATGTCCGCGGCAACCGCACCGGTACGCGTATGCAGGGCGTGCTTCTCGGTGCGTTCGATTATCCCGCCCACTCCGGCAATGGTGCCGAAAACAGGGCTAAAGAACCCATGGATGCCTGCGAGAAGCGCGGCCCGCCACCTGGGGTCCACGGTAAAAATCTCACCTTGCAGGGACTGAAGTTCAGCCGGAACGACCAGGGTTCCTGGCCGGCAGGCCGGCGCCAGACCCGCGGCGCAGCCCAGGCTCACGAGGGCGTTGGCGCCGGCCGCGATTAGCGCGACGCAGCTTCTCTCGGCGGCCGCATCGCCGACGCCGCCGACTCGTAAAAGCAGGTGCTCGGCAATCTCCACCACCTCTTCCGTGGGCTGCGCGCGACCGGTCACGGCGCGCGCTTCAGCGCTCATGGCGACAACCAGTCCGACGGTTCTTCCGCCCAACCTAGACTCGCCCGGCCGTTGGTGAGCGCGGATTCTGTGCGCACTCGGCCGGGTCGCCAGGCGCTTGCCGCAAGGGGGAGATGCGGACTGGGGGTGTAAACAGTGGGAGCAACAACGAATCGCCGGCGTGCATCGGGACTCTGCGCACGAACGTCAACTCAGCGTGGACTGAATGCTGTCCCGCCCGCCGGGACACCGCCGTCACCCCGGCCCGGTGAGCGTACGAAAACGGGCCAACGCCCAAAGCGGGAAATATCGGGAATAGCCGTGGTACTTCAGGTAGAAGACGCGGGGAAAGCCCGGGGCGGTGGAATCCGGCTCGAACCAGAGACCGTCGCTTTGCCGCGTGCGGCGAAGGTATTCGATGCCCCGGGCGACAGATTCCGACCGCACTTCTCCGGCTGCCATCAGGCCGAGAAGCGCCCAAGCGGTTTGAAAGGAGGTGCTGTGGATGTGCTGCCCGGCGCGCTGAGGTTCGAAATACGTAACGTTGCTTTCTCCCCAACCACCGTCCTCGCGCTGTACGTTTTTCAACCAGTTAACGGCGCGGCGAACGTACGCTTGCTCCGGTTGCTCCCCGGCAGCCTCCAGCGCAAGCAGCACCGACCATGTTCCGTAAGTAAAATTTGTTCCCCAGCGCCCGAACCAGCATCCCTCTTGCTCCTGCTCTTGCTTCAGGAATTCAAGCGCGGCGTCGATGGTCGGCCGGAAACGTTCCCGGTCCAGCTTGGATAAAAACGTCACGCATCGCGCGGTGACGTCACTGGTGGGCGGATCCAATAAGGCGCCGTGATCGGCGAACGGGATCTCGTTCAGGTAATAGCGTGTATTGTTCACGTCGAAGGAACCAAATCCCCCGTTCTTCGACTGCATGCCGCAAATCCATTCGGCTGCGCGCTCAATGGATTCACGATAGCGCGACTTGCCAGATTGAAGCATCGCCCACGCCACTACCGGAGTGTCATCGACGTCGGGATAGTGGTCGTTCCTAAACTCGAACGCCCACCCGCCTCCTCTCAGATTGGGCCGTTGCCACTGCCAATCCCCCGGCTCTGAGAGTAATTGCAGAGGTTTCAGCCAATCCAGGCTCTTCAATACCGCTGCGTGATCCCCGTCGCCAGATGCTTCCTGCACGGTAAGACAAGCAAGACTCGTGTCCCACACCGGCGACACACACGACTGACAATAGGCATGGTCTTGTTTGAGTACCAGGAGCTTTTGCAGCGCGCGCTTGGTGTAAATGCGATAGGGGTGGTCTTTTGGATATCCAATCACCGCGAGCATTTCATGCGCGTTGACCATCGCGGGAAATATCCCACCGAGGCCGTGTTCGCCATTGAGCCGCTCGATAATGAAATCCGCCGCCCCCCGGATCGCCCGTTTGCGGACAAATCCCGGAACTAGCGGCTCCAGAAACCGACCCATCCGGTCCAGCCAGAAAAATGCCAGATTAAGCTTGGATCGGATCGGAAAGTAGTTTCTCTCTTTGTTCGGCGGGTTAACAAAGAGCTCCAGGATGTCGACTTTTTTCGGGTTGGCCGCTTTAGGCTTGAGTGAGCAGAGGACGAACAACGGCACCATGACCGTTCTCGACCAGTAAGACACCTTGCGGATATGAAACGGAAACCAGCGGGGCAGCAGCATGATTTCCACTGGAATGAAGGGGACGGCCCGCCAGGGCACCTGGGCGAATAGTGCAAGTGTAATACGGGTGAACACGTTCGCGCACGCCGCGCCGCCGTTTTCAAGGATCGCCTCCCGCGCGCGAATCATATGTGGCGCCTGGGGATCATCACCGGCGAGCTTGAGTGCGTAATAGGCTTTAACCGAGCAGCTCAAGTCCAACACGCCGCCGTAATACAGCGGCCACCCGCCGTCGTCGGCCTGATGAGAGCGGAGATAGACGGCGATCTTCTGCTCCAGCGCCTCATCCACCTCGTCCATGAAGTGCATCATGAGAATGTACTCGGCAGGAATAGTGCAATCCGCTTCGAATTCGTAGCACCAATAGCCTTCCGCGTGTTGTTCCTGCTGGAGAGTCTTCAGACCACGGGCGATGGCGGCATCGAGATCGGATCTCACGTCTTGCTTCGACGTCGCCGCCGGCGGAGCGATATCCAATGGGACCGCTGACTGAAGGCGAAGATCAGCCACCGGTTTCTCGGCAAAGACTCGGCGAGGCAGCTTGGGACACCAGACGCTTCCCAGCGGAAGGGCGGCTTCCCGGCTCTACCACGCCCGAATCTCCAACGGTTTGCTCCCGGAACAATTTAAAAACGAAGTCAACCATGAAGAGTCACGCCTCCTTGCGTTATGAGTGTGCGCGATTATCTGGCATTACCCAGAAAAAAGCTAAGTTGACAGCGCCCGCTGATGACCATTGGGCGCTGGTAACGGACGGGTGAAATAATCGAAGAGGAGGCGCAATAGGGCGTCCCTGCTTACCGCGAGATTGGTCACCAAAACAGTGGCTTTCACGCTCCGTCGGGATATTTTCACCTGCTGGCCGGAGGTAAAGTCAAGGCGCCCGTAGATCTTTCTCAATGTCAGCACTGCCATCCCCAAAGCCCAGAGGCAAAAACGGCGGATTCCGGCCTCCTCCCTGGGCAAAAGCAGGGTATAGGCGAGCGCGTCCTCCAGATGGAGCTTTGCAATGGCGATAAGTTCCGACAGGCCCCGCTGAAAGCCCTGATCGTGACTCCGGTATTCCAGCGTGGAAAGATCAAATCCGACATTTTCGAATACGTCCCGCGGCAGCCAGCAGGCACCCCGTCGCCGATCCTCCCAAATGTCCTTGAGAATGTTGGTCATCTGCAAACCCTGGCCGAACGAAACTGCCAGACGCAGCAGCGCTTCGCGATTTCTATCAATTCGCTCGGAGTAGTCGCAGAAAAGCTCCGTCAGCATTTCACCGACCACTCCGGCGACATGGTAGCAATACCGATCCAGCTGCTTCAGATCCTCGAGACCTTGCAGAGTCACATTCAACTGAAACCGGGCCATCCCCTGGGACATGATCCTTATGCAACGCTCCAGCGCGAAACGCTGGCGCGTGGAGAAACTGCGGGTGATACGCACAACTCGCGGGGCGTTCAGAACCAAATCCCGCTCCGGCTGCAACGTGCTCCCGGTAAGAAGCGGGTATAGCTCTTCGGCGAATTCCTCAGGTTTTATCTCGCCGCTGACTACGGCGGTGAAGGCATTGGAGAAACGAAATTTTTCTTCCGCCGACAGCGCAGCCTCGTCCTCGATGGTGTCCGCGATGCGGCATAAGAGATAAGCGTTGCTCACCACGCGGTAGAGATCCGGTGGAAGCTGGGGGATGGTCAGCGCAAATGTCCTGGAAACGTCCTGCAGGATGCGATGCTGGTACGCAAGATCATCCATGATCTGGGACTTGTCCCTGTCTGTTTCCATCCTGACTGCTGGCTGCCTCTGCTTTCGAACTATCACTCTAGCCTTGGGGCTGGGTTATGATTGGGCTCACGCATAAGAGGTCGTGAAGACCTTCCTCGGCGTGCCTGTTTAGATTCGACCCACGGGGTTCGCACCGTCGTTCAGGCAGTGAGGCGCGATAAAATACAGCGGTTCATCCATAGGCCTGCTCGTCGAGGAACACCCTCACCGGGCGGGGTGCCTGGACGCTGACCCGGTACGCCGAGAGTCGGGCCGGGGCCCGAGCAACGCAAAGCTCACCGCTATATTGTTGATTTGCAAGTATAACGATCACTCGAGGAGCCGTCATGAGCTATAAGCACATCGTAATCCCGGAGGGGGGTAAAAAGATAACCGTCAAGCAGGGCAAGCTTTCCGTCCCGGACAACCCGATCCTGGGCTATATCGAAGGCGACGGCATCGGCCCGGACATTACCCGCGCCTGCCTGCGAATCTGGGATTCGGCAGTGGCCAAAGCCTACGGCGGCAAGCGCAAAGCCCACTGGTGCGAAATTTTCATGGGGGAGAAGGCCGGCGATCTATACGACGGAAATTACTTCCCCGACGAGTCGCTCAACGCTCTCAAAGATTTAATCGTTTCCATCAAGGGCCCCCTCACGACCCCCGTGGGCGGCGGTTTCAGATCCCTGAATGTCTCCCTGAGACAGGAACTCGACCTCTACGCCTGCGTGCGACCGGTCAAGCATTACCCTGGCGTGCCGTCGCCGCTCAGGGAACCAGAAAAGGTGGACATCGTTATCTTTCGGGAAAACAGCGAGGACGTTTATTCGGGAATAGAGTATCAGTCTGGAACCCCGGAAAACCAAAAGCTGGCGAAGTTCCTGCGCGAAGAAATGAAAGTTGATTTCTTCGAGGACGCGGGACTCGGGATCAAGCCCATCAGCCCATTCGGCACCAAGCGATTGGTACGCAAAGCCATACAGTACGCCATCGATCACGATCGCGAGAGCGTGACCCTGGTGCACAAGGGCAACATCATGAAATTCACTGAGGGGGCTTTTCGCAACTGGGGCTACGAGGTGGCCCGGGAAGAATTCGGCGATAGCACCATTACCGAAGAAGAATTGTACAGCCAGCATGGCGGCAAACGCCCTGAAGGAAAGATTATCATCAAGGATCGCATCGCCGACATCATTTTCCAGTTAATGCTGTTGCGCCCGGCCGAGTTCGACGTGCTCGCTACCATGAATCTCAACGGGGACTATCTCTCTGACGCATGTGCCGCCGAAGTAGGCGGTATGGGTATCGCACCGGGAGCCAACATGGAGGACCACATCGCGGTGTTCGAGGCAACCCACGGCACAGCGCCCAAGTACGCAGGCCAGGACAAGGTCAATCCCGGATCCCTCCTCTTCAGCGGAGTCATGATGTTCGAGTACATCGGCTGGACAAAAGCCGCAGAACTTATAAGTCAGGCGTACGCGGAGACCCTACAGGCCAAAATCGTTACATACGACTTCGCCCGGCAGATGGAAGGTGCAACAGAAGTTTCCACCAGCGGATTTGCCGACGCCATAATCGATCGCATTGAAGGCGGCATCGACGTGAAAGCAAGGCAGGAAGAACGGCTTAAGGCCATCGAAGCCGAACGCCGAGAGCGGGAGGCGCGCCGCATCGAGCGGCCATTCGAAGAAATGGAGGAGTCAGGCCGCACTCCCACCACCGTTGGCGACATCATGACCCGCATGCCGGTTACGGTAAAAGCGGGTACGAAGGTAAGCGACGCAATGCACGTGATGCGCGAGCATGGAATCAGCAGTGTGCTCATAGAGCCGAAAGATGAGGGCGTGTGGGGCATCATGACCCAGCGGGACGTGGTCTCGCGCATTGTTCATGCTAATCGATCGCCGGCAAAAGTCGCCGTCGAGGAAATCGCCACCATGCCGCTGGTGACCGTTCCTGTGGATATGCCCCTGTATGAATGTTCCTCTCAGATGATCGAGGCCAATATTCGCCGGGTGGTGGTAGCGCAAAACAACGTGCCGATCGGGATCGTCAGCGACACCGATCTTTTCAGAAGCGTGGAGGAGTTCGGCTGGCTGCCCGAATAACACCAAGGTCAAGTACGACGTCGAACAAGGCCTGCCTGCAATTCCCTGAACCGGGTAGAAAGTATGTGGTATGTCGGGTTTAATTCGGGAAAAGATGCTGAATCCTCCCCGCACGCGATATAAGTTATGCCTTCCGGTCTCGCGACCAAGTTACGGCAAACTGTCGTGCCTTGTCCCTACATACTACATATTCCCTACTACATACCTCCCGTCACGGAATCAACACCGTCGACCCCGTCGTCTTCCGCCCCTCCAGCGCCCGGTGGGCATCGGCCGCGTCTTTCAGCGCAAAGGTCTGGTTTATTTCGATCTTCACCGCGCCTTTTTTCACTACTTCGAAAAGCGCGCCCGAAGACTCCAGGGTGTCTTCCCGGGACGCGGTGTAGGTCATGAGGGTCGGGCGGGTCAGGTAAAGGGAGCCCTTCTGACTCAGGATGCCGACATTCAGGGGCTCCACGGCTCCGGAGGCCTGGCCATAGCTGACCAGCATGCCGCGCGGCTGGAGGCAGTCCAGCGAGCCCATGAAGGTAGATTTACCGACGCCGTCGTAAACCACCGGGACACCCTTGCCGCCCGTGAGCTCCTTCACCCGTTCAACGAAGTTATCCGTGTTGTAAAGAATAGTGTGGTCGCAGCCGTGAGCCTTGGCGAGGCTGGCTTTCTCCTCGCTTCCAACGGTGCCGATGACCGTTGCGCCCATGTGCTTGGCCCACTGGCAGGCAATCAGACCGACGCCCCCGGCGGCAGCGTGAAACAAAATAGTCTGGCCTTTTTTCACCGGATAGCAGCGGCGTAGCAGGTACTCGCTGGTCATACCCTGGAGCATCATCGCCGCAGCCTGCCGATCTTCGATGCCGTCGGGAATTTTCACCGCCTTTCTCGCCGGCATGACGCGCGCCTCGGCGTAGGCGCCGATAGGGGGCGCGGCGTAGGCCACACGATCGCCTTGGGAGAGGTCTTCGACGCCCTTGCCTACCGCCTCGACCACGCCGGCGGCCTCCAGCCCCAGGCTGAAAGGCAAATCCGGCCCTGGGTAAAGTCCGGTGCGAAAATAAACATCGATGTAATTGAGCCCAATCGCGGTGTGTCGCACCCGAATTTCGCCTTCGCCGGGTTCGCCGACCTTCACCTCCTCCCACTTGAGCACTTCCGGTCCGCCCGTCTTATGTATTCGAATCGCCTTGGTCACGTGTCGGCCTCCTTGAGTCAGCAATAATGTGATTGTTCTTCGTCCCGGCGAAGGATATATCAAATCGGGCCCCCAATTTCCAAAACCGGGTCGGAGTGAATATATTCCCGCGGTGGGACGGTTGATTCGGCCATCGGAACGGTCCGGCAATTCCTTCGGCTTGAATTTTGCCATCTCTGAGAAGCTTCATGAGCGCGCGCAATAACGGCAAATGGCAGTTCTGGGTCGACCGCGGCGGGACCTTCACCGACGTAGTCGCGCGCAGTCCCGACGGTACGCTGCTCACCGACAAGCTGCTTTCCGACAACCCCGAGCGTTATCGCGACGCCGCGGTTCAGGGCATCCGTGACATCCTCGGATTATCCGGCGACGCAAGTGTGAGCGCGGATGTCATCGAAGCGGTCAAAATGGGCACCACCGTTGCCACCAATGCGCTGCTGGAACGTAAAGGGGACCGAACTCTGCTGGTGACTACCCGCGGCTTTCGCGATGCGCTTCGCATCGGATATCAGACGCGTCCGGACTTGTTCACCCGACAGATACAGCTGCCGGAAACGCTTTACGAGCAAGTCGCGGAAGTGAGCGAGCGTTACAGCGCAAACGGCGATGAGCTCGAGCCATTGGACCACGCCGGCGTCAGGAAAGCGCTGGAAGCCGCTTTCCATGACGGGATCCGATCCGTTGCCATCGTCTTCATGCACGCCTATCGCTACCACAAACACGAGCGCGAGGCGGTTCAGATTGCCAGGCGGGTGGGCTTCACCCAGATCTCCGCATCCCACCAGGTCAGTCCGCTGATGAAGCTCGTGAGCCGCGGCGACACCACCGTGGTGGACGCCTATCTTTCTCCCATTCTTCGCCGTTATGTGGATCAGGTCGCAGGCGAACTTGATGGCGCACGCATCATGTTCATGCAATCCAACGGCGGCCTTACCGACGCCAAGTTGTTTCAGGGCAAAGACAGCATACTTTCAGGGCCCGCCGGCGGCATCGTCGGCGCCGTGCGCACCAGCGAGATGGCGGGATTCGAGAAAATCATCGCCTTCGACATGGGCGGAACGTCCACCGACGTCTCCCACTATGCCGGCGAGTACGAGCGCGCCTTCGACACCTTTGTGGCAGGAGTGCGCATGCGCGTGCCCATCATGCGCATCCATACCGTGGCAGCAGGCGGCGGATCGATCCTGCATTTCGATGGACTCAGGTTTCGCGTCGGCCCGGACTCAGCCGGCGCCAATCCGGGTCCCGCCTGCTACCGCCGCGGCGGACCGCTGACGGTTACGGATTGCAACGTGCTGCTGGGCAAAATCAACGCAAAGCATTTCCCTGCGGTATTCGGTCCGGATGCAAGTCAGCCCATCGACGTCGAAGTTGTGCGGGAAAAATTCGAGGCGCTCACCAAGAAAGTGAATGAGGCCAGCGGCGAATCACGTACTCTCGAGCAGGTGGCGGACGGATTCCTGAAAATCGCCGTCGAGAACATGGCCAACGCGATTAAGAAGATTTCGGTGCAGCGCGGCTACGACGTGACGGGCTATGCGCTCTGCTGCTTCGGCGGCGCCGGGGGACAGCACGCTTGCCTGGTGGCCGACGCGCTCGGCATGAAAACGATTTTCATCCATCCCTACGCCGGGGTGTTGTCGGCCTACGGCATGGGGCTCGCAGACATTCGCGCCATGCGCGAGCAGGCGGTGGAGGCGCCGCTGGACGATGCGCTGGTCTCGGGGCTTGATGAGCGGTACGGCAAGCTGGAAAAAGAAGTCGGCGACGAGATCCGCGCCCAGGGAATCGAAGAGGCTCACATGCGCGTGGTCAAACGCGTTCATGTGCGCTATGAGGGCACGGATTCGGCGCTGGTGCTGTCCTTCGGCGGTCGCGGCGAAATCGCCGAAGCTTTCGAGAGTGCTTATCGGGATCGCTACGGCTTCGTCATGCCGGACAAGCGTCTGCTGGTGGAAGCCGTCTCCATTGAAGCCATCGGCGAAACCGACAGTCCGGAAGAACCCGAGCACGAAATGGTCGCGCGGGAAAACCCCCTCGAGCCCATCGCCCAAACCAGCACATTCATGCTGGGCGAGATGCGGGATACGCCGATTTTCGATCGCGACGCCCTGCTGCCGGCGGACCTGCTGAATGGGCCCGCGATCATCAAAGAGGCCAACGCCACCACCGTTATCGAGCCCGGCTGGCAGGCGGAAGTGACGCGACGCAACCACCTGGTGCTGAAACGGGTGGTTCCCTTGCCGAAACGGAGCGTGGTGGGAACCGAAGCCGATCCCATCATG
>Ga0224497_10000664_pt1 | contig 23517 bp, 25 predicted proteins | sample SF_Jul11_sed_USG_4_FD_167970 | JGI IMG/M metagenome (GOLD analysis project Ga0224497, IMG submission 167970) | Sediment microbial communities from San Francisco Bay, California, United States - SF_Jul11_sed_USGS_13 | ecosystem: Environmental > Aquatic > Marine > Sediment | place: USA...
CATCCTTGATTCTATGGATGATACTCAGACAATTGACAAGCTGGATGTCATATCTACCATTACGGAATTTCTAGAATCAGCAAACTTCAAGGATCATTTTCAGATAATTCCAAAAGATGACGACATCAAGATAGAGCCACTTGAAGACAAAGAGATGAAAGAAAGACTAGAAAAAATTTCCAAGCCAAACAGTAACTCATTCTTTGAGTGCACCCACTGTGGATTTATGACTCTGTACGAGGAAGAACTGAGAACTCACAGGCTGATTCACTATATTTGAGAACCAGGATCTTTTCTTCTCTAGTTTTAAATACAAAAATTTTCAAATTTTTCTGTGACTAGACATCACAGCAAAAAGTCTGTCGGACTTACTGCCATAATGGCCCTTATTGTCCTGATGGCAATGGGCATAGATGACGTATTTGGCGACCATGAGGCAGACAACCTAGTTCACGAGTTTGGAGAGCTTCTAGATGGTGTAGAAGCAGAGATTCTAAAAATACCAGATAATACAGAATCTTTTGCAGACACAACAGACACAATGCAGTCTGGAAAAATTTTCTCACAGATTGCATATTTGGAAGCCTTTGACGAAGTAATTCGTACACAAATTCTCTAAAGTACTCGTAGTTTTCCCTAGTGGAAACTAAATTCTGAGTACTTGGTTTTGCACAGATTTTTTAGCCAGTACTCTAACCCTTATTTTTTCTCAAGTGAATGGTTCGAAGTACTTATGACCTTCTCAACTCCAGCATAGAGTAATTGCCAGCAAGAGTTATTTTCCAGCATGTCGTGTTGGGGGATATAGTTAGTTGGTTGAAATTCAGACCCACGTGTAAATAAATAAAAAGAATTTAGTATTGTAAATATCAGTAATTGCAGGACTTTGAAAAACTATAACTCAGTCAAAGAAAAAGTTGAAAAATTCAAAGATGTGACAACTAGGCCAATGTTTGGCTATCAATGTTATTCCATATCAAAGAAATTCTTTGTAGGATTTAGTAACAAAAATAATTTTCAAATCATTGTAAGACTGCCAAAAGAAAAACAATCAAGTGCAATCAAACATGATGTGATAAAGCCGTTTTCACATGGTGCCAAAATGGGATGGATTGAGATTGATTCTAAAAAGATTACAAATTCAAATACTGCAATGAAATGGATCACTTTAGCATATGAATATGCTCAAAGTCTTTCAAATTAATTAGAAGAACAATACAAAAACAAAACTTCTAAGATTTTGAATCGTTTATTTTAAGAGTTACAAAGTAGAAATTTTTGTTAATTTCAAGTATAGAATTTATTGGCAAAATCATAACAATTTTGGAGATATTTCTTCAAAAATGGCTTCATATCTAACTCCCGTATTGCAATTTCAAATTCTATCTGAGATTCAAATTGATCTTTGAAATAAGGAGCCATACGAAATAACTCATCAATATTTTCTGTACCTTCAAATTTTTCTTTCTTTAAAAAATAGTCTAGTGTCGCTTCTAGTCTTCTTTCATACACTTCTTTTGATTTTCCATCTTCTTGTTTGAAGAGATACATCTTATTCCCGTCAAGTTCTTTATGTGCTATGTTATTTCTTTTTTGTATAAAATATGACATCAAAGGATCTTCCATCAATTTTTCATATTGTTTAGTATACAATTTGTAAAAACTATCTATTTTATCATAATTCGGATTATCTGAAAGTTGTTTAATTCGTTTTTTATTATTTTTAAAATCATTTGTCTTCATTTTAATTTTTAGTGAAACCAAGAAATCTTGTATTACATAATCTAATGAAGACCTGCAGGCAATAACAAAAGCATTAAGATAGTATTCTGGAATCTCACTGTCTTCCTTATAATGATTGAATAATTGATCTAGAAAATATTCTGCTTCACGTAATTTTATTTTGAAAGTTTTGGGTTTCAATTATATATTAAAATCATTTTTACTCACTAATATGATTACATCAATGTAATAAATACAAATTATGATTTGAATTTCAACAGATTACTTGAATGTAATTGAAATAGAATTAAACAATTTTTGTGATTTAATATAGCATTACGATCTTATAATTACAAAGTTATTAACACCGTATTTAATTTGGTGAACATGGTTAATGTATCAACCCAGTTTTACATTGATGTTCCAACCATGATCTTTATTGATGGAGGATATTTACGGAGATGGCTAAAAGATGAATGTGATGTTCAAATTGAACATTATGATTTAGAAAAATTTGCTATTAAAATTGCTGAAAGAACAGGATGGGGAAATCGCAGACACATTATTGTTAGAACGTATTTTTATGATGGGATTGTTGATTCTCACGAAGAATCTTATAAAAAACAAAAAGAATTTCATGATTCAATTAATTACAATTTTCCTAATTATGAGGTAAGACCAGGACGACTAATAAGAGACGGTAAAGGGAATTTTAGACAGAAAGGAGTAGATACACTACTTGCAATTGATATGATAGACAAAGCTAACTCAGATCAATATGAAATTGCAATAGTCGTAGCTGGAGATTTGGACCATCTAGAGGCTATCAAGACTACCAAAAATAAAGGAAAAAAAGTATATGGTTTTTTTGATGAAAAAACAGCATCAAAAGATTTGAAGTTGGAATATGATAGAAGATATGTTCTTAATAATGACACTGAGGGATCATACATATTAAAATAAAAAAATAGACAAACATCATAACATAATCAAGATTAGCAAATTTTTGTACTAATTTTATTATATATTGTATGTGCTTTACCCTTTGCCAAATTCTTCTTGATGTACCATAATGTGGATTTATTGATATCTAGTCGTTTTCTCTCTTCAGAAGTCATATTCAATATCTTCTTTTTTAATTCTAAATCATCAAGCCCATTCAACCTCATCTTGGGAATTACAAATTCAAATTCTTTCTTTTTCTCCATAATAAAATTGGCTAATTGTTGCAGATTATCTTGTAAGATAATTTGATATGAATAGTTCTTACCATTCTTGTAATTATATCGGGCATTAAAGTTTGAATTGATTTTCTCAATGAGTAATTTAGCAACATCTTCTCCTAGTCTCATATGATAGTTTTCAGTAATTATAAAATCAGATTTTTTAACTTTCTTTTCTTCCAGTAATTGAATCACAGAAATGTCAATGAGCCATCTAAACAATTCCTGAATGTCATAGACTAGAGGAGTTCTACTCTGATTAATCTCATGCAAAAATCCGACGGAGTAATCAAGACCTACAGCATTAATCCCTTTTCTAATCTCTGATTCCAATATGGCGTAACCATAATTCAATAAAACATTAATTTCATCTGATGCATTATAGTTTCTAGAGTTTGTCTTGTTCTTTCGTCCTGTAAAATTAAACTCTGGATACAGTTCATGAAATATTGAAGTCATATTGTCATGATAAATCCCTGCAATTCTTCCCTCATACGTCATTAGTTGTTTAATTGATTTTGAAATGTCTTGGTTCTCACTATTTTTCATGATACCCAACAAAAACAAATCTTCTTTTTCTACAGATTTTCTAATACTGGTAAAATTTACAGATTTATAGAATTTGGATGATTCCTCTAGTAGATTCAGGGAATGTTCTACCTTGGTCTGTACTATTTTCAGGGCAATTTCAAATCTATCTGTCGAATCAAGATACTTTTGGTACTGTTTTACGCGTAATTTGCCTGATTTTGGCTGCTCAGGCATTACATTTGCCAACAACTGACCGTTCCAGTTCAGCAGTGTAAGATTGATGTTGTGCTTTGAGAGCCACCTCATTGCCTCAAACGTGATGTTACCAGTATGGCCGTCAACTACGATTCCGTCATGGTTTATCTTGTGAGGGAAAAATTCCAGTCTTGTTCCTTTGAGCTTGTTTGTAATGATGAGTTTTCTCTTGTCTACATTGATTGATGTTCCAAAACCTGTAATGAGTAACGGATTCAAACTACTGGTCCAAACTCCTTTAGTTCATCATTTGCCTTATCCCACTTGTCCTTCTTCTTTGTTGTTTTCTTGTCTGCTGTCTTGCCATATTGCGAAAGTGAATCATCATTAATTGATTTTACCAAATCGTCATAGTCAATTACAAACCCCAACACTATCTGGCCTTTCTTTTTCTCATCAAGTTTTATCAGATTGTTTTTGGCAGCTGATTTTATTTCTTGAAACATGTACGCTTGAGTTGATCTTACAATGTCAGGCAACAAAGGATTGTCTTTTTCTCCAATCTCTTTGCCAATAACCAGATCATCCTGAATTCCCCAAACCAATCCGGAAAGTTCCATGGAACCCTTTGTACCGGAATAGTCATGATGGTACTTTCCGCCATCATCTTGTATTTTGCCAATTATCATGTCCAGTGTTGTCATTTTGAAAAGCATCTTCTCTCCCTTTCTTGTAAGGATGTAGCTTGACCATCTCCCTTCAGTCTTTCTTCCAATCAGTCCCTCCTCTTCCAGACCTGAAAGAATCTTTGTGAGTCCCATCGGGGACAGGCCAGTTATCTCCTTGATATCTTTGAACCTTTTTGCCTCATCCTTGAGACACACCATCACGCCGCTTCTGTTTAGTTCCTTTATCTTTTGCTGTGCAGTATGCCCTGACTGTACCATACATATTAACAGGTGTGCAATTATATAAGCAATACTACTCTTTATAGTATACTCAGTTGAGTATGATTTATATTTGAGTTTATACTATTATTATTATGGAATGCAAGATTATAACAAATCAATTGGAAAAAGAATCAGTTGCCTTCGATGCAACCATGATTGGATTTATTCTGTAGCTACAAAGCCCAGATACAGAATCAGGTGTCCTATGTGTCACTCGTCTCAAAACGAGTTTAACCGCAGGACTTTCGGCAAGTGGAGTGCGCCGTACTCATGACGCCATTGTTTCGGAGACCTTGGCGGAAACTGACTCCGCGTCAAAAGATGCTGCGTGAAAGGTCACTTACTGTACTCAGTGAACTGCGTAATACAAAAAACAAAACATTACCGCAAGCAGCAAATGACAACAACGTCTCTGTCAAGAATGTCATAAAGCATACAAACGGTTTCAAAAAAGTGAATGGTAAACCAGTCGTAAAGAGATGGGACCGAATCAAAAGAGTGATGAGAGTCAACACTAGCGGAAAAGAAAAGAGTGTAGAGATTAGAGATTCAAGAACCGCATCAGTTGTTGGTAGGTATCACAATGCAGTAAAACAATTTCTAAACACAGGGGATAAAACCAAACTATCCAAGTTTAGAAACAAGAAGGTAAAGGACAGCAAGGGAAAGTTGCACAGACTGGAGACAAACCCTGATGAGATAATCAAAATCAATCAGAGAATTGAGGAACCAGAATTTTACGAGGTGTACAATACAAAATGACTGTCAATCAGACCACCATGGTGAACAAAATTGTCAGTTTGCAAACGTTGTTGGGATTTTGTATCGGCAAACTAAGAGACGATACTCTTGATACCATCGACGAGATTGAAGCATGGGCAAACGAGATTGTATGCAAACCAAAGAACAAGTCAATGCAGGAAAAGAAGAATCGATGCGAGGTTTGCAACTCTAGGGAAGAACCATACAATTTGGAGCTACATCACATTGCAGGACGAAAGCATGACTATCGCACCATCACGGTAGACAAGAAATGCCACTATGAGTTGAGTGAGTCTCAAAAGACGTGGGATGTACGATGGTTGCAAAAGGACCAGCCAGAGAATGTCCGTCTCGGGTTCTTGCTCATGGGGATACATGACATACTAATGCTCAAGGGTAGAAACACCAGAAACAGCGCATACGAGGAATTGGCAAGGAAACTACGTCAGAGAATCTACCAGTCACTAAATCAGGAGGAAGATTACGCATGAAACTGGGCAAAATAGGCGTGATCAATGCACCTCAGGCAGAGCCAATCAGCCTCAGATGTTATGCTGGAAACTACAGGGCTGGAGGATATTCTACCCACAACCAAAATGCCAATAATGGAATTATATTGACGTTTGCCACAGAGACAACTTCCGACCAGCAACAATCCTTGACCTTTGGCTCTTGTGCAGTCTGGATTAATGGTTCATTGTACAAGATTGTTTTATTCCATGATGAGAATCTAGACTCCAAGAAAGTTGATGTGATAAAACAAGTTGCAGATACACTACAAAAACAAAAAGACTGTATTGTAACCGTATCATCTAAAGATGAATTTGTCACAAAAATATTCTATCCATATGTATATGAGGCAAGGGCAAAATGCATAGGCTTTGACTTGCCATACGAGTTGAGCAGGATGGCATCAACATGGGGAACTGCACGAAAGATACAAGATGCGTTTTCCATAAAACTAGTTGATGATAGACCACGATTGCCTGCAATCAAGATAAAGAGCATCAATAGTGATGCGGCATTCATCCAGTTTGCAACTCCACTAAGAACAAAGAGTGAGAAGAAACAAATTCCGACTCACAAGGTATACAGAGGATATTTTCTTGATTTGAAAACTCTAGGATACGCGATGAGCAACAAATCCTTTGATGGAATTAGTAATGCTGCAAAGACATTTGGTGTTGATACAAACTTGCAAAACAAGAAAGGAATCACAGAAGATGCAATCAGAAACAATGTGGACAAAACATTGACAGTACACAAACTCTACTGCAAGATTGTTTCTGTGTTACAGGATACATTCTTGATAAAAGCAAATGATTCAAACAAGTTGTATTCACCTGCATCAATTGGCAAACTCTATTTGGAAAAACTAAACATAAAGCCACTCTTGGAGAAAAATCCAGACTTTTCAAAAGAAATTATGGGAAACTTGATGACAGCATTTTACGCAGGACGAGTCGAGACTCGAATCAGAAAAACTCCAATACCCGTAACTTATCTTGACTGCACCAGTACCTATCCCACCTTGTTTTCGTTGATGGGCATGTATCAGTTTTTGACAGCAGAGAAGATAGAACACTCCGTCACTACAGAGCAGACTCAGAAATTCCTTGCTGGGATAACTCTACAGAATATTTCTCAAAAAGATACGTGGAGAAACCTCACTACAATATGCAAGGTAGTGCCAGACGGCTCCATGATTGTGCCTGTTCGCTGTTCATATGGCTCCAAAAAGGCCCAGAACATAGGCGTAAACTATCTCAAAAGTACTGATGGGACAAGCCTGTGGTATACCGTATCTGATTTGATAGCCTCAAAATTACTTACAGGCCATACTCCTACAATTGAAAAGGCAATTACGTTTGCTCCAGTAGGAGTACAGCAAAACATACCCGATGAGGAAATAGAGATTTTCAAGGGAGTGACAGTCAATCCACGAAATGAGAATTTCATAGAGCAACTAATCGAGAAGAGATTGGATATGAATCAATGTGCCGTAGATTGTGATGTGGATAAAACAATTCAAAACACGATAAAAATAATCGCAAATACCGCATCATACGGCATCCACATTCAGATAAATTCTGAATCAGAAAAGCAAAACAAACCAGCAACTGTCTATGGAATTGATGAGTCATTTTCAGTTGATCAAAATTCTCTAGCAAGAAAGGAAATTCCTGCAAAGTATTTCAACCCAATACTCGGAGTGTTCTTGCCTGCAGCAGCCAGATTGGTTTTGGCAGCTGCTGAAAGTATAGTTACATCACACAGAGACGGATACGTCGCTTACATGGACACGGACAGTATCATGGTCTCACCAAAGCATGCAAGTGAGATTCAGGAATTTTTTCAGAGACTCAATCCATACAACAGTGATGTGCAGGTTTTCAAGATTGAAAAATCAGAAGATAGAAAACCATTGGAGAATGTATTGTTCTTTGGTGTATCATCTAAACGTTATATCTTGTTTGAATATGATGATGCAAAAGACAAATTCAATATCCACAAATTCACATCTCATGGCTTGGCTCATCTATTGGATGTTGATAAAGAGAAATGGTGGCAAGACATACTTGCAATGCATTATCATCCGGAGAATAAACAAGAGCTACTCGACAAGTATGGTTCCAAGTATGCTGTATCTGAGATGAGCATCACGACACCAAACGTCTTGAAGAGATTCCCCAATCTTAGACCGTTCAACAAGATACTTGTCGGTGTAAGTTGCAAGACAGATGATGATGGAAATGTAATAATTCCAACTTTGCCATATCTTGATGCAAAGAGCAGGGAATGCATCCAGTACATGCCGTTTACGAATTATATCACTGGAGAAAAATTTCCAGACTCTGCAGATACCATTCCCTACTGGAAGCCGTTGAGTGAAACGCTAGATGACTATGCCGACCACAAGGAGGCAAAGTCAGGAGGGGATGTTGGTTTGTTGCCTCGATTACGCATGAAAATAGGTAGGAATCAGATAAAATATGTCGGAAAGGAGGTGGCAAACCTTGATGCTTCCAACATTCTGGGAGTCACTTCAGATGAGAGTTGCACTGTCTATGATAATTTGGAGAAGAAGATACTAGACATTAGACCGAGAGATTCCAACAGATTTGGAATATCCCGAAGCAATCTAATCTCGTTGCAGAAAAAGATTAGAGAAAATGTGGTATTGAAACTCCACAAGAAAACAATCGAGAAAATAATTTCTGGCAGCATCATCATGGCCAGGGGAGGTGATGTAATATGATGACGGGTAATTTTACCGAACCGGATTGCAACAACCGCAACAATGATTGTCATTGCCAGAATCCACCTGCAGTTACAACTCGAAAAGGAAACTATCGTGGTGACAGGGGAGCAGACCGCATCAAAAGGGCAGTGCACTCAAACTCTTTGCAAAACCTCAAGCAAAACCGTTTGAAAGCAATTGCCGAAAGTGATGTAAGTTTGGAAGTGGATGGCAAAGAGGATATAATTCAGACAAATGAGGCAATCTCTGCAAACGGCACGATTCCAAAGAATCATGGCAAATGGATTGGGATGGGACTTGCAGTGTTCATAATTTGCATTGTGTTGTGGATGCTGTGGTCAAACCGCAAGAAGCAAAACAAGGTGGTTCTTGACGGTACGGAACAATCGCAATGAAATGCAGGATTGATACCAATCCCTTTTTTTCTTATTTTTTTATTCTAAATTATATTTTTTCGGTGATTTATTCGACATTAGTTCGGTATTTTTTCGGTGATTTATTCGACATTAGTTCGGTATTTTTTCGGTGATTTATTCGATAGATTTTGGATTTATTCGGAAAAGGCTGTCGATTTTTTCGATGAATCAAATGATTTTTTCGGTGATGAAACTATTTTTTCGGTGATTTTTTCAACAAATTTTCAACTTTTGGTTGCTACTCTACATTTCCAGTCATTTTTTCGATGCATTTTTCCGAGACTTCCGATAGTCTGATCAATTACAATTGTCAATTGGGTATCGATTTGGGAATTTTGGAAACTTTTCCGAAACTACCAAGAATCTCCGAGAGAAGATTTGATCGCAGCAGAGGAATCACTGCACACGGATTGGAAATTCAAGCGGAGGGATGATGCCAATGATTCCAACCAAAGCAAAAATTAGTGTGCACTAACTTTACGCGCCTTTAATACAAACAACGCCGTACCATGACTGATGAAGATTAACTCTTGCAGAAAATGCGGGTACGACATGGAAGTATACCAAAACTGCCATGTGTGCAAAAAACCAATTGAGTTTGCCTGCAACAGATGCAACATCAACACCGACAAGGAGATACACTCAGACTGCATGATCAAAAAGGCAACCGTGACGGTATGATTGGAATTTGACTATCTTACAAAAAATTTCAGCATCTTGGCATGTTGGAAAAACAGGGCTGTGTCACAAAACAGCATGATCAATCCTCGAATATCTCCCAAGGGCACCAACATCACTGGCTTTTACCGGGAATGCAATGATGACAAGTGCCACAGGTTGATTCCATGCCCGCATGTCCATTGCCAGGAACACCGGACGGACATGGCAATAGAGAACTGGATTGTACCGCACATTGAGCAATGAAGTATAATTCCAAAATCAGAGACGGAAATGATTCTGAAACACAAAACAGCAACCTTGCTAATGAGGCGGTCTTGATTAACACACGTGCAGACTGCAGCATTGAGTGTGTCCCAAAAAAACAGCATGACTTTTGAAACACTGTGCAGGTTTTGCGTTGGAAAAAAGCAGGACGTATCTGAGATGGGTGCATGACCAAAATTACTCTTGATGCTGCTGATGCTGTCGGGAAAACTCAATTGACTGAGGACAGGGTAACGCACACAAAAGAATACATGCACAAGGACATACCTGACGGAACTGAGATTTGCATGCTAAAGCATCCTTTGACGGCTGAGGAATGGAATCAGATCCTGCAAAATCAGGAGATAGTTTCAAGGCTGCCTGAGCTGCTGAGAACTTTCTTGACTGACATTGCTACTGGCATGGAATTGGATGATGATGAAATAAAAAACATGATCAATTCTACAGTAAAGGCATGGATGGGGAAATGAAAGTTCATGTTGCAGATCAAAATGACCATTTCATTCTTTGAGAGATTTTAAAACACATATCGGCAGACATGACAATTTCATAGCAGTTCATATACAAGATTCAAACTAGGAATTTATGAACATAAAATTTCCATCCCGACACAACAACTTAGGGCACAGGCCTGATGATAATCAGCGAATAGACAAAATTAACACAATAATAGATTATGGAGAAAGCAAGATCAAGCAAATCTACAAAAGGATTTCAGAAAACGAGATAAGACTGGAATCGATGGAGTCTCATTCTGACCGGGACTACAATGACTTGCTAATGGAATCAAACGAGGCGCAAAAGGAGCACAAAAAGGACCTGAGGCTGTTTGTGGACATGCTTTGCAAGTATAAAATCGCAATCAAGTGATTTGCAAAACATGCGTTGTTGTTCTGCGTCGGTGAGATTCAGCAGGTTCTACTGCTCGTTCCACAATGATGTGTCTCTTTCACATTGTGGTGAAGGAACCTGTGCAATAATGCCTTGAAATGAGAATACATGTCTAATGTCATTGGGGCGGGGCGGGGATTGCCTTCTTCCAGACGTTGCATGCAGGACATCTGTTTGTCATCTTGTCTCTCATGTTTTTCAAAAATATGTTACCGCAATTATCACAGGATCTCAGATCATCAACTGCAATCATTTCCCTATACCGTTTTTCCCGCAATGTGTTGCATTGTTGTTACTGTTGCCTTGTCTTTCAAGTGTGCCTTTTCATGGTCTAACACCTTTTGAATATCGCCTTCCCATGCATCCCACTTGAAACTGCAATGCTTGCATCTATACGTCATTTATTTTTGCACATCCTCTGGTTTGTTTTTTCCAGATTCTTCAAATGAGTTTACGTCCTTTGATGTCTTTTCTTGTCGTTCTTTGAATTTTGTAAAAATATTTTTTAACATGGTTAACTAGGCCGTCACTGGCATATAAAGACAGAAAATTCCATCCGTTATGCGATAATACGCAGCTGAGTAGTCAATTCAGTCCTTCCTTGCAGATATGCAGACTCACACCACTACGTTACTAACACTATATCAATATCGCTTATAGGGTTTCATCTACTGCTTTGGGTTAATTAGGTTGAAGTGACTATCAATATTATGAATACAATGCAATCATATCGGCAAAAAATATGTTCAGATTGCAAGAGAATACATTGTCAAAAAGGATGCAACTGCGATTGTCATTGGGAGCCATAAAGAACAATTTTGGTGTACAGCAAAGTGACTCAGGACACTTGTACTCATGACGCAAAGGTCAGGATGGCAGGGCTCAAGGACATGTACGAATGCACAAACTGTCACAAGTTTATTCCCATCATCTAATCAAAAGAGATTGATCATACGGGCCCCCGATATTCGGACAATGGTTGGGATGGAGATGACTGAAATTAAAGAGATATTGCAAAATTAGTTTGATGTGGTATTTTTTTATGCCAAATCTTGTGTTCAGCTAATTTAACCATCTTTGGTAATTATGATTACTTTATCGTTGAATTTTTAATTAGGGATAACAATTTTGGAATCTTTTTTTATTAATACAATATGCTGTTACATCAGTTTTGAAATAAACTCTACTTTTTTTACTTTAACTGATATCCATTTTCAGTTTCAAATCAGTGGCATAGTATTGGTGGAATTAAAACTAAAAACAGGTTTTCATAGAGTCAATATTTGATACATCTATTTTAGAGTAAAGACATGTCATGTATGAATTCATAATACAAACTTCAATTTAACAACAAGCAATAATTGTCATCAAATCAACATTCACAAAATGAAGATTGATCTGTCAACCGTGATATAAAGTACAAATTTTCATTTACAATAAGTAACTATCATCAACCTAAATTTTTTACCCTGTACTTGCCATAGCATTATTTTAGAAAATAAGACATTGAGAGATGCTGACATGGATGTGATTTTTATTTACATGCACAGCAACAAAGTAAACAGATACGTATGCAGGAATAACTGGTTCTCCAATGATTGCAAATTTTAATAATTTTACGTAGCAGAGCATGCTCTTCCAATTTTTGTATCAATTTAGAATTGAAAATGATGTATTGGATTAGACGATGAAAACCAGACTTTTAACAATTATTGGAATATTTTTGATGCCTTATTCTAAGTTGCCTAAGAAGATCAATAGTAAGAGTCGTGGATGTAACACCAACTCCACCTTTTTTCTGGCAGTTCCACCATGATTGGATGTTTGGTTTTTTTGAAATGTTTTTCGGCATGTCTTCCAGGTGATGACCTGTCACATCCGACATGGCCGCAGTCAAGGCACATTCTCAGCGACTTCCACCGGCTTCCGTCTTTTTCACATTCCTCGCAACCTTGAGTTTTTGGAGAGGCAGTCTTTGTTATTTGCTTAAAATGTTTGCATTGTTGTTTTTTATGAAACACCTTCAGTAACTCTTCGGTAAATTTCAGGTTTGGCACAAATATTCTTGTGCCATCATCTGTCATTATAGTCGTCTTTGTCAGACCCAGATAAACAATAACGCCCTTTTGATCATTTATTTTAATTGTATCTCCGACATCAATTTCACGATTCAGATAGTTGCTAAGACCTGCTGAAACATTTTTGAGATGGTTTTGTAATGCTATTAGCAAAAGCCAAAATGCACCTCCTACGGCTATGATTGCTTCTATTGCCAATGAAAATATGTCAAATGATGTTCCGATATACAAGATTTCTACTGCAACTATGCCTACTGAAATGAGTCCGGTTAGCTTATGAATGCCTTTTAGCCCAGAAAAGAATTTTTTTAAAAAATAGGTGGCTCCAAAAAAAACACCTGCAGAAATTGCTATGGATATTATGGCGTAGAAGACTTTCTCATCGAATTCAACCATGGGATATGCTCATCCCATTACTAGACTTTGCTTCACTTGGGCATTCTCTCCATTTTTCTGTGATTTTAACTGCAAGTGAAATTACAATTGGCATTATGTCTTCAATCATTTCTCAACATCCAGCAGTAAAACAGGACAAGATGCGTTTTCAACAATCTTTCTTGAAACACTGCCTAACGATAATAGTTTTTTCAGTCCTTTGAGCTTTCTTCTCTTTGACATTACTATTAGTTCTACTTTTTCTTTTTCAACGGTATTTAAAATTATCTCAGCTGCATCTCCGATTTCCACCCTGACTTTGGATTCAACACCTTTTTCTTTACATTGATGATCATATTGTTTCATTTTTTGTTCCATGTCTTTTCTTATTTCCTCATTTGCCTTATGGACATCCTCCAGCAATTTTTCTCGTTCCGATGATGACAGCGCAAATGATGGTGGGGCATGTATTGCTTCTACGATATGCAAAATAATGATTTCAGATATCTCTTCTGCTGCATAAATTGCATGCTTTAATGCCTCATCTCCGGCTGGAGTTCCGGCATGTGGTACGAGAATTGTTTTGTACAGGATTAACGCTATATTGCTCCACACATAAACTGTCCAATTCTTTTTCAGATTATGATTTTCAGGTTTTGTTTTTAATTTAATTCTGAAGGGACAAAAAAAGAAAAATTGTTGTTTTACACCAATGTCATTACTATGGCAATTGCCAATAATCCTATTACAAATGCATAGTATGTTTTTTTATGTCTGGGCATACTGAGTTGTTTTAGTTTCAAAATTTCTTTTCGCCTCCTTTTGATTTGGTATTATTACCAGACAATATTGTCTGAATACGGTCGATAATTTCATCTGGCTTGCCTGCATTATCCAAGCTAACTACAAGAAGCATCTTGCTTCCAAATGGGAATATTGCCCTTATCAGATTGTCATAAACCTGCAGGGTATAATTCGTATTGCCAATTTTTTCTGAAACAGAATTTCTAAAGTTCCAAGATTCAATGGTGTGTTTTAAGGCAACCTTGTTCTCTTCCTCAGTTAAAAGATCTGTTATCCCATCCATTTTACGTTTAAGGATGGTATTTCCTTTCATATCGTAAATTACCACATATCGTATATTTCCAGATACATGCATGATGCTGTTTAGGAATTTTTCTTGATCTACTAGTTTTAGTTGTTGCATAAGAGTATACATGTTAGTGTGACGATTAAAGGAATTGGTAGTTGATTTGATTTTGTTTGAAGTCAACCACTTCATATCTTAATACATTGAAAGTAGCATATACTATTCAAGCGAATTCGTGATAAGACAGCTGCACACTACATTCAGTGCAGGCCTGCCTTCATTTGAATTCACTTAAAAAAATTAACAAACATGAACAACAGAATTATCCATACAAGCAACTTATTCAAAAAAACAAAGATATGATGGTAAAATCATTATGAGAAGAATTACAATGTCCTCTAAAATACTAACACAGAAAAATTGCTCGCATGATGCCAAAGTGACGATGCCGGGTTACAAAAATCGATATGAATGTACCACATGTCACAAATTCTTAGGGGTATGCACGTAGATTCATGAATACGGATCTAGAATTATTTTCTATATTTTTTGAATTTAGTGTATACCCGAGTTAGAACATAATAATCTTCATTTTATTTTCTTCTTGTGTCATCAAGAAATCACCTTTTGGATGATGATGATGCCTTGCTATCCTGCGATAATCAACTTTTCAGGGTTGTTTTTGATGGCACTAACAGCATACAAAATATCATCTCCTTCGGGCATCGGATTTGCACAATATCCGCACGTAGGAAGGATTACTTCAGCATCAAAATCTATCTCTCCAATACAACTTGCCACATTTAACGCACGATAGGGTCTTTGTGTCATAGATGTTCATTTTTGTATCTTCACAACAATACAATGGCTTATCAAGCTAATAAGATGATCAAGAGTTGATTTGACACCGAACCAAGTCAACTCGTAATCGGTTTAATAGTTTGGTTGTACCATATTTTGTTCCGAGGTGAAAAATATGCAAACTCAAAAAATCAGAACATTGGATAAAATGGTTCATGCTCCATTTAGAAAGGTCGTAAAATTTGATCTTATCTGTATGGCCATAGGTGTTGTAATGGGTATTGGTATTGGTGCTTTTATTGCAACCAATATTTAATTTCTATACATCCACATTCTGAAACAGATGCATGTTCTGCCTCTTTTTTTAAATTTTAATTTTCTTTTATTTTATTATAATCCTACATGATTTTTGGAAGTTTACAGTCCTAATTCTTCTTTATGTTTATCTCTTACAAAACCAATCCCAATAACTCCAATCATAAAAAACTCAATATGCTTAGTGTCAGTCATGACAACAATACCAGTACTCTAATAGTACATAGTGGTGAATAATACCTGTCAGAAATTGAACTAAAAATTGAAGAGATGCCACAAAGCCATGTTGGTAAAGGTGTAGCTATAGTAGATCCAAAAATAATTGAAGAGAACAACTGGAAACCGGGACAAATTCTAGAACTGTCTGCAAAGAAAAAAAGCCATGTCAAGCTATGGTCTGGATTCCCAGAAGACTATGGCAGTAAAATTATTCGCATAGACGGTTTAACTAGATATAACATCAGTGCAAGTATCGGGGAGAGCCTTGCTCTTAACGCAGTTGATGGTGAAAAGGCAGAACAGATTGTATTGTCCCCTATTGAAAAAATTCAGGCAGAGGGACTGCACGAGTACATGTCCTCGCTTTACCAGGACCACGTGTTTACTACTGGGGATACTGTCATTGTCAATACGCAGATGGGAAGTAAGATCCAGCTTGTTGTAACGAGCACAAAACCTGTCAAACCTGTATTTGTAACTGAAGATACCATATTCAAGCTAGGCTCAATTACAAAATTAGATGATCCATCCATACCAAGAATAACCTACGATGAATTAGGCGGTCTAAAAAATGAGATTCTAAAGATTCGTGAGATGGTAGAACTGCCAATGAGACATCCAGAACTCTTTGAAAAAATTGGAATATCTTCACCCAAAGGTGTCTTATTGTATGGGCCACCTGGAACCGGTAAGACACTGTTGGCCCAGGCAGTTGCAGGAGAAACAAATTCCCACTTTACATCACTTAGTGGTCCTGAAATTATGGCAAAGCATTATGGTGAAAGTGAGGAAAGATTGCGTGAAATATTCATGCAAGCCGAAGAGAACGCGCCAAGCATAATTTTCATAGATGAGATTGATTCCATTGCTCCAAAAAGAGAGGAGGTTTCTGGTGAGCTAGAAAAAAGAATCGTGTCACAATTATTGACGCTGATGGACGGTATGAAAGGCAGAGGTAAAGTTGTGGTAATTGCAGCTACCAACAGACCCGATTCAATTGATCCCGCACTTCGAAGACCAGGTAGATTTGATAGAGAAATTGAAATTGGAATTCCAGACGATGAAGGAAGATTGGAAATTCTAAACATCCATACACGAGGAATGCCATTGGATGAAAATGTCAAGCTAGAAAAAATATCAAAAATAACTCACGGGTTTGTAGGGGCAGACTTGGAAGTACTCTGTAAAGAAGCTGCAATGAGATCACTTAGAAGAATATTACCTGAAATCAATTTAGATGAAGAAAAGGTCTCAAAGGAAGTGCTGCAAAAAATAAAGATAACGAGTGATGATTTTGCAGAGGCATTAAAGGAAGTCAGTCCTTCGGCATTAAGGGAAGTACTGGTTCAGGTTCCAAACGTCAGCTGGGACGATGTTGGCGGTCTGGACAAATTAAAAGAGGAATTACGTCAAGCGATAGAGTGGCCATTAAAACACAAAGAGGCCTTTGAATATGCTCACGTAAAAGCACCAAAGGGAGTACTACTTTATGGTCCTCCAGGAACAGGAAAGACTCTGATTGCAAAGGCAGTTGCAACGACAACCGAATCAAACTTTATCAGCATCAAAGGCCCTGAATTACTATCAAAGTGGGTTGGTGAATCCGAAAAGGGAGTAAGGGAAATTTTCAGGAAGGCACGTATGGCAGCACCATGCATAATATTTTTTGATGAGATTGATGCATTAGTTCCAAGAAGAGGCAGTGGAGGTTCAGATTCACATGTCACAGAAAATGTTGTGTCTCAAATTCTCACTGAGATTGACGGATTGGAGGAATTACATAATGTCTTGATAATTGGTGCAACAAACAGACTGGACATTGTAGATCCTGCATTGCTCAGACCCGGCAGGTTTGACCGAATCATAGAGGTTCCAAACCCTGATGTTGCAGGAATAGAGATGATTCTCAAGATCCACACCAAAGACAAACCACTTGCAGATGATGTCAATCTAAAGACACTTGCAGAAGCTGCAAAGGGCTTCAGCGGGGCAGAAATCGAAGAGATGTGCAATCGAGGTGCACTATTGGGAGTCAAGAGGTTTGTGGAAAACAAGGAAAAAGATGTAAAGTCAATCAAGATAACACAAAAGGATCTGGAATTTTCCATGGATGAAATTAAAAAAGTCAGCCGCACATGATTCATAACTATCATTTATTCAATTAAGAGATGTGGTATGCAAGGGAACATGTACCAGATACAAGGCAAACAAACCATCTGGGATAAACAGCAGATATGAGTTGGGCCAAAAAAGATGTTCAATTTGTGAGATTTTCATGAATTGGAATGGTAAACATTGTCCATGTTGCAGCTATGTCTTGAGAACAAAACCAAAAGGAACGCAGACAAGGCACAGGCTGATGGTGCTGCAGCAGGTAAAAAGAATATAGATGAACAAATTACAAGAGTTCTTGTCTAGCTAGCAAGAAAGTGTACACGCTTGTTTGGCAGTGGATATTATTTCAGATTCTGCACTTGTCACACACTGCCTCAAATGTTTCCTCATGCAATACAAGAGACACGCCTGACGTGTAGCATTTTGAACATAATCCTATCATGGAACAGTTCATCATTTGAGATTAAATTAGAATTGTTTGATTGAAAGTTTATTCGATCTGGGTCAATCAACATTCAGATTTGAAATTAACTACTGTTTATGAAAAGGATTTCTATATCATAAGAGAATTTCTTGGGTTCATCTAGGATTTGGTCACGGGACCGTAACTCCTTCGGCATCTATTTTCTGTTTAGTTGCAATTGAATCTGCCTTGCTTTTGATATCTTTTAGGTATCTTTGTATCATTGCCAGTCCATCAACTACCTTTGGTGCATTGTCTTTTACAAATTCAACTCTGTCCGAAGATGTCCTTGGGGGATTGTCAACGTAGTTTTTCATCGCTTTTTTACCATCATAATCTACAAACGCTATTCTTGCACTAAAGTCTGTTCTTTCAAGAACCAAACTATCGCCTCCTACCAATGCAGTGTGATATGGATGCTGAATGAGGGATTCAGAGAATTTTTGAGAATTTGATATTTTGTTTTCCAAAAAATAGTCCGAATAGGAGTTAAAGTTGGCCAGCAAGTAAAACGTTGCCTCAGGCTTTGTTGTTTTAACTCCCTCCATCTCATTCAGAATTCGATACGTATAATCCCCCATTATTTGATGAATTCGTCGGGTTATCTCAAAATATTCATCCATCTCTCTGCTTTCTTGGAATCCTGCAATTGCTGCATGTTGGATAGGGGTGGATGTTGCAGTGTACTCTGTTGCCAATATTTTTTTGAATTGTTGCTTTAGCTCAGTTGTATGCAGTGGAAAAATGACATATCCTAGCCTGTATCCTCCTGCTGCATGTGATTTTGATAATCCATTTGTAACAAATGTGCCTTCAGGATAGACTTTGCCCATGCTGACAAACTTGTGGATATCATAAGTTGTCAGGGCGTAAATTTCATCAGATATTACAATAATGCCGTGCTTTCTGCAAACATCTGCAATCTCTTCTAGTTCAAGTTGGGAATAAACCAAACCTGTGGGATTATTGGGATTGTTTAAGATGAGAATTTTTTGTCTGTCATGCAATCTTAGTGTGAGGTGTTCAAGATCATTTGGAGTGATTTTGCCATTTGAACGAACATGCAACATGTGATAGTTTTTCTTCAAGAATCTAATTTGTGGAAGATACCCAAGCCATGCAGGAGTGGGCAATATTACAGTACCGTGCAATATCTCCAATAAATTGAAAATCAGTTCCTTTGTGCCAGGTCCAACGTATACTCGTGTAGGATCCACATCAACTCCAAAATTTCTTTTGTTGTATTGTGAGATGGTTTCTCTAAGTTCTTGGATTCCGGGAACTCCGGCATATGTTCCCTTGTCAGCGTTTTTGACTAGTGCATCTTGTACTGGTTTTGGTACTGGAAATGGAGATTGCCCAAAGGCAAATCCGTAGAAGCCAAAACTACATTCAGGATGAGGGCAATCTGAATGAAATTCCTGCAAGAAGGTATTTAGCTTCAGATTCTCAGGCATCTCAATGTCTTCTACTTGCTGATCAATGACAAATTTCTTCATTGGATTTTCTCCATTTGTATTACAAGAATATCTGTATTAACGAGGTTATCTTCTTTTCTATTGTTTTGTCCCCTTTTTTGAAATATACAATTCAGTTTCATTTGATCTATAAAACAGAATGATTCAAGTAATTGTTCATCAGAGATATTTTTTAATCTGAATTTTTACTTATTTTGTTTATTTTATTAAATTAATACTGGTTAATCTGACAAACTACTCAACAAATAAAATGGCAAAAGCAAAGAAAGTCTCAACAACCAAAAAAACTGCAGCAAAGAAGACCAAGAAATAATTCTGATCTTCTAATCTTTTTTTCTAGATTTTTTTAGCCTTACCAAACATTTTTTTCCTCGTCGATGTTTCCACCTTGTCCATACAATACGTGCATGGTATACGTGTCATTGACATCCGGATGGTTTCGCAGCCTCTTGATTATGCTGTCTATTCCCCGGGGATCATATGTCGAGATCTTTAGAAATATGTCATGTTTTCCCCAGACTCCGTTGATTTCATTTACTTCTGGCAGTTCTTTGAATTCGGATATTATACTAGTTTCACTTCCGGTGTTACATTTGATGAGAATGTATGCTTGCATACACTAAATCATGTTTCAAAGCAGATAAAGATAATGAAAATCCAATGCCGATAAATCTAAAAAAGTAAACTTGATGTTACAGCAAAAAGTAGTTTTTGTTGATCATGTCTGTATAAGAATTCATTTTTGTTGTAACATTTTGTCATGGATGTCAAGTGCAAGAACTGTGGAATGGAGTTTGATCTTTTCACAAGCGAATTCTGCTGCAAGGAATGTTCTGAAAAATATTATTTTAAAAATTGAGGGATGGAAAAGAATGGCAGGATACCTTGGAGACAAAAAAACAATGATTGTGCATCATCTAGGTAACAAACAAAAAGAATGCAACATTTACCATGTAGAAAAAATACACAAGCAGTATTTTACACCTGATTTGCTGGAAAACGCAGTCGCTTTGGGCTTTAAACCATGTAAGTGGTGTAATTAAGAAAAACATTGTTTATTGTCTCGATATTTTTGTGGTGTCGTTTGATTCTGCGCCCACTACGTCTCTGATTCTTTTTAATCATCAAAATATGTTGATACTTGCAGTCCTTGTAGGAAATTTTTTTCATTATTTCCTTTAAACGTCCTTGCACAATGCACGCCAATGTATTCAATTTATGTGAGTTATTTCCAATCAGTCATAGGACATCAGGTTTTTCTCTTCAAGCTCGCTGTGAATCTGATTTACAGAGCGATGTATCGCGTCTTCTTGCTTTGCGCCGACGCAGACTAGCTTCCCCGATGCAAAAATCAGAATCACCGTCTTTGGATCAAGCATCCTGTGAATCAGTCCGGGAACTGCTCTGGTTCGTACATGCTTCTTGGAAGGGTTCTGGCAGCCTGCTCCAATTTCACCGTACCGCCAAGATTGATTGAGGATACGATGTTTTGCACTGTGACCACGGCATCATTTTTTATCTTGATTTTGCCCTTTCTTAGCTTTTGAACGACTGTGTTTACCGCCTTGACTGCCAGCTCTTCTGATTTGGCACCAGTGCACACCATCTTTCCCGAGCCAAAAAGCAGTGTGGCAGTCTTTGGGTTTTTTAATCTGAAAACCGCCCCCGGGAATTGATCCGGATGATATTCCACATCCGGGAATTTCATTGTTATGTAGTTGAGGTCAAGTGGTTGCTCTATCGTTGCCGATGCCACTACGTTGACTATCTCGATTATCGGTTTGGTTTGTACCATGGCAATTTCTTAGAAATTAACTATTTCTTATAGTGGAAAAGTGAATAGTTTTTACGTAAAAATACAGTACCACTCACCTTTTTTGTGAATTGACAGAATCAAGATTACATGAAAATTTTCAGATATGCATAAATAGATAATATTAATCGAAATAAAATTAGGTTTTGTGATTTGGATGCCAACAGATGTCATGCTTGTGGAAGAGTGTTTTATGATGGCATGACTGCATACTGCTCTTTTCAATGCAGTTTTTTTGCATCCACAGCAAAAAGAAAGTTTTATCGTAAAAAGGAACTGAGATAAATTCCAGGCATTTTCTGATTTGAATCATTCTAATTCGCATGTGATCAAAGTCGGAGAAATTAGTTGTATGGAATCCTCTGCTCTATGCTAAAATGGCAATGGGTGCACTGTTTGGTTTTATCAGTACGCTCCAGTCCGCAGTTCTGACATACTTGCATGCTGTAATCGGGATTCATCCGGATAAGAATAAACGGGGTTCGCAAACTGTCAATCGGTATCCTTAACTACATTTTACGCCTATGGGATATCAGAGGCGTTTAGGCAATGACAATAATTAACTGCATGGCTTGCGGTCACAGGATAAAAGAAACGACATTGCATCCTTGCACGTGCATATGTCACATTACGGAGGAGGAATTGTGACGTGACAGTCTACAGGTGTGAAAAATGCAGCGAGAGGTTCTTTGATCATGATATCGAATGCAGGGATTGCGGAGAGAAGAGGCAATGACAGAATACAGAGAAAATGTTTCGGATGGCCCAAAAGACGAGGGTCTGGTGACGTGTTGCGGCAATTGCCGCAAGCCCCTTGGCACATACTCCAAGATGAGACGATGCGGTTACTGCTATGCGAGGTTTGTATAAAATGACAAGAAAGACTGGATCTCCCAGACAGCAATCCATGTTCATATGCACATGCTGTGATTTCACATCCAAGAAGAAGTCCAGTTTTGTTTTGCATGTCAAGGAAAAACATGGTGTTGAACTATGACGAAAACGTAATTCGTCTAGATTCGATGCATGTGCGGATTTGCCGTACGGTCTAGTATTTTGCACCAACCTGACTTTTGTGGGATATTTTACATGACTGCATTATGGCTTCAAAATCAATAACAACTGCCGTCTCATCCAATGGGAAAAAGACTCTGGGCGATCTTGGCCAAGGCATAAAAAAGATGCATGTCGATTATGACAAGCAGCTAAAGAATGCAAAGACAAGAGCAAGGCTGCGACAAGTGTTTCAAAAGCACAAACGCGATCATCAGAACCTTCTAAAAAAACATCTCAAGGCAGAAGAGATGACAATCAAGAAGATAGGAATTCTGTTAGACCAAGAAGACTGATACTCAAATCTGTCTTTTTTCATTATTTTTTAACTTATTTTTTAGACCCACACTGAATGAAATTATTTCTGACGCGTGCTTGACCTTTTTTTAGGGATAAAAGTAGTAACCGTAAATGGATATAAAAATAAAAAAAGAGGATTATTTGTCAATCCTCAAGATCATATCCTGATTCTGAATCATCATCATAATGATCATCATCAAAATCATCGGATGTGTCGTAGTCGTATTGAACTTTTTTGTAATAGTCCATATCAAATGTGGGTTGTAATTCTTGGATTTAAACAATATGGATAATTTATCTGCAATATTTTTAAATTATTTTACGGCGAACTTTTTCCAGTTTGTTTTTTCCTGATTTTTCATTCTAGCATGTTCTTTTTACTACACGTGGGTACGAAAAATCACCCCATAACTATAACCCCATACATATTATGCTCCCTATCAAATTTGAACCATAAAGGATGAAAATTTGATTTTTAATGATTCAAAAATTATTAAATATTATTATTCATTATCAGTAT
>Ga0224497_10000667_pt1 | contig 23481 bp, 15 predicted proteins | sample SF_Jul11_sed_USG_4_FD_167970 | JGI IMG/M metagenome (GOLD analysis project Ga0224497, IMG submission 167970) | Sediment microbial communities from San Francisco Bay, California, United States - SF_Jul11_sed_USGS_13 | ecosystem: Environmental > Aquatic > Marine > Sediment | place: USA...
CGAGTCCGCGCTGCGGGCGGGTCAGCAACAGATGCTCGCGGGTACGGCACGGGCAATTGCCGACTCGCTCGCCCGGTATGCTGAAGAATTTCCGGCTCGCCGCGACAGCGACCCCAGTGATCAACTGTATGGACATGATCTCGAGACGCGCCCCGAGATCGACGGCTACTTCGACGACTGGCCGATCGATCGTCAGGTGTTGCGCACGATGCGTGGCGCCGACGGCCCGATACGTTTTGCAGTTGGGCGTTTCGACGGGGCCGTGTATCTTTATGTCGAAGTTACTGACCGCATTGTCGTGTACGCGACCGCCGAGACGATCGCGTTCAACGACGGACCGCGCTATAGCGATCGTATCAGTCTGATCAACACGAGTCCGCCGTACCTCAAAGAGGTTTTCGCATTTACGGCGGAGGCCCCGGGCCCGCTCGTTACCTATATCAAATCCGGTTCCGGCTTTGCACCTGAACCAACCATACTCGCTTACTGGCAGGATGTTCCGGGCGGCTACCAGCTGGAGGCGCGTATACCGGCGCGCTTATTGGGCACGCATCTCGGCATCGTAGTAAGCAACACCTCGGTCCCCGACCAGCCCAGCGTGCGCAGCACGAGCTTCGCCTCCGGAGAACCCGGTGCATTCGTGACCGCGTCGCCAGAGCTGAACCAGGTCACCAATAATCTCGCGCAGGTCGGCATGCGTTTGATCGTGACGGATGCGGCAGGCTGGCGGATCGCGTCGGCCGGCAGTCTTTCTGCGCGGACGCAAGGTGGCGATCGCACGGGGCCGGGCTGGCTCCGGGTTGCCTACGATGCGCTCGTGGAAGCCGGGCAGGCCGCTGCTCTCGCCGAGCCGGACCCGAGCGGCCAGGAACAGCAAGCCTACATCCTGCAGGCGCTCGACGGCAGCGAATCGGTCAGCTGGTTTCGCAGCCGGGACAGCGGCCGCGCCGTCGTGGCGGTCGCACAACCGATTCAGTTGAACGGCGCGACACTCGGTGCCGTCGTGTTGCAGCAGGGAACCGATGCGATACTCAGCCTCACAAATCAGGGACTGGCCCGCCTGATGAATGTTACGTTGATCGCGACCGTGCTTGTCGCTCTGACCTTATTGGGTTACGCGACCTGGTTATCGCGGCGCATTCGCCACCTCAGCGTCGCGGCGGAACTGGCGCTCGAGAACGATGATCTGCGCGCCGCTTTGCCGAGTGCCCTCGCACACGATGAGATAGGCGACCTGTCACGCAGTTTCGCGAATGTGCTGCGACAGCTGGGCGACTATAACGAGTATTTGCGATCATTGGCGTCGAAGTTATCGCACGAACTAAGAACACCACTTTCAATCGTAACGTCGTCACTGGAAAATCTCGAACACGAACCTCTGAACGAGGCCTCCGCGGAGTATGCGACACGCGCAAAAGACGGTGCCGATCGCCTGCGCCAGATTCTAACGGCGATGAGCGAAGCCAGCCGGGTCGAGGAGCTGATGCAGAATGCAGAGCCCGAAAGCTTTGATCTCTGCAAGGTGCTCGATTCGATGGTTGCGGCTTACGGCGACGCCTACAGGAACAGGCACTTCGTGCTCGCAAGCAAACTCGGAAGCGCGTCGCTGAAGGGCTCACCTGAGCTCATCATCCAGATGCTCGACAAACTCGTCGACAATGCCGTAGATTTCAGCGCCGACGGCGATACGATCAGTATCGGGCTCGACGCCGATGATCACCAGCTGCAATTGACCGTTTCGAATCCAGGACCGCCATTGCCTGATCGTATGCGCACGCAGTTATTCGATTCAATGATCTCGGTGCGCACCGGAGACCATAAACACCTCGGCTTGGGGTTGTACGTGGCAAAGCTGATCGCCGAAGGTCACGGCGGCAGGATCGATGCGACGAATACCGACAATGGTGTCGTGTTCAGGGTCACGTTGCCTGCCTTATCGTAGGGTGCATGAAACGCCCCGCGGTACCGTAGGGTGCACTCCGTGCACCCCAAAACGGGTGCATGAAACGCTCCGCGGTACCGTAGGGTGCACTCCGTGCACCCAAAAACGGTGCATGAAACGCCCCGCGGTACCGTAGGGTGCACTCCGTGCACCCAAAAACGGTGCATGAAACGCCCCGCGGTACCGTAGGGTGCACTCCGTGCACCCAACAACGGTGCATGAAACGCCCCGCGGTACCGTAGGGTGCACTCCGTGCACCCAAAAACGGTGCGTGGAACGCACCTTTTGACCAAAAAGCAGACTGTTCCCTGCCGACTAAACGCCCAGGTAGGCCGCGATTCCCTTCGCCGCTTCGCGGCCCTCGAATACAGCCGTCACGACGAGATCGGATCCTCGAACCATGTCACCACCCGCGAATACTTTTGAATTTGTCGTCTGAAACGGGAAATCGCCGAGCGAAGCGACCCTTACGCGGCCACTCGGCAGCACCTCGATCGCATGGTCCTCGAACCATGCGGGCGGGCTGGGGCGGAAACCGAACGCGACCACGACAGCATCGGCGGGTATGATTTCCTCCGTACCGGGCACGGGTTCGGGTTGGCGGCGGCCGCCGGGGCCCGGCTCGCCGAGGCGGGTCTCGATGACCTTGACGCCCGCAACACGATCGGCGCCGACGATTTCGAGCGGCTGACGGTTGAACAAAAACTCGATGCCTTCCTCTTTGCTGTTCGCCACTTCACGGCGCGAGCCCGGCATGTTCTGTTCATCGCGGCGGTACACGCAACGCACGCTTAGCGCACCCTGCCGAATAGCGGTTCGATTGCAGTCCATTCCCGTATCGCCGCCGCCGAGCACGACAACGTGATTGCCGGCGAGGTTGATGTACGGCACTTCGGGATCATCGTAGCCAAGCTGCCGATAGACATTCGACACGAGATACGGCAGCGCTTCGTGAACCTGGGGAAGGTCCTCGCCCGGGAACCCGCCGCGCACGCAGGTGTACGTACCCATCCCGAGGAAAACGGCATCGCATTCGTCGAGCAGTTCCTCAAAAGGCTTGTGCTCGCCGATTCTGGTATTTAGTACGAACGTAACGCCCATGTCCTCGAGAATCTTGCGCCGCTGCGCGACGATCCGCTTTTCCAACTTAAACGGCGGAATACCATACGTCAGCAGCCCGCCGACGTCGGGGTATGCATCGTAAACGACCGAGCGCACGCCAAGTCGCGCCAATACGTCCGCCGCCGCAAGTCCCGCGGGACCGGCACCGACAATGCCAACGCGTTTGCCCGTATCGACGACATGCGACATGTCAGGACGCCAACCGAGTTTGACCGCTTCGTCGGTAATGTATTTTTCGATATTACCGATGCTGACCGCGCCGATTCCGTCGTTGAGCGTGCATGCGCCTTCACAAAGCCGGTCCTGCGGGCATACCCGGCCACATATTTCCGGAAGCGAATTCGTCTGATGCGATAGCTCGGCCGCTTCGAAGAGCTTGCCCTGCTCGATGAGGTCGAGCCAGTTCGGAATGTAGTTGTGGACGGGGCACTTCCATTCACAGTAGGGATTTCCACAGGCGATACATCGGCCAGCTTGCGCGGCAGCGCTGGCACCGTCGTATGAGCCATAGATTTCTCCGAAATGCCGAATCCGATCACTGACCTCTTCCTTCTCCGGATCGCGACGCGGCATTTCGAGGAATTGCAATGGGTGCTTCGCCATCGTCTTCTATTACGGTCCCGGTTCGTACGAAACGGCAAATGCAGGAGCGCTGCTGGCCATCATGCGGCTTGCCGCAGGGATTCGATTAGCGAGCCGAGCTCGGCCGCTTTTGGCTTGACGAGCCAGAATTTGGGCAGAAACGTGCGATAGTCTTCGAGGATCTGATTTCCCCAGTCGCTGGACGTCGCCTCGACGTGTTGCATGATAAGCAGGCGCAGATGGTGCAGGTGGGCTTCGAGGCTTTCCGACGAAATGCGCAGAATATCGATGAGTTCGTGGTTATAGCGATCGACGAAGTCCCGATCGATATCGAGGACGTACGCAAAGCCGCCCGTCATGCCCGCACCAAAATTTAAGCCCATGCGGCCCAACACGACAACCACCCCATCGGTCATGTATTCGCAACAGTGGTCGCCGGTGCCCTCGATGACGGCGGTTGCACCGGAGTTGCGAACCGCGAACCGCTCTCCTGCCCGGCCGGCCGCATAGAGCGAGCCGCCAGTTGCACCATATAGACAGGTATTGCCGATGATTGCCGTGTCTCTCGCAACGTATTTTACGTCGCCCGGCGGCCGAATCACGATACGGCCACCGGCCATGCCCTTGCCGACATAGTCGTTCGCATCGCCAACCAGAGTCAGATTCAAACCAGCCACGTTCCACGCACCGAAACTTTGGCCGGCCGTGCCGACGAGAGCGACATCGAGCGGTGCATCGCGCATTCCGTAATTACCGTGCAGTCGCGCAATTTCGCCCGCAACGCGCGCACCTATCGAGCGATTATAGTTTCTAATTTCGAATCCGAATTTGCCGCCGGTTTTCGCCTCGATTGCCGGCCTGACTGTCGCAAGCATTTCCGTGGCGAGCTCCGCCTTATCGAACGGATCGTTGTGTGGATCGTTGCAGAATTGCGGCGCATCCTTCGCAAGCCCGTTGTCGGATACGATTCGACTCAGATCGAGCCGCTGTTGCCGATCAGTTATACCGGGCTGCAGCTCCAGCAGCTCGACGCGGCCAATCAGGTCTTCGAGTTTGCAAACGCCGAGCTCCGCCATGTACATCCGCACTTCCTCGGCAACGAAGCGAAAGAAGTTGATTACCATTTCGGGCAGGCCGACAAAGTACTCGCTTCGCAGTATATTGTTTTGCGTCGCGACACCGGTTGCACAGTTGTTGAGATGACAGATGCGCAGATATTTGCAGCCGAGCGCGACCATCGGCGCCGTGCCAAAACCGAAGCTCTCCGCACCGAGTATCGCGGCTTTTATGACATCAAGTCCCGTCTTTAATCCGCCGTCGGTCTGTAACCGAACCTTGTGCCTGAGGTCATTTGCGCGCAGGACCTGATGCGTCTCGGATAGCCCGAGTTCCCAGGGACTTCCTGCATACTTGAGAGAACTCAACGGGCTCGCGCCCGTACCGCCGTCATAACCCGAAATTGTGATCAGGTCGGCGTAGGCTTTGACGACACCCGCCGCGATTGTGCCCACACCGGGTTCGGCAACGAGCTTTACGGATACAAGTGCGGCGGGATTCACTTCCTTGAGATCGAATATTAGTTGCGCCAGGTCTTCGATCGAATATATGTCGTGATGCGGCGGCGGTGAAATCAGGCCAACACCCGGTTTCGCGTAGCGCAGCCGCGCGATCATGTCGTTGACTTTGTGCCCCGGCAGCTGGCCACCTTCACCGGGCTTTGCGCCCTGCGCGATCTTGATCTGGATGACCTCGGCATTGACGAGATACTCAGCCGTTACGCCGAAACGTCCCGAAGCCACCTGCTTGATCTTGGACACGCGTTCCGTGTCGTAACGTGCCGGATCCTCGCCGCCCTCTCCTGAATTCGAGCGGGCACCCATGCGATTCATCGCGATTGCCAGCGCCTCGTGCGCCTCGGGCGACAGCGCACCCAACGACATTCCGGCGCTGTCGAAGCGCGGCAGAATATTCTCGATAGGCTCGACCGCATCGAGTGCAACGGGTGCTCCAACCGGCTTGACGTGCATCAGATCACGCAGTGTCGCGATCGGTCGCTCGTTGACGAGCCGGGCATATTCTTTGTAGCGCTCGAAATCACCACTACGAACGGCAGCCTGCAGCGTCGCCACAACGTCCGGGTTGTAACAGTGATACTCGCCGCCATGCACATACTTGAGCAGACCGCCCTGCGTGACCGGCATGCGTGGTTCCCACGCGGCCGCCCCGAGTTTGCGCTGATCCGCGAACAGATCGGCGAAATTCGCACCTTGGATCCTCGATGTCGTGCCCCTGAAACAGCGTTGGACGATTTCATCGTGCAGGCCGACGATTTCGAACAATTGCGCACCGCGATAGCTCGAGATCGAGGAGATGCCCATCTTGGACATGATCTTGAACAGGCCCTTGCGGATGCCGCGCCGGAAGCTGCGGCCAAGCTGTTGCTGCCTGTCGAGATTGCCGCGATGCGCAATATCGTGCAGCGACTGGTACACGAGATATGGATACACCGCCGTGGCTCCGTAACCGATCAGGCAGGCAAAATGATGCGGATCGCGCGCGACACCCGTTTCGACAATGATATTGGCGTCGCAACGCAGTCCTTTTCGAACGAGGTGATGATGAACGGCGCCGGTTGCAAGCAATGCGTGCACGGGTAGCTTTCCTTGTTCAAGGTAGCGGTCGCTCAACATCAGGATAAGACTGCCGTTTCGAACGGCTTCCTCGGCCCTTGTGCAAATTTGATCGAGTGCTTCCGGAAGCGACACGGCATCATCAATATTGAGATCGATGAACGAGTATTGTTTACCGAACATGTCGTCACTAAGGAGCTGACGCAGTTTGGGTTGTGACAGCACGGGCGAATTAATGATCACCTGCTCGGCGTGTTGCGGACCGATGTCGAACAGGCTCGACTCGTGACCGATGTTGGTCTGCAGCGACATCACAATGCGTTCGCGCAGAGAGTCGATCGGCGGATTCGTGACCTGGGCGAATTGCTGCCTGAAGTAGTCGAACGGCGAGCGAACCTGTCGTGACAGTACGGCCATCGGCGTATCGTCGCCCATCGAGCCGACGGCCTCCTGCTCGGCACGAGCCAGCACGGCGACGACGTCGGTAAGTTCTTCACGCGTCAGGTTGAACATCTTCTGATAGATCGCGAGCGTCGGCGGATCCATAGGCTCGGCGGCGGTGTGCGTGTCGATGAGTTCCGAATCGAGATAACGCACTCCATTCTTGAGCCACTTCTTGTACGGTGCCCGCGTTTTCAGGATGTCGTGTATATCATCGTTTTCGAGTAGCACGCCGTTAACCATGTCAACAGCGATCATTTCACCGGGACCAAGACGGCCTTTTGTGACGACGTCCTTTTCATCGTAATCGTAAACGCCGACTTCGGACGCGATCGTGATATGCCGGTCCTCCGTGATCACGTAACGCGCAGGCCGCAGTCCGTTGCGATCGAGGCAGCAGGCGGCATAACGACCGTCGGTCAGGACGATGCCCGCTGGTCCGTCCCAGGGTTCCATCTGGCAGTCGAAGAATTCGTAAAAAGCGCGTACGTCCGGGTCGATATTGTCGACGGTCTGCCACGCCGGCGGTATCAAGATGCGCATAGCCTGCAAAACATCCATGCCGCCTGCACGGAGGACCTCGAGCATGTTGTCGAGACTCGACGAGTCCGAACCCGTCAACGAGATAATCGGGTCGAGATCCGAAATGTCGTCGAGCTTGTCGGAACGAAAATTCTTGGCCCTTGCCTGCGCCCAGTTGCGATTGCCCTGAATCGTATTGATCTCACCGTTGTGGGCCAGGAATCGAAACGGCTGGACGAGCCGCCACTGTGGCATGGTGTTTGTCGAGAAGCGTTGATGAAACACGCAGGCCGATGACTCGAGCCGCGGATCACGAAGATCCGTGTAAAAATCCGGCAACGCGGCCGGCATGATCATGCCTTTATAGCTGATCGTGACCGACGACAGGCTTGCAATATACGTATTCGGATCCGACAGCCGGTTTTCAGCCCGCCGGCGCGCGAGAAACAGGCGGCGATTGAACGGCCCCCGTTGCATATCGTCGGGAGCGTTGACGAACACCTGCTCGATTCGCGGTAAGGTCTGCAGTGCCTGGTTGCCGCAGACGCCTGGGTCCGTGGGCACCTCACGCCAACCCGCGACGTCCAGTCCGGCTTCGGCGACGGCCGCATTTACCGTGTCACGCGCGGCTTTTGCACGCTGTTTGTCCTGACTCAGAAAAACGGTCCCTGTCGCGAAGCGATCGCTCAAGCTGAAACCGAGTTCCTCACCCACGGCACGCAGAAACTTCCTCGGGGTCTTGATGAGCAGGCCGCAACCATCACCCGTCTTGCCGTCAGCCGCGACCGCGCCACGGTGCGTCAGACGGGCAAGCGCTGCAATCGCTGTCGATACAAGCCAGTGACTGGGCATGTCGTCGAGGTTCGCTATCAGCCCGAAACCGCAGCTGTCCCGCTCGAAGGCAGGCTCATACAGAGTTTTTGAGAATCGCTTGGTCATCGATGCCCTGAGGATCGCGCCGCCCGCGCGCCCCTGTCGTAGTTCGTTTTGAAGTGGCGCCGAGGCGCCGGTAACGGCCGCGGATCGAAATCCTGCGCCAGCCATCCGCGCGTAACGCACAGATAATCGTCGGATTCTTCGAGTGCTGCCCGAACAATCCAGTATATGCCACGATTCGGAAGGTCGGCTACTGGACTGCAGCACCTGCGGAAATGCAAGCCAAGATCGCCGCTTTTGTGACTGTATCAGCCGCTACCGGGGGGCAGCGGTATTGGTTTCGCGCGTAACCAAACCCCGGGACGGCTGTCCTTTTGCTTGGCTTTTGCTTGTGCTCTCGGTGCTTTTTGGTTCAAAAGGCCGCGGCGCCAAGGCGAATCTGCCCTGCCGACTTGAACGCCACGGGTTTAGCAAGCGGCATATCGACCCCGAGTTCGCCTTCGAGTTCGTACGGTATGTCGCGTCTGGCCGCGTCCCGTACCGTCCAGAACAAGGTCGGTGCCGTCCGCATCAGATCCAGATTCACACTGATTGCGAATTCGCTATCGCTGCCGGCCGGCACCGTGAACGCACCGACCGTTTCGCCGCTTGCGAAGCGTTGACCATCGAGCGCGACACCGTATGCGATGTTAGCGACCGGTAGCGGGAATGGATTCGGGTTTGCAATGTCAAAGCCGAGCAAGAATGTCTGGCTTGCAAGATCGATATCCGTCAACTGCACGCTTTTGAGCTTGACGGTGGGTGCGCTAACGAAATTCTGCATGCCGGCGCACGCGGATAACAGCGTCGCGAACAACAGCATGCCTGCTGATAATTCAACTTTGCGATTAATCATCGAAAACCTCCCTGTTTGCAGTGCTCAGTGCAACTCCTCACCAAGCCCACCCCAGCGCGCTGCGATCAGCCGCCACACGTCCCCGTCGCGTTCGAGCTCCATCTCGAAGCGGTATACGTCGGCACTGAATCCCACGATGTTTTCATTTGTTCCTGCCATTCCGACCGAAAGTACGAGCTCCGCAACCGAATCATCAACTACGTTCAGGTCTTCGATCTTCGTGATGAGGGCTACCTTGTTGCTGCGCAAAAAATAAAGACGGAACATGTTTTCGATATCGTCGCGACTATTCCCACGTGCGTCCGTATAGGCAGGAGAAATCATGTCGACAAGCGCTCTCCGATTCTTGTCCTCGGCGGCCCTATGCCCGTCACGAACCCATTGACGAACTGCTTCTTCGGGCCCGGTCGCTGATCCGCCGCAGCTGGTCAGCGACAGGCACAATGCAGCGACCACAACGTGCCAGAGCGGTCCTGCTGCCAGCCTGTTGCTGTGCCGCACCCGGCCGGCATTTGCGGATACCGATGCCATCATCTGCTAAAGTCTACTGAGAAATGGCACAGACAATGGTTCCTGAGACCCAAATTCGTGATGTGAGTCGCAAAATTGAGCGGTACTCGCATCAAGAATAGCCCCAAGCGGGCGTCGCGAGTCCCGATCAGCGAGAGCAATAACATGTCCGTAAAATTGTTGAGCGAAAGCATGGATGCCACGATCACCGATGAGGATCAGATTCACATCGAGGAAATTCTCGCATTCTGGTTCAAAGAGCAGGAGCTGACGGCTCCCCAGATCGACCGCCGCATGGACATCTGGTTTGGCCAGGATCCGGTGTTCGATCAAGAGGTCAAAGTGAGCTTTGCCGATGTCGTCCAGGACGCATCGGAAGGGAGGCTGTATCACTGGGCGCATCAACCTCACGGCCGACTGGCGTTGATACTGTTGCTGGACCAGTTTCGTCGCAACATACATAGAAATACAGCGGCGGCTTTTGCGAAGGACCGGGACGCATTGAAACTTTGCGTCGAAGGCGCGATGCAAAAAAAGGACCAGGGACTCACACCGATTCAGCGTGTATTCTTCTATATGCCGCTACAGCACGCCGAGTCGCGCAAAGTACAGGCAAAGTCGGTCGAGATCTTCCAAAGGCTGGCGATGGCAGTGTCTCCGACCTATCGCGAGACATTTCAGACGATCGCCCAGTTCGCCGAACTGCACCGCGACATCATCGATCGGTTCGGACGCTTCCCGCACCGCAACCGCCTGCTGAATCGTCAGAATACGCCTGAGGAAGACCAATACCTGACCGGCGACGGCCCCGATCTTGGCCAGGGCGGCTGACACGACGATTCAGTCCGTCTCGGTCGCGAGCTTCGAGACCCGCTGATAGCGCAGCGTCAGCAGTATGGCCGCGATTGTCAGCCCGACAATGAAACCGCCCCAAACGTAGTTCGGGGGCAGGCGATAGGTCACGGCCGCGAGGTAAGCGAGCGGGAACGCGATGACCCAGTACGCGAACATATTGACGAACATCGGGATGCGAGTGTCCTTGTAGCCTCGCAACGCGCCGGCGGCACCGATCTGCACACCGTCGGCAACCTGAAAAATAGCTGCCATCAGTAACAGGCCGATTGCGATGCCCTGGATCGAAAGGTCGTTCGTGTACAGGACGACTACAGCATCGCGAAACAACAGCAGGAATGTTGCAGCGCAAGCCATGAATGCGCCGCACAGCGACACTCCGACGATGCCTACGAACCGTGCGCTGCGTGGATTACCCGCCCCTAGCGCGTGACCGACCCGGATAGTTGTGGCCGAACTGAGCGCCAGTGGAATCATGAACATCGTACTGGCAAAACTGATTGCGATCTGATGAGCCGACGTGATGGTCGCTCCGCGCGTGCCCATCAGAACCGACACAACATTAAACAATCCGGCTTCGGCCACGATCGTGATCGCAATCGGGAATCCCAGGAAAACAATTTCGCTTAGCACCCCCCGGCGCAACGGCGCAAGTCGCGAGAAAATCCGCAACGGCCGGTAACGTGGCGACACCAGTATGTAGATCGCGAGTACGACCATGACGAACCACATCGTTATCGCGCTCGCAAGCCCGCAGCCGACCGCACCGAGTGCCGGCGCGCCGAGTTTGCCGAACATCAGTACATAATTGAGGATCGCGTTACAGCAAAGCGAGAACATCGACGAATACATGATCGGCCGGGTAAGACCTATACCCTCGGTCGTGAACCTGAGCACGAGAAACACGCAGATTCCCGGTGCACCCAGTGTTATTGCCCGAACATAGCCGACCGTCAGGTCACGAAAGTCGGGGCTGATGTCGATCAGCCGCAGGACCGGCGCAACGACGATCTGACCGTTCAGCAACAACAGAACGCCGAGCCCCAGACCCAGGTAGATGGCCTGACGCGTAACCTGGCCGATTTCCTCGGGTTTGCCGGCGCCGTAGCGCCTTGCGGCAAGCGGCGAAACCGCCATCAACGTGCCGAGCGCGACGCTGAAACCTAGAAACCAAATGCTGCCACCGACCGCAACCGCTGCAAGTGACTCCGCGCCGAGACGGCCGGCCATCACGGTGTCCGTAAACTGCATACCCGCGATGGCCAGGTTATTGACCATGAGCGGGCCCGCGATTCGCGTTAACGCTTTCGCCTCTTCATGCCAGTTGTCGCTCGATTTCCACATCATCCAGTTCCGCCCGTTGGTTCTGCCTGCCGGCACGAAAGCTGACGTAAATGTATCGCATCCTTTGTGCCCGCGGCGCTCCGGGGCTTGCGGATCATTCCGGGATTGCCTCAGAATCCTGCGGGCGTGGCGCGCAAACGGAGACAATCAGCGCTTTCGGCCGTGAGTCAGAGACGGTGCACGAGGTGCCGGGGCAATACACAATGGCCCCGTCTATTGCGGCAAACTCCAGGGCACGGTCCGGTTCGAGCGGCCGAATAGTGTAAAGTTGGCCCGCAAAAGACCCGGGTATGCTATCGGAGGCAAGAATGTTACATGATAGTCAAGCAAGACGAGTGGCTGTCGTCGGGGGCATGCGTATACCGTTTTGCCGATCGCACTCCAAGTACCGCGATTGTTCGAATCAGGACTTGATGACTGCCGCCCTGCAGGGGCTCGTCGAGAAGTTCGATCTGCGCGGACAAACGCTTGGTGATGTAGCCCTCGGCGCCGTCATCAAGCATTCCCGGGACTGGAACCTCGCTCGCGAATGCGTAATCGATTCAGGCCTGTCGCCGCGCACACCCGGCGTCGATTTGCAGCGCGCCTGCGGCACGAGTCTCGAAGCCTGCGTCATGATCGCTAACAAGATCGCGCTGGGTCAGATCGATTCCGGAATAGGCGGCGGTACCGATACGGTCAGCGACGCCCCGATCGTATTCTCCGACGATTTCCGGTCGATACTGCTCGAATCCTATCGGGCCGCATCATTATCGGAACGTATCCGTACCTGGTTCCGACTGCGCCCGGCACACCTGAAACCCGCGTTCCCGGGAGTAACCGAACCACGCACGGGTTTGTCCATGGGCGAGAGCACAGAAATCACGGCAAAGGACTGGGAAGTTACTCGGGAACATCAGGATCAGCTTGCCTACTCAAGTCATGTCCGGGCGGCGGTCGCATATGACGCCGGCTGGTACAAAGATCTGGTCATGCCGTTCTTGGGCGTCGAGCAGGACACGAACATCCGTCGCGACACGACTTACGACAAGTTGGCTGCGTTGAAGCCCGTGTTCGACAAGAGCGGGGAAGGCACGATGACCGCGGGCAACAGCACGCCGCTCACCGACGGTGCAGCGGCGGTATTGTTGACATCGGACGACTGGGCGCAAAAGAAAAATCTTCCGGTTTCAGCCTATCTGACTGCCACGAAAGTCGCCGCAGTTGATTTCGTCAGTGACGAAGGGCTGCTCATGGCTCCCGCGTATGCGGTTTCCGACATGCTCAAAGAAGTGAATCTCAAACTGCAGGATTTCGATTTCTATGAAATCCATGAAGCTTTCGCGGCACAGACAATCGCGACGCTCAAAGCCTGGCAGTCCGAGAAGTTTTGTCGCGAACGTCTCGGCCGAAGCGTGCCGCTTGGCCCGATCGATCTTTCCAAACTCAACGTCAAGGGCGGCAGCATCGCGCTCGGTCATCCGTTTGCGGCCACGGGCGCAAGGATCGTTGCGACCATGGCAAAGTTGCTCAAAGAAAAGGGCTCCGGTCGGGGCCTGATCTCCGTCTGCACAGCCGGCGGTATGGGTGTCGCGGCAATCATGGAGGCTGCGCCGCAGGGTTGACGCAAGCGATTTCGCCATTCGCTTGCGCAGGCTGTGCGCAGCCGACATCATGGACGTCCGATAACGAATAGACCCTTTCTTGAAATCCCGCATGGTCGCGAGGCGGGCCCGGCGGGATTTCGAGACAGGGCTCTGCGATTCACGCGAAGCGGCGAGCACACGTCAATGCGGGGCACTCATGGCTGAATTCAGTGAATTTCTGGGCGCATTGAATGGCATTCTCTGGCACAACTACGTGCTGTACGCAATTGTGGGTACCGGCCTCCTGTTTACGATCTGGAGCGGTGTCTCCCAGTACCGTGCGCTGACTCACGGCCCGGCCGTTATCCGCGGCGTCTATGACGATCCGAACGATCCCGGCGCGATCAACCACTTTCAGGCCTTGTCGGCCGCACTGTCGGCAACGGTCGGACTCGGCAACATCGGCGGCGTCGCACTCGCGATCACGCTCGGCGGTCCGGGCGCGGTTTTTTGGATGTGGGTCGTCGGTTTTCTCGGCATGGCAATCAAACTGACCGAAGTCACGATGTCGATGCTGTATCGCAACACCGAGGATCCCGACAATCCGCATGGTGGTCCGATGTGGGTCGTTGCGAAAGCGTTGGAGCGCAAGAACCTGGCCGGTCTCGGTCGCACCATCGGCGTGATTTTCTGCGTAACGCTGCTCGTCTCGACCGCGACGGGTGGCAACATGTTCCAGGCCTGGAACGTCGGAGAACTCACCGAGGAGTATTTCGGCGTGCCGAGCTGGATCAGCGGAATCGTACTCGCGCTCCTCGTCGGCGCCGTAATCATCGGTGGCATCAAACGCATCGGCAAGGTCGCCGGCACCCTCGTGCCGGTCATGTGCGCTCTGTACCTGCTTGGCGGTTTTTACGTGCTCGCAGTGCACATCACGGAACTCCCCGCCATCTTCGTGTTGATCGTCAAGTCGGCGTTTGCACCGACCGAGGCTGCCGGCGCATTTGTTGGCGGCACTGCCGCCACGGCATTCCTGTTCGGACTGAAACGCGCCGCGTTTTCGAACGAGGCCGGTCAGGGTTCATCACCAATTGCTCATTCTGCCGCCAAGACCGACGAACCCGTGCGTGAAGGCATCGTCGCAGGACTCGAACCGTTCGTCGACACAATCGTCGTATGCACGTTCACGGCGCTGATTATTCTGGCGACCGGGGTCTGGAACCGGGCGCCCGACGTCATGCTCAACCTGCCGCTCGAAGCGACCCGCACTCAGGCGGGCTGGCAGTTTCCCGAGGTCCCGGTCGAGATCGGCGACTGGCTCGAGGGGGAACGCGCTACCATCATTGTCGACGCGCATGAAAGATCCGGTGGCTTCACTCGTCACAAAATCGAGGGCACGGTGACGATCAACCTGACCAGCTCAACAATCGTATGGGAAGTCTTCGCAAGCCCGGTTCGGCCTGCGATTGTGGGCAGCGGTGTTTATCGATCGTATGTCGGCGCCACGCTGACCGCAAAGGCGTTCGATAGCGTCACGCCTGGCCTCGGCAAGTGGCTGGTCTCGATTGCAGCGTGGTTGTTTGCGATATCGACGATGATTTCATGGAGTTACTACGGTGAGCAGGGGATGGTGTTCCTCGCCGGTGAGAAGTCCGTGCTCGGCTATAAGATCGTCTACTGCGCGCTCATCATCATCGCAACGCTCGGCTTGATCCAGACGGACAAAGATCTCGACAACGTTACGGGCATCGGCACCGGAGTCATGATGTTTTCGAACATCCCGATCATGTGGTTCTTCGGCTATCAGGCAATGCGCGCCTACAAGGAATACATATCCCGTCTCAAAACGGGGCGCATGGGCCCCGATCATCCGCCGCCGCATCTGGACGACTTGCTTTCGGGCCGCGACGTCGAGCGCCGCTAAACAGCAAGGTCTCAGTTACAGCGCCCCGGAATGAGCCGAAACCTATCCGCGGAGGCGCTCTGCAAACTCGCGCATGCGCCGTTTCGTAGCCGCATCGGGTAAGCGGCCGAAACCCGCACGAATATTGTCCAGCATGTGCTCCGGGCTCGTGGTTTCGGTCAGCACGCAGGTCACGGCCGGGTGGGCGAGTATGTATTTCAGCGAGAAATGCGCCCAGGTCTCGCAATCGAATTCCCGGGTCCAGTCGGGCAGTTCCTTGCCGCGGGTAAAGCCGAAATACTCGCCGTTCATGAATGGTCCGTTGACGAGCACGGCGATGCCTCGCTCCCGGGCAAGCGGTAATAGTACTTGTTCACTCGAGGTTTCCATGACCGAATAATTCAGTTGTATGAAGTCCGGTGATTCGCGCCGCATGAATGCTTCGAGCGCCGGGTAGAGGTCTTCGCGAGCAACCGTCACGCCGATGTATCTTGCCTCTCCCGCATCTTTAAAAGATCGGAGACTCGGCCAATGGGTTTGATAATCGGTCATGCTTTCGATCTGCACCAGATCCAGCGTGCGCCGGCCGAACAGGCGCTGCGTCTGCCGGAACTGCGCAATACCGGCCTCCTTTCCGGTCGCGTTGACTTTTACGGCGACGAACAGCCGATCGCGAAATTCGGGCTTTTGCAGAACGCCACCGAATTCCCGATCGAGTTCCTCGGGGCGCGGAGCCGAATCGATAACTCTGCCGCCATTTTCGAGCAACACGCGAATGACGCTCTCGAGCGGCCCGGTTCCGGCTGCGCTGATCAGCCGAACCGGTTTCGTCGAACCGAGACCGATGACGGGTAGCGCTTCCGTGCTACCCGGGATCGTTCGCTGCGGCATGGTCGCCATAGCCGGAGCCCTGAGCGGCTGGCATGACAGAATTCCGAGGCTCGACAAGGCAAGCAGCAATTCCCGGCGTGTAGCGTTGAACGGCATCGTCTCACTCGCTGCGGCTTGTTGCCCACAATAGTGAGACGGCACCGCACTTGTCAACGCGGCGAGCCAGGACTTGGGGAGTCTCCGACGATGCGGTCAGGGCGCCTTAATCATCCTCATCGCCCTGGTCACCCTCGTAGCCCCGGTCAAACGTGTACCCCTTTTTTATATCTTCGATGTCCGCGTCGTCGACCGGATAGAATCGGCCGAGGCCGCACGACACGCCGGGCGTCAAGCCGAACCCGATGTCGTCCAGAACGGTGATCATGTCCAGATCGCAGAGTTCATTCAGCGAAGTCCGGTACATGAATGCAGTCTGGCGCGTTAATCCCGGGCAAGCTCGAGGCAATACGTTGACGTAGGTCTTGCCACCCGGCAGATGAAACAGGATGTGCCGGTTATTGATGATTTCGGACTGGCGTATGCTCGAGAGCTTGAGGCAATGCACCCCCGCATCATCGTGCCCCTCGTATTCAGGCTCCTGCGCCCAGGCTATGCTCCCGCCTAGCAGCATTGCCGTTACGGCCAGCAGGCAGCGACTTGTAATCGTACTCACTTCAGTCTCCGCGAGGTCAATCAGTCGGGACCTCGAATTACCGCCGTCGATATTGGACCCGAACGGACGTATTGGTTCCGTAAGTAGTTTCCACCAGGATCATCGGGAACGTTCTGCGTTTGCGTGACTTGGGTCCGGTCAGTCTCTGACCCCACCGAAAAATGCGGAATGTCCCCTAGCGTTTGTCGGTGCCGATAGTGACGAGCCCCACCGTGTTCGTGCTGCTCTGATGAATGACGAGATTGCCGTCCGGCGTCGCGCGCATGTGGCGGATGATGCCGACGCCGGAAGGGATCGCCCAGCTCTGGAATTTCTGGGTCTTCGGGTCGAAGCGCACGAGGGTATCGGGCCGCTGGTTGGATTCGTTGTACCAGATGACACCGTCGATGACTTCGATTGCGTACGGATGCGAATCGGGTCCACTCGGCGACGGCCATTCCCTGATCTCGCCGGTCTCGGGGTCGAGCCGGCCGAGATAGCCGCGTCCGGAATCGACGTACCACACGGTGTCGTCGCTCGTCAGTGCGAGTCTGCGGATATACGTCGATGGATTTGAGTCCGGGTCCGGTTCGGGCGTCAGGTATTCATGAACCTCCCAGGTATCCGGATCGACGCGGGCCACCTTGTTGGCCCCCCGGTAGGCGATCCACAGCCTGTCCTGCGAGTCGGCCTTGATGCCGTAAGGTTTCGCGTCGTCTGTTGGCAGCGTGATCAGCTTGATCTCGCCGGTGTCGGGCACCAGGCGTCCGAGCATGTTGCTGTTCTGCAGCGTGAACCACAGCGCTCCGTCACTCGTAAAAACGGGCGTGTGCGGATCGCGTGCTTGCGGATCGGGCATCGGGTAGACCTCGATCTCCCCCGTCTCGGGATCGAGCCTGCCGACCGTGCCGTTGCCGTTACCCGTATACCAGATATTACCGTCGCGATCGTTGATGACGCTGTGGGGTTGGGCCGTCCGATCGAGCCGGTATTCCCGCATCTCGCCCGTTACGGGGTCGAGTCGACCGATCAGGCTGCCCCACATCCCCGCCCACCAGATCGTGCCGTCTGGCGTCTGCAGCGGGTCGCGGGGCCGCTGGCCGAGCGTGAGAACCGTCCATTCCTTGAACGAGATCTCTGTGTCGCCCGGCACCAGGACAGGTCGACGCTCCTCGGTCGGCGGAAAGTGGGTGGTCAGGTAGGTCAACGCCCGTGTCGCGAGCGGCTCGGGCAGCTCAATCATCGTGTCAACCAGATGGTGCCAGCCGTGCTTGTCGTATCCGGCCGAACGCAGAATCGTACTGGCCCGGTGACACTGGGTGCAGGCCAGTTCGATGAGGTCCTTGCCGGGCCCTTCGGGCAGCGAAGTTTCATTCTGCGCAAGCGCCGGAATGCCGTGCATGACCAGCATCAGGACAACAAGATTATGATTTGACTTGAGCATGCTTGCGATCCTCGAAATACGTTTGGCGCGTGACGTAACGGCAGCGACGAACTGCAACCGCCTTCAACCCGATTGCGACGCGCGGTCGAGAAACTCGATCAGGCGCGGCGCGACCACAGCTTCGGTCTGCGCGTCAGGCTCGACATCCCAGTACTCCGACGCCGGCAGACATTCCTCGAGGTAACGCGCGGCGGACGTCGCGTGGGCCTGGTCCTTGCCCGGTACGATCAACGCCGGAACAGACAACCGCAGCAGGTCCTCAGGCTCGGCACCCGGGGCCGTATCGCGGTCGACGAGCGTTCGAGAAATACCAGCGACGATCAGCTTGTAGTCGTCGACGTCCATCGCGGCATACCGTTTCGCAAAATCAGGGTCGCTCCGTATTACGGGTGCCCAGGGACCGATGCGCGGATCCTTGCCGAATCCGGCATCAGTATTTTTTGCCAGCTCGACCACGCCGGACAGGCCATGCTCGTCGACCATCGCGAGATGCCGCGCAAACCTGCCATGCGCCCGGATTCGAAACTGCGCTCCGCCGACAGGCCAGTACAGGATCATGCTCAACGTCGTTTCGGGATACCTGAGACCGAACGCCAGTACCGGACAACATCCCATGCAGCCTCCCATCAGATGCGCGGCCCGGATACCCAGTTCATCGAGCAGGCCCTTTCCCTGCGCGACGTAATCGTCCCAGGTGATGCGCTCCACGCGGCCTCCGGACTGGCCGGTTTCGCGACGATCAAAGATGATGCACCGATATTTTTTCGGCAGGTGGTCGAGTAAACGTATCCTCGCGTACACGCCAAGGTTCGACCACTTGTCGAGCGTCGCATCGAATCCGCCCGGCGAGTACATGAGCAACGGTGGTCCGTCGCCGATTACTTCGTAGTTCGTGGCTATGCCGTCCGCAATTGCAATTGGCATCGTGTTGTTCTCCTACTTCTTTGCCGGCGACGCGCCCTTGATTTGTCGTCCCGCCCGGATGTCATTACACAAGGCCTCGATCGCTTCGAACGTTATGCGTGCGACATTAGCGTAGCTCGCCGCTTCACTGTCGAGATTTTTTGCGGCGTAGCCGATCGCCGCGTGGCCCATGCGAACACGTCCGTCCAGCCATGGACCGCCACCGAATCCGCCGATCACCGGTATCGAAACAGCAGCGGTAACGACCGGTCCGACCACCGGCCCCGAGTTGGTAAAATCCAGGAGCGCCGCACCCGCCTTCTCCAGCATTCTTGCTTCCGCAACAAGCCGCTCCTGCATGTCCGCGGTCACGATAGCGCCTGCGCCCGATTGCGCCGAATAGTCGATACCGTACTGAAGGGCTGTTTGCGGCGTGATGCCGAACTGGGCCCACACGGGGATTCCGGCGGCAGTCATCGCCGTGACGGCCTCCGGGTAATCCGCCGCGCCATCCAGCTTGATCATGTCGACACCGGCTTCCTTGACCAGCCTTATGCCGGCACGCACGGCCGCATCGACACCTTCCTGCAGCGGGCCGTAGGGAAAATCGCAGCTGACGAGCGCACGCTCCGTGCCGCGGCGCACGGCCTGGGCCACGGTCACCATCTGGTCCATCGTCACCTCAAGCGGATTCGGCTGCCCCCAGAGATTGACACCGACCGAATCGCCCACGGAAACGATCTCCACGCCCGCCCGATCGACGATACGTGCCATCTGGTAGTCCCACACAACAATACCGACGATCTTTTTTTGTTCTTGCTTCATCCGGTGAAGCTTGGGGATAGTTACTTTGTCCGCCATTCAATTTCTCCGTTTCCGCAGTCTCATTGTCGTATCGGCGTCAGTAAAATCGCTTATACAGCCCGGGCATAATTGTTGCTACAAACTCTCGTGGCTTGCGATCGGCGATGCAAAACGACCTGCGAGTGACTGGCCTCTGGTCATCTATAATGTTTCGCTGGTAACGATGCGCGTCGACCCGTCGGGAGTGGCTTCGAGCGGCAGCGAAGCCGCCGGTGTTTTGTGGTAGCCGTTAAAGGATATATGATACCACCTGTCTCAGGCCCTACGGCGCCGTCGAATTTTCATCAAGATGTGTCGCGCTGCCTGATCGCTTAATTTTCTGGTTGCTGTTTCATCTGCCGCTGTGCACGATTCGTGGTCGAAAACGGCGTACCGATACTCTGTAATATCGAGGAGCTGTACCGATGCTGACCAAGGAAAGAAACGACCTGTTGACCCAGACCGGGCCCGGCACGCCGATGGGCCAGCTGTTTCGTACTATCTGGGTGCCCGCACTGCTCGCGGAGGAGTTGCCCGAACCCGACTGCCCGCCCGTACGTATCAAACTCTTTTCCGAGCGGCTGATCGCTTTTCGGGATACTGAAGGTCGCCTCGGACTCATGGACGAGCTCTGCGCGCATCGCCGCGTGTCGCTGTGGTTTGGCCGTAATGAGGAAAACGGCCTGCGCTGCCCGTATCACGGCTGGAAGTACGACGTAAACGGTAACTGTGTCGATCTGCCCTCCGAGCCGCCCGATAGCAAGATCCGCAAGAAGGTCAAGCTCAAGGCTTACTCGCTCGTCGAGAAGGGCGGTGTTCTCTGGGCCTACATGGGCGACCCGGACAGGAAGCCCCCTTTGCCCGAGTATGAATTTTGCACGGTACCCGCCGAACAGCGATTTGTTTCGAAGCGACTGCAGGAATGTAACTGGCTGCAGGCCATGGAAGGCGGCATCGATTCCAGTCACGTATCGTGGCTGCACCGCGGCAACCTGAAGTCTGACCCGCTGTTCCAGGGCGCCGAGGGCAATAAGTACAATCTTTCCGACATGATGCCCGTATTCGAGGTCGTCGATCACCCGGGCGGCCTGCTCATCGGTGCGCGGCGCAAAGCGGAAGAAGATACTTACTATTGGCGCATAACCCCGTGGGTGATGCCCAGCTTCACGATGGTACCGCCGCGCGGCGATTACCCGGTGCATGGACATTTCTGGATTCCGATCGACGATGAAAGTTGCTGGGCCTGGAGTTTCGACTACAAGGCCGACCGGGCATTGACAAAACCCGAACGCGCTGCGATGGAAGACGGCCTGGGCGTTCACTGCAAGTACGTGCCGGGCACGTATATTCCGATGGCGAACAAGAGCAACGACTACCTGCTGGACCGCAATGCGCAAGACGCGGGAATGACGTACAGCGGCGTCGAGGGCATCGCGATTCAGGACTCTTCGCTGCAGGAGAGCATGGGACCGATCTGCGATCGGTCACTGGAAGTCCTCGTGCCGACAGATAAAGGCATCATGATGGCGCGGCGAAAACTGTTCAAGGCCATCAAGAATCTCGAGGAGAATGACGAATTGCCACCGGTTGTGGATCCGGAAACACACAAGATTCGGTCTGCGTCCATCCTGCTGCCGAGAGACCAGCATTACGGGGATGTCGCACTCGATGACGTGCGTGCCGCCCCCGGCAAACCGCATTCATCGGTATAGAAATCGATTTGGACCCTGAAGGCATTGGCCGCCCGATACGGACATTCTGTATTCTGACGGCTCTTGCCTGGCCGAATTCGCGGCAAAATTAACAATGCAGAGTGTGCTCGTTTATCTGCCAGAAATTCTCGTTGATCTGCGCAAGACATTTTGTTTCGTGTGTAGCCTTTTTTCCTGGCCGACGGCTTGTGCGGAACTTCGACATTGCGCTTGATGTTGATACACTTTGAAATGCCGCCAGCAGAGCGCTGCGCTTACCAATAATTTTTCGAATTCGGGCTCGTTCTGCGCTAACGCCAGTCATTGCAAGGAAAAATTCCCTTGGATATCGATCGCGCCAGCCAGTTGATCAGGGACCTTCGCGCCAATCTCGGCAATGTTGTAAAGGGCCACGACGCCAGCATCGATTTGCTGGTCGTCGCGATATTGGCCAAGGGCCATGTGCTTCTCGAGTCGGTACCGGGCGAAGGCAAGACCTTGCTTGCCACCGCACTCGCCGCGTCCATCGACGGAATGTCCGCGGGTCGTGTTTCGGGACAGCCGACGCTCAAACCTTCTGACCTGTTGGGCGCAGAGGTAGCCGGAGAGGGGGATTCGCGTTTCGAGTTGATCAAGGGACCGATCTTCAGCAATATCGTCCTGTTCGATGAGCTGAACAGAACCGATCCGAGAACCCAGTCGGCCCTGCTAGAGGCGATGCAGGAATACCAGGTCACGATCGGTGACACATCGTATCCGTTGCCGCTGCCGTTCCATGTAATCGCCACGCAGAATCCCCTGTCGCACGAAGGTACGTGGGAACTCGATGCCGCTGCCAAACAGCGCTTCCTTGTAAAAATAGAGTGGTCGTTTTCTACCCGCGAGACCGAGTTTCGGATTGCCCGCGAAGCGCGCGCTTTTCTCAAGGAGAATATCGAACGTATCCAGCCTGTCATCACGCGCGAAGAACTTATCGACATTCAGAACCGCATACAAAATGAAATCGCGCTTTCGGACGCGATGGTGCACCTGATGAACGCCATCACGGTGGCCACGCGACGCAGCGATCCATCGTATCCCGCGGAGCCGTTCGAAGCGTCCGGGCTGGGGCGCGACGTCATCAGTACCGCGGGCGGCGCGAGTTCCCGAACGACGAGCTTCTGGCCGCCGTTGCTTCGCGCGCACGCATTCTTCAATGGGCGCAAGGCCGTGGCACCGTACGACGTGTTCAGAACGGCAGTCGCAATGCTGCAGCACCGACTCGAGACCAGCTATCCTGTCGACACTGAACAGCTCGTCAATGTCGTATTGGCCGAGAGAGGCTATGCATACGATATCCCGGCTTAACGAAATACCTGCGGTCATCGACCGCACGGCCCTGCACGCGCTTGGCGTGCTCGTACCGATTCAGTTCCATCCGGTCAAGGTCCTGCCCGGCCGCCATCCGCTGGGCCGGGCCGGCGAGGGCATGCGGCTCTTGCGCACACGGCCCTATGTTGTCGGCGAGGATAACCCCAGAGACATCGACAAATTCAGCCCTCGAAACGAGCGCATGGTCATGGAGTGGGAGGATGAGGCGCAGGCTTCAATCGTTCTGCTTGCCGACACCACTGCGTCGATGGCGCCACCGTTCAAGGCAGCCTTGCGCAACGCCTGCCTGCTGCAGCTGACGTATTCCCTTTGGCGGGCGGGTGACCGTGTTGCAACGGTCTTCTTTGACAACGCGCTCCGCGAGCAGGTGCGCGCGGCGAATCTCCGCATGCAGCTCGAGCGGCTCACGACAAGCCTGGCAAGACCCCGAGAGACAGCGGAGACGGACGTTTCAGCCGTTCTGCAGCAATATCTCGATCAGGGTCGGAATAGACTGTCCGATTTGTTGTTCGTGGTTTCAGAT
>Ga0224497_10000668_pt1 | contig 23429 bp, 20 predicted proteins | sample SF_Jul11_sed_USG_4_FD_167970 | JGI IMG/M metagenome (GOLD analysis project Ga0224497, IMG submission 167970) | Sediment microbial communities from San Francisco Bay, California, United States - SF_Jul11_sed_USGS_13 | ecosystem: Environmental > Aquatic > Marine > Sediment | place: USA...
GATCGCGTCAGTACCGCTGCCATGGATCGCGTCAGTACCGCTGCCATGGATCGCGTCAGTACCGCTGCCATGGATCGCGTCAGTACCGCTGCCATGGATCGCGTCAGTACCGCTGCCATGGATGGCGTCAGTACCGCTGCCATGGATGGCGTCAGTACCGCTGCCATGGATGGCGTCGATACCACTGCCATGAATGGCGTCGATACCGCTGCCATGGATCGCGTCGGTACCACTGCCATGTATGGCGTCGGTACCACTGCCGTGGATCGCATCAGTACCACTGCCATGGATCGCGTCAGTACCGCTGCCATGGATGGCGTCAGTACCGCTGCCATGGATCGCGTCGGTACCACTGCCATGGATGGCGTCGGTACCACTGCCGTGGATCGCATCAGTACCGCTGCCATGGATCGCGTCGGTACCACTGCCATAAATGGCGTCGATGCCACTGCCATGAATTGCGTCTGTCCCACTGCCGTGAATTGCTTGAGTACCACTACCGTGTATCGCTTCCGTACCACTGCCGTGGATGGCGGCGAACACTGACGGTGATACTAGAACCGCAACAAGCGACGCTCCCAGAGCACGTTGTGCCCTGGCGCTTTTTGCGCTAGCCATTATTATCGCTCCTTTTTTCTCTTAAGCGATTCACATCCTGTGGTCGCTTAAGCATTTGTTAGCTATGCGTCCGTCATAGCTAACGAATTTCTATTACCAGCAATCTATTCAGGTTCTTCCTGGTTTTCCAACCCTCGCTCAGTCAATAGGTCTCTCAAAGTCTTCTTTTCATCTGGCGACTCAATGTAGTGATACATGCCAAAGCCAGTCTGAACTGTTCTTGGCACATCTTTCTCAACTTTTTCCCGTGCGACAAGCCAGTTATCAAGCTCTTCCAAAAATTCCTGCCCTCTTTTCTTCACAAACTGGTCGAATAACGCAACGGTGGTCGAAGTCACTCCGTTCTCAGCAAAAACTATTCGTTCAAATAAACCGTTATCTGGACCTTTCTTCTCTATATTTCGTGCGGCCGTGGAAAAGAAATTGTGTGTGACTTCCCCCAACCTCTCGACTAACTCACCGGACAATGCCTCCGGGATAAAATCCCGTCTCACCACTTTATATGTCTTGTTTTCCGATTCTACAACTGCGCCAATACGCATAAGTTCTTTTAGCATTGGTCTTGGAGCCATATCTCCGCTGTAAGTCCTCACCAAATCGACAAAAGAGGGTATCCCCCCATCGACAGGCGCTTCATACGGAATTTCAAGCGGCACCCCATATGGGCCCAAAAACCGTGGATCGCTATGCCAACCAGCCAGAACCCTGCTCGGTCTCGAGAAGTTCTTGGTGTGTGGCTCCGCCCTCATTGCGCGGTCTATTACGTTCTTGACCTCCTTACGTGTCAAGCCAGTCAGAATCGCTACTCTTGACTGATTAACCTTAGAAGACCTGTCGAAATGCCTTATAGCAACTTCGACGTACACGTCTTTCGCCGCCTCCGAAAAATCCCCATGTGACACCCCCTGACTGACAAGAAGCTTCACAAGCGGCTTCAGCATCATCCTCAAGGAGAGTCTCAGATGCTCTTTTACGTTTTGTCCCATCTTGGGATTCGACTCCGAGGCAATATGTAAAGTAATCTGGGTTTATGTAAGAATCAACTAGGTACTGTATCCTATTGTTTAGTCACGACAAGTGCGGCCTCTGTTTGGCCTGATTATGTAAAGAATGGCGTAATTGAAAAAATCGGACCAATAACGAAGCGGTGTCTAACGTACTGATTATTAAGAATTCTGATCGGCGGCGAGTTCGATGGGCTAGCCGCCCAGCAGAAATGACAGCCTAGCAAGAATAATTTCCAGAATTCTGACCTGTCGCTCTATTTACGAATTCCGCACCGATTCTGCGCTGTTTTGCGCTATGCGCATTTCTGACGTTCTCTCGGTCGGATTTTGACTTTGAACACAACTCAACGCCCGCGCGTTTGTCCGGGCCGGTCATTTTTCCTCTGAGCGAGAGGATTTATCCGTACCAGGTAGCCCAATGTCTGACATGTGCAGATTTTGGATGTCGTAATACCGACGATTCACTTACCAATGCTCGATCATTGATTCGTCTTCTTCTTCAAAATAGAAGACACCAACTGCCACAGTGTTCTTGTCCACTACGGAGTCGTCGTTCTCATGCAGAGTTTCGTAGGCCATAAATAGGTCATCAATTGATTCCGTGACTTCTGATAGACGATCAAAGCTTATTCGACGAAGACGCGGCAGATCTGTCTTGCGAATCGTCTGGCTGAACGCACTTAGCTGTGCCCAACCATCGCTCATTCGCTCCGGGTCCACGTTATGCGCCACGGTGGAGAGCAGCGGATAAACCGCATGAACCAAGGCCGTCACCAGTTTTTCTTGGGGGCCCTCAGGATGAACTATTCTGCTGACAGCGACGAGATTACCGTCTTGATCCTCTTCAACAGCCCCTACCCTTTTTAATTCAGTCCTCATCGCGCCAGGAGGAATGTCGCCACCAAAGCGGCGAACTAAACTGGAGAAGGAGCCCGACTCGCCGGAAAAAGGGAGAACCGCAGGTCGACCAGACTTGTCAAGAAATTCGGTTTCCGCATGCCAACGATGGAGAATCTCACTCAGCGGTGTGGTCTTAACCACAACAGACTGCTCCCCTTTTTCTATCTTCTCTCTTATTCGCCTGACTTCTTTCCTGGTGAGCCCAGTCATGACCGCGACTCGAGAGATGTTAGTTGGCCTGCCACGAAGACCATATTCATTTGTGGCTACTTCGACAAAAGCGGTTTTGGATATCTCGCAAAATTCGCGCAATCCAATTCCGAATCGAAGAAGTATTCGTGCGATCGGGCGCAGGACAATAAGAAAAGCACCGAGAATTTGTTGCTGGATGTCGTTTTGCATGGGCGCAAAATATATGGCTCGTGACCCTCATTTGCTAACGAAATTGTCGACTTGGGAAAAATATACCAAGTTTCAGACGAAACTTTTGGTCGGGTCAACAGGCACAAATATGGCAAAGAACCGCCTTTTTGCACTGGAACAGTCGATTAATTGGGATCTACTGGCCAGCTAGGAGCTTCTCGAACTGCTCCTCATCAAGTGTGCCAACTTCCAGTTTCTGCGCCTTTGCCAGCTTTGATCCAGGTCTTTCGCCGAAAACAACGAAGTCTGTTTTCTTCGACACACTTCCCGTCACCTTGCCGCCCGCAGCCTGGATTTTCTGTTTGGCCTCATCTCTAGTCATGCCCGATAGAGTTCCGGTCAGGACGAAGGTCTTGCCAGATAGCGGGCCATCGGTCGGATTCTGCTGAGGTTCAGTCTCCGACCAGTGCACACCGAGGTTCTGCAGTGCGGCGATCACATCACGGTTGTGCGGCTCGTCAAAAAAGGCCCGAATTCGCGACGCAACGACGGGGCCCACATCGTTGACCGAAAGCAAGTCTTCTTCTCTGGCCTCGATGATGCTCTCGAGCTTCCCGAAATGAGCTGCAAGCGCGGCGGCCGTCGCTTCTCCGACCTCACGAATGCCCAATGCAAAGAGGAATCTCGCAAGCGTCGTCGAGCGACTCGACTCGATCGATGACAACAGGTTCTCAGCGGATTTCTCGCCCATCCTTTCCATCGCTGCGAGTTCATCTTTATCTAGCCTGAAGATATCCGCGGGAGTATTGATTCGGTCGACGGAGACGAGTTGGTCAATCAGCTTGGACCCAAGGCCCTCGATGTCCAGCGCTTTTCGTGAGACAAAATGCTTCAGTGAATTTGCGCGCTGTGCGGAGCAGTAAAGGCCACCCGTGCATCGCGCAACCGCTTCGCCGTCGTCTCTTGCCACGGCAGAGCCACACACCGGGCAGGTCTTGGGCAGCTGTATCCGCCGTGAACCTTGTGGCCTGCGGGTGGCGATGACGCCAACGACTTCTGGAATGACGTCGCCCGCACGACGAATCGTCACGGTGTCCCCAACGCGGACATCTTTTCTGTGCAGCTCGTCGATATTGTGAAGTGTCGCATTGCTAACGGTTACTCCACCCACGAAGACAGGCTTCAGGCGCGCAACCGGCGTCAATGCGCCCGTACGGCCGACCTGGAATTCAATGCCCTCGACTGTTGTAAGCTCCTCCTGTGCCGGGAACTTGTGAGCGATCGCCCAGCGCGGGGCGCGGGAGACGAATCCGAGCTCGCGCTGCTGTAACAGGTTGTTAACCTTGTAGACCACCCCGTCAATTTCGTAGCCCAGAGAGTCCCTCTTGGCGCCAATTGCTTCGTAGAATGACAAGCACCCTTCGACGCCCGTAACCACGCGCCGCTCCGGGCAGGTCTTCAATCCCCAGTTTTCCAACTGGTCGAGCATCTCGCTGTGACTTTCGGGCAGATCGCCGCCGGCCACCCTGCCAACCGAGTAAACGTACATATCCAATGGCCGCTCGGCCGTCAGCTTTGGGTCCAGCTGCCGCAGACTCCCTGCCGCGGCGTTGCGCGGGTTAACGAACGTCTTCTCCCCTGCCGCACGAGCTTTCTCGTTGTATGCCTCAAAGCCCGCCTTTGGCATGAAGACCTCGCCCCTGACTTCCAGTGTCGACGGATAGCCCTCACCAATCAAACGCAGCGGCACTGACTCGATTGTTCGGACGTTGTGGGTGATGTCCTCGCCAGTGGTCCCGTCACCGCGAGTCGCCGCACGCACCAACCTGCCGGCCTCATAGAGCAGACTCACTGCAGCGCCATCCAGTTTCGGCTCTGCCGCATAAAGCAGCGAATCGGCAGCATCTTCCAGCTCGAGTCGCTCAGCGACCCGGCGATGGAAATCTCGAAGCTCCTCGGCTGAAAACGCGTTCTCGAGTGACAGCATTGGTACCTGATGTTTCACCGTGCCAAATGCCGCAATGGGCTTGTCTCCGACTCGCTGTGTCGGTGAGTCGTCGGTAATTAAATCAGGGTTCGCCTTCTCCAATGCCTGCAGCTGCCGCATCAGCCGGTCATACTCGACATCCGGAATCTCCGGATCATCGAGAACATGGTAGCGGTAATTGTGGTGTCGAATCTGTGCCTTGAGGGAAGCGATCTTCTTATGGGTAGCGGCCGACGCTGTCATCGTGGGATCTTTGGCGCCTGAATCAGGCAACCAGAATGCTGTGCTGGTATTGAATGATTTCCTCGCGCATGTAGCGTTCGCGCTGAATACTCAGCGTACTACCAGACTCATCGAGCAATTCGGCGTTGAGCGTCTGTGCAATTGCCCTCGCGGCCGTCATCATCATATCGAATGCTTCGACACCATCCACCGGTCCCGGCAATACGAGAAACAGACTAATGCCCGGTATCTCTTGCTCTTTGATGTTCGCAAGATCGAAGCTGCCGGGTTCGACGAGGCTCGCAGCGCTGAAGATGGTTCTGTCTTCATCGTTGCCATCGTATCGGTGGAAGATTCCGAACTTTCCGTGTCGCAACCCGATTCCACGCAAACTGAGTATGAGGTCATCGCCGCGAAAAGCCGCTCCATCACGGGCGATGAGTCGCAACGTGACGATCTTCTGCGGCGCTTCACTTGCCAGCTTATCCACCGCTGTCGCGGCATCATCGACCGCGGCCGAGTCCGGCTCGAGTTCCGTCAGCTCAACGTCTTCGTCACCAATTGTTGGCGCGACGCGCGGACCTTCAATCTTTTCTATTTCTGGCCTGTCTCGCTCTCGTCGACTATAGAAATACACACCGGCGATTACCAGGAGTCCAAAGAACAACAGCAACCAGCGCAAACCGTCCATTTCTCAATGACCTAATTCGCCGCCATTTTCACTGCTTCATCGAGATCGACAGATACCAGACGCGACACGCCAGGTTCCTGCATCGTGACACCGGTCAGTTGTCGTGACATTTCCATCGTCACCTTATTATGCGTGATGAACACAAACTGCACCTTCTGCGACATCTCGCGAACAATGTTGCAAAAACGCCCGACATTAGCATCGTCGAGTGGTGCGTCGACCTCATCCAAGAGACAAAACGGTGCGGGATTCAGTTCGAATATCGCGAAGACCAGTGCTACTGCCGTCAGTGCCTTTTCGCCGCCCGAGAGGAGATGAATAGTGCTGTTGCGCTTACCGGGTGGACGCGCCATCACCGTAACACCCGCAGACAAGAGGTCGTCGCCCGTAAGCTCCAGGTAAGCGTGCCCGCCGCCAAAGAGCTTGGGAAACAGCTTCTGGAATCCGGCGTTGACGTTCGTATAAGTCTCGCGGAATCGCGATCGTGTCTCGCGATCGATCTTGCGTATCGCGCCTTCTAGTGTTTCCAGAGCACTGTTCAGATCTTCCAGTTGCGCATCAAGGTATTCCTTCCTCTCGGATTGCTCTTTGAACTCATCAATGGCGGCAAGATTTATTGGCCCCAGTCTCTCTATGCGACGGCGAATCTTCTCGAGCCTTTCCCCCCATTCATCGATCGCCGCCGCCTCGTCCATCTCGTCGATCAGGGTGTCGTAATCAAAATCCGTTTGGGCAAGTTGCTCCGCAAATCCTTCCCGGCGTACACGCACTTCGCGAAGTCCCATTTCAGCTTCGTTGACCTCACTACGCGCTTCGTCCACTGACTGGTCAATGCGCATGCGTGTCTGGTCTAATTCGCGCAACTCCGCCTCAATCTCCTCTACGAGACGTCTTGCAGCGCCGAGCTGTTCCTCAACCTCGACGCGAGTCCGAAGCTGTTCCTCAAGCGACTTTTTCGTTTCGGCCAAAGGTGCCTGACGTTGCTCGAGCTGCCCACGAATTTCAACCTCTCTACTCTGGAACTGATCCAGCTGCGAGCGCATGCGATCAAGATTCTGCGCGGCAGACTCTTTGCTAGTCCGCCGGCTCTCAAACTGAATAGTGATGTTCTGTACTATTTGCCGGTCTTCATCCGCCTGGTCCCGCACTCGCTGTAATTCGCTATGCAATTCCTCACGCCGCGTTTCGAGAATCTCGCGCTGCGCGTCCAGTTCTTTAAGTGTCTCCATCGCCTCGGTTGCACGTCGTTGCGACTCCCGCAGTTGTTCTTCAGCAGAGATCTGGTAATTGTCGACCTCGCTGGTTTCCTCGGCGATCGCGGCCTGACGAGCATTTGCCTGATCCATACGGTATTTGGCGGCATCGAGCGCCGCTTTTACTTCCGAGTACTCATTGAGCAGAGAGGCGGCGTCTTTCTGTACCGTCTCCCGACGCTCCTCAAGCTGATTGAGGCGTACTCGGCCGTCCTGAAGGAGCTGGCGCGCGCTATCGAAGCGCGCCTGCAGCTCGCGGTTGTCAGTTTTGAGACGGCGCAAGTCATGCTCACGCGACAAAACCCCGGCTTTGGCGTCTTTATCACGCGTCACGCGCAGCCACTGCTTGCCCAGCCATATGCCTTCTTGCGTAATAACCGACTCGTCCTCGCCGATAGACTCGCGAATCGCCAAGGCCTTGTTCAGCGAGTCTGTGACTCGCACCTGTGCCAGAAGCCTGTGTACGGATTCCGGCGCGCCTGTGACTTGCGCCGCCAGCGTATCCGATACGTCGAACAAGTCGGGGTTACCAATGTGCTCCTGGAGAATCGTGACGTTGCCGCTACGGAGCTTTGCGATGCTCTCGGTTACCGGCGTGATGTCGTTGACGCAGATTGCTTGCAAGTAATCGCCAAGGACAGTTTCAACGGCCTTTTCCCAACCAGCAGCGACATCGAGAGCCTGCGCAACTTTGCGGTTGTTATCCAGGCCGGCACTCTCCAACCACTCATTGACACCTTCGTCACCCTCGCCCAATGCGGCTTTCTGCAGAGCTTCGAGTGAGGCGTACTTGCCCTGCCCGATCTGCAGCGCGTTGCGCCGCTCGTCAACGAGCCGCGTCAGCTTCGTATCCTGCTCACGTAGCTTGCGAATTTTGTCAGTAATGTCGGTGAGATGTCGGTCAAACTCGTCGCGCGCTTGTCGCTTGCGCTGTTCCTGAGACGTCAGCTCATCAAAACTCGATTTCAATTCGTCAGCGCTGGCGCCAGACTTTGCCTCGTCAAGCTTTTGGCGACGCTCGGAGAAACTCTGAATTCGAGACTCGATTTGTTCGGAGCGAGTTTGCTCGACACTACGAAGCTGCTGCGCCTCACTAAACTTTCTTGTGTAGTCGTCCCACTGCCGCTGCCAGTCGACCAGCGCCTCTTCCGCACGCTGCAACGATTCTGCAGATGCCTTTTCGCTTTTACGCGCTTGTTCCAAGCCTGGAACCAGCTCACTCAATGTAAGTTCGAGTTGTGCGATCTCGCTCTGATCTTTGTCGATATGCTCGCGGATCTCGCGGCCCCCATGCACCGCCTGCTCGAGGTCCTGCGTTTGCCGTTCATCCAATTCGTGTGCATGCTCGATTGACTGTTCAAGTCGGGCAATTTCGGATCCTATCTTGTAAAAGCGCCCCTGCACCTCGTTGAATGCGTCATTGCGTTCACTTTGATGCGCTCTCGACGCTTCGATTTTTGCCTCGAGTTTTCTCTGCTCGGCAATCGCCGCTTCAAGCCGCGTCTTGCGCTCGGCCAGATGCCGATCGGCAGCTGCGGCACGATCATCAAGATATTTGGTCCGCAGTGCCAGCAATTCGGCCGCCGTACGACGCTCCTGATCCTTGTACTTCCCATATCGCTCGGCCGTTCTTGCCTGCCTATCAAGATGCTTGATCTGCTTCTCGACTTCCTCGAGCACGTCCAGCAGGCGATCGAGATTCTCTCTGGTGTGCTTGATCCTGTTCGACGTTTCGCGGCGCCGCTCTTTGTACTTGGAGATTCCGGCGGCCTCTTCGAGAAACACCCGCATTTCTTCGGGCTTGGCCTCAATTAGTCGCGAGATCATGCCTTGCTCAATGATCGAATAGCTGCGCGGCCCCAGGCCCGTGCCAAGAAAGACGCCTGTAATGTCTTTGCGGCGGCACTTTGTGCCATTCAGGAAATACGCTGAGATGCCGTCTCGAGAAACTTCACGGCGGATCGCAATTTCCGCATACTTCGCGTACTGCCCTTCGAGCGTTGTCTCGGCGTTATCGAACAGTAGCTCGACTGTCGCGGCCCCAACCGGCTTACGTGAACTCGATCCGTTGAAGATCACGTCTGTAATCGAATCGCCGCGTAGCCGGCTTGCTGAGCTCTCACCCATCACCCACCGCACAGCATCGATCACGTTCGACTTACCACAACCGTTCGGCCCGACAACGCCGACAAGGCTGCTGGGGAATGTAATAGTTGTGGGGTCGACGAAGGATTTGAAGCCGGCGAGCTTGATTTTGCTTAATCGCATGTGCTGTATGACGCCATTAGCCCGTCAAATCGGGCTAGTGTAATGGAATTCAGGCAATAAAACGATTGTCGCGGGAAAAAGACAATTGCCCCGCAGACCGCGCTCTGCCTTGCTTTCGGCACTCTGCTCGAACGAGAATATTTGCCGAAAAAAATAGGCTTCCATGCCGCCCTAAGCCATGTATAATCCCGCCCTTTTCTCGATCCGGCAGGAGTTCCCAATGGCTGCAAGAATGGCCGCAAGCAAGAAGCGGAAGAAAGCACCAGCGTCTCGAAAGAAGGCTGTGGCGAAAAGAGTCAGTAGAAAGAAAGCCAGCAAGAAGAAAGTAGCCAAGAGAAAGGTCGCAAAGAAAAAGGCCACGAAGAGGAAAGCAGCCAAAAAGAAGGTCAGCAGGAAAAAAGTGGCTAAGAAGAAGCCAGCGAGGAAGAAAGCCTCCAAGAAAAAGGTGAGCAAGAAGAAGCCGACCAGGAAGGCAAGTACGAAAAAGTCTGCGCCAAAGAAGAAGCCTGCGAGCAAAAAACGGCCCGTTGCGAGAAAGAAAGTCGCTCGCAAGGCGCCCGTGCGCCGTGCCCGTTCGCGGGGCGACATGCTTTCGGGGCCAATCCACGGCATCAAACCCTACAAACCGAGGCGCGGCGAATCATATATGAGTGCTGCGCAGCTTGAGCATTTCCAAGAAATCCTATCTTCCTGGAAGCGTGAGCTTATGTTCGAAGTCGATCGCACCGTGCATCACATGCAAGACGAGGCGGCGAACTTCCCGGATCCGAACGACCGCGCAACACAGGAATCCGAATTCGGGCTCGAACTGCGCACGCGAGACCGTGAGCGCAAGCTGCTTCGAAAGATCGACGAGGCGCTTGCTCGGATCGATGATGGCAGCTATGGCTACTGTGACGAGACAGGCGAGGAAATCGGCTTGAAGCGTCTTGAGGCGCGTCCGGTCGCGACGCTATGCCTGGAAGCCCAGGAGCGACGTGAACTCGCGGAACGCCAGTTCCGAGATCGGGACGATCGTTACCGGTAAAGCGTCGCTTCCCAATCCTTACATTGGTCGGTTTGCGCCGTCGCCAACCGGCCCCCTGCACTTCGGCTCCCTGTTAGCGGCCGTCGCGAGCTTTCTGGAGGCGCGCAAGCACGGCGGACAGTGGTTGCTTCGCGTTGAGGATATTGATCCGCCGCGCGAACAGCCCGGCGCGACAGACGCAATTCTGACTGCGCTCGACGCTTTCGGCTTCGAGTGGGATGGCCCGGTTACCTATCAGAGCGACAGCCGCAGTGACCACGATGCCGCTGTTCAATCGTTAGCCGCGGCCGGCAAGCTGTATCGCTGTGGATGTTCTCGCAGAGACCTGGCGGCGGCGCCGCGCGGCTCGCTCGGCATTATTTATCCGGGCACCTGTCGCGACGGCAGCAACACGGCCGAGGCAGCACATCGAGTGCTTACGGACGACGAGCCAATTGTTTTCGAGGACCGCCTGCAAGGCGAACAATCCCAGCGCCTCGAGTCCGAATCAGGCGACTTCGTCGTGCTGCGGCGTGACAACCTCATCGCCTATCAGCTAGCCGTGGTCGTCGACGATTACCTGCAGGGGATTACCGAAGTGGTCCGCGGCATCGACCTAATGGACTCCACGCCACGGCAGCTATGGCTGCAGCGGTTGCTGGGCTACCCGGCGCCCGTTTACTGCCACATACCGGTTGTCGTCAATGAGCAAGGTCAGAAACTCAGCAAGAGCCACGGCGCGACAGGAGTTTCGTTTGAGCGCAAGTCGACGACGTTGGTCGCGGCACTCGAATTACTCGGCCAGGGGCCGCCCCGAGACTTGCACACCGGTTCACTGACTGAAATCTGGGCATGGGCCCGCGTTAATTGGAATATCGACGTCCTCGAAGGTGTGACCGAGATTGCGGCCGGACTTCATGCTTTGGCTGGCAACGAAAATGGGCTATCGTAGGCGCCATTCGGTCGCCCGCAGCCGCCGGAATTCCAACTAACGCCTGCTACAAGAGATTCAAATGAGTACAGCTCGAGTAATCAAGAAGTACCCGAACAGACGTTTATATGACACCGAAGAAAGCCGCTACATCACGCTTGCTGATATCAAGCGCCTGGTACTCGACAAGACGGAATTCATCGTTGTCGACAAAAAGGATGGCCGTAACATTACGCGACTGATTTTGCTGCAGGTTATCAGCGACCAGGAGCAAAACGGTGCGGCGGTCCTGAGCGAAGAATTTCTTGCGCGGGTCATCTGCTGTTACGGCAACGTTTTGCCGGATTCTATCGCCAAACATCTCGAGAAAAGCCTCGGGGAATTCATGGCGCAAACACAAAACCCGCTCGACAACGGTGTCGTCAGCCCATTCCCTGATGTGACGAAAAATACCTTGACATCAGGGCCTTAGATGCCCTAGCTTGGACCCTGCAATGGGGATACGCTCCCCCGCCCCCCGTTGCAATGCCTGAAGGGGTTCACACTCCACGGCGGGCCCCCTGCGCAAGCGGGGGGCCATTTTTTTTGCCTGAAAATGACGACCGACACGACAGACAAACGGATCATCCGCAGCGACTTCACGCCTGCACGCTGGCTCAAACACCGCCACCTGCAGACGATGTTCCCGTCGTTGCCCTGGGCCTGGAGGCAGCGACCGACGCTGCGCCGGGAAGTTCTGCGTTTGCCAGATGGCGATGCCACCGCAGTCGACTGGCTAGACGAAGCCGACCAATTGCCGCAGTCGGCGCCGCTGCTGGTGATTCTGCATGGGCTAGAGGGGTCGGCAGAATCCTCCTATGCCCGGATGCTCATGCAGGCTGCCTTCGATCGTCACTGGCGCCCATGTGTGTTGCATTTTCGAGACTGCGGGGACTACAGAAACCTGCTGCCACGACGCTACCACGCTGGCGAAACCAGCGATATCCGCTACTTCTTGCAGCGGTTGCAAGATCAAGGCCACGTTGGTCCAAAGCTCGCCGTCGGCTATTCGTTAGGGGGCAATATTTTGCTCAAATACCTCGGCGAATCCGGCAGGAACTCGCGGCTTGATGCTGCGGGAGCGGTTTGCGTCCCGCTCGATTTGTATAAATGCGCGGAAGCATTAAATAAGGGTTTTTCAAAGGTTTATCAAAGACACTTGTTAAATAACATGAAGAAATCCGTGCGTCGCAAATTCGATAGACACACGGCAGCGTTCGACTGGGAACGGGCCATGAAGGCCGAGACATTTGCCGAGTTCGACGATGCGGTCACGGCACCGCTGCACGGCTTCATGAACATGGCCGACTACTACGATAAGTGCAGTTCGGCGAGATTTCTGAGGCACATCGCCAGACCGACGTTAATTGTCAATTCGCTGGATGACCCGTTCATGACCCCTGGCGTCATCCCGCATCGCGACCAGCTCTCTGACAATGTGTTACTGGAAATTGCAGATGCCGGGGGCCATGTCGGCTTTATCGAGGGAGGCACGCCGTGGCGGCCACGGTACTACCTGCCACGGCGAATGCTGGGTTTTCTCGAGGAACAGCTCTAGCTAGGCGGCCTCGACTTCCTTCATCGAGAGCCTCACGCGCCCCTGGCGATCGACTTCGAGGACCTTCACCTTGACGACATCGCCTTCGGACAGCTTGTCACTCACTTTCTCAACTCGCTCGTTGGATATTTGCGAAATGTGCACGAGACCGTCTTTACCTGGCAAAATCGTGACAAATGCACCGAAGTCCATGAGCCTTGCGACCTTGCCCTCGTAGACTCGTCCCACCTCGACATCGGCCGTAATCAATTCGATTCGACGGAGCGCTTCCTTGCCTGACGACCCGTCCACAGAAGCGATCCGCACGGTGCCATCCTGATCAATATCGATGGTCGCCCCGGTCTCCTCGGTCATCGCACGTATCACGGATCCGCCCTTGCCGATGACGTCGCGAATTTTCTCGGGGTCGATCTTGAAGGTGATAATTGACGGCGCCCATTCGGACATTTCTTCCCGCGACGAACTGATGACCTTGTTCATTTCGCCCAGGATGTGCAAACGCGCATCACGAGCCTGAGCCAGCGCTTTATCCATGATCTCCCGCGTTATGCCCTGGATCTTGATATCCATTTGCAGAGCCGTCACGCCGTCGTTTGTGCCCGCAACCTTGAAGTCCATGTCGCCCAGGTGGTCTTCGTCGCCCAGGATGTCAGTCAGAACAGCAAACTCGTCGCCTTCCTTGACCAGGCCCATCGCTACGCCGGCAACCGGGGCCTTGATCGGCACGCCGGCATCCATCAGCGCAAGGCTCGTGCCACAGACAGAGGCCATGGAACTGGATCCGTTCGATTCAGTAATCTCGGAGACAACGCGAATTACGTAGCCGAAGTCATCGAAATCAGGCATCACGGCCTGAATGCCGCGCTTGGCCAGCTTGCCGTGGCCTATTTCGCGTCGTTTTGGGGAACCAACGAAGCCTGTCTCACCGACACAGAACGGCGGGAAGTTGTAGTGCAGCATGAACGGCTCTTTCCGCTCGCCCTCAATTGCATCAATAATCTGCGCATCACGTCCTGTTCCCAGCGTGGTTGTCACAATTGCCTGTGTCTCACCTCGTGTGAACAATGCGGAACCATGCGCCCGCGGCAGCACACCCACTTTTACATCGATCGGACGCACTGTCTTCTGATCACGGCCATCGATCCGCGGCTGCCCGCTGATGACGCGTCCGCGGACTATTTTCTTCTCAAGCTTGTACAACGCACCTTTGACATCCTCAGCAGACCACCGGGCATCATCGCCAGCGGCCAGCGCTGCGATCGCAGCTTCCCTGGCATCACCCACAGCGCCCTGACGCTCCTGCTTGTCAGTGATCTGATAAGCGGCCGTCAAATCCGCCTCGGCCTGACCGGCTACGGCGGCAGCCAGCTCCTGATCTTCAGCCGGTGCCTCCCAGTCCCATGCGGGCTTGGCGACTTCCGCCGCGAGTTCGTTAATGGTATCGATGGCAACCTGCATCTGCTCATGGCCATACATAACGGCACCAAGCATGACATCCTCCGCAAGACCGTCGGCTTCTGACTCGACCATGAGCACGGCGTCCTTGGTGCCCGCAACAATCAGATCCAATGCCGACTCTTGAAGCGCCTCACGACCGGGGTTCAAAACATACTGGCCATTGATGTAGCCTACTTTCGCCGCGCCGACCGGCCCCGCAAACGGCATGCCCGAAATGGCGAGCGCTGCGGATGCTCCGATCAGCGCCGGAATATCCGGATCAACATCAGGGTTTAACGACATAACCGTCGCGATCACCTGGACTTCATTCGTGAAGCCCTTCGGAAACAACGGGCGAATTGGGCGATCGATCAAGCGGCATACGAGAATCTCTTTCTCGCCCGGACGACCTTCGCGCTTGAAGAATCCGCCTGGAATCTTGCCAGCGGCATAGGTCTTTTCCTGGTAGTTGACCGTCAGTGGAAAGAAATCCCGGCCCGGATCCGCGGCCCTGCGACCAACGGCTGTAACGAGTACCTGAGTTTCGGCCATGTCGACCAACACCGCGCCGTCTGCCTGACGAGCAATTGCGCCGGTTTCCAGCGTGACCAGATGCTCCCCATATTGGAACGATTTAATTACTGATTTCACAATATTTCTCTACTTGAAGATGAATGTGGCAATAGCACACCGTTGCGATCCCTTCCCGGGAGCGGCACGAATTTAGCCATTTGCCAGTATGACTCGTCGGTTAACGACGAAGGCCGAGCCGGGTAATCAGCTCGCGATATCGGTCCTGATCTTTCGCTTTGAGATAGTCCAGCAGCTTGCGCCGCTTGTTGACCATCTTCAGCAGACCCTGACGGCTGTGGTGATCTTTCTTGTGCTCACCGAAATGCTCGGTGAGTTCTGATATGCGTGCAGACAGCAAGGCTACCTGTACTTCGGGAGAACCCGTATCCGCGTCACCGCGGGAATATTCAGCAACAATGCTGTTTTTTTGCTCACTTGACAGTGACATTTCCAATTACCTCGATCTTTCTCTTTTTAGCCCTTTTTTGCAGCGCGCATTCTAGCGTCTGTGCAGGCCTATTAACAGTCAAAAACCAATATCTAGCCGTTTTTTTCAGTCGTGCGGAACACCCGTTTGGGCGCAAGCCTGCCTTCGCCCAACAATTCACCCACGCCCGTGAATTTGGCCCCCGCGCCGTAAACCCTGACGAGCCCGGACGACTCCTGCGCCAGGGCTGCGACCTCCTGGCCAGCTGAAAATCGCGCCGCGGTCTCGGCATCCAATTGCACGGCGGGCATGCTTTCCAACGCGGTGTCGGGCGGCAGGAGCCGTGCCAGCACGGCCGCCGATCCTGACGCGGCCGCAGCCTCGATCCCAGTCAGATCGAGCATGTCCGAGGCCTGGAACGCGCCAACCGTTTCACGGTGCAGCCTCGCCGTGTGGGCCACCGTCCCCGCCTTTTTCGCGATATCTTCAACCAGGACGCGGACATAGGTGCCTTTGGAACAATGCACCCGAAAAACCAGCCGGCCGCCTGCGATCTCCAGCAGACAGATCTCGTCAATCCGGATCGGTCGCGGCTCGCGATGTACCGTCTCGCCTTTGCGGGCAAGCTCATAGAGCCGTTTGCCGTCCTTTTTGAGTGCCGAGTACATTGGTGGCACCTGCGTCGATTCGCCAAGGAACCCTTCCAGTATCCCGGCCCATCGCTCAGCCGAAAGCTCGGGCACCTCCGCTGTATCGACAGCTGTGCCGTCCGCATCGCCCGTATCGGTCGCGATGCCGAGCTTCGCTGTCACGCGATACGTCTTGTCCGCGTCGAGCAGGAAGGCACATACCTTTGTCGCCTCCCCAAAACACAATGGCAGCATGCCGGTTGCGGCAGGGTCCAGGCTGCCGGTGTGGCCGGCCTTGCGGGCGTTAATCAGTCGCTTGACTCTCTGCAGGGCCTGATTCGATGTCAGGCCAGCCGGCTTATTCAGAAGCAATAATCCGTCGATCTGCGTGGATCGACTGTGGACGCGGCGGCTCATGGCAATTATCCGTGGTCGTCGGCGTGCAGAGCATTGTCGATTAATTCACTGATCTTCGCGCTGTGTTCCGCACTATCGTCGTGAATAAATCTGAGTTCCGGCACGTGCCGAACCTTGATGGCATGACCGAGTTTCGCACGCAAGAATCCGGCAGCCTTGCCAAGCCCTTCGAGCGCGGCGTCCGGACGATCGTCGGGATTCAATATGCTGAAATATACCCGAGCCACACTGAGATCACGCGACAACTCAACCGAAGTCAACGACACACCCAGAAGCCGCGGGTCCTTCGTCTCGAATCGCAGCAGCTCGCTCAGCGTGCGCAGTATCTGCGCGCCCAGGCGTTGATTCCGCGAAAACTCGCGAGGCATTATTCCAACGTCCGAGCGACTTCAATGCGCTCATAGCACTCGATATGATCGCCGACCTTGACGTTGTCATAGTTCTTGACACCAATTCCGCACTCGGTGCCTGATTTGACTTCATTGACATCGTCCTTGAAGCGGCGCAGCGATTCGAGCTCACCTTCGTAGATCACAACATTGTCGCGCAAAACGCGGATCGGATTGTGGCGCTTGACGTACCCTTCCGTAACGATACAGCCGGCAATGTCGCCGAGCTTCGGCGACGAGAACACTTCTTTTACCTCGGCCAGGCCAACGATCTGTTCGCGGATCTCCGGCGTCAATAGCCCACTCAAGGCCGCCTTCACGTCGTCAATTGCTTCGTAGATGATGCTGTAGTAGCGAACGTCGACGCCGGATTCCTTGATCGACGCACGGGCTGCCGCGTCGGCGCGAACGTTAAAGCCGATGATCACGGCATTAGACGCTGCCGCAAGGTTGGCGTCGGTTTCCGTAATGCCGCCGACGCCGGAACTCAGGACATTGACCTTAACCTCATCGGTCGACAACTTGATGAGAGCATCACGCAGCGCTTCCGCGCTGCCATGAACGTCGGACTTGATGATCACGCCAACCGTGGACTCTTCACCATCGGTCATCTGGCTGAACATATCTTCCAGCTTTGACGCCTGCTGCTGTGCGAGCTTTGCATCGCGGGTCTTGGTTTGCCGGAACTCGGCAACCTCGCGTGCCTTGCGCTCATTCTTGACCACGAGGAAATCGTCACCGGCGCTCGGTGTCTTGGACAGGCCGAGCACGACCGCCGGGCTCGACGGGCCTGCCACTTCGATTGATTGGCCAGTCTCATCAAACATGTTGCGAACGCGGCCATACTCTTCGCCCGCGATGATCATGTCGCCTTGTTTCAAAGTACCTGCCTGAACCAGCAGCGTAGCGACCGCACCACGTCCCTTTTCAAGACTCGATTCGATGACAAGGCCCTGAGCGGGACCGTCTGCAATGGCCTTCAGATCCATAAGTTCAGCCTGCAGAACGATGGCATCCAGTAGTTTGTCAACGCCCTCACCGGTCTGCGCCGAGACGTTGACGAACAGCTGCTCGCCCCCCCATTCCTCAGGGATAACCTCGTGCTGCGACAGTTCGTTTCTGACTCGTTCCGGGTCCGCGTTTTCGCGATCAATCTTGTTTACAGCCACCACGATCGGCACGCCCGCAGCCTTCGAATGCAGGATCGCTTCGATCGTCTGCGGCATGACACCGTCATCGGCTGCGACAACGAGAACAACGATGTCAGTCGCCTGAGCACCACGTGCACGCATTGCGGTAAATGCCGCGTGTCCTGGCGTGTCGAGGAATGTGACTTTGCCTTTCTTGGTCTCCACGGAATACGCCCCGATGTGTTGCGTGATTCCGCCGGCTTCGGCATCCGCAACATGGGTGCGGCGAATGTAGTCGAGTAATGAGGTCTTGCCGTGATCGACGTGGCCCATAATCGTAACCACAGGCGACCGGCTGACTTTCTCGCCAGTCAGCTGCTCTTCGGTTGCGAGAAGCTGTTCATCGACGTCCGCATCTGTCGTCGGTATAGCGACGTGCCCGAGTTCCTCAACAACCAGCGTCGCCGTGTCCTGATCGATTACCTGATTGATCGTGACCATCGCACCCATGTTGAACAGCACCTTGACAACTTCGTTGCCCTTAATCGCCATGCGTTGCGCCAGTTCAGACACCGCAATGCTCTCGGGAATCTCGACCTCGTGTACGACGGGAGCCGTCGGTTTTTCGAATCCATGCTGCGAATCGCCGCTCAGCGACACCGCCCGTCGGCGCACAGGCGTTTTGCGCTTGCGACGCCCGCTCTTATCGCCGGCCACATGCAATTCCTTGCGGCCGTAACGCGTTTCCCCTGCCTTTGGCTTGGTCTTGGTTTTGTCTTTTGTTCGGCGAGCGCGGGCATCCTGTTCCGCTTTCTCAAGGCGTGCTTTTTCCTCAGCTGCCAGTGCCGCCGCCTGTTCGGCTGCCTTACGAGCCTCTTCTTCAGCGTCGACGCGCGCCTGTTCGGCTTTCTCGCGCTCGGCTACTTCCTGCTTGGCCGCCTGCTCTTTTTCAACATTCAGACGCTCCTGTTCGAGCCTTTCCGCCTCGAGCCGATCTTCCTCTTCCTTGCGTTTGCGATCGAGCTCTTCCTGTTCAAGCTGCGCCTGCTTTTCGAGGACATCGCGCTTGATGTAAGTGCGCTTCTTGCGGACTTCGACATTGACGGTGCGCGAACGCCCTTGAGCACCCGAGAGCCTTAGCTCCGACTGCGACTTCCTTTTTAGCGTGATGCGCCGCGGCGCGGCATCGCCAGCTGCGGACTCTTCCTGCCCGTGGCTACGGCGCAGATGAGTAAGCAATTCGAGCTTCGCGTCGTCGCTAATCCTGTCGTCGGAGCCACTGACCTTGATACCGGCCTCGTCCAGCTGCGACAGCAGCTTGTCGACCGGCACTTTCAGTACCTCAGCAAATTGTTCAACTGTTACATCAGCCATTCTTCAAACTCCGCGTAACCTGGCGTTCAGGCCTGCTGCTCTGCTTCAAACCAGTGTGCCCGCGCCTTCATGATCAGCGCTGCTGCCTGCTCCTGATCCATCTCGTTAATTTCGAGCAGATCATCGGTTGCCAGTTCCGCCAGATCCTCGCGCGTCACCACACCCTTGCTCGCCAACAAAAATGCCAATCCTTTGTCCATGCCCTCAAGGTTCAGAAGATCCTCCGCAGGCTCGGTTTCGTCAATTTTTTCCTCTTGTACGATTGCCTGCGTCAACAATACGTCACGCGCCCGGCTGCGCAGCTCGTCGACGATGTCCTCGTCGAACTCTTCGATCTCAACAAGCTCCGCGGCGGGTACGTAAGCAACCTCTTCTACTGTGGAAAAACCTTCCTGGACCAGAATCAATGCAACCTCTTCGTCGACATCAAGCTGCTTTGAAAACAGCGAGATCAGCTCCTTCATTTCGGATTCGCTCTTCTCGTCAGCATCGGCTGCCGTCATCACGTTGAGCTCCCAACCGGTCAGCTCACTCGCGAGCCGAATATTCTGACCGCCGCGCCCGATTGCCTGCGAAAGTTTGTCCTCATCGACGGCGATATCCATGCTGTGAGCATCTTCATCAACGACGATGGAAACCACCTCGGCCGGTGACATGGCGTTAACGACAAATTGTGCCGGATTGTCGTCATACAGGATGATGTCGACGCGCTCACCGGCCAACTCGTTCGATACCGCCTGGACACGTGAGCCACGCATGCCGACACATGCACCGACGGCGTCAATGCGCTTGTCATTACTTCGAACGGCGATCTTCGCGCGAAGACCCGGGTCACGGGCGGCGCCGAGAATGTCGATCAGGCCCTGGCCTACTTCCGGCACCTCGATTTTGAAGAGCTCGACCAAAAACTGTGGCGATGTCCGCGTCATGAACAGCTGCGGGCCGCGCACTTCGGAACGAACCTCGGTCAACAGCGCCTTGATGCGGTCCTGGGGGCGAACCGGCTCACGCGGGACCATTTGGTCGCGCGCAACAAAGCCTTCAGCATTGCCGCCAAGATCGATATAGACGCCATTACGATCGACACGCTTGACCAAGCCGGATAGCAACTCGCCTTCGCGCCCCTGATACTCCTCGACGACCTGCTCACGCTCAGCCTCGCGAACCTTTTGCACGATGACCTGCTTGGCCGTCTGCGCCGCGATACGGCCGAACTCGACAGACTCCATCGGCACCTCCACGTAGCCGCCGGGCTCCGCATTTTCATCGATGTCGACAGCGTCGATCATGCGCAGCTCACGATCGGGAACTTCGAGTTCTGTTGATTCGTCCTCGAACACGAGCCAGCGACGGAACGTCTCGTAGTCACCTGTCTCGCGATCAATCGCGACGCGAACCTCGATGTCCTCGCCGTGTTTTCTGCGCGTGGCAGACGCCAGTGCGGCTTCGATGGCCTCGAAGATAATGTCCTTCTCGACGCCCTTTTCATTCGATACGGCGTCCACAACCATCAAAATTTCTTTGCTCATTACCAAAAACTCCAAAAAATCCCGCGCCGCTACTGCCCCGCGGGGACCAGTCGCGCGGTATCGATCGTTGCCATCGGCAACGAATGCGGCTCACCGTCCACGTCGACCACTATGTTCTCGTCATTCGAAGACACCAGCGTGCCCCGAAATCGCTTGCGCCCCGCAATTGGGAAGCGTGTCTGCACCTTCACCGTTTCTCCTGTAAACCGTTGAAAATGCTCAACCTTTGTCAACTTTCTGTCCAGTCCTGGCGACGAAACCTCGAGATTGTAGTGCCCGGGCAGCGGATCCTCGACGTCGAGGAGCGCGCTGACCGCCAGACTGACCTTCTCGCAGTCATCGAGACTGATGCCGTCGGGTCGATCAATAAACACCCGCACAACACCGCTCTTACCGCCCAGCCTCGCCTCCAGGTCTGACAACTCGTAACCCAGTCGTTCGATGCTCGGCTCCAGCAATTTTCGCAGCTCATCCGCTGTCATCGGAACACCTAACCATCTGTTTCAAAACAAAAAATGGGCCAATGGCCCATTCTTCTTCTTCGCAGTCCTGCTGCCCTCAGACAACAAAAAACCCCTACGCGGGGCCTTCTCTACCAAGATTCTGGTAGCGGCGTGTCAAACAGCACACCACCGCGTCGGGGCGGGATTATACGGTAGTCGCCGGCAGTTACGCAACGCCGCCAAGCCCGGCGAGACTGCCGGGCCAGCCGCCGTTATCGACGGCGCATCGGGTCCTGCCGTTTGTAACCCTCCGGCGCGGCAAACACGCCTGGCTCCAGATCTTGCTCTATGACCGATTCAACAGAGGTTTCGCCGACAGCGGCCCCTCTTTCGAAATCGATCGTATGCACTGGAAAGCCGTTAATCTGTTCCATGAGCTCTCCAGGATTTAACCCGTCACCGGACTGCATCGGCATCATTTCGGTCATCTTCGTCATGAACTCGGCCATACCGCGAAACGCCGCTATCATTTCATCTGCCCCGTCGATGTCCTTCATGGCCGCAGCGCAAACCTCCTGCGTTTTTTCGGTTCCCTCATAGACCGCATAGTTCTTGCACGTGAATGATTGCCACTGCCCAGTGCCAAGCGCTTCGACTCTGGGTGCCGGCTCAGGCGCTTTTTCTTGCCCCATCATCCCGCTCATTTGCCCTTTCATCATTCGCTCCGCCATTGCGCGCTGTTCAGGCGGCAGGCCGGCAAGCTGCTCCTCCATTTGCTTCATCGCCTCACTTATTTGCGACGACACTTCGGTAAGCATTGCCTCGTCCATGACGAAATAACTTTTGTCCTTGTGATCGACTACCAAAAACTCGGTGCCGAGAAAGATCATCGAATTGCGCGAACCACTCGCGCGGTCGTCCATGCGGATATTACCCGCCTGGGCGAATATCTTTGCGCGTCCGGTTTCCTGACCCAACGCATCGGTCGTAACCAGATCCATTGCGACGCCCGCGTATGAAAGTGGTGACAGCAGGTAAGATATCGAGAGAAATACGGCGCCAGGCTTCTTCATTATGATACCCCTTTGTCCGGAAGCTTCGTGTTCGCCAAGATTACCGCGATATTAGCCCGGCGGCCATGAGCGACGCGCTACCTTTTTACCGTTGCGCAAGTTGAGTTCTCGAGTTCGGCCCGGAGCCAGGTTCATGGCGAACAACGCTGCGTCAGGTTCGGTTGTTCAAGATCTCCTGTTTGAGTTTCTCGAATTCCTTATCAGTAATGTAACCGCTATCTTTTAGCTCGCCCAATGTCCGCAGTTGCTCCAAGGTCTGCGAAATATCGGATTTGTTACTTTTGCCGGGCACTCCTGGTTCTGATTTGGAAGCACTGGCCGCTTTACGTTCGCCGATGTCATCCTGTGCACGCACGGCCTCTTTTTGCGCTTCCTCGAGACGCCGTTCCTCTTCGCGTGCCCTCAGTTCCATGTCCCGCTGAATTCGTTCATTCCCCAAGCGCTGTCTCTCTACCTCCAGGGCCCTGACCTGTTGCTCATCATAGGTCGGCGACCGGTCAGTCCTGGCCTCCTTGTCACTGGTTTGCGCAATTGCCTGCGTTGCTCCCGCTGCGCAGATAAGCATGAGTGCAAGGCTAGAGTTCATCTCTTTTTCCTGTCGCCGCGAGGTCTATGTCGTCTGGGTTAGTTAGGGGCATGATACGATGCTGGCCGTCATCCTTCTAATCACGGCAAAGAACCGGACACCAGCCTTCAACCCGCCGCAATGACGCCTATTCCCTACTATGGGTTCAGCAGCGACGTCCAGTTCCTCATGGCACCTATGCTGCAGCCGAACTTCGTGTGCCCATTGCCCAGTCCCTGAGACTCGATGATTTGCTCGCACGAGCAACCCGCCGTATCCCCTAGTGTGAAACTCGAACCCGGGCCGTTGCCGTTGGGAGGCGTGGTGTTAAACCGCCCATCCCCGTCCGTATCGGCGAATCGATTGGTCCCCAGTGTCTCTGTTGGCACATTTTCGGGCAGCACGGTGGCCGGACAGAGATCGGCGTCGTTCGGCACGCCGTCGGCGTCTTCGTCCTTGAGTACATAGATAACGAGGCCGTCGTGATCTGAAGACCGCAGCATACTGCCATCGTCGTTGATCAGGTCAACGGCGGCATCCGCGTTGCCGCGACCATATTCGACGCCACTGATTTCGCCGGCCAGCTCCTTTGAAGTCAGC
>Ga0224497_10000671_pt1 | contig 23423 bp, 18 predicted proteins | sample SF_Jul11_sed_USG_4_FD_167970 | JGI IMG/M metagenome (GOLD analysis project Ga0224497, IMG submission 167970) | Sediment microbial communities from San Francisco Bay, California, United States - SF_Jul11_sed_USGS_13 | ecosystem: Environmental > Aquatic > Marine > Sediment | place: USA...
ATGGAACAGGCTCTTTGCCGGTTACGATCCAGTCGGGCAGGGCACGATGACGTGCGGGCTGCGCGACATCACGGTCTTTGTAGGTCGAAAAGGTGAATACGCTTTCCTGCCGACCATGGCGGCTGGCCGGTGAGCACATATAGGGAATGCTGGCATTGGATACGTACGGGTCGCTGAAACCGTTCTCGGCAACGATTGCTTTGGTTTCTTCGGGGCTGTAACAACGCGCGCGATCCGGGTTCGAAAACGCGAGCGATCCAAAGTTGACCCAGCGGCCATTTTTTTTCAATAGCCCATTGATACGAGCGGCAAGTACGGGCAGATCTTCGCTGATAATGTCGATGAGCCATGGCGTAACAACGGTGTCAAAAGACCGGGCAGCAAATGGCGGTCGCAGCGCGTCACCCAGCACAAGGTCGAACCCTTCGCGAACGACCTCGGGAGCTGACAAGGTACGCAGCACCGCATCATCTTCAAGCGATTTCGGGGCGATCGGAAACTCGTACATCTTGAGTGAATCGCCACGAGTTACGGACTGTGCGATGAGCAACAGCAGAGGGTTGAAATCCATCGCAACAGTTGTCGTGCAGTCCATCTGCATGTGCAGATCGTAAGCGAGCCGGCCGGCGCCGGCGCCAAGCACCAGCACATTGCCCAGAGAGGCATTTTCATGCAGTACTGCACGGATCTGCTTAAGGGATGCGACATTTTCCTCGTCGCCCCAGGCCCAATCGCGATGCACATTTGCGTAGTAAGTGTTGAGGGCCTGGTCGGTGGGTAACCTGGTCCGGAGTGCCAGGTAGGTCTCGGTTGTGCCCTGCAACGACTGTACGTCGACGGGTTGCAGCAATTTCTGCAGCGAGCGTTTATGTGAGTCCGTGGCTTTCTTGTAACGTTCGACGCGCCGCCTGGTCAACGGCCGCAATTCCTTGTTATCGAGTTCCGTGTCGAGTCGGGCTGATTTGTGGCCGAGTTGTTGCAATGCGAAATGCAGGCGGCCACGCCATTCGCCCAGGCTTGCCTTTGGCTCGGCAAACATCCACGGGATGCCATCGATCGAAGGGAAATCGATCTTGCACGCGGAGCAACTGTAGTTGCCGTCATTCTCGGTTAGCGGCGTCTTGTCGCAGCGCGGACAGGCGAGCAACTCAAGTAGGTCGATGGACATTGCCGAAGTATAACCGCAAAAAAAGACCGGTCATGTGACCGGTCTTTTGCTTTGACAGAGGAGAATCAATCACACAGGGTTAAGAATCGTACCCTGACAAATCGGCTCAAATGCTGTCAGTCGATCCAGGTCGGCACCGAGCCCGTGGTTCATGAATACATTAGCAAATGCGCCTTGCTCGCCATGCAGTGCCATATAGTTGAGAATGACGGTGTTCACGAGCAGGTTGACGTTATTCGCTGCGGGAGTTGCGCCACGTGCTACTGAGCCACCCGAGTCCATGTAACCGATCTGTTGGTGTACAGCCTGGATCTCAGGCGTTGCGCCAATAATGGTTGGTATTTGCCCCGGGTTATATACGAGGAAGAACGAGCCGGCCGTGGAGGAGTTGTCACTCGACCACTCGCCTTTGCCGCGGCCAGCTTCAGAGTTGTCGATCGCTCCATTCGAAGACAAAGACCCGTCACTGAAGACATACAACATGAGCGGTACGCCAATTCTTGCGGCGTATTCCAGGCAAGCGCCCATACATCGACCCGCGCGTTCGTCTTTGACCTCGCCTTCGGCGCGTGCACCGCCGTGGTAGTCGTAACCGCCCATTTCGACGGTTCCTGCACCGGCAAAACCGTTGACGACGAGCTTCATAATTGATGCTGTTTTCTGGAACTCGCGCGCGCTGCGACCATCGGCGCCATTCAGGCCAAAGAACTCGTCTTCGGTAAAGATGCCCGTACCTGGCGCACCGGGCTGGTCAACGATCAATGGATCCTTTGAAGGATCGATAATCAAGTCGCCGAAGCGTTCGGCGATATCCGCAGATTTGAGATACCCGCAGCGAACCATTTCTTTGACAACGGCGTCTCGGGTAATTCCGGTGTTGACCTGGTCCAGCTTCTTATCCGTCAGGCGGTAGATCGATTCCATCACCGCCGTTGCATCGTCTTTCGACAGGATGCCAACAAGATCGCCAGTATCAATCAGGTTTACTACGTCGGCCGGGCGGTCCACTTTGGTTGGGCGCAATTCGGGATCGTAGAGCGCCTGCGGCAACATCGAATTGCCGCCAGAGTCGGTATTTTCGGAGCCAGCCAGTGTCAGGATCTCTCCGTCGGCACCGATTCCGCCGACACCTGCGCGCGCTATCCCGTACATCGGGTTATGTGGATTGTTGCCCGTATCATTGTCTGAGCGTGCTGGAATGACGGCGCCGTTAATGAACTGTTCAATGCCGCTGCCTTTCAAACTGCCCAGAATGCCACGACGGAATGCGCTATCCAGATGGAAGCCCAGCCCGAGGTCGAAATTCGCGTACGGGAGCTGTAAATCGGGGTCGATCAGGCCTGGAATCATGTCTCCAGGCAGCCCCATTTTTTCGTAGCCGGCTGTCGACAAGAAGTCGGTTTGCCCGCCTTCCTTTCCAACCAACACGTTCGAACCGGCGATATTTGCGCCACCGGCGAGGTCGAAACAGATAAACGGGATTTTATTTGCTCCGGCACCGCCAACCTGGCAAGTGTTTACCATCGCGTCGAGATCAGGAGACAACGCCATCGCGTCGCGCGGGTTCGAGAAAAGGCCCATCACGCCGGCACCGGTTGTATACGCCGCTCCCGTCATAAAGCCCTGAGATACAAACTGGCGTCTCGTGACAGGACGTGGATGGTCCGCGTGATACTGCGGTGCATCCCAGTTGCGTGCATTACGTTTCTTAGCCATAAAGCGTTTCCTTTCTTTGTCCTGTCTCTTATTGAACCAAGGTTGCTGCGCTGCCGAGCATCGCTGCACAGACGCCCTTCGAAATTGCGCGCGTGCTACTTCCGCCATCAATCAGGCGCTGAACCAGGTTGTGCGGCCGACCTCCGGCTGCCGAGAACGAGGCAAGTTCGGAATAGACGTCGGCGTACGCTGGTTGGCTCGTAAGCCCGGTGCCCATCACGTAGTCGATCAACGGCACGACAAACAGGTCGCGATTAGTTGCGCTAAACGCGGTCGTTGGGGCTGCGTCGAAATTGAATCCCGGGAACATCTGGCCGCGGATGGGATTCGGGTTGCCGTCTACGTTGACCAGCGCATCGCAGTACGCAATGGCGAGCTGTGCGATCGCAACCTGGTGCGAAGACAAGAAGGTATCAATGTCTTCAACGGCCGGCAGCGACTGCCTGAGTTCCAGGTAGGTATCGTTGACATTGCTAAAGTCTGTCCAATCGATACCAAGTACTTCCGAGTACGTCGCATTGATCTCGTCGAACGTGCGCAGGCCAATTTGCGACTTGTTTTCAAGGTCAACTGGATTAATCGTCAGCGTCGGATCATTCGGGCGGCTGAACGATTCGTTGGAGAGAATATCGAAAGTCAGGAAGAAGTCGTCGTCTTCCGGACCTTTCTCCAGTGGCAAAACCGCACCCAGCGATGACAGCGGCTGACCGAGTTCAACGAATTCCTGCGCGCTAAGGAGATCGTCCATCGTCGCGTAGGTTTGTCCCACGGGCGCTTCAAGGCCATTCATCGCGACGCGTAGTCCTTTGATGCGAATACCTTCAGGCGCGGAGCCATCGAGCGTAATGAAGTGCGGTTTGTCGAACAGATACGAGTAGCTGTCGTATTGTGCCACCTCGAACAAGATGTACGATGATTGGTCGGATGGGTCGGTCTCCGGAATGCTCTTGACCTGGTGCGAAATATCGAACAGCAGGAAGAATTTCTCGCCGACGCCAACATCGAAGTTCTGCGTGACCTGTTCTTGTGTTAATGCACGGCGATGGAGGGCTGCCAGGCGAATAGTGCCTTCCCACGCATTGTCGCCAGACGCATCGCTACCGAGAATGAACGCAAAGTTGTTCTGCCAGTCAATCAATGTTCCGCCAGGAACCGGGTCCACAGGACTGACAAGATCGCCGTTAACGTAAATACGCCGGCCATCGATCGGGTGATAGGTTGCTACAACGTGTTGCAGGGTCGCCTGCAGGACTTCGTCATCCGCTGGTGTCGACAACAACTCTGTGACAGCTTCCAGGCTCGTTTCACTTGTCCGCAGCAAATAGTTGTAGTCGTACAAATTCTGCCGCACCGTAAAGTTGCGATCCATGCTGCCAGCGGAGTAGGTGATGATGCTGGCATCTTCCTGCGTTACATTGGCAGGAATAACCCAGGCCTCGATCGAGAATTCGCCGGACTCCTGAATAATGTCCGATAGTTTCGTGCTCGTGTTAGTGAGCCCTTGAGCCCGACCGCCGTTGGTGGTGATGCCCCAACCGCCATACCAGGTCACTGCCTGTGACAGGTTCAGGTCAATAGCGGGATCGACGCCGCTCGTATCATAGGCGACCAAACCGGAGCCGGTCTTGAATTCCCACAACGCGATCTGTGCGTCTTCGTAGCGATTTCCGCCAGATGCGATCGTGCCGTCCGTCAAGCGCATTGCCTTACTGATAACGAGACTCTCATCGACGAGGGTTGGATCAATACCGGACGCGAACAAGAGTATTGCGTCTTCCATCTCCTGGGAATTATTCGCGCAACTATCCCAACAGTTGTGTTGTTCGACGCGCAACTTCTGCACAAAGCGCGAGTTCGCGGGCGTGTCGAGATTCATTTTGGGCTTCGCTGACTCATAGGCGGCTGCAATGTCCGTGTCGGCAAAGAAAGGATTCTGTCCCTCTGCAGAGCTGTGGCAACCGGAGCAGTATTCATCAAGCAGTGGATAAACGGTGTCCGCGAACGATGTTCCATTTGTTCCAACAATCGTTCCATCATCAGGAAAGTTTTTGCTTTCGGACGGGTCGCGCGGTTCGGGTGCCGTCAAAACAATCTGACGACCGCCCCCGACGGCATCACCTACCCAGTTCTCGATCCAGGTAGTCAGGATCGTGGCGCAGACGCCGTCATCAAGTACCCAGCAGTTATGACCACTGCCGACCTGGGATACGATTTCCGAGGCGGATGGTTGATCGACATCGACTTTAGTCAGCGCCGCAGCGTAGGCCAGGTTAATGTCGTCATTGCGCACAAACATCGGCAAAATACCCGCGGTTTCGTTGTGACAGCTGCCGCAGCGATCCGTGGTTTTGGCATTGCTCCAGAATTCCTGCTGGAACTTGAGAACGTCCTCCGTTTCCGCTATCGGGCCGGTATACGGGTTGTTGTTCGTGTTGCCAGTACCGTTCGGCAACGGCGTGTCAGCTGTCTGCGCGCCGCCACCGCAAGCCGCAAGCATGACACCTGCTATTACTGCGAGGAGCCCTGCTTTGAGCGAGCCCAGCCGCGACTTGTCGATCGGCGTGGTTCGCATAGCAATTCCTGTTGCTTTAATCATCAGTCGTGTCTCCCTACGGACCTTTGCAGTAAGCGGCGGTTTGGGCGAAGACTTCCTTCATCGAGTAGTTCAATGAAGTCATGAATTCGGTGGTTAGTGTTCCAACCATGCCCTGATCCGGAAGATCCGGTTCGCGCAAACAGACGGTGCGGAATACTTTCTTCACCTGGCAAGATGCGAATGCCTGGCTGTTGCCGATTTCTTCGCCGAGTGACTTGGCGCCGTTACCGAACCCTGGAAGCTGATTGCTAAAGCCAAGATAATTGTTCTGCCCGGTGCGAAAACGCTGTTCGTCAACCAGCCATTCGCCGCGCCAGTAGTTGTCCCAGCGATCATCGGGTGTGCGGTAACCCTGCGGGAAGTTCAAGTCGTTGTTGAAATACTTGTCTTGCACAACGCCGCCCGGACCAGGGCCAGTGGCCGAATACACGAGCTCTCCTGCTTCGGTGTCACCAACCGGTACGTAGTTGTAGTAGGCGAACGCCTGCGCCATCGGATCCATGCCGGTATGACAACCCACACAGTTGTTCAGAAATAAACGGCTGTCGCCACCCGGGCTGCGACTGACGTCCTGTCGAATGCGATCGGGCGGCAGCTTCGGATCGTGCAACTGTTCCATGTCGTTGCACATGTGGTTCACCATGGTAAAGCGGAACATGGCGCGGTTGGTGCCGGCAATGAAGAAAGCTTTTGCGGCGGCACGCGATGTTATGACACCCGCTGTTGCTGCAGCCGGAATCTGCTGAATTGACGACTGCGCGACACCGTCCAGGTTCGCACGCAAGGACAGGTCGACGTTGTCTCTTTCAAGCTGGGCGTAATGGTCGTTGTTGTTCCTGGACGGCGCAGGTCCGGTATTGCCAACATAAGTCAGGTTGGCAGAGAGCAATGTATTGAAAGGCACGTCGTCGCGGATCATGCCGATGACGGTTGCGATGTAGTCATTAAGAGGAACAAAGACCGACCGGTCGCGGTTCGTCCATGGTGCAGCAAAGTTCTTCAACGTGACGTTGTAGAAATTCTTGTTCTTCATCGCCTCGAGGGCGGCGCCGCGGTCATTACCTGCCGCAAGCATGCCTTCCATGGTGAGCAATACTTCATCGCTAGGTGGCACGCCCGCAAGGCGGTCGTGCATGCGCTTAGCTTGTTCGCGAAAACCTGCCTGCGCTGGCGACATCATACTTGTCGCCAGTACTGCGACGAGCAAAAAGCGCCAAACCGGCGCAGTCCATCCCTGGTCTTTGGCTTGTCTCATTTTTTTCGACGTCCTGTGTTTCATAACTTTTTGCTCACGAATTAATTCGATCCATCAAACTATTTGTCTTGTGCAGAGTTGTTTTGTTTCTTGCACTTCGACTGACGTAAGCACCTTGCGATGCTGCCCGAATCTGCTGCGTGTCACCGTGAAAGCTCTCACAGTCCGCGCAAGTTAATTCCGGGCTCCGCCCCCAAAAACAATCGATCTGCAATCTATAAAGCAAGTGCTGTGCCATGCTCACTGAAGATATCGAAAGTCATCAAAAAGTCTTTTTATAACAGTTGGTTATGGTCTGTCTTAAAGGACCGCTCAGAGCCGTCATATGTCAAGTATTTGTCGGCACTTCCGCACAGCTGGCGAGACCGATCGAGCCAAGCCGCTGATTGCAATGGCCTGGGAAGCTGTCGCAGAAACGAGACAACTCCTGGTACATATGTCACTTCCTAACAACAAACTCTCACATCGTAGAAGTGATGCGGTATCGGTCTGTTGCTGAATCACACGACATTTTACAATGCGCACTGTCGCGCTTTTTCGACATTACATCGGCTGTTGCACGTCACCTATACTGCGACGGACTGTGATCGCGTTAACGGTATGAGCAGGGCTACGCGTCCACTATTACATCTTCCTCGCCTCGCGCCGGGAAGATCTAGAGGTGAATCTAATGAACAGGCTGTCGCGACAAACCAGGGAAGGAAACGCAAAACGGATTCTGCGATTCGCTGCGTTGATATCGATACTATCGATCGGCGTGGCGTGCAGCAGTGGCGATGGCGTAAGTATCGGTACAGGGCAGGATCCGGACCCTGTCGTTCTTGATTTCCCGATTGCTTATATACGCGCGCCCATTCCGACCGATGACAACGGTAACTTCGCACAAAACGATTTGCGCGAACAAATCACATTCGACTTTGGGGCAGATCTGTTTTTCCGTGATCGAGCGTCACCGAGTGCCGAGGCTATCAACATAACCGGCGAGCTGACCCAGGGACTGGCAGCGATACGCGATGTTGAAATTGCCTACGATGGTTCATCGTTATTGTTCGCGATGCGTTTTCCGTTCGATCCCGACCTCAATGAAGAGGATCTACCAACCTGGAATCTTTGGGAATACACCTTTGAGACGGACGAGCTTAGGCGCATTATTCCCAACCCGCTGACGGCCGAAATCGGCCACGACATCATGCCGAAGTACCTGCCGGATGGCCGCATCATCTTCGCCTCGACGCGGCAGTACCGCTCACAAGCCGTGTTGCTTGATGAAGACAAGCAAAACAAGGATGCGTTCGTTGCGATGGACGAAGACCAGAATGAGTTCGCATTCAATTTGCACCTGATCAGGGCAGACGGTAGCGGAATCGACCAGATCTCTTTCAATCAAAGCCATGATCTCGACCCGTCGGTACTGGCCAATGGGCAGATCGTTTTCAGCCGTTGGGATCACGCTGCTGTTAACAATACGGTCAATCTCTACCGCATGAACCCGGACGGGTCTGGCCTGGAGCTTTACTACGGACGGCAGAGTCATGATACGGGCAGCGAGGGGGATACCATCCAGTTCATGCAGCCGCGCGAGCTCGAAGATGGTCGTCTGATGTCGTTAATTCGACCTTTTACCAACACTGAGGGCGGTGGCGAGCTGATCGCGATCGATACGCAACAATATGTCGAGAACACTCAACCTACGGCGTTGAATATCGGCATTCTGGCAGGCCCTGCCCAGGAGGACGCGACGATTAATGAGGTATCGACCGTTGCCGGTGCGCCATCGGTAGGTGGTCGTTACAGCTCTGTTTACCCAATTCTCGATGGTACTGGTCGTCTGCTCGTAAGCTGGAGCCAATGTCGCTTGCTGGAAATTCTCGTCGATGATGGTGATCCGCTGACCGACGATTTTAATATTGTGCCTTGCACCGAGGATCGACTAGCGAACCTCTTCGTTCAGCCTGATCCGGACAACCCGGTTGCTCCAACGCCCGGGACATTTGTCGTGTCGCCGCCGTTGTATGGTATTTGGATGTACGATCCCCGGGACGACACGCAATTGCCGGTTGTCGCAGGCGAGGAAGGCTTCATATTTACCGAAGTAGTCGCCGCGGATCCGAAAGTCTCACCGCCGGTCATTCTCGATGGGTCAGACAATTTTGCCCTGGATGCGACGCTGGCCGACGCTGGCGAGGCTGTCCTGAACATTCGTAGTGTTTATGATTTCGAAGGTACGGACTCTTTTGGTATCGAAGCGCTGGCGGACCCCACGCTGACGCCTGCGGCGAATCGTCCCGCACGTTTCCTGCGTATCGAAAAAGCAGTATCGCTTCCTGACGATAACCTCGTTGCTCTCGATAACACGGATTTCGGCATCAGCACGCAACAGGGTATGCGGGAAATCGTAGCAAACATCATGGTAGAGCCTGATGGCTCAGTGGTGACCAAGGTTCCTGCAGATGTCGCGCTGGCGATCAGCGTGCTTGACGAATATGGCAAACGCATAACGGCACGCCATCAGAACTGGATATCCTTGCGCCCCGGGCAGGAGCTTAAATGCATTGGTTGCCATTCGCCTAACGCAGTCGACCCGGGCACTGGCGACCCGATTTCGCATGGCCGATACGACGCGTTTGACTCCGCCTATGCTGGAGCGCCAGTCGGCCAACTGCGGTTCCCAGGGACCCTTCTCACCTGGCTCATAGAGGAGCCCGGCGAAACGATGGCTGAGCTGCGCGCGCGCATTACTTGCCGAGATGATGGTTGTTCATCGATAGAACCGTCGATGGATGTGTTCTATCAGGACGTCTGGACCGAAGACCCGGCGCTTGCAGCGGCTAACGTTGACATTGATTACTCGTACGGTGATCTGGCTACAACATCACCGACGAGCATCGCGTGTGAACAGACATGGCAGGCGCGCTGCCGTAGTGTCATCAACTACCCGACGACGATCCACCCATTGTGGAATTTGCCGCGGCCGCAATTCGACGCCGCCGGTGATCCTGTTCCAGACGGTAACGGTGGGCAGCTCGACATGCGATGCACGCTGTGTCACACGCAAATTGATCCGGCGGACGGCGTGACGGTAATAATGCCTGCGGGTCAGCTCGAGTTGACTGGCGAGACATCGATTGATGAACCAGATCACCTGCATGCCTATCGCGAACTGTTAGTTACTGATAACCTTCAGGAAGTGATCGGCAACCAGCTGGTCGACAGGACTCAACCAGCCGTCGATGTAGACGGAAATCCGATCACTGTTCCGATTCCAAACCCGAATGGGTCGCCGGCGAGTATTGCCGGTGCGAGGGCATCGGACAGATTCTTCGGTCGTTTTGAAGATCCTGCTAACAACGTAACGGTTGATCACTACAATATTTTGTCTGGCGCGGAGAGACGCTTAATTGCGGAATGGTTGGATGTTGGAGCCCAGTACTACAACAATCCCTTTGACGTACCGCCGTAGCGCGTTCTCGTGGTGTGCTTGTCTCGTAGCTCTCGCGCTACTGGCAATCGTCCCCGGACATGCAGACGCAGCCGACGAATCACTTCGCACAGTGGCGGTGGCTGATCCGTACCTCGAGTTGCACACGGGTCCCGGTCGCGGCTACCCGATATTTCATGTTGTTGATCGCGGCGAGTCTGTCGAAATCACCATGCAGCGAACCGACTGGTACAAGGTTCGAGCAGAAAACGGTGTCGAGGGCTGGGTCGACCGAGCACAAATGGAGCTCACGCTGCAGCCGGACGGTCAGGAGGTCGACTTTGAACAGGCCGATCTGGACGACTTCACCAATTCCAAATGGGAAGTCGGAATCCTGGCCGGTGACTTTGGTGGCGCTAACATCATTTCACTGTATTCCGGCTACTCGCTCAACCCGCATGTCTCAATAGAGGTATGGGGTTCACAGATTTTGGGTAATTTCTCGAACGGCTGGATGGGCAGTGTTAACGTCGTTCATGAGACCTGGCCGGATTGGCGAGTTTCACCATTTTTCACACTGGGCGCCGGAGTCATACATACGTCGCCCAAGTCGACGATTATTCAGGGAGAGGATCGCGACGACCAGATTGGTCATGTCGGCGCAGGCGTTCGCGTTTATGCGACACGGCGATTTTCGCTTCGAGCTGAGTACAAAAGTTACGTCGTCTTTACAAGCCGTAACGACAACGAGGAAGTAGAGGAATGGAAATTAGGTTTCGCGTTCTTTTTCTGATCATCGCATTAGTTACGATGTCGGGTTGCGCCGCCACGAAGAACCTGTTCGGGTTCGGCCAGGAGGAGGCGCCGCCACCATCTGCTGAGCCTCCTGGCCAGGTTATCGATCCAGAAGTGGAGCGTCGTGAGATCAAAGAACCAAAGATCGACCGCGAGGACTTCGAGGTCGGCGGGTTTGTCGGCATCATGAGCATCGAGGACTTTGGCACCAGCACCGTCTACGGCGCACGCGTTGCTTATCACGTGACCGAAGGCTTTTTTGTCGAAGGTACCGTGGGACAGAGCGAGGGCGGCTTGACCAGCTTCGAGCAATTGTCCGGTGGAGCGCGCCTGATCGAAGACGACGAGCGCACGTTCACTTATTACAATCTCAATGTTGGCTACAACATTCTCCCCGGTGAGGGTTTCATCGGTGAAGGCCGTGCCTATAACACCAATTTTTACCTGATTGCCGGTTTGGGGTCGACGACGTTTGCGGGTGACGATCGCTTCACAGTGAACTTTGGAGGCGGCTTCCGCTTCTTGTTTACGGACTCTGTCGCTTTTCATGTCGATTTCCGCGATCACTTGCTGGACATCGACATCCTCGGCGAGGAGAAGACGGTCCACAATCTGGAAGCTCATCTCGGCGTCACGGTGTTCTTCTGAGGATGGGTTCACGGTTCAGCTTGCGCCCTGGCGATAATGTAGGGGTATGGATATGAAGATCAATGCGTTCAGTCGTTTAGTGTTGTTGGCCATCGCAATGGTTGCCGTGTCTGGCTGTAGCAATATCGAACCCTGGGTGAAGCCTTATGAGCGCGACAGGCTTGCTGACCCGATTATGGCGCTGGACACTGATCCGGTATCCAGTGCTTACATTCAGCACGTATACGAGGCCCGTGAAGGCGCTCGTGGTGGTGAAGGCGCTGCCGGTGGCGGCTGTGGTTGCAACTAGGACGATCGGTATCAGCCAATGAAATATTCTCGCGGTATAGTCGTTACGACCCTGGCATTGCTGGCCGGCGTTGGCACGGCGCAAGCGGGCGTATTACCCGAAGATCGTGCGGACGTTTTGTATCACCTTTATGACGGTGGTGGTGTTGAGATCGACGGACCGTCGGTCCTGGTTCGCAAGCAAGTCGGTAAGAGCACGTCCTTCGTTGCCAATTACTACGTTGACATGATCAGCTCTGCGTCCATCGACGTCATTACAACTGCCAGTCCATACACCGAAGAACGCACGCAGTGGTCACTCGGCATGGACTACTTGCGCGGCAACACGACGATGCGGGTCGGTTATACGACTAGCACTGAGTCGGATTTCGATGCCAAGACCTACACTTTTTCCGTCAGTCAGGACATGTTCGGCGACATGACTACGCTAACTTTGAGCTACGCGCTCGGCGATGACTTGGTCGGCCGCTCCGATGACCCTGTATTTGAGCGTGAGAATGATCGCCAGCAATACGGCGTCGGCATTACGCAGATCCTGACACGCAATCTGATCGCGACACTGAATTTCGAGACGATCACCGATGAGGGTTTTCTTAATAACCCCTATCGTTCGGTACGTTACCTCGACGCAGGTTCGGCCCTTGGCTACAGCTACGAACCTGAGTTGTATCCGAATACGCGGACGAGCAATGCGGTCGGCCTCAGGGCCAAGTACTATTTGCCGTACCGCGCCGCGCTGGAAGGTGAGTACCGCTTATTCAAAGATAGCTGGGACATCGATTCTCATACGGTGTCATTGAGCTATACGCATCCGATGGGGCCGTGGGTATTCTCGGCGAAATTCCGTTATCACGATCAGACCGGCGCGCATTTCTACCGTGATATCTTTTCGCGCTCGGAGGCGACCAACTTCCGTGGTCGAGACAAAGAACTTAGTCCCTTGACCAGCAGTACCTTCAAGCTCGGCGCCAGCTACGAATTCATTAAAGACGTTGAGGGTTGGGGCTTCATCAAGAAGGGTACAGTCAATGTGTCGTATTCGGCGCTAACGGTCGACTACGAGGAATTCAGTAACCTGAGCACATCAGCATTGCTTGGTGAAGAGCCGTTGTACGTGCTTGATGCCGATATCTTCCAGGTGTTCTTCTCCATCTGGTATTAAGTGGGGCCTGCTGGCTTCGGCGGGTACGGTAGATGGTAGGATTGCACCTTATGAATATCCTGCTCATTATTGTCGTTGCGCTAGTCGCTATCGTCGTCTTCCTCTACAACCGCCTTGTTCGCAGTCGCAATCGTGTAGACAACGCCTGGAGCGATATAGATGTGCAGCTGCAACGCCGCCACGACCTGATTCCCAATCTCGTAAAGGCCGTAGATCAGTACGCAAGTTACGAGAAGGCAACGCTCGAAGCTGTTACAGAATTGCGTGCGGAAGCGATGCGGGCGACGGACGTTCGTGACCGTGGCGAGGCAGAGGAGCAGCTCAGCACGGGCGTGCAAAAGCTCATCGCGGTTGCGGAAAACTACCCTGACCTCAAAGCGAATGAGAATTTTCTGAGTTTGCAGAGCGAGCTCGCCGAAACCGAGAATTACCTGCAATTTGCAAGGCGTTACTACAACGGCTCCGTTCGCGACTTTAATACTCTGACGGAAACGGTGCCAAGTAACCTGGTCGCGGCCACTTTCGACTTTTCAGGCCGTAGGTTTTTTCAGAAAGCATCTGACGATATCGCGAATGTGCCGCTCGTCAAGTTCGGCTCTGTTGAATGATGCGGATCGCCGTTTTCCTGTTGTTGTTTGTGGCGTTTGCCTCATCCGCAGACGAACGCATCCTCGAATTTCACAGCGATATTCGTGTCTTGCAGGACGGCTGGATCGAGGTTAACGAAACCATTCGTGTGCGCGCCGAGGGAAATCGGATTCGGCGCGGTATCTATCGGGATTTCCCCACCGAGTATTACGATAAACTTGGCAATCGCTATGAGGTCGATTTTCGCCCTCTTGCCGTACTGCGCAACGGTGCGCGTGAAGATTTCCACGCGCAAGAATATCGCAATGGGCAGCGCGTCTATTTTGGTAGTTCAAACCGGTTTATCGAAAGTGGCGAGCATACTTATGTGTTTCGCTACAAGGCGAGCCGTATGCTTGGGTTCTTTGTGGAGCATGACGAACTCTACTGGAACGTGACAGGCTTCGACTGGGCCTTTCCGATAGATGCAGCGAGCGCTTCGGTTTCATTCGCGTTCGATGTGCCTGCCAGCGAAATTACGCATGAAGCGTACACGGGGCCGTACGGCGCCTCGGAACGCAATTACACTTCCGGCGTCGATGGTTCAAGTCGCGTCTCCTTCAGGGCGACTGGCCAGCTGTCCGCGGTCAATGGCTTGACGGTGGTCGTTGGCTGGCCCAAGGGCTTTGTCGAAGAACCAACGAAGATCGAGCGCGTCGGCTGGTTGCTCAAGGACAACCTGAACCTGCTCATCGCGCTGGCGGGGCTGGTCCTTCTGCTCATGTACTACGTTCCGGTATGGCTGCGTTTCGGCAGAGATCCCGAAGAGGGCGTATTGGTCACCCGATATGAGCCGCCGAAGGGCTTTTCACCTGCCTCGCTGCGATTTATTCGGCAAATGTACTACGACGACGAGGTCATGACCGCCGCTGTTGTCAACCTCGCGGTCAAGGGCTACCTGAATGTCGATATCAGCGCAGGCACTGGCGGCTTTCTTGGCATCGGTAAAGAGGCAGATGAGTATTCGTTGGTAAAAGCAGATGCCGGAAAGAACGCACCGTCGTTGGCGCCAGGGGAAAAAGAACTTTACGAAGGTCTCTTTGCGGAGGGCGACGTGGTCGTACTGGAAAACGAGAATCACGAGTTGTTGGGTGAGGCCAAGAGTGCGCATCGTGAATCGCTAAAGAAAGATTACAAGCAGCATTACTTTCGAACGAACGGCCTTCTGAATATACCTGCAATAGTCATCGTTATCGTTACAACTGCAGCTGCGTTAAGTATCGGACCATCGGGTCCGGTTATCTTCGCCATCGTCGCGATGATCGTCACCATGGTGTTTTTTGCGATTGTTATGAAACGGCCAACTCTGCGCGGTCGACAGCTGTTGGACGAAATGCTCGGTTTCAAGGACTACCTTGAGATCGCAGAGAAAGACGAGATGAATCTGCGCAACCCGCCTGAGAAAACACCGCAACTATTTGAAGCTTACCTGCCATACGCTCTGGCGCTCGGTGTCGATCAATCGTGGGCCGAGAAATTTTCGAAAGTCCTTGCATCGAGTCGTCAAGCCGACGGCACGGCGTACAGCCCGGCCTGGTATGGCGGCACATGGAACAGTCACAGTCTGAACACAACGATGAGTAATCTGTCCGGTGGCCTGAACACAGCTATTTCGAGTTCAGTGACGCCACCTGGTTCCTCATCCGGCGGAGGAGGTGGCGGCTTCTCCGGTGGCGGCGGCGGTGGAGGCGGCGGCGGTGGCTGGTAGCGCCGCCGTAACTTATTCGGCTTCTGACGGTCGAACCGACCATCGCAATCCAAGGTAAGCAATGAACACTCCCATTTACAATTATCGCCGTACCGATAGCAGCGCAATTCCCAACGTCATATTCGCCCTGTTGGTTGCCAATGGCATAGTGTTTGCGCTGCAGCAGCTCAGCCCGCGATTCATGGTCATAAACTTTGCGCTGTGGCCTTTCGGCGTGCCACATTCGCCGTTCGCACCATGGCAGCTCATTACTTACGGCTTCCTGCACGGCAATCTGTCCCATATCTTTTTCAACATGTTCGGCCTGTGGATGTTCGGCCGCGACCTTGAACGCCTGATGGGTCCGCGCAGGTTTCTGATTTATTATTTTTCCTGTGTCGTAGGCGCGGCATTCGTGCAACTAATCGTTGCCGCCACACAAGGTGATATCTACCCGACGCTTGGAGCCTCCGGTGGCGTCTTCGGCATCCTGCTGGCGTACGGGCTGACATACCCTAACCGCATGGTTGTGCTGATATTTCCGCCTATCCCCATGAAGGCCAAGTACTTCGTTCTGTTCTACGGTTTGTTCGAACTGTACCTGGGCCTCAGCGGAGGTGCGCCGGGCGTTGCGAACTTCGCGCACCTTGGTGGGATGTTCTTTGGCTTCATACTATTGCGATATTGGGCGAGGCCTCGACGCAAGTGATTAACCGGCGTGGCTAGTTTAGCCAGCCTTGATTTGGCGACGAGCTGGAAAGCAGCATGATCATTAAACGCAGAGACTTCATCTGTCGCGCCGCTGCAAGCGGTGCTGTACTGACGCTTCCGGGCTTTCTCACAGGTTGCGGCGTTCAGCAAGCAACGACAATGGCCGATCCGATACCCGAGAATCCATTTTTGGATTGGTTCGGCGTTGACGAGGCGACCACGTTGCGTGTCATGTCGGAGCTGACGGCAAACGGGGCCGATGCGGCCGACCTGTATTTCCAACACACTCGCAACAACTCGCTGGCGCTCGAAGGCGGTGTTATCTCTGACGCAAAAACGGACATCCAGCAAGGTGTCGGTCTGCGAGTCGTAATTGGCGAACAAACGGGCTACGCATTCACTGAGGATTTGACCTTGCCATCGATGTTGGCAGCAGCGCGAGCGGCTTCGGCTGTTGCCGCCGGTAGCAAAGTCGCAGCGCCGCAGGCATTTGCGTCCAAAGAAATGGGTGACATGTACTCGACAAAGCTCCCCTGGGCCGATGTTGGTGTCAATCAAAAGATGCCCATACTCAAGTCTGTTGAGGACAAGGCGAGGTCGCTCGAGCCTTCGGTTGAAAAGGTATCCGTGTATTGGGCAGATAGCGACGAACGCGTAATGATTGCTGCGCTCGACGGTAGCCTCGTGACGGACCGGCGGCCGATGACGCGCCTGACAGTTCTTGTTACGGCGAAGAAGGGCGAGGAAGTGCAGTCAGGTTATTCCAACATTGCCGCGAGAGAGGAGATTTCCTGGTACACCGAAGAGCGGCTGAGTGAAATGGTTCAGGAGGCTGTTGATCGCACAATGGTCCTGTTCGATGCACGGCGTGTTGCGGCGGGCGAGATGCCCGTCATCCTCGCCTCCGGCGCCAGCGGAATTATGCTGCATGAAGCAATAGGCCATGCCATGGAGGCCGATTTTAATCGCCAGGGTGAGAGCATTTACGCGGACATGATCGGCGAGAAGGTCGCCGAGCAATTTGTCACGGTAGTTGATCAGGCGTCTATCCCGGGTGAGCGTGGCGCGCTGAACTACGATGACGAAGGTGTCAAAGCCGGGCGCACGGTCATGGTTGAGGACGGTGTACTCAAGTCATATCTGCACGACCGAATCAGTGCAAAACAGTATGGATTAACTCCAACGGGCTCAGGTCGCAGGGAGTCCTACAAATTTATGCCGATGCCGCGCATGAGCTGCACGTTTATGGAAAATGGTCCTCACGCCAGGGAAGAGGTCATCGAGGCCGTGGATCGAGGCATTATTTGTGAGACGTACACCAACGGCCAGGTTCAGATTGGCGCAGGCGATTTCACTTTTCACGTAAAGAACGGCTGGCTTGTTGAGGGCGGCAAGGTCACGGCACCGGTCAAGGACGTCAGGATCACTGGCAACGGTCCCGAGCTACTCAAACGAATCACAATGGTGGCCGACGACGCGCGCCTGGATACGGGTGGCTGGACTTGCGGCAAGAATGGCCAGAGCGTTCCGGTTTCACAGGGAATACCGACCGTTCTGGTGCCCAGTATGTCGGTTGGTACTTAAGCCAATGAGCCGCCGTCGATGGGAATGACGGTGCCCGTCATATGACTTGCCGCATCGCTCGCCAGAAATAACACGAGCCCGGCGATTTCTTCGGGCGTCGCTATACGACCATTGGGACTTTCGGCGGCAACATCAGACAGAAAGCCAGCAACGTCGCCACCCTGTTCCTCGACATCACTAATAAGCATCGGTGTGTCGACACTACCGGGGCAGATCGCGTTGATTCGCAAGCCGTCGGCTGCATGGTCGAGCGCCATCGCCCGAGTCATCATTATGAGTCCGCCTTTGCTCGCGCAATAGGCAACCGCACGGTCACCGGCCGTCAGCCCCCAATTCGAAGCGATGTTGATAATGCTGCCTTCAGTCGTCATTAGATGCGGAATAGCCGTCCGGGAAAGAAAGAACGGCACGTCGAGGTTTATCGACAGCGTGTCTCGCCAGTCTTCGTCGCTTGTGTCTTCAGTATTGCTTCTGATGAGTACGCCGGCCGAATTGACGAGGCAGTCGAGGCCACCGAATTCGTCGATCGTATCTGCGATGAGCTCGTCACAGTCTGTTGACTCTTCGAGCTCGCCTGCCCAGGTGGAAATGTTTTCCGAAACATCCGCGACTTCGCTGAGGCGACCCTCGTCACGACCGGCGGCCATAACGGACCAACCGGCTTCTGCAAAGGCGATAGCGACGGCGGCGCCTATCCCGGAGCTCGCACCTGTGACAAGTACAACATTCATGACAAATCTCTAAGAACTGGTATTGTATTGGGGAGTTTAGCTCAGTCAGGTACGGGCAGTATCGATATTACCAAGGAGAATATTGGCAGCAATGTATAAGGGCGAAAGATTTAATAGCATCAGTCATCTGGTTGGCGCGTCTCTCGCGCTCGTCGGTGGTGCTGTACTGGTCACGATGGCCGCGATGGAAGGTGAAGTTGCCAGGATAGTCAGCTTCAGCATTTATGCCGTAACCCTTTTCCTTCTGTATCTCTCATCGACCCTGTACCACAGCTTCCCCGGGCGGGCGAAGTTGTTCTTTCGGGTGGTTGATCATCAGGCGATCTACTTGCTGATTGCCGGTACCTACACACCAATTGCGGTTGTTGCACTTCGGAGCGCCGGTGGCTGGTGGTTACTTGGTGGTGTCTGGGCAATGGCGATTGTAGGCATGATTCTGGATGCGGTACGTCGTACAGGGCCCAGGATTGGCTCGATACTGCTTTATCTCGCCATGGGCTGGATCTGTGTATTTGCTCTGGATTCGCTGGTCGTATTGCTGTCGCGTGAGTCCCTGATTCTGCTCTTTGTTGGTGGCGTGTTCTATACCTCGGGCATTGTGTTCTTCGTCCTCGACAGCTGGTACCCGTGGTGTCACGGCGTCTGGCACCTGTTCGTTCTTGCAGGCAGCGTCAGCCACTATTTCGCAATTCTGTTTCTGTAATCTCGCTGCTGCCATCGAGACGGCTCGCGAAGTCCTTTCCCATCAATAAGGCAGGCGTCATGCTACCTGCAATGACCTGATGCTGGAGTAAGTGTTCGACAATCGCGACCGGTGCCAACTGAGTTACCGTGTAGCCGTTAGCCGTGATGATCCGCGCACTGACAGTTTTGCCCGTGGCATTGCGAGCTTCTCCCCACACATGCACGTGCTGCTGGTCGCGCTTTTGCGGACTCGGGCCTTCCACCTTTTTTTCAATCTGGCTTTTGATGAAATTCTGTACCGAGCGCAAACGCAACAGTGGGTGCAGCAATCGCAAGAATCTGAACTGTCTGATCATCGCGTCGTTAGCGGGCCAATAGACTGTGATGTTTTCGATGCCGGTCGTATAAAAGGCGGTGGAGACGTCTCCCCAGGAAACACTCATTGATTGCCTCGGCCCCTTACCGTAATCAACTTCGCGAATCTCGAGCGGAATGTTGACCACGACGCCATTGCGACGCGCGAAGGTGCCATAGCCGAGATTTTCAACAATGGTCTTGGCTGTTCCCGGGCTCACGCTCATGCTGCCGTGAAAACCCAGGTCGAGGTGCGATGCATCAGGTAGCGCTTCGATAAGCGCTTTAGCCAGGCAATCAGTGGGCACGACATCGAAGCCAACGCCAGGGCAAATCACGATTCCCGCCTCTTTGGCTGCCGCATCAATCTGCTCCGAGTGTGCGTGTTCGAATACCGGAATCTCACCTGTAATGTCGAAATAGTGTGTCCTTGCTCTCAGGCATGCATCGATCATCGGAGCGCTCGTTGCTGAGAACGGTCCGGCGCAATGAATTACAGCATCTATATCGTTGAGACTCTCGGCAATGACCTGTGGGTCATCCAGGGAAAATGCGCGCCAATCGAATCCGAGCCGCTCGGCTATCGCACGGGTCTTATCAGGGTTTCGTCCCGCCAGGATCGGCGTCAGACCTCTTTCCCGGGCCCGTTCGGCAATGAGTTGCGCGCTGTAGCCGTTGGCGCCATAAATCATCCAGCTTCGTATAGGCATTGCGATGGGTTTCCCGAATAAGAAATGGTGGGCCCGGTAGGACTCGAACCTACGACCAAGGGATTCGCTATACCCAATCATTTCTGAATGGAGCGGACTATCTCATCACCCTCAACCGAATTGTTAGGGGCGGGACGCTCTAGCCTGTTATTAAGAACACTGAAGTTCCCAGGTAGTCTCTGCACCTTCCGGCGGTGTACCGCCGGCTTGGCTCAGGATTGCCATCAGCCGAACTGTTAAGGTTTCCCTGAATTCATCCCGTTCATTTCGCGCCTTTCGGCACAAACGCACCTTCTTGATGAGTCCCCTGCTCTAACCAACTGAGCTACAGGCCCACACGTGGGACGCGAATTCTAACAGAAATGTACGCCGAAGAGCGATGGCAAAAACTGGCTAAATGACAGCTTTTCGACGGGCGCACCAGTGCGTTCGTGAGCCGCAATATAAGGTGATGAAGAAATGTGTCCGGTGCTCGAAGAGATTGTCTGGCCGACAGTCAGAATATTGCTCGCGAAAATGCAAGAATGACAACAATAATAAGCTCTTCCAATCCTGCGCCGCGCAACAGCGGCGTGGTCGATCTCGTAAACTGGCCTTGATTAACCTCCATGGAAATCGTTGCGAAATGTGTAGCTACGATAGAAATTTCTCAGCACCGGAATTTCACCACACCGAGCCGAAGACCAAGGAGTTTCAACTGGATCTACGCTCTTTATCGAACAGAAGGTGGGCAAGAATTCTTGAGGAAGCAAAGAAGTGCATTCTGGTTTGCTCCAATTGCCACAAGGAGATTCACAATTCGGGATGTACGATGGCCCTGGAAAATTCGATTCCAGGTTGTGTTGCGGAACGTCCAAAAAAGCGCAACAAAAAAAAGACCGGGAAAACCCGGCCTTTTCCTGATACATCTAATAACCGCTAATCCTCGAGGAGGAAGCTCCTGAGCTGATCCGAGCGTGTCGGGTGTCGAAGCTTGCGCAGCGCCTTGGCTTCAATCTGACGAATTCGCTCACGAGTGACGTCGAACTGTTTACCAACCTCTTCGAGGGTGTGATCGGTATTCATATCGATGCCGAAACGCATACGCAGCACCTTGGCTTCGCGCGGTGTCAAACCGGCAAGAACGTTGTGCGTCGTTTCCTTCAGACCCGATGACGTCGCAGAGTCGACCGGTGAGTGCACCGTCTGATCTTCGATGAAATCGCCAAGATGTGAGTCTTCGTCATCGCCAATCGGCGTTTCCATGGAGATCGGCTCTTTCGCAATCTTGAGGACCTTACGAACTTTGTCCTCAGGCATATCCATGCGTTCGGCCAGCTCATCAGGTAAAGGCTCGCGACCCATTTCCTGCAGCATTTGCCGCGAGATTCGGTTCAGCTTGTTGATCGTCTCGATCATGTGGACCGGGATGCGGATGGTGCGCGCCTGATCCGCGATGGAGCGTGTAATAGCCTGACGAATCCACCATGTCGCGTACGTAGAAAACTTGTAACCACGACGATACTCAAATTTGTCGACGGCCTTCATCAGGCCAATGTTGCCCTCCTGGATAAGGTCCAGGAACTGCAGGCCACGGTTGGTGTATTTCTTGGCGATCGAGATGACGAGCCGCAGGTTCGCCTCGACCATTTCTTTCTTGGCGCGGCGAGCCCTTGCTTCGCCAATTGACATCTGGCGATTAATCTCTTTGATCTCAGCAATGCTCAGACGCGTCAGATCCTCAACGGCAATCAACTTACGCTGTGCACGCAAAATATCATCTCGCAGCTTCGCCAGTGTTGACGAATGCTTGCGCTTGGCGCGAATGTGTTTCTCGATCCACGAAAGGTTGGTCTCGTTTTTCGGAAAGCTTGACAGAAAGTCTTTGCGAGGCATCCGGGCGTCTCTAACACAGATCTGCATGACCAGGCGTTCCTGGCTGCGAATTATCGATACAACGCCGCGCAGATTTCGGACAAGGAGATCAAACAGTTTTGGTGCAAGCTTCAGCTCCATGAGCTGTGCCGCCAGGTCTGATTGAACCTTCAGTGTCTTCTTGTCCTTGAAGCTGTATTTCTCGATATTTGTCAGCACGCGATTGTGCAGGCGGCGGATAACTTTGACTCGAGCTTTGACTTCTTCAGGATCGGGTCCGGTATCGATGACTTCTTCGTCATCATCAGATTTCGGGGCAGGGGGCTTAATCTCGTCCGGCTCGTTCGGGTCGATGAAACCGACCACGAAGTCCTGCATGCGTGTGTCGCCCGCGAGGACTGCATCCGCAACTTCCAGCAACCGGCCAATGGTCGGTGGGAAGTGGGACATATGCCATTTGACCTGGTTGAGGCCGTCCTCGATGCGCTTGGCGATTTCGATCTCACCCTGCCGTGTCAGGAGTTCGACCGTTCCCATTTCTCGCATGTACATGCGCACGGGGTCGGTCGTTCGACCGAACTCAGCGTCGACACTCGCTAGCGCGGCTTCCGCCTCTTCGGCTGCATCGTCGTCATTCGATACTGCCGCATCGGACAACAGGATCGATTCGGCATCCGGCGCCTTTTCGTGCACCGCGATACCCATGTCATTGATCATGTTTACGATGTCTTCGATCTGCTCAGGATCGACAATATCGTTCGGCAAGTGATCATTGACCTCGGCATAGGTCAAATAGCCTTGCTCTTTGCCGCGGGCAATCAGGTCTTTGAGTTGCTGAGCCTGTTTACTGCCGCCAATTGCTGCACGTTTTTCGCTCAAGACGAAACAACCTCCAAGTAATGGATACAAACGAGTAATTGTACTATTCTGACTGGATCTAAAGCTATAAAATTCCGTCGAATTCAAAAACTAACGCAAAGCCCGAATTTCCGCTTTCTCCTCATCGGTCAGTGAGCTAAGTTTTTGTTTTTCAATCAGAAATTCAATTCTCTCCCGGCGCCCCGCCGCGGCCAGCTGCTCAAGACAGGCGGCCAACTCTGCGGACGCATCGAATTCTTCCTCCGCTGGCACCTCAATCGCTGCCAGTTTTCCAAGGTGCCTGCCCTTATCGTCGTGACGCCATCGTTCCAGTAGACCAGCCGTCGTGATATTGGGTTCCTTCTGCACTGTTTCAATAAGGTCGTGCAAAAGATCGACGCCGGGTCGACTGACGCCGGCGAGCATCTCAATGTCGAGCTTGTTTGCCGCTTCCGGGTAATTCAGCAGCAAGGTAACCGCCCGCCGTACTGCTGATGGCCGTCCGCCGGCGGATGTGCTGCGTCGACGCTTGCCTTCATTGGCCGGGCCTGGCGCCGGCCTGCTTTGCTTGTCTCGT
>Ga0224497_10000672_pt1 | contig 23377 bp, 23 predicted proteins | sample SF_Jul11_sed_USG_4_FD_167970 | JGI IMG/M metagenome (GOLD analysis project Ga0224497, IMG submission 167970) | Sediment microbial communities from San Francisco Bay, California, United States - SF_Jul11_sed_USGS_13 | ecosystem: Environmental > Aquatic > Marine > Sediment | place: USA...
ACGATACATACTCAGCCGCAGATCGCAAACGAAAAATCGACAATTCTGAGAAAAGAGTTTTTCAACAGAATCGGCCAAAAGCCGCCAATCCGGCTTTCGGTAGAATCTGACAGCGGCTGTGCGGGGAGGTGTGGACAACTGAACCTGGTTGACAAGTACCAGCGGCGCTTTCAGGGGTTCCGACGACAAGATCACCGTGATGCACGTGGGCGGCGTCACAGCGGGGACGTTCCGGCCCGTATCGAGGAAGTCCAGCGAATCGAGATCCCTACGCGCTTGCTGAGGAGCCCGCGCCGCTGCGCGTCGCTGCCTTGATCGCTCGCTGGTTCAGCGCCCTTCGCTCGTGAAAGTAGAACGCCCAGAGCCCGACCGGGAAAGCCGAAAAGATTAGCCACAGGATCGTGAAGCCGACGGGGTGCTCGGCCCAGGTGACATCACCCGACCAATAGAACAGCATCAGGTCTGCCTCTAAATGGATCTCGCCGACGACCAGTGCCCCGATTGACCCGACGCCGAACGCAATCGCGAGCATTTTGAGCATGCGCAGCCCATGTTGATCGTAAACCAGTCGCTCCTCTTTGCTCAGCCGCTTCAAGGCCTTTTTCCGAGCCTTCTTTCCCTTGCCCGACAGCTTGCGAAACACAACACGGGCCCGCCATCGCGAGTAGGCCCAGTAGGCGAGAGCCGCGGGTACGCCAACAGCAATCGTAAGTAAGATAAATCCGTGCATACGCTGCGGAGACTACGCCAAACTCTGCGGAGGGGGAGTGCCGGAATCACAAAATCGCGTCTTAACGCAACATTGGCAGATTAAGTCGCCGCAGAGCCTTGAGAACCATCTCGGGACTTCGTCAGCTTGAAAGTGAATGTCCGCTTTGCGCAGAGTTTTCACACATAGATGGTCGCCCCCGGTTTGCCAAGCATTCAATTGATGACGGTAAGCAGGTAAAGATTGCAGCCATAGATCCGGACTTTTGATCGAGGCTACAGCCTCTGTCCCTGATGGAATTCGCTGGCAGGCGCCTTAACAGCCTCACGAGCTTTTCGCTCTCTGTGTGAAATAGGTTTGACCCGCCCCGGTCTGACCTGTCTTGCCATCACGTCATGTTTGCCTGAGCAATCGTGGAAGGTTCCTTATGTATTCGTGAATTGTCGGTTTGCCTAAGTCCGGCGGTTTGTTATCCCGCCAATTTGTAATCCGCTTTGTAGTCACGTCCGTGTACCAACAGCGCCCAGACGATTCTTGCGTTCTTGTTCGCCCGAGCCACCGCAGCTACATTCATGTGACGTCTATCTAACATTTCAGTCGACCAACGGTCCGTAGGCGTCGATTTGCGCTCGGCCACTCGTACCGCCGAACGGGCACCGTGGATCATCAACGTTCTTAAATAGGCATCACCACGCTTGCTAATCCCCAGCCGCAGCGGTTTCCCGCCGCTGGAGTGCTGCCTGGGTACTAACCCCAGCCAGGCAGCCAACTCACGACCATTCTTGAAGCTTTTTGCATTGCCGATCGAGGCAGTCAACGCACTCGCTGTCAGCGCCCCGATACCCGGAATCTTCGCCAGTTTCTGACTGGCTTCGTTGGCTCGATGCCAAGCATCAATCCGCTCTTCCAGTTCTTGCACTTGGTGGTTCAGTTCGCGTAAGTGAACCAACAAGCGCTGCAGCAAATCTCGGAATAGGCTGGGAAGTTCGTTCGCCGCATCTTCGATGATTTCCGGTAGGCGGTTCGCAACATGGCTAATGCCTTGCGGTAGCGTGATGCCGTACTCGGTCAGTAGTCCGCGAATTTGATTGACTTGCGCCGTTCTCGCCCTGACAAAGCCCTGTCGAGCTCGGTGCAGTGACAGTATGGCTTGCTGTTCAGCATTTTTGATCGCTACAAACCGCATATTGGGTCGACTCACAGCCTCACAGATGGCTTCCGCATCCGCCGCATCCGTCTTGTTCGCCTTCACATACGGTTTAACGAACTGTGGTGACATGAGTTTAACCGTGTGCCCCTGTGTCTGCAGCTTTCTCGCCCAATAATGCGCACCGCCACAAGCTTCCATGCCAACCAGGCACGGTGGGCGCCGAACAAAAAAAGCCACTACCTGATTGCGCCTCAACCGTTTGCGAACAACCGTTTTGCCTCGTTCATCAACACCATGTACCTGGAACACGTTCTTCGCCAAATCGATGCCTGCTGTTGTAATATTCATCTCGGTCGCCTCTCTCGTTTAGTGGGAACTCACATTCACCACTTTGGCACTTTGATGCCGGTTAGAGTAGGGGCGACCATCCCATTAGCCTCGGCCGGACGCGGTCGCTGTCTCGCAGCGTCGAGTTCTGACCCTCTTAAGTCGCCTGGATAGGCCTATTCAGGTCACCTGCGGCATATCCCCATCCTATGGGCCCGGAGACTGTTGTCGGAACCAAACCAGACGCTGACCAGCGGTTTTTTGAGATTCCAGATCTAAACGACGGCTCTCATCCGAAGCGGACGATCAAACGGCGAGAAAAACGCTGCCGCGAAAGCCTTGGAACGGCCATAAAATTTAGATGTCGGCGCGAGTTCTTGCTCGTTCCATGATTTTGTCACGAAGCCGGCGCAATGCCTTCCTGCTGTCATTATCAAGGTCCGCCGGCATTGACGAAAACGCTGCCAGCGTTGCGATGTCGTTCGCATCAGCCATATTGACATTCATTAGTTGCAATTCGTGCTCAATTCTGTCCAACGTCAGGTTCGACAAATCGTCCTCCAAAAGTATTAGCGGTTATGACTGTAGGCGCTAGGCTTTGTTAATACAATGACGCAGTAACCACTTTGACGTTGTGTTGAAAGGATATTCCACCGCCTAGGTCCGGTTTGGGTCTAGGGTGTGTGAAAACACCTCGGTAGATATAATCATACTTTCCGGTCCGAGGAGAAGTCATGAGCGGCTTCATCGAAGGCGAGGATCGCCATCAGGCGACATTATTTCCCGAGAGTCTGGACGAGTACGTTGCGGAAGACAGCGCGGTTCGGGTCATTGACGTGTTCATCGATGACCTGGACATCTCCGGACTGGGTTTCAAGACGGAGCCCGCTGACACCGGTCGGCCGGGCTACCACCCAAAGACGATGCTGAAGCTGTATGTGTACGGTTACCTGAACCAGTTGCAGTCGTCGCGAAGGCTGGAGCGCGATGCGCGGCGCAACGTCGAGCTGATGTGGCTGACGGGCCGGTTAGCCCCCGACTTCAAGACCATTGCGGACTTCAGGAAAGACTATGGCGTTGCGATCCGGCTGGTATGTCGCGAGTTCGTGATGCTGTGCAGGAAGCTCAAGCTGTTCACGGACGCCTTTGTCGCCATTGACGGCAGCAAGTTCAAGGCGGTGAATACGCGCGACAAGAACTTCAGCAAGGCGAAGATGAAGCGCCGCCTGCAACAGATCGATGAGAGTATCGAGCGTTATCTCGGCCAGATCGAGAGTGCCGACCGGGTCGACCCGGGCGGCAGCAGTGACAAGGTGGACCGCCTGCAGGACAAGATCGCGGCCTTGAAGGAGGAAATGCAGCGCCTAAAAAAGCTCGAAGCCCGGATGCTTGAAGCACCGGACCAGCAGATCTCGCTCACTGATCCGGATGCCCGCTCGATGGCCACCAGTGGCCGCGGCAGTGGCGTGGTGGGCTACAACGTACAGGCGGCGGTGGATGCAAAGCATCATCTGATCGTAGCCCATGAAGTCACCAACGTGGGTAACGATCGCAGCCAGTTGTACAACATGGCGAGCAAAGCCAAGGAAGCGCTGGATGTCGAGGCGCTCGAGGTAGTCGCCGACCGCGGCTACTTCAATGGCGAGGAGATCCTGGCCTGCGACGAGGACAACATCACGACCTACCTGCCGAAGCCACAGACCTCGGGCAGCGTAAAGAGGGGTCTATTCAGCAAGCGCGACTTCATTTACCACGCCGAGGACGATGAGTATGAATGCCCGAGTGGCGAACGCCTGAACTGGCGTTTTACCACCGAAGAGAAAGGCCAGACGATCCACAAGTACTGGTCGTCAGTATGTCCCCACTGTCCGATTCGATCGCAATGCACGACCAGCGATTACCGGCGGGTGTCGCGTTGGGAGCACGAAGAAGTCATTGAGGCTCTGGAGCAGCGACTGGATCGAGAGCCCGAACGCATGCGCGTGCGCCGAACGACCTCCGAGCATCCGTTCGGGACGCTGAAGGCGTGGATGGGTGCGACGCACTTCCAGATGAAGACCTTGCCGCGCGTCAGTACCGAGATGAGTCTGCACGTTCTCGCGTACAACCTGAAGCGGGTGATCAACATCCTGGGCGCAAAACCGCTGATGGCGGCGATCCGATCGCCCTGATCGACGCCTAATGGCGTTCGTTCGCAAACCTGAACAGGAATAAACGAAAAAGAAACAAAGAAACTGGCGACGATCGCGGTGTCGGCAAGCTGGCTCGTCTATCAACCAATGAAATTGCGAGTTATCACACAGCCAGGGTCTTTAGCGGTCGCTCAGATCAATTCTAACCCAATGCCCAGTTTAGGGCCCTCCACCTGGGCGAATGTCCGCTCTCACTAATACTAGACGGTCAAATCCGCTGATGTAGACAAATTTATTCGGCGGCTTTCTGTGAGAGTGGACACCTCGCTTGTTGGCACCGAGCGATGCCTGACGTCTTTGTGCGCAATCTGGGGAAGACATTAGTGCCTATTGGCTAGTCGATGATCACAAGTTTGTATTGATACCCTTGCTCGTGTGTCTCGAAGCCAAATACCTGAACGTAATAGGGTATTCCTGCATCTAAACCAGCAGTCACTATCTTTGTCGATTCTTCATAAAGCGGATTCCCCGCGATCACTGTGCCGAATTGGTCGATGACTCTGATAGCTACCATGCTATCGGTGGGATGCTCTGTACACGTATCTGCACAAAGGTAGATCGCATAAACCCCGCTTTGGTTCGGCGACAGGATGAAGTAATCGGACTCATCTGACACGTCCCATACCGCCCCGGTGATCTCAATGCCGGGAACGGTAACACCGCTGACAATGGGGAATGCCACCGGGTTGGCGTTCTCCGGAACGTTATTGGGCTCGTACTCCGCATACCGGGCGATACTGGCGGGATGGGTGCTGTTTGTAGTCGTTCCGCCGGCATCACCGCTACCGCCGTTGCTGCTACTGCTGGGAATGGTCTCTTTGCACCCGTATCCGTAGATCGAGAGCTCTTCGTAGCTCCGAGGGGTACAGCCTAGCGTGGAGTTGGAGATATTGTCCTGATTCGTTGAGTTGTCGCTTTCTTCTACGTTGCAGCCGACCACTCCGAGTGCGACGAGTACGAAAATAATCCTGTTCATGTGTTCTCTCCAGCGTTTTCCGAGTTGCGATACCGCTACAGAATCGCCGCCGATGTGCTGGACGTATTGACTAGGATCGGTAGATTTACTGATTATTTTCTGATGATGGGCGTAGCCCGGTAGTTCATTGAAAAACCTTGGGTTATAAGCATACCCGCTTGCATCGTAGGCGGGATCGGTGAGGTGTCGGCCGGAGTTGGCACCGATCTTCTTGACAGAAAGTCGCTGGGAAAATTCGTTCAATGCCTCTCGGCGGGACGTCACCGTATTCGCAGAAGTGTTTTCACCGATACCGGACATTCATATACCCGGAGACTGACTTGAGCGTAATCCTTTGCGTGTCAGATGGGTTGCGTCAAAGCGCTTGGCAAGACCAATATGGCTCTAAAAAAGTCTGAACTGTACTCTTCTCTCTCGTCGAGCTGCGACACCCTCCACGGCGGCATGGATGCGAGTCAGTACAAGGATTACGTGCAGCGAATGCTGACCCAGGTGGAGCGAACTTTCGTAAAGAAGATAAATTCCTAATTGCGTTTCCAGATTCTTTTCATTTTACTTTCCTTGCCACAATGAACACAGCCTTGTCCTTGCCTGGCTGCGACTGGTGTTGAATCTCAAACCCCCCGCTGGTCAGACTGTCCTCCAGTTGCTTCGCGGTAAAGACCCTCACAAGCGGCATTAAGCCGAGGAAACGTCCTATCGGGCCGATGAACTTGAAGAACTTCATCGTATCGCCAAGGCACATCGTGCTAGTCACAAAGATGCCGCCGGGTTTGAGTATTCGGTGGACCTTGGCAATCGCTTGCTCCTTATCTTCCAGCAAGTGCAGGATGCTTAAGCCCAATACCGCGTCAACAGACTGATCGGAGACGCGAAGTTCCTCAATGGTCGATTGATCAAACGTTACGTTGTCGACGCCGGCGGCATCCGCTTTGCTCTTCGCGATCTCAATCATCTTCGATGAAATATCAGTCGCGCAAATGTGCTTTACGTGGGGCGCATGGACGATGGCTGTCGAACCTGTACCGCAGCCGAATTCCAGAACTTCCATATCTGGCTGAAAGTACTCTTGCGTTATCCGCAGCTTCTTCTGATAGGCGGCTTCGTCAGCAACAGGCTTCTTCGAGTAACGCTCGGCGACCTTGTCCCAAAACTTAGGTGATTGAGCCATCCTCATTCTCCGTTCCTTTTTCTAAGTCGGTGCTGTAGCAAAACGACCAGGCTTAGCGAGCCCTTTGCCCAATCAAGCACATCGGCGGAAACCAGCGTGTCGGCAGAAAATAAATCGGGCCATACGATTCGGGTGGGCACCAACAACAGCGCTACGCCGATGCCTGCGGTGACCAGGCGCGTTGCACGACAAGGGCCCTGCAAGCGAGCCGATATCGAATTCCACGCGCTCCACGGCCGCCGCTTCATTAAGTGATATCTAGTCATGATAATTCCTCATTGCTAATGGACTGTATCCGATCAGGATGAGTATCGTACCTATGCATAAATTTCGTTAAAATGCCGATTCCTGTATTTCAGCTAAACATATATGTATGGATTGGCGATCGGTAAATTTCGACTGGAACCGGGCTCGGGCCTTTCTCGTCACCGCCGAAGAAGGCTCACTGTCAGCCGCGGCGCGTGCACTGAAGTTGACGCAACCTACGCTTGGACGTCAGGTGGCGGCACTAGAACAAGAATTGGGCGTCGCGCTGTTTGAACACTCTGGCCGAGGATTGGAGCTGACACCAAGCGGCATTGATCTCATCGAACACGTTCGTGCCATGGGCGACGCTGCGAGCCGCCTTTCCCTTTCTGCGTCGGGTCAATCGAAGTCCCTCGAAGGCAATATCTGCATGACCGCAACCGAGGTCACCGCGGCGTTCGCCCTGCCGCCTATTATCGCGAAGCTGCGGCGGATGGAACCGGGAATCGAAATCGAACTGATTGCATCCAATAGCACGAGCGATTTGAAGCGGAGAGAGGCGGATATTGCGATTCGCAGCTTTCGGCCCACGCAACCGGATTTGATTGCAAAAAAAGTGGGCGACATTAAAGCCTATCTATACGCCGCACCAAGCTATCTCGACTTTCTCGGAAATCCGACGTCGTTAGACGGTCTCAACGAGGCAGAATTTATCGGCTTTGACAGGAACGATTATTTGATTGCCGCGCTCAACGAAGCCGGCCTCAAACTCACGCATGAGAACTTTCCCGTCATAACTGAGAACCACTTGGTGCAATGGCAACTGGTCAAACAGGGTGTGGGCATCGGCATCATGCCGGTCGAAGTCGGCGACGCTGAGTCTTCGGTGCAACGAGCGTTGCCGGCTCTTGAGCCGCTGATCGGCGAGATATGGCTCGTCGCACACCGGGAGCTGAAGACAAGCCGGCGCGTCCGGATGGTGTTCGACTTCCTGGCTTCTGAGCTCTCTGGTTTGTTGAAGCCCAAGTGAGCCGCCCGGAGAGACAGATTCGGTCGCTTCGCTCCCTCCTCCTGCGAGCGCACTCACTACGTTCGTGTATCTGTCGGCCGACGTCGTCGGCCTCGGTTCGAACTCCGGACCGCCTGGTTTGTAGCCAGGTTTCCGCGTTGTCGGAGTCGCCGTACTTTCACACCCGGGATTTCACTCTCTGGGGCGCTCCCAGCCGAATTACGACCGAAGCGATTTGGTCCAATCGGCCGGCGAAAAACAGCGGCAGATCAGGGGCACGGCCAAAAAGGCCGCCCCCAGATCAGTGCGTCATCGCACCTAAGCGCCTGATTAAATTGGTGGTGATGGGTGGAATTGAACCACCGACCTGCGGGTTATGAGTCCGCCGCTCTAACCATCTGAGCTACATCACCGTTTGACTGATCGGGACACCGAGTCCAGCGAGGGCCGCAGATTGTCCGGACGCCCAGTATAACTGTCAAGCAGGCGTCCTTGGCATCGGCAACCGGCGGTCGACCTGAGCGTTGGCACGCTCCTACACGTTGAAGCGGAAGTGCATCACGTCGCCTTCCTGAACGATGTATTCCTTTCCCTCCAGACGTAATCTGCCTGCCTCCTTGGCGCCATGCTCACCGTTGCCTGCAACGAAGTCGTCGTAGCTTATGACCTCGGCGCGAATGAATCCTTTCCTGAAATCGGTGTGAATCTCCCCGGCCGCCTCGGGGGCAGTCGCACCGACTTTCGTCGTCCACGCGCGTACTTCCTTCGGCCCCGCCGTGAAGAAGGTCTGCAGCCCGAGTAACCGGTAGCCGCTGCGAATGACGCGGTTCAGGCCCGGCTCTTCGAAGCCGAGATCGGCCAGAAATTCCGCTTTGTCGGCGTCATCGAGGACAGCGATCTCGGCTTCGATCGCCGCACAGATGGCGACAAACTCAGCACCCTCCTGTAGCGCATGCTGACGAACCGAGTCGAGATGCGGATTGTTGTCGAATCCGTCCTCGGCGACGTTTGCAATATACATGACGGGTTTCGCTGTGATCAGGTGCAGGTCCCGGAGCACTCTTCTTTCGTTGTCGTCGAGATCGAGGGACCGGACAGGCAGTCCCTCGTCGAGACTGGCCTTGATTTTCCTGATCACGTCGCGGACGTAAATGTCCTCCTTGTTGTTCGTTTTCGCGTTACGCTCGGCCTTATACAGCTGTTTCTCGACCGACTCCAGGTCCGCGAGCGCGAGCTCCGTGTTAATAGTCTCAATGTCGTCGATAGGCTTTATGGTTCCCGATACGTGTGCGACGTCGTCGTTTTCGAAGCAACGCACGACATGCGCGATCGCATTGGTCTCACGTATATTGGCGAGGAACTGGTTGCCGAGGCCCTCCCCTTTCGATGCGCCGGCGACGAGGCCGGCGATGTCAACGAACTCCATTGTCGTCGGAATCGTCTTCTCCGGTTTGACGATCCGACTCAGCACGTCGAGCCGTGGATCAGGCACGGGCACGATACCCACGTTCGGCTCGATCGTGCAAAACGGGTAATTCTCGGCAGGGATCTCAGCGGCGGTCAACGCATTGAATAGTGTCGACTTGCCGACGTTCGGCAGTCCGACGATGCCGCACGCGATTGTCATCTACGTATTCTCGTCGTCCGAACGCGTGTGCAGCTCTTTCATCGCGGCATTGAGCCCGTCATCGATCAGCGTTGGCAGCACAGCGATTGCATCATCGATCGTGCGCTCTACGGCGGCCTCCACGTCACCGGCGCCGCGTTTCAGCACGTAGTTCGTGACCTCGCTTGAAGTGCCCGGGTGGCCGACGCCAATACGCAGGCGCATGAACTCGGCGCCGCAATGCCTGATGACGTCGCGAATTCCATTGTGCCCGCCGTGGCCACCGCCTTTTTTGAAACGAATCGTGCCGGGCGGAAGATCGATTTCGTCGTGCGCGACGAGCAGATGCTCCGGGCGCAAGCGGTAATAGTCGAGCATCCCGCGGATCGGCCCCCCGCTCAGGTTCATGTAGCTCTGCGGCTTGACGAGCCAGATATCATCGCCACGCAGGCTGACACGACAATATTCGGCGTCGAATTTCTTCTCGTAACGAAAATCGCCGCCGTACTTTTTGGCCAATGTGTCCACGAACCAGAAACCGGCATTGTGCAGCGTTCGGGCGTATCGTTCCTCCGGATTGCCGAGACCAGCTATGATGCTCAGGTTTGTGGCCATAGGCTCGCAATGTTAAACGAGAAGACCGCCAAACGAGGCGGTCTTTTCGCAACCGGACCGAAGTCGTTTAGTCCTCGGTCGAAGATTCGCCTTCGGCGGTGATCTCTGGCCCGGCACCCTCGGTCGGTACTTCGCCCGGTGCCGGTTCGACAGCCTCTTCCTCGATGACCACCTTGATCACGTGGATCGATACGATCGGGTGGTCACGCTCCGGGCCCTGCGCCAATTCGGGGATCTCGACACCGGGGGGCAACTTGATGTCCGACAGATACAACATCTCGTCGAGTCCCAGTTGCGACACGTCGACCTCGAAATACTCGGGGAGATCCTTCGGCAAACACGTGACCTCGACATCGGTCATCAGGCGTGAGACTGTGCCGCCGCCCACTTTGACACCAATAGCGACGTCTTCGCCGACGAAGTGGATCGGCACGTTCATGCGGATTTCTTCGTCCTCGACGACGCGCTGCAGATCGATGTGCATGACCTGGCGCCTGGACGGATGACGCTGCACATCCTTGAGTATCGCAGCCTGACTCTTCTTACCGACTCTGACGTTCAGGATACTCGAAAAGAAAGATTCGGTTTCGAATTGTTTCAACACCTTGGCGTGCTCAAACATCAGCGAGCGCGGCGGACGGCCGCCACCATAGATAATTGCGGGTACCATACCCTGCCGACGCAGGCGGCGGCTCGCACCTTTCCCTTCGTCTTCACGGTATTCCGCAATCAGATCGAACTGATCAGCCATGACTGAACTCCGCTATCTGATTAATATTGATTGAAATTTTCCAATCTTCGGGACTGCCGGATCTGCGACCGATCCGCGCGGCGGCGCGCATGATAACCGATGTACGGGCATTGAGCCACCGGTTTTGTCGGCGACGGGCCTCCGCTGGCGCGGATGTCGGGGGCGCCCCGGTACGCAGATACGAAAGAATGTAGGGTGCACTTCGTGCACCGTTTTTAGAATGTGCCCCACCAGGGGATACGATCTAATCGACGTACAGGGAGCTGACCGACTCCTCGTAACTGATCCTTCGCATCGTCTCGGCGAGCAGTTCTGCGGTCGAGAGCTGGCGAATCTTCTTGCAGGCCCTTGCCTCGTCATTCAGCGGAATCGTGTCGGTTACCACGACTTCGTCGAGCTCCGAATCGGTGATACGCGAGACCGCCGGGCCAGACAGGACAGGATGCGTAATGAACGCGTGTACGGTTGCCGCGCCCTTCGACTTTAGGGCTGCGGCCGCGTTACAGAGCGTGCCGGCCGTGTCGACCATGTCGTCCATCATGATGCAGTTCTTGCCCTCGACTTGGCCGATGATGTTCATCACTTCGGACTGATTCTCTCTTGCACGACGTTTGTCGATGATGACGAGATCGGCGTCGTCCAGGCGTTTCGCCAGCGCGCGTGCGCGCACGACGCCGCCAACGTCAGGGGAAACGACGACCATGTTCTTGTAGCCATGTTTCCATACGTCACCAAGCAGGATCGGCGACGCATAGACGTTGTCCACGGCAATATTGAAGAAGCCCTGGATCTGGTCCGCATGCAGGTCGACCGTCAGGACGCGATCGACGCCGGCCGCGCCGATGAGCGTAGCCACGAGTTTTGCCGTAATCGGAACGCGCGCCGCACGCGGCCGGCGATCCTGGCGCGCATAGCCGAAATAGGGAATAACGGCCGTGATCCGAGCAGCCGAGGCGCGTCTGGCCGCGTCGACCATGACCAGCAGTTCGATCAGGTTTTCAGCCGCGGGTGGGCAAGTCGGCTGCACGATGAATGTCTCGCGGCCGCGGATGTTTTCGAGGATCTCCACACTGACTTCCCCGTCACTAAAGCGACCGACATGCGCGCGAGCCAACGGCATGTGCAGGCAACGCACGATGTCGTGAGCGAGTTTCGGGTGCGCGGTACCCGTAAAGACCGCCATCGTTGCCAGTTCCACAAATACTCCCTCGTCAGGTCGGTTGGCTGGGGCGGCAGGATTCGAACCTGCGGATCACGGGATCAAAACCCGTTGCCTTACCACTTGGCTACGCCCCAAATTGTGTATTGCATCGCATCAATGTGCGGCGCAATTTTGCGGCCCTGCCCTGGAGGTGTCAAACAAAGCCGGGAAGCGGAGAAATGCGGAATGTCCACCTATGTGGCTCGAGCATCACTGGTCGAGAAACAGCCAGTCGTCAATCGCCAGCCGGACACGGGTATCGGCATTCGTCGCGGACAGGCGACCGGGCATCTGCTGCCCGCCACCGTCCCGATACCGTGAGATATTGACGTGCCAGTCGCGCTGGTCGAGCACGACCAGCTGGCCGCTCGCATCGAATTCGGTGTCATACGGCAACTCCGGATCCGGAATACCTAGCGCCCAATAGCGCAGACTGGTCACGGGAATCGTCCAGCCGTAGCGAAACCGGAGTTCGAGTTCGGCATCATCGAGTCGGGTACGAACACCGTCTTTATCCGTCAGAACGATCGCGGCGCCATCCGCCTCGATGCGTACCGTACCGATGCCGAGCGGCCCGCTCACGGTTGCCTTGAACGAGTCACCGCGCTGCTGCCAGCGCAGCTTGCCGTTGAAACCGTCATTATCGGTCTTGACGGCAATGCGGCCATTGAAATCCCAATTGTCGACGGCCGCCAGAACGATGACACGGCGCTGCCAGCTATCGAGTTCGGGGAGCAGGATGCTCTTTTGTGTCACGCAGCCGGTAACAGCTGCCAACATCGCGAGAGAAACCGGCAGCCAGACGCGCACCCGCCTGTGCGGCCGACTATTCTCCGAACATCCGTTCGCGCACATCTTTGAGCAGTTTGCTGTCCGGAGTTTGCTCTTCCGCCGACTGCAAGAGCTCCCGCGCCTCGTCCTCTCGATCGAGAACCGTCAGCACCTCTACGAGATGGGCGGCGACTTCGTGATCCGGGAACGCGGCATAGGCCTTCTCGAGTTCTGCGAGCGCCGCTTCGTGGCGGCCGCGTTTGTGAAGTACCCAGCCCAGACTGTCGGTAATCGCCGGACTATCCGGATCGTACTTGAGCGCTTTGCGAATCAGCTTTTCTGCCTCGCTGTACTCGTCGGTCCGATCGGCGAGCGTGTAGCCCAGCGCATTGAGCGCAATCGAACTATCGGGCCAGCGGCGCACGGCCTGCCGATATACCGCGATCGCGTCATCGAGCCGGTCCATGCGCAACAGGAGTTCTGCCCGGCCGAGCACCGTGCTCTCGCTGTCGGGACGGAACTCGACAGCCTTGTCATAAAGCTCGAGCGCTGCGTCGTGTCGATCCAGTGCGGACAAAAGCTGCGCTTTGGTCAGGACCATGTCTACGGCATGGCGTGGATTGTCCTTCGCAAATTCGTCGAGCTGTTTCAGCGCTTCCTCGGGCTCGTTTTGTTCGAACGCGATCAGCGCGCTCGCGCGACGCTGCGACGCAACGGCATTCGGTCCGCTACGGACCTGCGAATACAAGCGAATTGCCCTTTCGTGCTCGCTGCGGAAATCAGCGATGCGGCCCAGATAATAGAGCGCGTCCATCGTATGCCTGCCGCTCGCAAGCAGATCTTCGAAATCATCCCAGGCGGCATCCAGGTTTTCTTCACGGAAATTGATGATCGCCATCAGCCGCATTGCGTCGGTACTGGACGGCTGCTCGAGGAGGATCTGATTGACCTGGCTTAGCGCGTCGTCATTGCGCTCCACCGACATATACATCATCGCCAGCTCGATGCGCGCGTCCGGATCAGGGTCGGGGTCGTCGCCGATTAGGCGGGCCGTGTAGTCGATCGCCTCGTCAGCCTGACCCGATAGCAGCAGGGTCCGCGCATACAGCAATTTGGCCTTGAGCCAGCCGGGATCCAGCTCGATCGCTCGCAGCGAACGGGACGCCGCATGTTCAACATCCTCAGCCTGCAGCGCCATGACTGCGGCAGCGTAATGGGCCAGCGGCGAGTCTTTGTAGCGCTTGGACAGCGACCGCATCACGGCATCGGCGTTTTCGGGATCTTCCTGGGAGAGAATCTGTACGAGCGACAGCAAGCGCTGATCCGGCTGTTCCTCGCCTCGCTCGATCAGCGTCCGAAAGTGACGTCCCGCCTCGCGCAGCTTGCCGACACGAAGTTCGATCTGCGCAACGTACAGCAATGCCTCGTCATCGTCCTGATCAAGTTCGAGCCAGCGCCTCGCGGATCTGAGCGCATCGTCGTTGAACTCATAGCTGAAGGCTACCCGCGTCGCCTGCCGCGCAATGTCGATGCTGCCACTCGACTCGGCGGCCTGCCGATATTCGCTTGCGGCCGTCAGATAATCGGCGCGTTGCAGGGCGATCTCTGCCGCCAGCAAATGGGCGCTGGCCTCACTTTGGTCCGCATCTTCCGCGAGGGTAACGGACGCAGCCATTATCATCAGCGACGCCAGGATGGCAGCCCAACCGGCCTGCAGCTTTTTAAGAATAACTCGTCTGATCATGCCGAAAGCGGCCTGTAGCTTACCGTTGGCGCAATAATCCTCGATTGTCGATAACAGAGACAAGGAACTGAGTCCTCAGTTCGCTTATGATACGCATCCAATGACAGATATTCTCCAGGCGCCGTATCGGCACTTGATCACTTGATTCTCTATGCGGCTGCAAATTCTCGGGCTGAACCATAACACGGCGCCGGTCGAAATTCGCGAACAGGTTGTTTTCGCGGGCGACGAGGTCGGCCAGGCGCTCCGGCGCGTCATCACCATTGATGGCATCGACGAGGCCGTGCTGCTGTCGACCTGCAATCGCACGGAATTCTATGTAATCACGGACGATGCGGGTCGCACGGCATTACAGGCCTGGCTGCACGATGAACGCAATCTGGACGCGTCTTTCGGCGACACGCTGTTTACGCTCGAGGCGACCGAGGCACTGCGGCATATCTTCCGCGTCGCCTGTGGGCTGGATTCTATGGTGCTTGGCGAGCCGCAGATTCTCGGCCAGCTCAAGGATGCATTTCGAGAGGCACATACAGCAGGCACGACCGGCAAACAGCTGACTCGGCTATTCCACCATACCTACTCGGTCGCCAAGAAAGTCCGTACCGATACTGAAATCGGCTCGAGCCCGGTGTCGGTGGCCTATGCAGCCGTGAGCCTCGCGCAGCAATTTTTCGCCGGTTTCGCACAGCATACGGCGCTCCTCGTTGGCGCCGGCGCCACTATCGAATTAGTCGCCAGGCATCTCAAGCACAAGGGTATCGGCCGACTGTTCGTGGCCAACCGCGATCTCGAACGCGCGAAGACCCTTGCCAGCGAGTTCGGCGGCTATGCGGTGCCGCTCTCCGAACTCGGCGGCACGCTTCCCGAAGCCGACATCCTCATTACCTCAACAGCCAGCCCCGATCCGGTCATCACACTCGTGGACATGAAGGCTGCTATAGGGTCACGCAAGCATAAACCGATTTTTGCGGTCGATATTGCGGTGCCGCGGGACATAGAGCCCGAGGTCGCGAAACTCGCCGACGTTTACCTGTACACGATTGACGATCTCCACAAAGTTGTCCTGGAAGGACAGGACAATCGCGCCGCAGCCGCAATCGATGCGAACCGGATTCTCGAGGACGAGATCAGCCGCTACGTCAGTATGGAGCGCGCCAAACAGGTGACTCCAGTGATCACTGCGCTGCGCGAGCAGGCCGATGCCGTGCGCGAGCAAGTCCTGCACGAGGCACAAAAGCGACTCGCCCGCGGCGTCGACAGCAAGGACGTTGTGGAGTATGCGACGGCGGCGCTGATGAAGAAACTGTTGCACAATCCAAGTGTGCGCCTGCGCGAGGCCGGTGAAGCCGCCCAGGACGAGATCATCGAGGCCGCCAGAAAATTGTTCGGCCTGCACGACGATTAAGTGACGTTGTCGTGAAAGACTCCATACGCAACAAACTTGAATCAGTGGGCGATCGTTACGAGGAGTTGGCCGGCTTGCTCGCCGATCCGGATATCATCGGCGATCAGAACCAGTTCCGCGAGCTGTCGAAGGAATACGCACGGATCGAACCGGTTGTCAGACTGTTCGCTCGGGTCAAGGCGCTCGACGCGGAAATCCTCGCCGCCAGTGAGATGACCGAGGACAGTGACAGCGATGTGCGCAACATGGCCGAGGAGGAATTCGCTGAGCTGACGGCGCGGCGCGAGCGGCTACTGATCGATCTTCACAAGGCGCTGATACCGCCCGATCCATACGATGACAGCAACGTGTTTGTCGAGGTTCGCGCAGGCACCGGGGGCGACGAGGCCGCGATCTTTGCCGGCGATCTGTTTCGAATGTATTCGAAATATGCCGAGACGATGGGCTGGTCGGTAGAGATACTGAGCGCGCGCGAGGGCGAACACGGAGGGTACAAGGAAATCATCAGCCGGATGACGGGCAGCGGCATTTACGCGAGGCTGAAGTTCGAATCGGGTGCGCATCGCGTACAGCGGGTTCCAGAAACGGAATCTCAGGGCAGGATCCATACGTCGGCGTGCACCGTTGCGGTCCTGCCGGAACCTGACGAGGTCGAGGCCGTCGACATCAATCCTGCGGACCTGCGTGTTGACACCTACCGCGCCTCAGGCGCCGGCGGCCAGCACGTGAACAAGACCGACTCTGCCGTGCGCCTTACGCATATGCCAAGCGGCATCGTCGTCGAATGTCAGGACGAGCGCTCCCAGCACAAGAATCGCGCGCGCGCCATGTCGCTGCTGCAGGCACGGCTGCTAGACGCCAAAGTGACCGAGCAAGCATCGGAACAGGCGGAACGGCGCCGCTTGCTCGTCGGTTCGGGCGATCGCTCGGAGCGCATTCGAACCTACAATTTCCCGCAGGGCCGCGTAACCGATCACCGAATCAATCTCACGCTATACAAACTCGACGAGATTCTCGGAGGAAATCTCGACCAGGTCATTCAGCCGTTGATCAACGAATACCAGGCCGATCGGCTGGCCGCGCTCGGTGACGAAACGTGACCGCCAAGTATGTTCACGCGCTGACATTTTTTTGGCGGGAATGGCACAGAATTCAGCGAACAGCAGACATCCGCGACGAAACGAATACGCAGTCAGCCAGTGCAGCGAAACTGGCACCATTTCACGAGTGATGACATTCTGCTTTTTCGTCCGCCTGCGGCGATTCGACACTCGGATCGGTTCGCGAAGGAGTAGGATGTCCGCTGGCCTTCTGGCTCCTTAGCCAAACGCCTGATCGAGATCATCGATCAGGTCATCAACGGCTTCGATGCCGACCGAAAGTCGTATCAGTTGATCGTTGATTCCCAGCTTGCGACGCTCTTCGGCCGGCACAGACGCATGCGTCATGATCGCCGGGTGCTCGACCAGGCTCTCGACGCCGCCAAGGCTTTCGGCAAGGGCGAAAACCTCGCAGCGCTCGAGGAATTGCCGCGCATCTTCGACATCACCATCGATAAAAAACGTCACGATGCCGCCGAAACCCTGCATCTGAGATTTGGCCAGTGCATGCTGCGGATGTGACGGCAATCCGGGATACAGTACGCGCTTTACGCGCGCATGCTGTTCAAGCCAGGACGCAATCTGCATCGCGCTCGATGAATGGCGCGCCATCCGCACGTCGAGTGTTTTGACACCGCGCAGCGCGAGAAAGCAGTCAAACGGTCCGGCGATTGCTCCGATCGAGTTCTGCAAAAAGCCGAGTTGCTCGGCAAGCTGCTCGTCGGCCGTCACGGCAATTCCGCCTACCATGTCGGAATGGCCATTGATGAATTTCGTCGCCGAATGCATCACGATGTCGCAGCCAAGTTCGAGCGGCCGTTGCAGGCAAGGCGTTGCAAACGTGTTGTCGGCGACAAGCAGCACATCACGCGCTTTCGCGATCTTCGCAACGGCCGCGAAATCCACGATTTTCAGCAGCGGATTGCTCGGGCTTTCCGCCCAGATCAACCGGGTATTGTCGCGCAGCGCATCCGTAATGGCCTCCGGATTCGTCATGTCGACAAAACTGAGTTCCAGGCCCGCGCTGCGCTTTCGGACGCGATCGAACAAGCGCCGCGTACCACCATAAAGGTCGTCCATTGCGATAACGTGGCTGCCCGTATCGACAAGTTCGAGGATCGTCGCAATCGCGGCCATCCCCGAAGCAAAAGCAAAGCCCTGCCTGCCCGATTCGAGGTCGGCAATGCAGCGTTCGTAGGCTTCTCGGGTCGGATTGCGAGTCCGCGAATAATCGTATCCCTGGTGCACGCCCGGGCTCGACTGGACGTAGGTCGACGTCGCATAGATAGGCGGCATGATTGCGCCCGTCGAAGGATCCGGGTGTTGCCCGGCGTGAATTACCCGGGTTGCGAAAGCCCGTCGCTTGTCGTTGTCGCTCATCAGATCTGCCGGCGCAGGTAATTCAGGACGTCGGAGCGCGTGATCAAACCGAGAAATTCGTCGGCGTCCATGATCGCCGCGTACGGCTGAACGGCAAGCATTGCGACGAGATTATTGACGCTCGTCTGCCGGTCGAGCTTTATGAAAGCTGTCTGCATCGCATCCCCGACGCTCGAGTTCATGAGTTCGGGCTTGCCGAATACGAACTGGATGATCGTATCTTCGGTCACGACGCCGACGAGCTTTCCATCTGCCATGACCGGCAGTTGCGAGAAGCCCGCATTGCGCAGACGATTGTGTGCAGTTGTCAGAATGTCCGTCGGGCCTATCGTGATTGTCTCGTGCAGGGTATGCGGACGTCCGATCAGGTCCCGGAGATCACCGAATTGTTCGCGTTGAATGAACCCCTGGTCTTCCATCCAGAAGTCGTTGTACAGCTTCGACAGATACTTGTTGCCCGTGTCGCAGGCGAATGTTACGACGCGTTTGGGTTCGGTCTGTTCGCGACAGTACTTGAGCGCGGCGGCAAGCAACGTGCCCGACGATGAACCCGCGAGTATGCCCTCGCGCCTGAGCAGCTCGCGCGCAATCGAGAACGACTCGGCGTCGCTGATCACATACGCTTTGCTGACCTGGCTGAAATTCGCGATCGACGGGATGAAATCCTCACCGATGCCCTCGACGAGCCAGCTGCCTTTTTCTCCGAGCTTGCCCTTGTTGACGTAGTCAGCCAGCACCGAGCCTTGCGGGTCGGCGAGAATCAGCTCGACCTGGGGTGCGTGCTCGGCGAGATAGTTGCCGATGCCCGTGACCGTGCCGCTCGAGCCGATTCCGAGGACGATCGCGTCGAGCTGGCCATCCATCTGCTCGAAAATCTCGGGAGCCGTTGTCTGCTCATGCGCGAGGGGATTGTCCGGATTGTCGAACTGATTGATAAAATACGCGCCTTGCTCACGTGCGATACGCTTGCCGAGGTCCTGGTAGTACTCCGGATGTCCCTTGCCCACGTCCGAGCGCGTCAATACGACCTCGGCGCCCATTGCGCGCAGGTTGAATATTTTCTCCTGGCTCATCTTGTCGGGCAGCACAAGGATCAGCTTATAGCCTTTTTGTCCCGCAACAAGGGCGAGGCCAATACCGGTGTTGCCCGCCGTTGCCTCGACGAGCGTATCGCCCGGTTTGATATCGCCCCGTTTTTCGGCCTCGTCAATCATCGAGATGCCGATACGATCCTTGATCGAGCCCCCCGGATTCATGAGTTCGAGCTTGAGGAACAGATGGCAGATTCCCGTGTCGAAGCGGGTAACTTCCAGCATCGGCGTGCGCCCGACCATTTCGAGTATGTTGGAATATCGGTCCATGACGAATAAGGTTGGCGATGAAATTGCGTGCGAGTGTACGCGATGCCCACGCTGGCCGACCAGCCCTGACAAGTTCTGCTATGAACGAAAGCGTCTCGATACGCGACGCTCTCGCGGCCGCAACGCGGGCGCTTGGGAGCCGCAGCGACTCTCCCCGCCTCGACGCGGAAATCCTGCTCGCGCGCGCAATCGACGTGCCGCGCAGTTACCTGTTTGCGCATCCCGAAGATCGGCTCGACGAGGCGGCCGAGACACGGCTCCGGCAAATGCTCGCCAGACGGCGCGCGGGCGAGCCAATGGCCTACATCACCGGATTCAAGGAATTCTGGTCTCTGGAGCTGTTTGTGAGCCCCGCAACTCTCGTGCCGCGACCCGAGACCGAGCTGTTGGTCGATCTGGCCCTGCGCGAGATCCCGCGCAGCGCTGCCTGGCAGGTCCTCGATCTCGGCACAGGCTGTGGTGCGATCGCGGTCGCGATCGCGAACGAGCGCCCGCTCTGCGAGCTTACCGCCATCGACATCGACCCGGCCGCGCTTGCGATCGCCCGGCAAAACGTGCGCCAGCTCAATCTCTGCAACGTAACCTGCCTTGACGGGGACTGGACCGCACCCGTTCGCGGCAGACGCTTCAATGTCATCGTCTCGAATCCGCCGTACGTTCGCGCCGACGACGCCGCGCTCGCGACGCTCGTTGCCGAACCGTACACCGCGCTGGTCGCGGGCAGTGACGGACTCGACGCCATCCGGGCGCTTGCGCGAGATTGCGGCGAGCTGCTCGCCGCCGATGGAATCATGCTCGTCGAGCACGGAGCATGCCAGAAAGACGACGTCGCCGCGATTCTGACGAGCAACGACTGGTCGTCAATTTGCTGCCACGACGATTTTGCCGGCAGGCCCAGGGTCACGACCGCCCGCCGTGCAAATTGAGTCTCGCTCTCGATCCGGTCACGATCAGTTACAGGACACGTGCGCGCAATCTATGGTAAATACAGGCTCTGGCAGCCTGTCGAAAACGAGCGTCTTTCGACAGGTTGCGTGCGGTACAGGGATGTTTCGCCTTTCTTGGCGGCCGCAAGCCGTTGAAAAAGGGAGTCTTTCGGAAACCGCGTTGTTCGAAAGACGATGTTGAAAAAGCCCTGGATGGCGTCTTCAACAGACTGCCAGATACGAAGCGAGGCATCATGATTACGATCAAAACCAACCACGGCAACATCGCCGTCGAACTCTTTGACAACGCAGCACCGATTAGCTGCGAGAACTTTCGCCAGTATGTCGAAGACGGTTTCTTTGCGGACACCATTTTCCATCGTGTCATTCCGAACTTCATGATTCAGGGCGGCGGCATGGACGAAAATCTGGTCAGCAAGAAAACCCGCGAACCCATAAAAAACGAAGCCGACAACGGCGAAACCAATGCACGTGGCACACTTGCGATGGCTCGTACCAACGTCGTCGATAGTGCAACGTCGCAGTTCTTCATCAATCTTCGGGATAACAACTTCCTCAATCACAGCGGTCGCGATTTCGGTTATACCGTGTTCGGACGTGTGACGTCGGGCATGGACGTCGTTGACGCGATTGCCGCTGTACCGACAGGTAATCGCGCCGGTCATCAGGACGTACCGATCGAGCCCGTGACGATCATTGATGTCGTAACCGAAGAATAGCCCGACCAGGGCGATGTCCGGGGACAAGCCGGAGATCAGCCGCTATGCATGGCACGTCGCATTCGACGATATCGGTGCCGCCGGTCAGGAATCCTTCTGCCGGGGCACAGTGCTGCTAATCGGCGCGGGTGGCATCGGTTGCGCGGCGGCGAGCTATGTTTTCGGCACGTTGCGGCTGTTTGACGCGAATCGTGGCGAGTTCAGATCGGTCCGGATCCACAAACGCGCTGGCTGCCCGGCGTGTCGATGAGCGCGAGCACGCAACGAAACACCAATCTGGCAGCGTTCATCAAGCTCGCGGCCATTGTCACCGCGGTCTTTTCGGTTGCGACTTTTTTCGGTCAGCTTCATCGCCTGGTCGAACAGTTTTCCCACTTCAGAATGCAATACCTGGCGATCGCGCTGATACTTGCGGTGCTGCTTGTCCTGCTGAGATATCGCTCCTGGGCTCTTTTTATGTTCGCCATCGTGATCATCAATACGTTGCCGGTGGCGCCCTGGTACATGGGGCCTGGCGCAAGCGGCGAATCGGGCTTCAAAATCCTGCACGCGAACGTCTATGCCGACAACGATGATGCCCGCCGACTCATCGAGCTGATCGCGGCCGAGCAGCCGGATCTTGTATTCCTGCAGGAAATCAACGAACGCTGGGTTGCCGACCTAGCTGGACTCTCGGCGGGCTATCCATTTCGTCACGTGGAGGCGCGCGCCGACAAATTCGGCATCGCCGTGTTTGCCCGCAAGCCTCCGGTTAACGTCGACACGATCGTTACACCGCCGAACGGCTACCCGTCACTGCGCCTGACTATGAACGTCGCGGGCAATCCCCTGACGGTAATGAGTACGCACGCCACATCGCCGATCGGACGCGCCCGCATCGATGCGCGTAACGCTCAGCTGGCGAGTATCGGCGGGCAACTTGCCGGCATAGCCGGACCCCGAATTCTGATCGGCGATCTCAATACGTCGATGTGGTCACATCAACATGCGCTGCTGGTCTCGACAACGGGCTTGCGCAACGCCCGGCGGGGTTTTGGCGTGCTCCCGACCTGGCCGGCACAGCTGCCGATCGCGATGATCCCCATCGATCACTGCCTCGTATCGGAGGAAATTTCGGTGCTCGAGCTGAAGACCAGCGCACGGATCGGCTCGGATCACCTGCCGCTGATTGTTACTCTCGCGTTGCCATAATGGGGACATTCCCGATCTAGCGTACTTGCATGTTGCTGGATCAGGAATGTCCCCTAAGCCGCGTCGGCGGCGCGCGGGTCGTAGCCAAGATTCGGCGCCAGCCATTTCTCGGCTACGCTGATGCTCATGCCCTTGCGTTGGGCATAGGATTCGAGCTGGTCGCGGTCGATCTTGCCGACCGAGAAGTAACGCGCATCGGGATGCGAAAAGTAAAAGCCGCTCACCGCCGCCGTCGGGACCATTGCAAACGACTCCGTAAGGCGCAAACCGATACTCGAGTCCGCATCGAGCAGCTCCCAGAGCTTTTGTTTCTCCGTGTGATCAGGGCAGGCCGGATATCCCGGTGCGGGCCGGATGCCGCGGTAGGCCTCGGCAATCAGCTCTTCACTGGATAAGCCCTCATCGGGTGCATAGCCCCACAGCTCACGTCGAACGCGCTCATGGAGATATTCGGCCGCCGCTTCGGCGAGTCGATCTGCGAGCGCCTTGAGCATGATCGCACTGTAGTCGTCATGCTCCTTTTCAAACCGGCTGACGTGCTCATCGATTCCGATTCCCGCCGTGACCGCAAACGCGCCGATGTAATCGGCAATTCCGGTCTCGGACGGGGCGATGTAATCGGCGAGGCAATTCTGCGCCTGCCCGCCGGGCTTCGAACGCTGTTGACGCAAATTACAGAGCCGCATGCGGACTCGGCTGCGATTCTCATCGTCGAACACGATCACGTCGTCGAAATCGGTGCTGTTCGCCGGGAAGAAGCCCAATACCGCCCGCGCCTGCAGCCATTTCTCGTCGATGATGCGATC
>Ga0224497_10000673_pt1 | contig 23372 bp, 27 predicted proteins | sample SF_Jul11_sed_USG_4_FD_167970 | JGI IMG/M metagenome (GOLD analysis project Ga0224497, IMG submission 167970) | Sediment microbial communities from San Francisco Bay, California, United States - SF_Jul11_sed_USGS_13 | ecosystem: Environmental > Aquatic > Marine > Sediment | place: USA...
CGACGGCTCGGGTATCGCCGCGGGCGACGTGGTGCTGGGGCTCGCTTCGAGCGGTGCCCATTCCAACGGCTATTCCCTCATTCGCAAAATCATCGCGGTCAGGGGCCTCGACCTCTCGGCCCGGCTTGCCGGGCGGACGTTAGGCGAGCTGATACTGGAACCGACACGGATTTACGTGAAACCGGTCCTCAAGCTCGCCACGGCGATCGAGGTGAAGGGGCTCGCTCATATTACCGGCGGCGGCCTAGTGGATAACGTGCCGCGCATGCTTGCTGATGCGCTCGCCGCGCGAATCGAGCGCGCGGCCTGGACAATGCCTCCGTTGTTCGCCTGGCTCCGGGACCAGGGCCACATCGCGGAGAAAGAGCTCTTTCGCGTTTTCAACTGCGGGATCGGAATGGCGGTCGTGGTGGGACCGGGAGATGCGCAACGGGCGCTGCGGGCATTGCGCGCGGCGGGCGAAACCGCATGGCAAATCGGGCGCATCGAGCCGCGCGCGCCGGGTGGGCTGCAGACTATCATTGTCTAACTGCGTGAATGGTGAATGGTGAATGGTGAATAGTGAATGGATTAAAAATCCGTCACTCGTCACTCATCACTGATCTTCAATGGCTGAAAAAACGATCGTCGTCCTCATCTCCGGCCGCGGCAGCAACATGGAGGCAATCCTGGGGGCACGTCTGCCTGCCCGCATTGCTGCGGTAATCAGCAACGAGCCGGAGGCAAGGGGCCTCACGACCGCGCGCGCGAAGGGCATCGCAACCGCCGTCGTGCCGCACCGCGAGTTCTCGGATCGGGCCGCGTTCGACGCGGCCCTGGCGGCGGCGATAGACGTCCATCAACCCGATTTGGTGGTGCTGGCCGGCTTCATGCGCATCCTCACCGGGGATTTCATCGCCCGCTACGCGGGCCGGCTCATGAATATCCATCCGTCGCTGCTGCCTGCATTTCCCGGACTGGACACGCACCGCCACGCCCTGGCAGCAGGCGTGCGCATCCACGGCTGCACCGTCCACCTCGTGACGCCCGCGCTTGATCGCGGGCCGATCATAGTGCAGGCCGCGGTGCCGGTGCTGCCCGGCGACAGCGAGGAAGCGTTGGCCGCGCGCGTGCTGCGCGAGGAGCATCGTATTTACCCGCAGGCGATCCGGTGGTTCTGCGAGGGCAAGCTAACTCTTGCCGCCGACGGCACGGTGACCGTGCAGGGCGCGCGCGCGCCCGTGAACGCTTTGCTGTGCCCCGCGGTCGAAGGATGAAGAAACGCAAGGGAAACAAGGCCATCTCCGCTGGATAGTGCCGTGAGAATCCATGCCACAACGACGCGCCTGACGCTCGCCATCGTCGGTTCATTGGCGCTTCATGCGCTGGTGATATCGAGCGCCCGCCTCGAGATGGCGCCCCCGCCCCAGCCCGAAGCACCGCTCGAGGCGCGGCTTGTGCCCACGCCACCGCCCGCGGTAAAGCCATTGCCGGCAACCGCCCCGGCACGCAAGCCCCGTACGCGGCATGCTGCTGCAAAGCTTCCCGCGCCGCCCATCCCTGTGGTCGCCACATCGACCCCCCTATTCGTACCCCCGGAGTTGGACTATGAGGTGACGCCGGAACTGGAAGAGGCGCCCGTTGCCGGCGCGGAGCCGCTTCCGACCGAGCGTCTAGCCCTTGCGCCGGAGTCGGTTTCGGCAGTCCCCGTGGATCCACAGCCGCGAAAAGGACGCATCGAGTACGCGATCCTCTACGGCAGCGGCGACGGCTTGCCGGTTGGCAGGGCCGTGCAGTCGTGGGAAATGCAAGACGGCCGATACGTGCTCGCAAGTGATGCTGAAACCACGGGGCTGGTCGATGTCTTCGTCCCGCAGCAGTTGCGATACGTCAGCCAGGGCAGGATCACGTCGGAGGGCTTGCGGCCGGACTCGTTTCTTATAACCCGTACGCGCCGCGGCAAGACCGAGGAGGCTCGCGCGCGCTTTGACTGGAACAACGGGCAAATCCTCTATGGCTATGCGCGCGAGCAGAAGGCGGCGGCGCTGACTGCGGGCACCCAGGACCTGATGAGCCTTGTCTACCACTACCACTTCACACTCGCGCCGCCCAAACCGGGGCGCTTGCGGGTTCCAGTGACGAGCGGTAAGCGTTTCGAGACCTACGAGGTCGAAGTCTTTCCCGAGGAGGTCATCGACACGCCCATCGGCCAGTTGTGGGCCGTGCCCATGAAGCAATTGGCGCGTCCCGGTAAAGAGCACTTCGAGATGTGGCTCGCCGTTCAATACAACTATCTGCCGGTGCGGATCCGTCACTACGACCGCAAGGGCGCCTACTCCGGCGAGCAAATTGCAGTCGAGATTCGCGTGGGCGATGCCAAGGAGATGGCGAGCCGGTAGGCGAGTATCGGTAGAGCGTGTCTCAAGAATCCAAAAAGATAATTAGCCGCAGATAAACGCAGATGAACGCGGATAGAAAAACCAGGAAAATCCACCTCTTTCGATCGTGTCGGCGATTATCGGCGTCCATCGGCGGCTGCATTTCGGGTTCTTGAGACAGCCTCAATAAAGGGCAGCTCTCGCCGCAATCCGACCCACCGCGCCATCCAACCGCCACGCTAACGACCGGCAGATGCCCTTCTCGCGCCCGCAACTCGAGGCTGCAACGAAGGCGCTCGATCTCGTACTGGCGTTCGATCGCCCGGCCGATTCCGTGCTGCACGATTTCTTCCGCGCGCATCGGGCACTGGGGCCTGATGATCGGGCATTCGTCGCCGACGCCGTATATGGCGTACTGCGGCGTATGCGCACCGTTGACCATCTGGCACCGGGACGTGGGCCGCGGCGCATGGTGATCGCATGGCTTGCACGCTGCGCGGGCGCCAGCGTGCGGGACCTCGCGCACGTGCTGAGCGCGGACGAAGCGACGTGGCTTGCAGGGGTCAAGGCCGTGTCGTTGGGCGAGTTGCCGCTCGCCGCCAGGCTGGAGCTGCCTGATTGGGTCGTTGAGAAGCTGAGAGCGACGCTCACCGAATCCGACCTCGTCGCGCTCGTGCGCGGCCTGAACGAGCCTGCGTCGCTCGATCTGCGCGTAAACACGCTGCTGGCCAAGCGGGAGGAAGTGCTGAGGGAGCTTGCTGCGAGCGCAATCCCCGCCGTGCCAACGCCCTATTCGCCGATCGGCGTGCGCGTCCGCGGCAGGCCACCGATCAAGCGCCATCCGCTTTTCGCTCGTGGAGCGGTGGAAGTCCAGGACGAGAGCAGCCAGCTGCTCGGATTCCTGGTCGCGCCACGCCGGCACGATCTTGTCGTCGATTTCTGCGCAGGGGCCGGCGGCAAGACGCTGCTGCTGGGCGCGCTCATGCACTCGCACGGCCGCATCTATGCCTTTGACGTTTCCGCGACGCGCCTCGCCCGGTTAAAGCCCCGGCTCAAGCGCTCTGGCCTCTCGAACGTCCATCCGCAAGTCATTGGCAACGAGAACGACGCCCGCGTCAAACGCCTCGCGGGCAAGATCGACCGGGTGCTGGTCGATGCGCCCTGCAGCGGCCTTGGGACATTGCGCCGAAACCCGGACCTGAAGTGGCGCCAGTCGCCGCAGTCGGTAGCGGAACTCACCGTGAAACAGGCGGCCATCGTGCACGCGGCCGCCCGTCTGGTAAAACCCGGCGGGCGTTTGATCTACGCCACCTGCAGCGTCCTCCGGGAGGAGAATGAGAATATCGTCGGCCGGTTCCTCGAAGAGCACACTGAGTTCAGGTCCGTGGTATGCAGTGCCCTGCTCGCGCAGCAGCGCATTGCGCTGGACGCGGGAGAGTTCCTGCAGCTGCGCCCCCACATCCACGCGACTGACGGGTTCTTCGCGGCCGTGCTCGAACGCGCTAGCCCCTAGGAGTTTGTCAGACTTCAGCAGCCTGTCGGGATGCAAAGTCCGACAGGCTGCTAGGCAATCGCCGACGCTGGGCCAAAAGAGTGAACATTCGCGCTCAATACGGGTCCAATCCAAGTTGGCTCGGTACCCGGGCGGCGCGGTGCCCACCGAGGTAGAATTAGCAACATAATCAATATACTGAACGCCTTATTCGTCGCCGTTCCCCGTTCCGTTCAAGGGCGAAATCACTATGCCCGGTGGGGGAATTTCGATACACTGCGACAACGTTAGCCTTCGCACTCGAGGAAACTGATGCTTACAGGGGTTTTGGATCTGCTTACAGGGGTTTGGGATCTGCCATGGTGGGGCTTGGTCGTTTATGCGTTAGTCGTCACCCACATCACGATTGCTGCCGTCACCATCTTCCTGCACCGCTGTCAGGCGCACCGCGCGCTCGACCTGCACCCGATTGTCAGCCACTTTTTCCGCTTCTGGCTGTGGCTCACCACCGGCATGGTGACGAAGGAGTGGACCGCGATCCACCGCAAGCATCATGCAAAGTGCGAGACCGTGGAGGACCCGCACAGCCCCCAGATCTATGGTATCCGTAAAGTGCTCCTGGAGGGCGCCGAGCTCTATCGCAAGGAATCGCGCAATCAGGAGACCCTCGAGCGCTACGGCCGCGGCACGCCCGATGACTGGATCGAGCGCAACCTCTACAAAAGGCGCTCGACACTGGGCATCTATTCAATGATGGCGATCAACCTTGTGCTGCTCGGCCCCATCGGCCTCACGATCTGGGCCGTGCAGATGATGTGGATACCAGTTTTTGCCGCGGGTGTCATCAACGGACTGGGCCACTACTGGGGTTATCGCACTTTCCAGCCGGAAGATGCCAGCACGAATATCGTGCCTTGGGGCATCCTCATCGGTGGCGAGGAATTGCACAACAACCACCACGCCTACGCCAGTTCCGCCCGGCTTTCCAACCGCTGGTACGAATTTGACATCGGTTGGCTCTATATCCGGCTGCTGCAGTCGGTGGGGCTTGCGCAGGTGAAGAAAGTGGCGCCTGAGCTGAGGCTCGACAAGGGCAAGACTTCCTGCGATCTGGAAACCGTGCAGGCTGTCATCACGCACCGCTACGACGTCCTCGCGAGGTACGCGAAGTCGCTGCGTCGGACGTGCGCCGCCGAGATGCAGGCTTTGCGGGCGCGAGCGGTGCGTATCGACCGTAACGCGATCAGCCGCATGTTGCACAGAGACGCGAGCACGCTGCCATCGTCCGAGCAGGACGCCGTGCACGAAGCCCTACGCAACAGCAAGGTGCTGGAAACGATCTACCAAATGCGCCAGGAGCTGGCCGCCCTCTGGCAACGGTCGAATGTATCCAAAGAACAATTGGTGCACCAGCTCGAAGACTGGTGCGCACGCGCCGAACAAAGTGGAATCGAAGCGCTGGAACAGTTCTCACGCAGACTGCGTTGCTACGCATAAAAAAGCCCGCCTCACGGCGGGCTTTTTTTAATCGAGATCCCCTTCAAACTGCAAAACCGCGGAAACATCCCGCCGTTTATTCTCGATTCCCTGAAAAATAAAATAGCCGGTGAACCGGCTATTTTATTTTTCCTTCCTTGTAGATCACGTGCTTGCGCACCACAGGATCGAATTTCTTGAGCTCCATCTTGTTCGGTGTCGTGCGCTTGTTCTTGGTGGTCGTATAAAAGTGGCCGGTGCCGGCCGTGGATTCGAGCTTGATCTTTTCACGCATGGTTCAGCTCCTTGAAAATCAAACAAGCAACCGCCGATGAGAATTGGCGATTTACACTTTCTCGCCGCGCGCCCGCAGGTCGACGAGCACGACATCGATGCCTTTCTTGTCGATGGTGCGCAGGCCTGCCTGGGATACCCGCAGCCTCACCCAGCGGTTCTCGCTTTCCACCCAGAACCGGCGATAGTGAAGGTTCGGCAGGAAACGCCGCCGCGTCTTGTTGTTGGCGTGGGACACATTGTTTCCGAGGACCGGCCTCTTGCCGGTAACTTGGCATACGCGTGACATGGCGCGCTCCGGATTTCCGAAAGCGGCGGATTTTACAGCCTTTCTGGCTCCCGCTCAAGCCGCATGCGGGAGCCTGGAACTGCTCGTCAGAGCAGCCCGCGCTCGGCGAACGACATCACCATTTCGCCGCCGATCACGAAGTGGTCCAGCACCCTGACGTCCACGAGGGCGAGAGCCTGTCGCAAAGCGATCGTGAGCGTCTCATCGGAGCGGCTGGGTTCGGCGACGCCCGAGGGGTGGTTGTGGGCGAAGATGGCGGCGGCCGCATTGTGTGCCAGGGCGCGTTTGACGACCTCGCGCGGGTAAACGCTCGTCTGCGTAAGGGTCCCGCGAAAAAGCTCCTCCACGGCCAGCACCCGATTCTGAGCGTCCAGGAAAACGACCCCGAACACCTCGTGGGGCCGGTCCTGCAGCTTGAGGCGCAGATAATCACGCACGGCCTGCGGTGAGCTCAACGCGGAGCCGCGGTCCAGCCTCTCGCGCAACGCGCGCCGGGCTATCTCCAGCACCGCCTGGAGCTGGACGTATTTCGCCGCACCCAGGCCAGGCGACGCGGTCAGCGCAGCCACATCGGCCGCCAGGAGGGCCGAAAGCGAGCCGAACCGCGCGAGAGTCTCGCGCGCGAGGTCCACCGCGCTCTTGCCCTTGATACCGGTGCGCAGGAATATCGCCACGAGCTCCGCATCGGACAGGGCTTCGACACCCTTCCGCAGCACTTTCTCGCGTGGCCGATCGTCGTGTGGCCAGTCGGTGATTGCCATGACCCGGTAATCGATGACCAGTGAACCGTAAACGGTCAACAGTAACCTCAAGAACGGCCCAGCGCCCTCCGCGGTTTACCGGCAGCCGGTGTTTTCCTCCGCTCACCGTTTACCCTTCAGGGCGTTTGCGGTTAAACTCTTGCAACTTATTCCCTGAAAAACAAAGACGTGGCAGACATCGCTCGCAAGCAGGTCGTGCTTGGCATTACCGGCGGCATCGCCGCGTACAAGGCGGCGGAGCTGACGCGTGAGCTGCAGCGGAAAGGTATCGACGTACAGGTCGTTATGACCAAGGCTGCCGGCAGCCTCGTTGCCCCTGCCACTTTCCAGGCGCTATCGGGCAACCCGGTGTTCTCCGACCTGTGGGACCCCCGTATTGCCGACAATATGGGGCACATCGAGCTCTCGCGCGGCAAGGATGCGATCGTGGTAGCACCCGCGAGCGCGGATTTCATCGCAAAGATCGCGAACGGGATGGCCGATGATCTGCTGTCCACCCTGTGCCTCGCGCGGGAGTGCCCGCTCCTGGTGGCACCCGCGATGAACCGTCAGATGTGGGACAACACGGCAACGCGCCGCAACGTGGAGCGGCTGCTGCGCGACGGCGTGACGATTCTGGGACCGGCGAGCGGCGATCAGGCCTGTGGCGAGGTAGGGCTGGGCCGCATGCTGGAGCCGCAGGAGATCGCCGAGGCCCTCCTGATGCAGCTCTCACCCAGGCTCCTGCGCGGGGTGCGCGTCCTGATCACGGCGGGTCCGACCTTCGAGCCGATCGACGCGGTCCGCGGCATCACCAACCGCAGCTCCGGGAAAATGGGTTACGCCGTTGCGCGTGCCGCGCTGGATGCGGGCGCGAAGGTGAGTCTGATCTCAGGGCCCGTAAGCCTGCCCGCCCCGTCGGGTGCCGAGATCGCGCACGTCGAGACGGCCGCACGGATGTTCGATGCCGTGAAGCGGCAGGTGGGGCGCGCCGACATCTACATTGGGGTTGCCGCCGTCGCAGACTACCGGGTCGACAAACCACGCACGCACAAAATCAAGAAGACCGACGAGCGCCAGTTGCTGCTGCGGCTCGTGCCGAATCCGGATATTCTCGGTTGGGTCGCGGGCCGGCCGAAACCGCCATTCTGCGTGGGCTTTGCCGCCGAGAGCCGCAACCTGGATGCGTACGCCGACGCAAAGCGGCGCAGAAAAAAGGTGGAAATGATGGTTGCCAATCTCGCCCAGGATGCCATCGGGTCCGATGACAACGAAGTGACGGTACTGGACGATCAGGGCAAGCACCGTTTCGAGCGCGCGCCCAAAGACGTGATCGCCCGTCAGCTCGTGGCTCACATCGCGCAGCTCTACCGCACGAGAACCAGACGGAAAAGCTGAACCGCAAAGACGCGCGGACGCCGGGGACGCGCAGAGAAACGGAGTCCTGCCGGGTATCCCTTTGCGCGCCCTTCGCGTCTTTGCACCTTTGCGGTCAATGCTCTTGCATTTGAAATCGGCATGAAGACCATCGACGTGAAGATCCTCGACGAGCGCCTGCGCGGCCAGTTGCCGCATTACGCGACACCCGGATCGGCCGGACTCGACCTTCGCGCGTGCATCGATGCTCCGCTCGTCCTCCACCCGGGCCAGAGCGAGTTGATTCCCGCCGGGATCGCCATTCATCTCGCCGATGCGGGGCTGGCAGCCCTGATCCTCCCGCGCTCCGGCCTCGGGCACAAGCACGGCATCGTGCTGGGAAACCTCGTCGGCCTCATCGACTCGGATTACCAGGGGCCGATCTTTGTTTCGACGTGGAATCGTGGCGGCGCGCCATTCACGGTCAACCCGATGGAACGGCTTGCCCAGCTCGTCGTCGTCCCAATACTGCAGGTCGGCTTCAACGTAGTGGATGACTTCGATGCCAGCCACCGCGGCGCCGGCGGGTTTGGCAGCACAGGCCACTAGAACAACGTGACCAGTGACCAGTGACCGGTGACCCGTGACCCGTGACCAGTAACTTCCCACTTTTCGCTTTGTTCCGGTCACCGGTCACCGGTCACCGGTCACTCCTGTTCAAATGCAGGCCCGTGGCATCCGCCACCAGCAATGGCTGACAAGAAAACCTCAGCGCTCGTGTTGTTCGCGCACGGCGCCCGCGATGCCCAGTGGAGCGAGCCCTTCCGCGCGATCCGGCAGACGGTTGCCGAGCGGCGGCCGGACCTGACGGTCGAGCTCGCGTTCCTGGAGCTGATGCGGCCCGCTTTGGGTGAACGCGTTTCAGAACTGGTGCGGACCGGTCACGCCACCATTACCATCGCGCCGTTGTTTCTGGCGCAGGGAGGTCACCTCAAGAAAGACCTGCCCCGGCTGGTCGCGGGTTTCAGCGCCCAGCATCCTTCGATCGAGATCACCGTCCTCCCCGCGATCGGCGAAGTTACCGAGTTGTTGAACGCGATCTCCGACTGGCTCGTCAACAGCACACCGCGCTAATGGATCATAGAACCGCCATGATGTTAAGCGCGCCAGGAAATAATCATCGAAAAGTGCTGCGACCGGCAAGGCACGCGTTGATCGGAGCAGTGCTGGCGCTGTCGGTAGCGGGTGCCTCGGCCCAACAGCCCGAGATCACGTTGACGGTCAATGACCAGCGCCTCATGGTCGAAGTCGCTCACACCGAAACGGCCCGCACGCAAGGACTCATGCACCGGCGCATGCTGCCGGAGAGCCGCGGAATGCTCTTCGTATTTCGAGAGCCGGCGCTCCATGGCATGTGGATGATGAATACCTACGTGCCGCTTTCCGTCGCCTTCCTCGACGGGCAGGGCGTCATCATCAACATTGCAGACATGGAGCCGCATGCGCGCACCACGCACTCTGCGGCTCGGCCCGCGAAATACGCGCTGGAAGTGAATCTCGGCTGGTTTGCCAAACACGGTATCAAGCCGGGCGCGCGCGTCGAGGGCATTGAGCGGGCGCCCCCCGCGCTCTAGCGCGCGGGCGGTTCAAGGTTCAAGCAAGATTGGACGGGTTTCGAATACGAAGTTCCCCGCTTTGAAGTTTGAACATGGAACCTGGAACGCGCAAAAGAAAACGCCCGAGGAACTCTCGGGCGTTTTTTTGCAAGCGAGCGGGCTCAGCTCCAGACCGCGGTTCGGAACAAACCGCCCGAGGCCGTCATGAAGAACAGCAGCGGGAAGGAGAGCAACGTATTGGTGCGCGAGGCCAGGAAAGCAATGCGACGCGCCCTGCCCTTTTCTTCGTCACTCGCCTGGACCATGCCCAGGATCTTCTTCTGGTTGGGCCAGATCAACACCCACACGTTGAAGAACATGATGGTGCCCAACCAGGCGCCCACGCCGATCGGATAGTAGGCCGGCTTGAGAAACAGGAACGCGTCGAAGAAAGCCTTGCCGAGCAGCATCGCGCCCATGACCCACGTCGCAAGCGCACCCCAGCGGAACCAGAACAAGGCGCGCGGCGCGACATGCTTGGTGATGCCGGCGCCGGTGCCGTCCTTGGCCGCCGCCGCCAGCGCGGGCACTTGCACGAAATTAAAGTAGTAGAGCAGGCCGATCCACATCACGCCGGCAATCACATGCAGCCAGCGTCCGATTCCAAGTTGAATAAATTCCATGGCCGGTCTCCTCGTTACTGCATGGCAAACTTGACGATGTAGAACAGGACAAACGTGAGAATGAGGCCACTAATGACCGTTCCCCACAGCGTATCGAGCGGATTTTTCATTTTCACTCCTACGGCTGATAACGTCGTTTTGACAGCTACCCGGGCGCTATTCTAGTGCCTTCCACTTACCCCAGCAATGGTTGATAAGATTGCTCACCTATTCCCCCCCGTGATTTTCGAGCCGTATCAGCGCGGCGCCGCAGATCGCCAGTTGCCAAGCCCCCGGTTTCAACGGCCACAACCGCCCTGCCTGGTTCATATCTTGGGCGCAGCCTGCCCCGTCGAGGCAGCGTGCGATCTGATTCGCGACTGGCAACGGCCGTGACGCTTCGCCCGCGAGCGCGCGTCGGATCCACGCTGCGGCGACGCGTGCGTCGATCGATTGCAGCAGCGTGACCGAGCACTTCAGGACGGCGCTCTCGGCTTCGAAGAACACACAGGATCCTCCCGCCTCGAAGTGCTCGAGCCGCGGTCGACGACGCGGATTAGCGAATACCTCGCCCTCGGTGCAATCGAGCAGCAGCGCGCGCGCCGGTTGCGAGAATAAAATCGCGCAGCAGCTCGGCCCCAGTGAAGCGATCGGCTGCCATGACGCGCAACGCTTTTTTGGCCGTTGTCCGCTCGTACCCGGCGCCTGGAAGCAACTGACAGCAGCCGCTGCGCAAAGACTTTATACTTAAATTTCAGAGGATTATGACGCGGACTGGCACTCGGATGCCTCGCGCCGGTGCGTTCGGCGTGTTCCGCGGATGGCGACGGTGCGCTCCATCCCGTGTCGCCGGAACCGTGAACTGGATCACGCCTACGGCGGACCCAAACCGGTAGCGCAAGCATCGGGCGGAAGGGGTAAAATAGACGAACCTTGAGATAGCAGCGGTTTCCAATCTTGTACACGTTATGCGGCGCGAACCGGTTCTTTTTGTGATGCGATACGCGTTTCGAATTGCCGCTGGCCTCGGCGCTATTAGTGTCGCCGGGTTTGCTGTGGCTCAGGCTGGGCTCTGGGATGACCGCGGCGGGCTCGGACTTCGGCCGTCGGTTCGGGAGTCGGCCCCGTTACCGGCAAGTTCCCACACCGATCCTCGCGCCCAGCGGCAAGCTTCCTCATCACGGGACTACGAGCTGTACAGCGGCGTGCGCGAGCTGCCCCGACTCGGAACGTCCGCTCCCGAATCCTATAGCGGCGTGGCGTATACGATGTCGCGCAATTGGGGATCATCGCTTGAGGCCAGCGTGATGCCGGAATCAGCAAGCGCGCCCCGGCGCTACTCCCTCGCCGGCCAGGTCCGGACCGCGCTGTCCGACGAGCGTGGCGTGAGCGTCGGGCTACAGTACCGCCACTACGACGCGCGCTCAGGTCTCCGAGGTGGACCGTATGGCGACCCCTTGGGCAGCACCCGCGAACATGAATTCGCCCCATCAGCCGTGCCTGGGCTGTTTTCGAGCCCGAGCTACGAAGTCCGGTTGCGTTACCAGCACAGCGCGTCAAGCTCTTTCGGCCTGGCGCTGGGCCGCGATCTGGAAACCCTGACGCCAGGCCTCGGCGTAGGGGCCAACGGCGAGCGCCAGCTCATGTTCACCGGGCAACACTGGCTGACACCGAGCTGGGGGCTAAGCTACGACCTGCTCTCCGACGAGCCGGGAGGTTCGATGCGAGTGCAGGGCCTGCGCCTCGGCGTGCGCTACCGGTTCTGATCCGGCGCGCATTTCAGTTTCTCGGGGTGGCGGTCTGAAGCACGGCCCCGCGCCTACGCGACTATTGCTGTTTTCCTGATTGATCAACCAGCGGCACAAAACGTACTGCCAGCACCTCGCGGCGGCTGACCGTGCCGTCACGCTGTTTTTCCAGCACCAGGAGCGTCTGCCCCCCGATCTGGCCGCCGACCGGGATCACCAGCCGCCCGCCCGGTTTCAGCTGATCGATGAGCGGCTGCGGCACGTCCCGCGGCGCTGCCGTCACGATGATGGCGTCGAAGGGGGCGTGCTCCGGCCAGCCCTGGTAGCCGTCACCGACCTTGGCCGTGACATTGTCATAACCGAGTCGTTTAAGACGTTCTCCCGCCTCGCGGCCCAGGGGCTCCACGATCTCGATCGTGTAAACCGTCTTCGCCAGTTCGGCCAGCACCGCAGCCTGGTAGCCGCAGCCGGTGCCGATCTCGAGCACCGTATCGCCCGGCTTCACGTCCATGATATCGGTCATCAAGGCGACGATGAAGGGTTGCGAGATCGTCTGCCCATGCCCGATCGGCAGCGGGCGGTCGGCGTAAGCGCTGGGTCGCTCCCAGGCCGGCACAAACTCGTGCCGCGGCACCTTCGACATTGCCGCCATCACACGCTCGGAAAGAGCCGCCCGGCCGGTCTCGAAGCGGGTCTCGCGCGTGATCGTGGCGATGTGCTCGACCATGCGCGCGCGCTCCCTGGCGTACGTGTCCTGCGCTTCCGCGGTCATGTCACCCCCTGAGATGAGCACGAGGATGCCGAGCAATCCCAACACGCCACTACGAGCCGATTCCATAAAAAACCAGGGGCATTCCCGACGTAATCGAGTATGCCCCCAGAGACCACGCGGAATCAATCAGCTTTTCAGGCAGGTCTTCATGAACTGCTTGCGCTCAGCACCCTTGAGCTTCTGATCAGCGGCTTCTCTGTTGCAATCTTTCATTTTATGCCGGTGAGCCAGCTGCTTTTCGGTGGGCGGCTTCCTGGTCTTCACCGGCTTCTCCGCCTTTACGGCGGTCTCCGCACCGCTTTTGCCCCGCTCCTGCGCGAATGCGAAGGGCGACGTTGCGAGCACGAGGCACAGTACTGCGATCAGCTCTCTCATGATGCGCTCCTCTCTAGGTTGTTAAACGCGTTCGTCGGGCGAGCCCGACGCCGGTTTAACGCACGGGAGCCGAAGCCGGCTGACACAGATTGAATGCCCCGGCGAGCAATTCGTACGACCTCAGGCGGCTGTCGTAGTCGCCCGTGATCGTGATTACCATGAGTTCGTCTGCCTCGTATTGCTCCCGCAGCTCGAGCAAGCGGCTGCGGACCGTCTCCGGGGTCCCTTGCACGACGCGCCGCTGGTGGTGGGCCATGCGCCGGCGGTCGGCCTCGGTGTAGGGATAGGCTCGCGCCTCCTCGTGGTTGGGCACGGGCGCATTGACGCCATAGTCCGTGTTGAGCCGGCGCAGGGCGATGCTCGCCGAGAGGCGTTCGGCCTCCTGCGCCGTTTCCGCGCAGATCACGAAAACGCACAGCAGGGCATGCGGCCCCGGCTCTCGCGCGGACGGCTGGTAGCGCCGCTTGTAATCCTGCACCACGACGTCCCCGCCGTCGGCGCTGATGAAGTGCGCAAAAGCAAAGCGAAGGCCCAGTTGCGCGGAGAGGGCGCCGCTGTAGTCGGACGAGCCCAGCAGCCAGACTTGCGGCGCGGTGGGTCCTGCCGGCATCGCCTTTACGCCGGCAAACGGATGCTCGGGCGGCATGGCATCGTCAAGATAGGCAACCAGGTACTGCACCTGCTCCGGGAAATGCTCCGCCGCGGGATAACGCCCTTCCCCCATGGCAAGCGCTGTCGTCCGGTCCCCGCCTGGCGCGCGCCCGATTCCCAAGTCGATGCGTCCCGGGTAGAGCGCCTCGAGCATGCGGAACTGCTCGGCCACCTTGAACGGGCTGTAATATGGCAACAGCACCCCGCCCGTGCCGACGCGGATCGTCGACGTCTCCCCCGCGACCCGGGTGACGAGAATCTCGGGACACGGGTCACCCAGCGCTGCAAGGGCATGGTGCTCCGCGAGCCAGTAGCGGTGATAGCCGAGCCGCTCGGCGGCCTGCGCCAGACGGATGGTCTCGTGCACCGCCTGCGCGGGAGTGCAGCCGCTGATGACGGGGGACTGGTCGAGTACGCTGAGACGCAACAGGTTATCCATGGCTGAAGGCGGATTATAGAGGGCAACGTCCGCGTGGCGCAGGCTTGACCAATGCCGTGAGATCGTGAGAGCGGGAGATCGCAAAAACGAAAACGTGAAATGGAAAGCTCACTCTCACGCTTTCCCGCCCTCCCGCTCTCCCGCCCTCACGCTCTCGCGTCTTCTAAGCCTTGACGAACTGGTCCAGCACTGCGCACCACGCGGCAGCGAGGTTGTCGCGGTTGTAACCGCCCCCGCCGAAACCCATGATGCGCCCCCCAGCCAACTCGGCAGCGAGCACGCACAGGCGCTTCGCCGCGTGCGCGTGCGCCGCTGGCGTGTATTGCAGCATCGCCAGCGGGTCGCCCGCGAGGCTGTCGGCCCCGCACTGAAACAAGATGAACTCGGGCTTGAACTGACGCAGGTGCTGCTCGACGCGGTCCCAGACCTTGAGGAATTCCGCGTCACCCATTCCCGGCAGCATCGGGATATTGAGCTTGGTCCCCTTGGCCGCGCCTTTGCCCGTCTCGTGCGCGTAGCCTGTGCCCGGGTAGAGCGTGCGCCCGTCCTGATGAATATCCGCGTAGATGAGGTCCGGATCCTCCTCATACGGGTAGAAAAGTCCGTCGCCATGGTGAACGTCGATGTCCACATAGCCGATACGGCGGATGCCGTACTGGGTGCGCAGCGTATCGATCACGACGCCGATGTCATTGAAGACGCAGAACCCCGCAGCATTGCCGCGCCGCGCATGATGCAGCCCGCCGATCGGCTGGAACGTGCGCAACGCGCCCCCGCTCATGATCATGTCGAGACCGTGCAGGGCTGAACCCACGACGGTCGCCGACGCCTCGTAGACCCCTGGATAGGCGGGCGTATCCCCATAGTCGATGAGGCCACCGCCCTCGTCCGATCTTTCCTTGACCCAGGCAACGTACTCGGGCGTGTGAAAGCGATGAATTTCCTCCGCCGCCGCCATGCGCGGATCGGTGATCGCCGCGCGCTTGTTGAGCCCCTGCTTCACGGCTTCCTTCCAGAAGGCATCCTGCCGGTCGGGACCGAACGGATGACCGTTGGGAAAGCCGTACTTCCCGAGCGCCTCGCCGACATACAGTCTGACTTCACTATTCATGGCCCACCTCCGCGAAACGCTTTCGCCTTTCGCCGCTCACCAATCACCACCCACGATTTACGTTTTAGATCTCGAGCCGCGACGCACCACTTCAGAACAAAGACATCTGCCCCGCACGTGAGACCGAGCGGAACTGCGTGGTGTCGAGCGCGCAGTTCCGCGCACCAGCATTGAAGCCCATGCGGTCACACGCCTTGCTGAAGCGCTGCGCCAACAGCCTTGCAAGCTCGCCCTCGCCCTTCATGCGGCTGCCGAATGTCGGGTCGTTTTCCCGCCCGCCGCGCATCGCATGGACGCGGCTCATCACATGCTTCGCCTTCAGCGGATAATGCCGCTCGAGCCAATCCTTGAACAGGTCCTTCACCTCCCACGGCAGGCGCATCAGAATGTAGCCTGCGTGGCGCGCGCCGTGCGCCCATGCGGCTTCGAGGACCGGCTCGATCTGGTGATCCGTCAGAAACGGGATGACCGGCGCCACCATCACGCCTACGGGAACCCCTGCCTCGGACAGTGTCCGTATCGCCCGCAACCTGCGGGCGGGCGCGGAACAACGCGGTTCCAGGCGGCGCGCCAGGTCGTGGTCGAGATTGTTGATCGAGACGAACACGTTGACCAGGCTCTTGCGCGCCATCGGCATGAGGAGATCGAGATCCCGCTCGACCAGGGCGTTCTTGGTGACGATGCCGAAGGGATGATTGAACTCGGCCAGCACTTCGACGATGCCTCGCGTCACCCTCCACTCCCGCTCGATGGGCTGATAGGGGTCTGTGTTGGCCCCGAGCGAGATTACCTCGCATCGGTAGCCGGGGCGGGAGAGTTCCTCGCGCAACTTCTCCGCGGCGTTCACCTTGGCAAACAGCCGCGTCTCGAAGTCCGTACCCGGGGAAAAATTGCGATAGGCGTGGGTCGGGCGGGCATAGCAGTAAATGCAACCATGCTCGCATCCGGCATACGGATTGATGGACTGCGTGAACGGAATATCGGGTGAATCGTTGCACGCGATGATGCTCTTCACGTGCTCTGCGGTAACGTGCGTCCTGAGCGGTGGCAACTCATCATCAACCGGCGTGTTCCAGCCGTCATCGAACGCCTCGCGCCGCTCGGTCTCGAAGCGGCCCTCGGGATTGATGCCGGCTCCGCGGCCCTTGCGCGGGTTGGCGTGCCTGCCGGTGACGGTCTTCAGTGGCATGACGAACGGCGGTGAATGGTGAATGGTGAATGGTAAATTGCAGACACTGCCGCGTAAACGCGCCGCGGCTCTTTTACGATTCCCATGCCCTACCTCGAGCTCCCTTTCCCCGTGACGTCCAATACATTCCGCAAGCGAGCGGCGCGTTCGGCGTCGAGCCGGTTGTCGAATTCCGCGAGCGCGACCGCCAGCAGTCCAAGCCCGCGATAAAGCCCAGCGATATCACGGTCCCAGTTCTCCACCGACGCGAGCTGGCGCCGGACTGTTGCCGTATCTCCGCGCGAGATGGGACCCGTCAGCGCCCGCGCCGGCCCCTGCTCGAATATCGCATCCACGGTTTCGCGCACCATCGGCTCGAGCGCCTTCAACGACGCCGTGCGTGGAAGGCCGGCTTTCTCATGGCATCTCAGCGCGCCTTCGATCAGCGCCGCAAGGTAATTGCATGCAAGGACGCCGCCCGCGTGGTAGATGCTTTTCAGCTCTGGCGCAATGTCGAATAGCGTCGCGCCGATCTTCTCGAACGCGGATCTCAGCACCCGCAGCGCTTCCGCGTCGCCTTCGGCGCTGCAGTAGGTGCCGGGAAAGGTTTTCACCGCGGATGCGGCATCCCTGAAGGTCTTAATGGGATGCACGCTCGCGATGAGTGCACCGCGCTCCTGGGCGGGCCGAAGATCGGCTGATGGTGTGGCGCCGCTGACGTGGAATACGACATCGTCCGGGGCGAGCTTACCCGAGCCAACCAGTGCCCGGCAGGTCGCTGCGATGGCATCGTCATGGGTAGCAATCATCCACACGTCGGCGGCGCGCATCTCCTCCAGCGCCCCTACCGCTCGGCCAGCGCCGATGAACCGCACAGCCGCGCTAGCGCTTTCCAACGAACGAGTGAGCGCATCCTGGATCTCGAATACGCCTGCCTTTGCCCACAGATGCCCGCAGGCGCGCCCCACCCTTCCAGCCCCGATAATGTTAAGAGTTTTCATTCCTCATCGAGGAATGACCGCACGAGCGCCTCCCACTCCCTGCGCAGGCTGGCGTGCGGGCGCTCGGCGCCTGCGCGCGTGTACCAATACCTCGCATTATCCGAATCACCCTCCTTCCGGTGAAGATAGGCGTGAACCCGCGCTGCCGCCGTAGTACGCTCCGCTGCGGTGATCACGTGCGCGCGGTTCCAGTCGCCCTTGGCTTCGTGCCATAAGGCCCTCAATAGCGCCGGGAGTCCCCGTGGCGGGCGAGTGCCTTTGAGCGAGCTCCGGAAATCCTTGTAATCCATCGGTTCATTCTATCCCCTTGCCGCGCCTCCCGTTGTCAGCGCACAACCACACTCGCGCGTTATATATTGGCTCATGCGTGTCACACGCCGCGACTTCCTGCGCTGCGCCGCCGCCTTCGCGGGGGCCGTGCTGCCGCTGCACGGCGTTTGGGGGCAGCCGCGGTTCCAGCGCGACCCCTTTACGCTGGGGGTCGCTTCGGGTTATCCGCAGCCCGATGGCATGGTGCTGTGGACTCGGCTCGCGCCCGAGCCGCTTGCGGGCGGCGGCATGCCGCGGGCGGCGGTCGAAGTCGGCTGGGAAGTGGCGGCCGACGAGGCCTTTCGCACCATCGTGCGCAGCGGCAAGGAGGTCGCGGCGGCGGACTGGGCTCATTCGGTGCACGTCGAAGTTGGAGGGCTCAATGCCGCCCGGTCGTACTTTTATCGCTTCCACGCCGGCGGCGCAGTCAGCCCCATTGGTCGTACCCGCACGGCGCCCGCGGCAGGCGCAGCGGTAGAACGGCTCCGCTTCGCCTTCGCCTCGTGCCAACAGTACGAGCAGGGCTATTACGCTGCCTACCGCCACATGGCCGCCGACGATCTTGACCTCGTGGTCCACCTTGGCGATTACATCTATGAGTCGTCCTGGGGCCGCAACCACGTGCGCTCGCACGGCGCCGCCGAACCGATCACGCTCGAGGACTACCGCAATCGCTATGCGCTTTACAAGAGCGACCCGGATCTGCAAGCCGCGCACGCGGCCCACCCGTGGATTGTCACCTGGGACGACCACGAAGTGGACAACGACTACGCAGCCGACCGTTCGCAGGACCTCGACCCGCCGGCGTTGTTCCTCAGGCGGCGCGCCGCGGCCTACCAGGCCTACTACGAGCACATGCCGCTGCCGATATGGGCGCGCCCCCGGGGTCCTGACATGCAACTCTACTGTCGTTGGGCGTTCGGAGCGCTCGCGCAGTTTCACGTGCTGGACGGCCGCCAGTATCGCTCGCACCAGGCCTGCCCGCGCGAAGGTCGCGGCGGCAGCAACGTCGTCGCGGCAGAGAACTGCCGCGAGCGGCTGAATCCTGAACGGACCTTCCTTGGCCAGAAACAGGAGCGCTGGCTCACCGGCAAACTCGGCGCGTCGTCAGCACGCTGGAACGTCATCGCGCAGCAAACCCTCATGGCGCAGAGCGATCGCAAGCCAGGAGATGGACAGGCGTTCTGGACCGATGGCTGGGACGGCTATCCGCTCGCGCGCCGGCGGCTGCTGCGCATCATCGAGGAGCAGCGCGTCACGAACCCGGTCGTGATTGGCGGCGACGTGCATATGTCCGTGATTGCCGACCTCAAGGCGGATTTCGACGATCCGCGCGCCCCGGTCGTGGCAACAGAGTTCGTCGGCACTTCCATTTCGTCTCAGGGCTGGCCGCGCCGTCGCGTCGAGGCCTGGCTGGCGGAGAGCCCGCACATCAGACATGCCAACGCGACGCGACGCGGGTATACCGTGGCCGAGCTTTCCGCGCGGCGCTGCCTCGTGAGCCTGCGCACGCTCGATGACGTACGGGACCCGCAATCCCGGATCCGGACGCTCAGGTCGTTCGCGGTCGAGGATGGAAAACCCGGTGCGCAGCGCGCCTGATTCCGACGCATGCCGCCTGTAACCTTGAACCGCGCGGAAGAACAGAAAACACCATTAGCCGCAGATAAACGCAGATAAACACAGATAGAACGAAAACCAGAACCTATATCAGCCGCCGATCGACGCCGATGAACGCCGATAGACGGATACAAGATGACGAATTGTTTGATTTAATTAAGTCCTGTGTCTGCGTTCATCCGCGTTTATCCGCGGCTAATAATGTTTTTCAATTTTTGAGTTACCCCCTACTCACTTGATTCCGTCGGCTCAGGCCGGCTTGACCGCATTCAGCTGCACGCTCACCACGTAGGAAAACGGCCGGTGATCCGCGATCTGCACGTCGGCGAATCCCGCGCCTGCGATCGCATGCCGCAGCTCGTCTTCGGTTACCACCCCGCCCAATGAAGTCACGTCCGCCAACGGGTCCTCGAGAACCTCGCGTGGCAACGCCTCTTCAAGCACCAGATCGCGCGCGGCCAGGCGCCCGCCGGGCTTCAGGATGCGGAACGCTTCCTCGAACGCGGTCTCCTTGTCCACAGCCAGGTTGAACGAAGCGTTGGCGACGACGAGATCGGCAATTCCAGAGGCAAGCGGAATGCGCTCCAGATCTCCTGCGACGGGGAAAATCAAACACCCGGTCGGGACGCCACGCGCACTCGCCGGTCTCAGCACCCGCAGCATGGGCGCGGTCATATCGACCGCGACGACCGTGCCGCCCGGAGCCATTTCCGACGCCGCCCACCACGCGTCAATCCCGATGCCGCACCCCAGATCGACCGCGTGGCGCACGCTCGCAAGGCTTACGCCCGCAAGTGGAAACCCGCACCCGCTATAGGCCCCGGCGAGCTCAGGCGGCACGCGCTCGATTACGGCTTCCGGATAACCGTGCTCCCTCATCCCGTGCGCGCCCGCCAGAGGAACATCGGTGCCCCCGGCAAGTCGCGCGTAGCGCCGGCGGATTCGCGCCTTGATTTCCGCCGACCAATCCATCCGGCCCGGGCTGTCTGCCGCAGCGCGCACCGCTGAATCAGTGCGGCAGGTGCCCCGGATTCCAGAAGTTGCCGGTGCGGATCATGCTGGCGATCCGTTCGCCGTGCTCGATCCAGGAGTTCTCGTTGAACCGGGCCTGCTCCTCGGGATCGAACTCGACGCGCTCGACGCGCGCTTCCCATTTGCCGTCGCCAAGATAGTCGACCACCGCATAAGCAGGGCGGGGATCGCCGTCCCAGCTCATGCCAACGGCCGCGACGCACACCAGGATCTGGGTCTTGTTCGGCTTCTTGAGATAGCGCACCGACGGGCCGTGGATATGGCCATGCGCTCCGACGTCGAAGTCGTCGTCCTTGAGCTTCTCGGCGATCTGCTCGTCCTTCAGACGCGCGGGAAAAGCGTCGTTATCGCCGATGTCGTGGGGCGTGCCGTGGAACACGTGGAAATCGTGGCCGAGCTCCGGCGTATAGGTCATCGAGAACGGGCGCTTCCTGATCCACTCCAGCTGCGCTTCCGTCATGCGTTCCCGCGTCATGCGGGTCATGCGGAACATCCATTCCTGGTGGTTGCTCTTCGGCTTGAGTTTCTCGTCGACCTTGTTCGCGACCCACAAGTCGACGTTGCCGACGAGGACGTCGATGTCGGGACGCTCCATGAAGTGCTCGACGATCTTGTCCGGTTCCGGCCCGAGTCCTATGAGGTCGCCCGGAACAATCACCTTGTCGGGCTTCTCCTTCGCCACCGCACGCTCGACTGCTTCGAGCTGCGGCACCTGTCCGTGAATGTCGGAATATAGACAGTATCTGAATCGCATGGCATTGCCTCCTTTTGCGCTGGATGCTTCGGTCAAATACGGAAGCCGTACTCGACACGAAAGAATGGAATGGTATCAGAATGGTATCGTATCTTGAGGCGGCTCGCCGCCGCCATACTGAAAGGACGCAGTAGGCGACAAAAACATCGGTGGCCCTATCCTTGGCAACACTTGGCGTGGGGTCTTTCAGATCAACACGAGGCTCATGGACGGGAACGCGATCACGGCAATCAGCACCGCGAGCATGATCATCGCAAACGGAAAAGCCCCGGCGAAGATGTCACCGAGGGAAATCGAAGGGTCATTGATTGCGCTCTTGACCGTAAAGACCGACAGCCCGAGAGGCGGCGTCAGCAAACCAATTTCCGCGCCGATTACGGTCACGACCCCAAACCAGACGAGGTCGCCGCCGAACGCGACCACCGCCGACATGAACAGCGGCGACGCGATCAGGATGATCGAGGCAGTGTCGAGCACCGTGCCGAGCAGGATGAGCGTGAAGACGTAAATCGCCATGAGCTCGTTCAGGCCGAATTTCATCCCCTCGATCCACTCGCTGAAGAGCGTCGGCAACCCCGCAACGCCCAGCATGCGGCTGTACATGTTCGCGGCAATGATCAGCAACAGCAACGCGGCGGAGACGTAGCCAGCCTCGACGAAAATCTCCCAGAGGCTCCGTAGGCTGAGCGCGCGGCGCAGGAACCCGATGATGAGCGCGATCAGCGCGCCCAGCGCGCCCGCCTCGGTGGCAGTGACCACGCCGCCGTAGATGCCGCCCAGAACCGTTACGACGAGCAATATCACGGGGCCCAGCATCTTCGCCTTCTTGACCAGCGAAATGACCGGGACGCTTGCATCCGGGCGGCGGCCGCCGACGAACCGGGGCATGAAGTGCGCCATCAGCACGATGCCAACTGCAAATGACGCCGCGAGCAGCAGGCCCGGAATTACGCCTGCCAGGAACATGTGGCCGACCGACTGCTCGGCGACGAAGGCGTAAATGATCATCATCACGCTTGGTGGAATGAGCATGCCCAGCACCGAGCTGCCCGCGACTACGCCAACGCAAAAGCGTTTGCCGTAGGTGAGCCTTCTCATCTCGGGCAGGGAAACCCGAGTGAACACCGACGCGGATGCGATCGAGGAACCCGTGACCGACGCAAACAGCGCGTTCGCCGCCACTGTCGCGATTCCAAGGCCGCCCTTCACGCGGCGGAAGGTATCGTTGGCGACGTCGTAGACGTCGCGCCCGACGCCGATGCGGCTGACGACCAGACCCATGATCATGAAGAGCGGGATGGTCGCAAAATTGTAATCGCCGACCGCGTCACCCACGGCGAGGGTGAGAAGGTTGATGGCGAGGTCCATGCGATCGCGGATCAGCCACACGCCCAGCACCGATACCACGCCGAGCGCCACCGGGACGTAGAGCCCGGCGTAGATCAGCACCACGACGAGCACCACCGACAATATGCCGATTTCGACAGGACCCATCTGTGTCTTATGCGTCGCGCAGCCGATGCCGGTCAGGCATTCATCGGCGGCGGCGAGGCCGAAGCTCGCCCCACACCAGCACGAGAAATGCGAGGATGCCGGCGATCGAGCCGACGACGATGATGAGCTTCACCGGCCACTCCGGCACGGTGAAGAGCTGAGCGGTACCTTTGAACTCCCCCCTCTCGTAGGACTCGATCGCCCGCGGAACACCGCCGACAACGATCAACCCGAGAAACGCCGCGGCAATGAGGTCGAATAGAACCCGCAACGCTCGCGAGAACCGCGGCGCGCGGTCGCCCAGCAGCGTCAGCAATCCCTCGGAACGCGTGAGCCGGCCGGCCCGCACCGCGTCGCCCAGCGCCAGGAACACGATCGCCACCAGCGAGAGCTCGACGATCTCGATGACCCCGAGTATCGGCGCCGAAAAGAACGTTCGCCCCAGAGCATCCGCATTGACCAGGAGGAGCAGACCGATTACCAGCAGCGCGCCCGTCACGTTGAGCACAGCGAGGACCCGGTAAAACCACCGGATCGTCGCGCCGTGCTCCGTGCCCGTGCCCACGCCTGCGCGCTAACGTCAGCTACTAGCGGTCCCAGTCGCGCAGCGGCTTTTCTCCCGCGGCGCGCAGCGCTT